>Ga0247832_1000649_pt1 | contig 69834 bp, 75 predicted proteins | sample LaCruzMarch2015__10_FD_192407 | JGI IMG/M metagenome (GOLD analysis project Ga0247832, IMG submission 192407) | Freshwater microbial communities from meromictic Lake La Cruz, Castile-La Mancha, Spain - LaCruzMarch2015_4m | ecosystem: Environmental > Aquatic > Freshwater > Lake | place: Spain... | reverse complement strand
GCTGAAACTCCGGTAAGGAGAGGCCCTTCTGAAATTGGATGCCGTTGCGCGCCATGAGCTGACTGGTATATGTGTACCAATCTACGCGGTCGCATCAGCCTGGACGGAGCGAGCTGGGTAATCAAGAAATGTAATGGATTGAAGCATTGGATGTATAGACATGCTCACGCTCCATAACATCGTTCACGATCTTTTGAGTGCTTTCACAGTCACGCCCAAATACCTTGTCGCCTTTTGAAGCAGGATGCGGCTTCACCACAAGGTCAAGACTATTATTACCAGCCCAGTCTCTCACAGCTTCATAAAATCTGAAGTGTTCGATCCTACTTAACTTCATTACACTGTCAAAGCTAAGCTGCAGGGGCAGAAACACAAAAGATCTAGGAGGAGGTGAGAATGGCTCTTCCGACTGAGGAGCTTTTGATATATTAACTGCTACTGTATCTGCGTAGAGATTGCAAAAGAATGCGTCAGCAACTGCTTGCTCCGTCCCCAATGCTTTCGTGAATAGGTTTACGTCATTGGCCATTTCAGCCCAACCCGAATATCCAGTGCGATCGAAATAGAAATAATTAGGCAGATAAGCCTTCTTGACATTCCAGCAGTTGTCTCTATTAAGCCGAGTATGCTTTCCAATAAAGATTCCATCCATATTTTGTGGCAGTGGAGTACCCCGTGGAACGACATCCAACGGGATTCCGTAAGCAGAGATAGCCTCGATGAGTTGTTCGTGTATCGACAACCAGCCTGAGGCGGGATTCATTCTTTCGAGCTCTTTAACATCATGCAGAATAAAGTATGGCAGCTCTTTGTGCTGCATAATCGATTTTTTCGGATCATTGCATGATAACATGTTTACGGCTGAAATGATTGTTCAGCAGTGCCCAGTCGCTCTAAGTGATCTTACTTGCCTAACGATTATGGATAGATCGTGCGCAGCCACGATCTATCCGAAGTTGAACAAGCCGGCAACTCCGGGGATCATCTGGGCCTACTGCAGAAACATCAAGCCATAGTTTAGGCTTTCTTTTGCTTCTTCTCTAAGTGAAATAACCTACTGCTGAAGTCTTGGCGTCATTGAGCTGTCAGCCAAACAGTGCAAAGGGGCCATCCGGTCCATTCTCTTGTCAAACAAACCTACATCGTCTCCATTTGCTACGCGTTAAGGCCAATAGATGGATGTGGCGGCTCTCTGCGCCGCCACCGTCCTCAGAGCATGGAGGGCGGCAGCGGCCAGGTCGCATGTGGCACGCTTTGAATCCGCATTGCTGCGGAGCGCGCTGGGTAATCAAGTCGAGTGAATTGGCTAAAGCGGCCACCAAACCGCAAGTCCCTGACAAGAGCATGAAAGGGATTGTCTTCTCCATACGCAAGAGATGATCTCTTAGATGAGCAACGAGAAACCCAAAATAGCGCCGACACGGTTTATGCTGATTATTGGGGCCATGAAAAGCGGTACAACCAAGCTTATTCATGATCTTGATTGCATTCCCGAGATTTGCCTGAGTGCACGGAAAGAGACCAACTTCTTTATCAAAGCTATCAAAGAAGATCGACTGAGCCAAACCAACGAGAGCAGCCTGCTAGCCAAATACCAGAATGGTTGGCCTAGCTTGAATCCATTAAAACATCAATACGCACTAGAAGTATCAACCAGTTATGCCAAGGTTCCAGTACAGCCAATGGCAGCGGGTCTCATCAGAAGAGTATCGGAGTCAACGAGCTCATCATTCAAGGTAATATACATACCAAGAATTCCGATCGATGCTGTTTCGCCATTCTATCGTCATGCATTCACAAGCTACTTGGCCTGGGCTCGAAATCACCGAATAGCGGTGCTTAGCCACGACATACTCAGCAGGCATCTTCTTGCCATTTACTCTTATGCAAAGCAGCTAGAAAAGTTCTCAAGCTGGCTATCTCGCGAATCGCTTCTTCTAATCAATTTCAGTATGTTTACTCAGGCGCCAGCGGAGATTGCTCGAGAAGTGGCACGGTTTCTTGGGCTTGACAGTTGCTTTGAATTCGAAGATAGTGGTGTGAGGCACTCATCAGATGCGCGCCTAGAAAGTTACAGAGATATTGCCGAGTACACGCTCCCACCAGACCTAGCGAACTGGAAGTTGAGTTCAAGTCAACGTGAAACTATTATCCACTTGCTACGCGAAGATATCAAGAGGTTACGAGAGGTATATGAGTTTGACACGTCAGAATGGACTGAGTTTAACTAGATATAGATAGGATCGGTAGCAACTCAATGAATGGAACAAGTCCTCCCGCCTGTGCAACAGTTGCTAAGCATCGTCCTACCCTCCTGACAGGGCGAGAAGATCTGCTGTAGGCATGAGTCACAACTGAAAGGGCTGAATAGGGGGTCCAGAAATAGGCATATCAACTGCGCTGCAACTGGCCTCAGGTTGCAATCAAAGCTTTCCATGTGCCTTTTGATGGCACACTCACCGCTGACAAACCGCTGGAAGCTACGTGCAACGCGTATCTCTTGGCAAGAGCTTAAGAGGCCTCTGGCCATCAGTTCAGTGCAAGGATTGATGCTCTTGCCAAGCCCGTTCGAATAGCGTTCGGATCACTCTACATCAAGCAACGTTTAGACTCACAGACGAAGAGACTGTTCTGTAGATCTATGAGAACGTCTACATGGTGTAAGTTCTTCCTTGCGCTTTTCACTTACTCCTGCAAGATCAAATTACTGAATAGACTATGGTCGAATTCTGCTAGGCTCAGCCTTCTCGAAGAGTAGCGTTTCTCCGATATAGGCTTGAAGTCAATTAATATGTTCGTGGTTAAGAGAGGCAAGAAGAAGTATTGATTGGAGTTTCCGTTACTCAGTCCCATTACGATGGAGATACAAGCAAGAATGATAAAGACGACAGCAGTAAGCTCTTACTCAATAGTCTGATCAATCTTGCAGACTGGCCAAAAGGATGAATTAATGCACGCTCAGGAATAAAGCCTCCTTCACGCATGCAGATATGGTCGAACCTGCACGCAGATACAAATTCACCGCTGCCTCAACTCCATTCCTGCTCGGCTTTCGATTGCGGTGGGAAAGCTCTCGAATTGTGTCTATTATTGAAGGACAGATAGATTCGAGCTGAATTCATCGTCAAAAAAAATCCTGGCATGGAAGCCAGGAAATATTAAACAATAACAAAACTAGCAAGCTTTTTTAAGAATTCTAGTGCGAAGCTTGCGGCTATAGGCGAAAGCAGCACCTGCTCCTAAAAGAGGAAGAGGACCGGGAACGGAAGCTTCAGGAGCAAGTTCAACCTGCAGGTTGGTAAGCCTGAATACACCACTTTGGCCATCAGGCGCTCCAGTGGTAGTCACGAGTATTGTCGACCCCGCACTAGCAAGAAATGGATTGATAAATGTTTGTGGACCGTTGCCAGTAAAGTTGAATAGCTCAGAGCCGAAGGCAATGCTACCGCCGGTTATATTCTGCAAACCAGCGATATCAAATTGACGAAGATAAACTGACTTGTCGAAACTCAGTGAAAATCCGTTGATGACACTATTAGAACCTGCAAGGTACCCGCATCGGCCATTTGAATTTCCAACAAGAGCAAAGGCACAAAAACCTGAAGAATTGGTATTCAAAGAGTTAGCGGGGAGGTTGGAGCCTTGGGGATTGGATAGAGTGAGAATAATATTATCAACACCGATTGGGCCGAAACTTAATGGCGATGGAGAGTTTACGACTGACGACGTAGTGAGATTAAAAGTTGTTATTGATGCTTGTGCCGCTGGCACCAGTGCAATAGATGAGGCGGCGACCATGCCAGCCACAACACCTCCCATAGCATAAGTTGATGACTTTTTCGAGAGCAGCGAAAATGACATGACACTGATAAAACCTATTAACAGCCTACCAATGAAGTGCCGACCTGTCAACCCCCCCCCTCTCTCCTTGCTGAGGAGGCCCCTAACCGCAAAAGCCACGCCTGTCTGTCTTCGCCTGATCCAGCTTGTAGTGTCTGCTTTTTGATCCGACTTGATCGCCGCCTGCATCGCGATGGCCGTGGCCACCAGGACGGCGACGATTGAGCCCGCAGGCTGGCCGTTAAGAGCCTCCCGGGCAAAGAGCAGTGTCCGCCTTCACCAGAGAGACACCAGTCTCTGCCCAGATCGCAGTGGCTGCAATGGGTCTGCTCGATGGGCTGGCTCATGAGCAAGGCTGAGCCGAAGGCTTGCGCGCAGCGGTAGACCTTCCGTCCCTTGAACCCGGCGCAGACGTTGGCCTTGCCGCCTTCACCGTTGGAATCGCTTCCGCCGGACAGCCATCTGGTGTTCTTCCTGCTGGATCTGGCGGCTGTGCTGGATCTGACAGGCATCTCCGACGTTGATGCTCCCCCACAGGGCTCCCCGTGGGGTGAAGGCCTACGAGCCGCGGATGATGGAGGTGGTGCTGCTGTGCTCATGCCGCCTTCCGCGGGCTCACCGGCGACCAGCAGCAGGACCACAGCCGGATCATTGACTTCTGCCATAGGCACCTCAATGCACTGCAGCAAGCCCGGGAAGCCAACTGACAGGCGGACGCTGCCAGTGCCGAAGGCAGAACGCCGAGCCAGAGCCGCCCGTAAACGAGCGTAGTCGGCAAAGGCACTGGCGATCCTGAGGGCTGAGGCGTCGGGCCAGCAGACTCCGAATCCCCCAGGCAGCGTTGATCACATGGCGATGCCCAATCGCAACCTGCCCAGCAGGGCCGACGGCAATGCCAGGGGAAAGGGCCGGCGGAACTTCACGCATCCCGACAGGACCATCCTCAAAGGAGGAGAGGGGTGGATTCAGGGGTACAACTACTTGGCCGCCGTCGCTGGCGACCAGCAGGTGATCATGGCGGTCGGACTCAGCAACCAGGCTGGTGACGCCAGCCACCTCCTCCCCATGGTGGAGCCAGCTGCCAGACAAGCCCATCGCTGATGCGGGCTACTGCAGCACCGACAACATCGAGAACTGCGCGCGGCGGACGCTTGATGACCACGTCTCCAACTGCCGTTAGGCGCACGGCCAACGGCCATCGAGGGGGCCCGCACCAAGACATCTGGATGCCTGCGGGCGGATGTACCGGAAGACCCGCTCGAAAGCCCACCGACTTCAGGCGAACGATGGCCTGCGCAAGCCGAAGGCATCTCAGCTGGAGCAGACCATCCTAAAACCGATCTTTGGACAAACCAAAGGTGCCAGATGACTGGATCGCTTCCAGTTGCGAGGCATGGAGAAGGTGAGTGGGTAGTGACACCTGATCGCCACCACCTACAACATCCTGAAGATGTTCAGGGCAGAACTGGCAGCATCCTGAGGGAGGGGCTGCGCAGTTCTGTCGACTTTGTTTTCAAGGCTCCGAGACAAGAAACTAGTTGAGTGGTGGGTGCCCATCCAGTACCCACTGATGGAATGATGCTTCATAGTCAGGCCGTGGTTGACAGGTTTCAGGCACGGGGTGCTTCATCAGCCGGTAAAGACCCTCTTTTCCGCACCGATAATTCACCGTAGGAGCAGAAACGTGCGCCAGTGTCAGACCCGATTGTCGAACATGATGATGCATGATTCTGTCACCGATCAGATGGCCGTACCCTGGCATCAGCACCCAGTTGTGCAAAAGAGCAAAGGCCTCCCTGCCAAAGAGCATGCAATTGGTGTCAATAAAACGCCCTGGATCAGTCAGCGGACAGGCACCCATCGGATGATCATCGAGGCTCCAGAGCATCCGTCCGCTGGAAACGAACGCAGCACCATGTTGATGGCGGGCCTGCATGAGCCCGGCAACGTGTTCAGGAGAATACCAGTTGTCGGCATCAAGGAAAGCAACGGCCTCCACACCAAGGCCAATGGAGTGGAAACAGCCAACCAGTCGCGGTGTTGAGCCGATGTCGTGGTGACTCACAGGCAAAACCACATGATGAGCCTCCCAAAGGTTAAGTTCGGCGTGCGGTTTACCATCGGCCACAAGCACATGGAGACAGGGGCATGTCTGGCTTCGCACACTGCGATGGCAACGCTCAAGAGTGGCGATGTCTTCTCCATGGTATGGAGTAATGACAGCAACTACTGGCAAAGGACTCATTCTGGAATTAGATCACTAGGATGTTCTTTCAGTCTGCGTAGTGCTTTCTGGAGCCGCAGGTCCCTGATTAAGTCTCCACCCTGAAGAAGTGCATCAAGAGCAGGGTCTGTTGGACGTAGCGACAAGTAGTAGCTTTCAAGCGTTCCATTGAGAAGATGATCCTGATAAAGCTGGCGCCACGTACTTCCTATCCCCGTATTGGCGATGCGTTGATTGCGCAGAAGGGCTTCGGCCCCTTGACGAATCTTGCGCTCAAACTGCTGGTAGCTCCGCACAGGAAAATGCAAGATCTCGATATCGTTGAAGGCTTGAGTGGATATAACGCTTCCTGCATGGCGAACAGCATGGTTTCCATCATCGACGCTGATCTGGCTAAGGCCACGATGGCAGACTTTGGGAGGGAGAGGGCTGCCAAGGCTATTCAGTGACTGTTTTTCTCGCATCGTCATCGACTCATAAAAGGGCCGCTGAGAGTCAGTAGTGTACGAGGGTGGTAGAAAATTGAACCGGTCGATGCTTAGCGCCTCGACATCATCAGAAAGGTTAGAGAAATGCGATTTAAGATTTCCGCTTTGAGGCCACCAGAACTCATCAGCATCAGCATTGATAACCCAGTCAGCTGCGAACTGCTCCGCAGCCATTCGTGCCATGCGAGTGACCCATGGAGCTTGATCGTGGGTATGGCTGGGTTCGTCCAATAGAACGACAGATCCTGAACTAGCGTGCTTTGCCAGTATGCTCCTAGTGGAGTCGGTTGAATGATTGTCTGTTGCAATCACTAAATCAACGCCTCGACTTAGGTGGAAAGTGATCATTTCTTCGATCACATCCTCTTCGTCACGGCAGAGTAGTGTAAGTACTAGTCGCATCGGAATGACTGTGGCTCCATATGTAGAGATTGCTACTCGAAGTCAAGGCTTTCCATAAAAGCGTAGGTGTCCTGCAGTATCTGGCAAATCCGTTGCTTCAACTCAGAAGACACAGTAGCAGCCTCTCCTTGGCCAGCATGAATCCGCCCAAAGGCATGCGCAGGGAACGGCACAGTAGACAAGCCCAGAAAGGTCTGCAGTCTATCCCACACCTTCTGAGGCTCAGTAAATAGGCTTTCACTTCTCAGGACGAGGATCTGCGTAGCAGGGAAAAGATGCTGCCATGCATTGAGTTGCAGCTCGTAGCGACTCCTGCTTAAATAGCTGTGCTCCTGATGACTTTGATGCCGATATCCGGGATTGGCAAGGTGTTCCTCCGCGCCTCGTAAACGTTCCTCTTCTGAAGCCAGAGCAAGTTCAATTTCCAAGGGCTCCAGTCCGAGTCGACGAGAATGGAAGTACTGCGACAAGGTCCGCTCCAATGGATCCCTAAGCAGGATTAAGATCTTAATGTCTGGACATAGGGCATGCAAGCGTTCCGGGGCGTGGGGGTGGAAAATGTAGTACGGGGTAATCTCTGCGCGAAGGCCATCAGCCGAGGGCCATTGACTAAGATACCATTCAAGACCTCGATCATAGTTGTAGGTGAAATACTGAAGTTCCTTTGTTCGCGGCATCACTAGCTCTGGATGATGAGAAAGTAGGCGATGCAATGTCGTGGTACCGCCTTTTTGCACACCAATGCATACAAAGCCTGGGACAGGCAGTTGCCCTTTGCTAGAATCAACAATACCGCTGTTCATCTTGGATCCCGAAGGACGGTCATTCTAAATGCTGATTTGCCACGATTGGAAACTGGTCTTTTTGCATGTTCCCAAATGCGCAGGTACTTCGATACGACGCCTGCTGGAACAGGAAGCACCACTAGGAAGTGCAATCTCGTTTTTTGACTTTGAGTACAATCATATACTTAAACGGCATGTGGACATGGCCCATCTGCCACTCATGGACTTAAGGCATTATGCTGAATGGAAATTACTAAATGATTATCACACAGTTGCCGTCATACGCCACCCCTATTCTAGGCTTGTTTCTGCCTGTAGAGAATATTATAGGCAGAAGAGCCGCGAAACTGAAGTTCAGATGCGAAATCACCCTCCGACGTCTGAGCAGTTACTCGATTATCTACGTGCATTGCCAGCAGCGCTAGACGCTCATGATTTGCGCTATGTGCATGCGTTTCCAGCCGTGTGGTTCACTCACTATGGATCGGAGCCGATGGTTGATACCTTATTAGACTGTCATAGTTTATCGAGGGATCTAGAGGAGTTTCGCGCGGCAGAAATTTTGCCACAGCAGGTCATGGATAAACTGGTGTCTTCAGCGGTTAGGATACCTCAGACATCTGCGCCTGCAATGACCCAGTTAGAGACAGATTCAAATCTTCAGGCCATGGCAAACCTTCTCTATCAGGAAGACTTCAACACATTCGGGTTTTCGCGCAACAATGCAAATTTCAATGATTCGGTTTTACAGCAAATAGTCGAACAGTCTCTCTGTACCACCGCATCTCATTGCATTTCCTGCCTCGGCCTCGCTCCAAAAGTGCGTTGGTACTGGGGACGCGATAGCAATCGAATACCTCCCCAAATGGAAAGGGTTAGACATGGTAATAGGCGCAAGATCAACCCTCAGGAATGAAAGTCAAGCTTGTCAATCTTGCCAATGAAGACAAGGCACTTCTCCCCGTGCATTTGGCCAAACATACTGAGCCTTGAGGCCTTCGGCTGCTCGTCCTAGAATCCACTTATTCCTATAGTCGGACTGAGATGACTTGCCACACTCCAAAACAAATTCGCAGCGCATTCAAGATACGTTGCATAGATTTCTAGGCGCCCTTATGAATGCAGCCATCACGCTATGATTTGTTTATGCTGACTTTGACCTAGGGATCCGTTCTCCCGCAGATCGCCTGGATTATCCAAAATCTCCTTTAATTTCACAACTTCGAAATAGCTTTCCATGCCTGCACTGGATCGGGACGCGTATCTGTCCAGCCGGGTCGATGATCAGCGCAGTTTATTTGCCTTTTTCAGGAATCCCTCAGTGAGGTCATGGTTCTAGCTGATCCATCCCGCCCTCTGAACGGTTACAGAACAGATTGCTAACGAGATCTTTGATGCCCACTGCCATGACCAACCAAACGTGCTTCAACACAACATGACCAAAGTCGCCACCTCGGCGCAGCTGGCTGGAGTGGATTCAAGACGGGACTCAGGCCATGCAGCTTCTGCCACCTTCCTGTTCAATCGCAAGCAACGCGACGCATCGACTTTATAGTTTCATCAATACTGCAGTCAATGCGCAGCAGAGGTATGACTTCAATGAAGAAGTTGCAATTGATAGAATTGCGGTTCCATGCGGAAGTGACGGCGATCTACAGACACCAGCTTTCCAAGGTCACTTTAGGGCGATCGTGATGCCAAGCAGACTCCCGACAAGACGGAAGATGCTTCCAGCCAACCACGCGTGTATCAAGAATTGTCCCTTTGGGATGAGCAAAGCTTGCAAAAAGCCAGTTCCTTATCTTTGGGCCTTGCCCCTGACAGATCGCTATTTTGGGAAGCTGAAGAGTTCAACCGCATGCACAACTCAGTCTACCCGACCCATCATGGAAATTTCACAGAGCCTGATTCACGCGCTTCAAGAGGCCAAAACACCTGAAGAAGCCTATAAGGTCTTTGCCTCCACAGCCTCCCAGCTGATGCAGGATTCCATGACAAAAGAGTTGGCCGACGCCATTGGAAGAGCCAAAGCAGCCACAGATGGGAATCCTGAGATTGCGGGATGGGAAGCGTACATCAACGGCATTACGCAGACTGGATGCTGGGGAACGCCTGGACTATTTACCTCTGCAACGGATCAAAACAGCTTTTCAACTTTCAGGGTGAACGGCAATCTGCTTGGCAATTCAATATCCATTGCAGGATCTTGGTCCTTTTGATCCACTCGAATGAGTGGGGTGGGGAGCCCCCGAATCCGCTGCCATGCTGGCGGAACGCCATTCCCACCACCCCTTGAGCAGCGATCTTGGGCCCCGACCCAGCGGCCCAGCCTCACCCTCCCATCCTGCGAGGCCCATCCCCCTGCGGGATCTGATGCCTGCCCTGGCCAACAAGACGTACTTCAATTACGGCGGCCAGGGGCCCCTGCCCTCGCCATCGCTGGTGGCGATCAACGAAGCCTTCGCCACCATCCAGGAGCTGGGCCCCTTCAGCGACAACGTCTGGCCCTACGTCAATCGCACCGTCTCAGCACTGCGCCAGCGGCTGGCGGCCTGGTTTGGCGTCGACACGGCGCGGGTGGCCTTCACCGAGAACGTCACATCAGGGTGCGTGCTCCCCCTCTGGGGCCTGCCCTGGCAGGCGGGCGATGAGCTGCTGGTGGGCGACGCCGAGCACTACGGGGTGGTGGCCGCCCTCGAAGAGCTGGCCCGGCGCCACCAACTGCGGATCACCACGCTGGCGGTGGCCGATCTGGCCGGCGAAGCCAAAGCCACCGCCGCCGCGGTGAGCGAGCGGCTGGAGGCCGCCCTGACCCCCCACACCCGCCTGGTGGTGCTCTCCCACCTGCTCTGGAACACCGGCCAGACGATGCCGATCGCGGCGGTGTCGGCCCAGCTGGCCGCCCATCCCGGCCATCCCTGGCTGCTGGTGGATGGGGCCCAGTCGCTGGGGAGTTTGCCGGTGGCGCAAGCGGCTTCCGCCGCCGACATCTATGCCTGCACCGGCCACAAGTGGTGCTGCGGCCCGGAAGGCCTCGGGGCCGTGGCCCTCTCCGAACGGCTGCTGGCAGAGAGCAGCCCGACGCTGATCGGCTGGCGCAGCCTGGAGCACGACGGGCCCGGTGCAGGCAGCTTCCACCAGGACGCCCGCCGCTTCGAGGTGGCCACCTCCTGCACACCCCTGTTCGCGGGGCTCAACTGCTCCCTGGAGCTGCTGGAGGCCGAGGGGAATGCCGAAGGGCGGCTGCTGGCAATCCGGAAACGCAGCGTCCAACTGTGGGAAGGCCTGCAACGGCTTGCTGGGGTCCGCACCCTGTTGGAGGTACCCCCGCCGGCGGGCCTGGTGAGTTTCACCATCGCGGGCCCCACAGGAGACCCCATGGATCCGGCCGCCATCGTGAAGCGATTGGGGGATCAGGGCACCTGGTTGCGCACCCTGGAATCCCCCGCCTGCATTCGCGCCTGCACCCACCTGGTCAGCACGGCTGACGAGGTGGAGCGGCTGCTGGCTCAGCTGGTTCAGCTTTCGGTGGGCTGGAAGAAGGCCTTGTAGAACCAGCCGGCCAGCAGGGCCCCCACGATCGGGGCCAGCCAGAACAGCCACAGCTGGCCGATGGCCTCACCACCCACCCACAGAGCCACGCCGGTGCTGCGGGCCGGGTTCACCGAGGTGTTGGTGACCGGGATGCTGATCAGGTGAATCAGGGTGAGGGACAGGCCGATCGGCACACCGGCGATGGCGCCGAGCTCCTGCTTGTGGGTGGCCCCCAGGATCACCAGCAGGAAGATGAAGGTGAGGATCACCTCGATCACCAGGGCAGCCAGCAGGCCATAGCCGCCGGGGGAGTGGGCGCCGAAACCATTGGTGGCCAAGGGGTTGGAGCCCACCAGCTCAAAACCGGGACGGCCACTGGCCACCAGCTTGATCACACCGCCGGCGATCACGCCGCCCAGCACCTGGGCGACGATGTAAGGCAGCAGGCCGGAACCTGGGAACTTGCCGCCGGCCCAGAGGCCGAAGCTGACGGCCGGGTTGATGTGGCAGCCGGAGATGTGGCCGATGGCATAGACGGCCGTGAGCAGGGTCAGGCCGAAAGCCAGGGAGACGCCCAGGAAGCCCAGGCCCAGGGGGTTGGCGGCGGCGTTGTCGTAGGGGAACACGGCCGCCAGGACGGCGCTGCCGCAGCCGCCGAGCACCAGCCAGAAGGTGCCGATCAGTTCCGCCAGGAACTTCTTCGGCATGGGAATGGAAGCAGACATGAAAACGGTTGGGGGAAAGGGGTGGGTTGCGCAGACAAAATGACACACCAAGGCACCCACTTCTGGCGGATGTCTTCATCACATGGCCAAGCCTTTTCAGCTGGCGGCCCGTGCCAGCAGGGCCCGGGCGGCCTGCTCCCGGTCATCGAAGTGCACCTTGGTGGTGCCGAGGATCTGGTAATCCTCGTGGCCCTTGCCGGCGATCAGCACCAGATCCTGCGGCGCCGCGGCGGCAATGGCGGCGGCGATGGCGGCGGCCCGGTCCCCCTCCACCACCAGCTCGGTGCCGGCGGGGATGCCGGCCACCACGTCGTCAAGAATCCGCTGAGGGTCCTCAGTGCGGGGGTTGTCGGAGGTGACCACCACCGCATCGGCCAGGCGGGCGGCGATGGCCGCCATCTGGGGCCGTTTGCTGCGGTCGCGGTCACCGCCGCAGCCGAACACGCAGATCAGCCGACCCTCGGTGAAGGGACGGCAGGCCGCCAGGGCATTCTCAAGGCCATCGGGCGTATGCGCGTAATCCACCAGCACCGCCGGCAGGGCCACCCCCGCCGGGCCGTCCACCCGCTCCATGCGTCCCGGCACGCCCCGGAAGCTGGCCAGGCCGTCGAGCAGCTGGGCCAGGGGCAATCCCTGCTGCAGCAGGACCCCCACCGCCTGCAACAGGTTCATCAGGTTGAAGCGACCCACCAGAGGCGAGCGGAAGGGCCCCTCCCCTGACGGGCTGTGCAGCCGGCCGCTCACCCCATCGGCGCCCATCACCAATTCGCTGATGTGCAGCTCCACCGCCGGATCCTCCAGGGAGCAGCGCCAGCAGGCGGCGGCACCAGTGGCTCCAGGGCCAGCCTCCCGCAGCCGCTCCGCCAGCCTGGCGCCCCAGGGGTCATCCACATTCACCACGGCGCCGCCTGCAAGCAGCTCCGGGGCGAACAGCCGGGCCTTGGCCTCGAAGTAGGCCTGCATCGACGGGTGGTAGTCGAGGTGGTCCTGGGTGAGGTTGGTGAACACCGCGCCGGCGAAGCGGCAGCCGGCCACCCGCTGCTGATCGAGGGCGTGGGAGCTCACCTCCATCGCGGCGATGGCGCTGCCGGCCGCTGCCGCCTGGGCCAGATCGGCCTGCAGCAGATCGGCGAAGGCGGTGGTGTGGGTGGCTGTGGCGCTGTATCCCGGCCAGCGGTTCTGCAGGGTGCCGAACAGGGCCGCCGGCCGGCCGGCCGCCGCCGCCAGGTGCTCGATCAGGTAGGTGGTGGTGGTTTTGCCGTTGGTGCCGGTGACGCCGATCAGCGCCAGACGCCCGCTGGGCTGGCCCCAGAACTCCGCCGCCAGCCGGCCGGCCCACAGGGCCAGGGGCGGCTCCACCACCAGCACCGGATCGCCCGGGGCCGGGGGCCGGGCCGCCGCCGCCGCCGGCCCGATCACCGCCGCCACGGCGCCGGCGGCCAGCACCTCGGGCCAGAAGCTGCCGCCGTCCACGGCCGTGCCGGGCAGGCCCACGAACAGGCTGCCGGGTCCGACCCGGCGGGAATCGCAGCTGACGCCGCCCACTTCCATCTGCGCCAGGGCACCGGTGGGGTCGGGGAGCGGCGGCAGACCCACCTGACGCAGGAGCGACTGAAGCAGCGGTGACATGGCGGCGCCGGCGGCGTCCGGCGGGACGAAGCTGGCGCCTTTCATAGCGTGACGCTCAGCGGACGCCCTGTTTGGTCAGCCAGGCCCGTAGCTGGGCTCCCGCCAGCCGGGGCGACACCCGCGGCAGCTCGCGGAGGGGAGCCTCGCCGCTGGCCGCCACCGCCAGCACCGGGACGGCCAGCCCGTAGCGACCCTGCAGGGCCGGATCGGTGTCCACGTCGATCAGCTGCAGGGGCTGGGGCGGATCCAGGGCACGAAGCTTGTCCTCGAGGCCCTCGCAGAGGCAGCAGCCCTGGCGGGTGAACAGCAGCAGCTCCTGCATCAATCGGGAACCGGGTCGCAGCCGCAGGGGGTGAAGGGGTGGCAACGGCCCACTCGCTTCAAGGTGAGCCAACCCCCGCGCCAGGGGCCATGGCGACCGATCGCCTCCAGCCCATAGGCGCTGCAGCTGGGAATGAAGCGGCAGCGGGGGCCCAGCAGGGGCGAGAGCCAGCGGCGATAGGCGCCGATCAGGGCCAGCAGCAGGGCGGCCACGGCGGCCGAGAAGGCCGCTGGGATCGCTGTGGGACGGTCGACGCTTAGGGTGGGTGGTTGGCGCTGCACGCGCAAGGCATCCGGGATTCCCCAGCATGCCGCAACCGTGAACCGCGCCGCCGGCCCCTGGGCCACACACCACCACCGTCACCTTCCCTTATGTCTCGCTACCGCGGCCCTCGCCTGAGGATCACGCGGCGCTTGGGGGACCTTCCCGGTCTCACCCGTAAGGCCGCCAAACGGTCTTATCCCCCCGGTCAGCACGGCCAAGCCCGTCGCAAGCGCTCCGAATACGCGATCCGTCTCGAAGAAAAACAGAAACTGCGTTTCAATTACGGCATTTCCGAACGTCAGCTGGTGCGCTACGTGAAGAAAGCCCGTGCCCAGGAGGGTTCCACCGGAACCAACCTGCTCAAGCTGCTCGAAGGCCGACTGGACAACATCTGCTTCCGCCTCGGCCTCGGTCCCACCGTCCCCGGCGCCCGCCAGCTGGTGAACCATGGCCACGTGACCGTGAACGGCCGCGTTGTGGACATCCCCAGCTTCCAGTGCAGGGCCGGCGACGTGGTCGCCATTCGCGAGCGCAAGTGCAGCAAGACCCTGGCCGAAGCCAACATGGCCTTCCCCGGTCTGGCCAACATCCCTCCCCACCTGGAGTTCGACAAGGCCAAGATGACCGCCAAGGTGGGCGGCCGCATCGAGCGCGAATGGGTCGCCCTTGAGATCAACGAACTGCTGGTGGTGGAGTTCTACAGCCGCAAGGTCTGAACCGCTTCCATAGCAAACCCTCCCAGCCCTCGCCCAACGGCGGGGGCTTTTTTTGTAGCCAGCCCCTGAAGAAACTCAGCATGGCGAGCAGATTTGCAGCCTATTATCCCAACAAATCAGAAAGAGCGTATAGACAAACGAATTGTCCTGGTGGCCAATCTTCCGTGTTCGGCGGGGACCTATCTCTTTCACTACGTCGCTAAAGCGCTGGACGCTAACGCCTGGCACACCGGTGAAACCAACCCCTACTCTTACAACCCACCAGCCACATACGTCCCGGAGGATCCCCTGCATCGGGTTCGAGCTCTGGAGTTGTTTTCCAGACAAGAGGCGTTTAAGGAATACTCAAGACGACTTGAGTTGCTCGTCGACACCTTCCTCACCAACGACGCCGCCTCGGTCTTGATGATCCGCGACCACAACTTTGGTGAGGGCTGGAGATTCCGCCATTTCCCTGATAGCTCAGCCACTCCAGCTCTGGTTGAGATTCTGGACAGCCGTCAGATTCCCCACACCTGCTGCTACACCCATCGCGACCCGTTCGACACCTGGCTGGCCATGCGCCGCTCCTTCTCCTCGATGGCGAAAGCGTTCAAGCGCCTGGATGACTACGCCGACTTCTCTTTCAATAGCTGGCTGGCCTGGAAGAACCACAGCCATCCACTCAACGACCTTCACATGCAGACACTCGGCTTGCATGAGCAGCGGGAGAAAGATCGGATCCGCTCATCTGTTCTTGGAGCGCCACCCCTTCACCACAGAGGTCTTTCGCGAAGCCGTGCACTCACCGTCACGGCACAGATGGCGCCTTCAGCAGGGAGTCTCTTCATGGCACTTGATAGCTTCTGATTCCCCCGTTCAATCCCTGTGATGAGCGAAGCCTTCATGGATCACTTCGGCTCCGTCTCGGCGGCCTACGCCCACTTCCGCCCCACCTACCCGCCGCCCCTGTTCGACTAGCTGGCCGCGGTAGCCCCCGCCCGACAACGGGCCTGGGACTGCGCCACCGGCACGGGCCAGGCCGGCGTGGCCCTGGCCGCCCACTTCAGCGAGGTGGTGGCCTCCGATGCCAGCGCCGCCCAGCTCGAGGCCGCCAGCCCCCACCCCCGCGTGCACTACCGACTGGCGGCGGCGGAGGGCTCCGGACTGGAAGCGGACAGCATCGATCTGGTCACGGTGGCCCAGGCCCTGCACTGGTTCGATCGGCCCCGCTTCTTCGCGGAAGTGGCGCGGGTGCTGCGACCCGGAGGCGTTCTGGCCGTCTGGAGCTACGGCCTCCCCCACCTGGCAGGGGAGGCGGCCGACGCCCTGCTGCAGCACTTCTATGCCGACATCGTCGGTCCCTACTGGCCTGCCGAGAAAGCCCTGGTGGACAACGGCTACCGCGACCTGGTGCTGCCCGGCGCGAACCTGGCGGCCCCGTCGTTCGCCATGGAAACCGTCTGGAGCCTGGAGCAACTGCTCGGCTACGGCTCCAGCTGGTCGGCCAGTGCCCGGTACCGCGCCGCCCTGGGCAGCGACCCCATCGACTGGCTCCGTCCAGCCCTGGCCGCCGTCTGGGGGGAGGCGCAGACGCCACGGCGCCTTCACTGGCCGCTGACGATCAAGGCGTCGCGACTGGGATCGCCCTAGGGGCTCCGGAGAGGGCCTGGATCTGCTGCAGATAGCTCTTGTAGGTGGGCGAACCGGAGGCGGCGTAATTCAGGTTCCGGTACAGACCCGTGAGTTGGGTGTAATAATCCCTGGCGGCCGTCTTGTCGGCGAAGGTGTGGTCACGGTGCAGCAGATCGAAGACCAGATCAAAGGAGGTCTTCTGCCGTTCCAGGGGGGTGGTGGAGTCGACGGCATCAAAGGCATCCTGCTGCAGATACACCATGTCCAGAAACAGAGCCTTCTGGAACACGAGGAAGTCCTCCATGCTGACGCCTTCCTCGCCGGTCACCTGAATCATCTGGCCGACCCGATCGCCCTGCTTGAGCAACCCATTCATCTGGGCGACGCGTCCCACCCACTCCGGTGAAAGGTGCTGGGAGAACCAACCCTCGAGCTGCTGGAAATAGCGCGTCCAGGAGAGCAGGATGTCGACGGCTGGATAGAAGCGCTTGTAGGCCCGCTCCGCACTCAGCCCCAGGAAAGCCTTGACGGTGCCCAGGGTGCATTGGGTGACCGGCTCTTCGAAATTGCCCCCCGCCGGCGACACCGTACCGATCATGGTGAGACTGCCAACGGAGCCGTCGTTGGTGCGGATGATGCCGGCCCGCTCATAGACGCTCTTGATCGAGGAATCGAGATAAGCGGGAAACGCCTCTTCACCCGGAATCTCCTCCAGCCGGCCGGAGGTTTCCCGCATCGCCTGGGCCCAGCGGGAGGTGGAGTCGGCAATCAGAAGCACGTTGTATCCCATCTGGCGGTAATACTCACCCAGGGTGAGACCGGTGTAGATGGAGGCCTCCCTGGCCGCCACCGGCATCGAGGAGGTGTTGCAGATGATGATGGTGCGATCCATCAGCGATCCGCCGGTCTTCGGGTCAGAAAGCTTGGGGAATTCGGTGATGGTTTCGACCACTTCCCCCGCCCGCTCCCCGCAGGCCACCACCAGCACGATGTCCACATCGGAGTGGCGCGAGATCAGGTTCTGGAGCACGGTCTTGCCGGCGCCGAAGGGCCCCGGAATGCAGCCGGTACCACCACGGGCGATGGGCAGAAAGGTGTCGATGATCCGCTGGGTGGTGATCATCGGCTCCTGTGGATAGAGGCGCTCGCAGCGGTTTGCTTCCAGCAGTGCCTGGGGAAGGGCGCGACGCACCGGCCACTGCTGCGTCAGCGTGAGCGAGCGGGTGGCGCCGCTGCCATCACGGATCCGGGCCACGGCGGTGTCGATGGTGAAACTTCCCTGCTGAATCCAGTCAAGGGTGGTCACCCCCTGCTGATCAAAGGGAACCATGATCTTGTGGGTGAAGCGACCCTCCTGGACGGTGCCGATCACATCCCCAGCATGGAGGGTGTCACCGATCTTGGCCCTGGACTGAAACGACCACTTCTTCTCCGTATCCAGGGGCGACACATCGGCACCACGGGGAAGAAACGTGCCATAGCCCGCGGCCAGCTGGGCCAGGGGATTCTGCAGTCCGTCATAGACCTGACTCAGCAGGCCAGGGCCGAGAGTGACAGAGAGTTGCTCGCCCGTCTGCTCAACCGGATCGCCGATGCCGACACCCTTGGTGCTTTCGAAGACCTGGGCATCGGCCAGCCTGCCACGCACCCGCAGCACCTCGGCTTTCAGCTTTTCCTGGCGATCTCCACTACGGCGCTGCAGACAGATATAGATCACTTCATTCTTGAGCAGAGGCCGAGGCTTGCGCTCCGCCATCTGGATCGTGACAAGATCATCCTGCACAGCAACAACGCTGGCGGGATGGAACTCAGACAGGGACTCAATGCTGCTGTTCATTGAGCTACACCCGAAAAGAGTTCTCTGTGATTGGCGAGGCCCGCATCCACGAGCTCTCGAAAACGTGCGACGGCCGTCTCACCTTTGTAGCATGACCAACGGCTGACCAGACTCCAGCGCGCCAGATAAATGATCAGCGCCTCGAAATCAAACGCATGGCCGGCTCCAAGGCGATTCAACATCGTCCAGACGACGGAGAACTGCAATTTCTCGAAGCCGATCAGGTCATCCTCCTCCAGTAGGTCGTGAGCCTGCCTGACCCAAGGAAAGATCACGTCCAGCTTGAACGTCGGCGCACTCCAGTTGCGCTCGATCAAGCCCACCCACTCGCCGAATCCCCAGACCTCACCGTCGGGGGGCTGGGCTTCCCCTCGACGCCGCCGGCGAAACGCCGCCACGACCGTGCGCATGTCCAGACGCTGCGTCACCAGACGGCGCAGGGTGGGGTTGCGGTTGGACGCCAAGAAGCGATGGGCCTCAACAAGGAAGGCCGCATCGGTGCGCTCCAATGGCTGTGACGGCCAGGCGATCAGATTGGCAATCTGCTCGAGCGTGTGCCGATCGCTGGACTCCAGCAGACCCAGTCGGCTTTCCAGCTTGAGCCTGGAGATCGGCGGCGTCGCCGCTTCAAACAGCGACCCGAGGGGCGGCAGGCTGGCCATCAGCACGACGTATTTCATGGGGCGCTCACTTCACCACCCCCTCCAGCAGGGCGCGGAACCGCGGTTGCAGGTGGGCCAGCAGGGATTGGGCGATCGCCGCATCCGTGAGGTCGAGCACCACATCACGGTCCACCAGCCGCAGCTTCAACCCGGCCTCGGGGCCCTTCGAGACACCGAAGCTGACCCCTTGCCGCAGCAGGCCCCGGGCGGTGAGGCGCACGAAGCGGCTGAGGATGCCCTGCTCCAGCTCCTCCGGGTGCTGGCTGAGCTCGGCCAGGCCGACCACCCGCCGTGGCAGCAGCACCTCCACCTGCTGCGACTGGTCGGCCTCCGGACGCAGCGTGCCGACGATCTCCAGGATCATCCGCTCCAGAATTTCCTGCTTTTGCTGTTCTTCGCCAACGAGCTGGCGCACCTCACCGGTGAAGCGATCGCTGAGCTGGGCCTTGAGGGCCAGGTTGGCATCGCGGAAGGCCAGTTCCAGGGCCTGCTGCCCGGAGGTCTGGAGCGTTTCGGCCTCCTTCCTGGCCCGATCGACGATCTGCCTGGCCTGCTCCTCGGCTTCGGCGAGCAGGGCCGCCGCCTTCGCCTGGGCCTGGTGCAGCAGGCCCTCGGCCTCGGCGCGGCCCTTTTCGACGCCCTGATCGCGCAGGCGTGCAATCAAATCCTCCACACCGGAGGCCACCGCCAGGGGAGTGTCGTGCCGGAGCTTCTTCGGGTTGGCCATGGGATCTGCCCGGCTGGGGAGGAACGACGGAAAAGAAGTGACGAAGGCAGGCGCCGGAGGCGTGGGAGCGCTGCAGGGAGCCCTACTTAGGGATCCCCCCGGCCGCCACCAGGGCAAACACGAAGGCAAACACGGCGAAACCCTCCACAATCGCGGCCGGCGCCAGGGAAAGGCCGAAAATCTCGGGCTTGGCCTTGGATCCGGAAATGGCGGAGGCGCAGCACAACCCCTGGTAGATCGCCGCCATCAGAAAGGCCAGACCCGAGAGCAGGCCGATGCCGAAGAGCCCGCCGGAATTCTCCGGAGTCACCGGTCGGTTGAGGATGAACATCACGACGATGCCGTAGATCGACATCGACGAGGGCAGCGCGGACAGGCCGACGAAGCGTCCATAGCCACTGTTGACCTCCATCATGGCGCCGATCGCCGCCTGACCCGCCGTGGTGCAGCCGATGGAGGCGCCGATCGCCCCCAACGCCACCGGCGCATAGATACCGATCCAGCCAAGGACCAAAACAGATGTGTCGTTGCTCACAATGCCGTCTCCTTTTTGCTGAAGGGTGCGAAGGGATAGCCTTCCTCGTTGAGGCTCCAGTTGAAAAACTCGATGAAGTTGAGCCGCAGGCCGTGGACAAATCCGCTGATGATGGCCAGCAACAGATTAATGCCATGACCCAGGATCAGGATCAGCAGCGAAATGACCACCGCAAGGGGCACATCGGAGCGGTAAACTTCGCCGGCCAACTGATTGAAGGTCAGGGCCAGAGAGGCACTGGCCAAGCCTAGGGCAAACAGTCGCAAGTAACTCATCACATCGCCAAAAAGTTTGGAGAGTTCAGCCAGTGAGGCAAGCCCATCGAACAGTCGCAACAGCAGGGAACCGAGCGAATCGAGGCGACGCTCGCTGCTCAGCAGCAGGATGGTGAGCAGCCCGCCGCTGCCGAGGCCTAGGCCCAGATCACGGCCTGCCGCAGTACCAGCACCGAGGTAGAGGCTGAGGCCCGCGAGAAGGATCGCGATCCAGCCGATCGGCTTGGCGCGATCGGCGAGCGTCACACCGCGCAGCGCCACGACCCCATTGGCCAGGATCAGATGCAGGGCACCCACCACCAGCGAGAGCTTCATCATTCCCTCGAAATCATCCAGATTCAGGACCTGAAGATGGGCCAGCACGGATCCACTCGGGGGGGGAGCACCGAAATAACTCCCGGCCAGCATCCCGTAGAGGAGCGAGAACAGCAGACCGACCGCCGCCAGGACGCGGAACCGGCGCGAGGACGGCCTGGTTCCCATCCCTTTCCAGAACAATGCCAGCAGCGCCCCCAGCACCAGGGCATAGCCGGCATCCGCCAGGATCATGGCGAAAAAGATGGCGAAGGAAAAGAACACCACGACCGAGGGATCCCAATCGCGATAGCCCGGTGTCTCATAGAACGTCACCAGATCTGCACCACCCGCCAGCACATCCGGATTCGTCATCAAGGTGGGAGGGGTGTCGTCTGAGGCGGGACTCTCGGCCCACGACGCCAGCCCCATGCGCTCGACAAAGGACGTGAGCTTGGGAAGATCCTGACGCGGCATCCAGCCCTGCACCTGAAAGACGCGGCCACGATCAGCCGTTTTATCGCCGGCCTGCCTCAGGGCCACCTGCTCATCGGCACGGATCAGGTGCTTCGAGAGCAGAAAGATCCAGCGGCTGAGGGCTTCGTGCTCCGCCTCGCAGTCATCGCGTTCGACATGGGCCTGGTCCAGCTCGGCCCTGAGATCCTCCGGAGACTCGGAACCCACGTGGGCACGCTCGACCGGCAGCAGGTTCTGGTCCGGTTCCTGCTCGGCGATCAGCACCACATAGGCATGCCTGGGGCTGGCATGGATCTGCTGCCACGGCAGTGCCAGCCCTGCAAGCGCCTGCTGGAAGGGCTCAAACTTGGGATGGGCAACCCGGTAGAACCAAAGGCGCTGGCCGCCCAGCTCCCCCAGATCAGGCAGCCGGAAGTTCCCCCACGGAGCCAGTTCAGCAAGATGGTGGCGGAGCGTGAGGATCCTGTCCTCGGCAGCCCGCTTGCGAGCCCGGTTCGCCAGTGTCTTGGCCACCACGGCCTCGAGCTGGAACGTGGGATCGACCTTCAATTGATAGCGGCGATGGCGCACATCCATCAGATAGCGCAAGGCCTCGCGGGCCTCGACAGCCGGCTGGGGAGCGCTGAAATCAGCAGGGCCATCCTGGGCTCCCAGATCAATCAGATGCAGACACCCAAGGGCCTGCAGTCCTTCCAGCACAGCCTGCTTCTCCGCAGCAAGACCGAAGATCGAGACTTTGGCGAGCGCGATGATCGTCATAGCACCTGGTGCTCCTTCTTGCGTTTGGCAATCTTGGAATTGACTACACCAGCCCGTTCCGCATCGGCCAGATAGATGGAGATTTTGCGAATGTTCTGCCTGGCTCTTGGAATCAGAACCTTGTCAAACAAGTTATAGCGTTGTGTCACGATCCGCTCGGCCTGTTCAAGCTGTTCCACGCGGCGCCTGGCCACCTGGATGCGAATCGACTGCTCCATGGCCTGCTGGAGCACAACCACCAGGGCGTCGACCCAGAACGGTTTGGTGAGCACGCCATAGGGGATGACCCGGAACGCGAGACTCTGAAGCACCGGCAGCCGGGTGCCCATCAGATTCTCTTCGCCGATCTCCAGGCTGGAAACGGCCACAAGATCTGTCAGATCGATCGATTTGTTGGCGACCATCGGCAACCTGACCGCCACATCCGGCTCGATCGCCGCCGCCTTCTCGATGGCCTCGGCCAGCAGCCGGCGGGCCTTCTCGCGTGCGGCACCGATCTGGCGGCGCTTCATGTCCAGCGATGGCAGGACATCCTGAAAGGTCCGCAGCAGGGACTTCTCCTTCGTCAGGGAGGCCTTGGTGAGCGAGAGCCTGGCCATGGGAACTACGCGGAGGGAAGGCGAAGTGGCGTGTCGCCAGGGAAGTACTTATCGAGCAGCTCCTGCTTCATCAGCAGCTCACTGGCCTGGAAGCATTCGGCCAGGGTTTTCCAGGCCAGATCCAGCGCGTCCTCTAGGGAGATATCCACATTGATGTCCATGAATCTGGCTTTGAACAGTCCACCAAATTTGATCAGGCGCTGGTCGTAATCGGACAGTTCGAAGGCCATGGCCTGCTTCTGCTCCGCATCCCGCGCACCGGAGTAGAGGCGGATGCAGGTGTTCATGATCTGGTTATGGTCCTCACGGGTGACCTTGCCGATCACGTTCTGCTTGAGGCGGGACAGGGAACCGAAAGGATCAATGACCCCATCGTGCAGATAGAACTGTCCTTCCGTGATGTAACCCGTGTTATCCGGCACGGGATGGGTGATGTCGTCCCCAGGCATGGTGGTGACCGTAAGCAGCGTCACCGAGCCACCCTTGGCGTAATCGGCGGCCTTTTCATAGCGGCGGGCCAGCTGGGAATAGAGATCGCCTGGATAACCGCGGTTGGCAGGCACCTGATCCATGGCGATGCTGATTTCCTTGAGGGCATCGGCAAACGAGGTCATGTCCGTGAGCAACACCAGCACCCGCTTGCCCTCCTCCACGGCGAACCGCTCGGCCACCGCCAAGGCCATGTCCGGAATCAGCAAGCGCTCCACGATCGGATCGGAGGCCAGGTTCACGAACATCACGGTGCGTGCGAAAACACCGGCATCTTCGAAGGTCTTGCGAAACGCGTAGTAGTCGTCAAAGATCAGCCCCAGCCCCCCGAAGACGACCACATCGGCATCGGCCTGAATCCCAATGCGGGCCAGGAAGGCGTTGAAGGGCTCGCCCGAGACCGAAAAGATCGGGATCTTCTGGCTCTCCACCAGACAGTTGAACACGTCGATCATCGGCACGTTCGTGCGGATCATCTTGGAGGCCAGAATGCGGCACATCGGATTGACGGAAGGCCCTCCGATCGGAATCTTTGGATCCTCCCCAAGGCCTGGGCCACCATCAATCGGTTCACCCGTGCCTCGAAACACCCGACCCAGAATGTTGTTGGAGTAGGTGGCCTCCATCGGGTGGCCAAGAAAATGCACGGCAGAATCGGTAGCCACCCCCTTGGTGCCTCGAAACACCTGCAACGACACGGAATCCTGCTTCAGGGCAATCACCTGCGCCAGGGAAGAAGTGCCATTGCGGTTCTGCACGACCGCCAGATCGTTGAACCGTGGTGCCGCCTCCCTCTGGCTGGCATCGGCGGGGACCTCAACCCGGAGAATGTCGCCGACGATTTCGAGAATCTTCGAATAACTGACCAGGGACGCAGGCATGGGAAGGGCGATCAGAGGATCAGGACCGGTGCCGAAGGGATGGCAGAACCTGCTGAGGGGAGAAGCTGCTGAGGGGAGAAGCTGCTGAGGGGAATTGTCGCGAAGCCAGGCTGTCCTCCCCTGCCATTGTAATCAAAGACAGAGGAACGTCCATGTTCATAAGTTTTCTGACATGCTGGCCCTCACCAGAGGCTGTGGCTAAAATAGGCTCAATGTTTTGTCGAGCCAGCTCTCTTTTTCTCGCAATCGATTGGCAGCTTGGCGCCCTCTGATCCACGGCATTCAGCCAAGTCAGGTTGCCTCGTTTTACGAATGATGCTGATGGCCCCAGTAGCCGCAGGGCGCCGACCTATCAGTGGAAGATCTTCAAGGGGCAAGGCGCGTGGACAAGAAAGACTTCCTGGAGCGGGCCAGAAGTTTCTCCAAACCCTTCCGGATTGAGGATGGAGACGGTTTTCAACTGAAGGATTATGACCCTGACGACACACTGCATCTCGACAAAAAGGACAAGGACCGGGCCCAGGAAGCCCTGACGATGGGGGTGCAGATGCTGGCGGACTTCCAGGGTCTGCTCTATGCCCAGGATCGCTACGCCCTGCTGCTGATCTTCCAGGCGATGGATGCAGCCGGCAAGGACGGCACCATCAAGCATGTGATGAGTGGCGTCAATCCCCAGGGATGCCAGGTGAGCTCATTCAAAGCGCCCTCCTCGGTGGATCTGGACCATGATTTTCTCTGGCGATCCAACAATGCCCTGCCGGAAAGGGGGCGGATCGGCATCTTCAACCGCAGCTATTACGAAGAAACCTTGGTGGTTCGAGTGCATCCCGAGATGCTGGCCAGGCAAACACTTCCGCCCGAGCGCCTCACGAAGGGCATCTGGAAAGAGCGCTTTCGCGACATCAGAAACTACGAAGAGTATCTGAGTAACAATGGGATCATCATCCGAAAGTTCTTTCTGAACGTCTCCAAGAAGGAGCAGCGCAAGCGCTTTCTCGCCCGCCTTGACCGTCCGGAAAAGAACTGGAAGTTTTCTGCCAACGACATCAAGGAACGCGCCTTCTGGGATGACTACATGGACGCCTACACCGCAACCATCCGGCACACCTCCAGCCGCCATGCCCCCTGGTATGTGGTGCCGGCTGACAACAAGTGGTTCACCCGCATGGCCGTGGCGGCCGCCATCATCGAAACGCTGGATTCCCTGCACCTCCACTATCCAGAGGTCAGCCCGGACGCCCGCGCCCAACTCGATGCCGCCAGGGCCCTGCTGGAGAAGGAGTAGCCCCTGCCCCCAGGCAGGCTCAGCCCCCGATCAGGATCTCCAGGGCCTCCGTCACGTTCTCCTGCCGCATCAGGGCCTCCCCCACCAGCACCGCATCGGCACCGGCCCCGACGGCCCGGTCGAGGTCGGCACGGCTGAACAGGCCCGATTCGCTCACCAGCAGGGCTCCGCAAGCACGCACCCGTTCGCCGAAGGCGTCCATCAGCCGTTCGGTCGTGGCCAGGTCCACGGTGAAGCTGGCCAGGTCGCGGTTGTTGATGCCGATCAGGTTGACGCCCTGCAGCTGCAGCACCCGCTCCATCTCGGCTGCGTTGTGCACCTCCACCAGCACCGCCAGCCCCAGGCCCCTGGCCACCTTGAGCAGGTAGGCCAGATCCTGGTCGGTGAGGATCGCCGCGATCAACAGGGCCGCGTCGGCCCCGGCGGCCCGGGCCTGGAACAGCTGGTAGGGGCTGAGGATGAAGTCCTTGCAGAGCAGGGGCAGCGCCACCGCTTCGCGCACGGCCACCAGGACATCGAAGCCCCCCTGGAAGAAACGCTTGTCGGTCAGCACCGACAGGCAGCTGGCGCCACCATCCCGGTAGCCCCGGGCGATGGCGACGGGGTCGAAGTCCTCGCGGATCACCCCCTTGCTGGGGCTGGCCTTCTTGATCTCAGCGATCACCGCCGGTTTGCGGCAGCTGGCCCGCAGGGCCGCGCAGAAATCCAGGCTGGGCGGCAGGTCCGACACCTGTTGCTTGAGCGACTCCAGGTTCACCCGCTCTCGGGCCGCCGTCACCTCCTTGTCCTTTTCCCAGAGGATCTCCTCAAGGATGTGGCGGGGGCTCTGCTCAGGATGGGGGGTGCCGAATTCCAGATGGGCCACCCGGACCGAAGGGTTGGGGGGGCGGCGACGGATGTCCATCTCAGGCACCCACCGCCGTGGCCAGGCTGGCGGCAGCCTGCTTGTAGGCCACTTCCACCACCTCGCTCAAGGTGGGGTGGGTGTGCACCTCGCTGGCCAGTTGCCGCACCCCCTGGCGGCGGGCCACCGCGTTGGCGATCTCCTGGATCAGGTCGGCCGCATGCAGGCCATAGATATGCGCCCCCAGCACTTCGCCGGTGTCCTTGCGGTAAAGGAGCTTCAGCAGTCCATCGCTCTCCAGCTCGGCCAGGGCCTTGGAGTTGGCCTTGAAATAACTGCGCACGCTGCCAAGGGCAAAGCCTTCCTTTTCCGCCAGGTCCTTGGCGTCCGCTTCCGAAAGCCCCACCGAACTGATCTCCGGATGGGTGAAGGTCGCGGCGGGGATCGAGCGGTAGTCGATGCGGCGGGCGTGGCCGAGGATGTTTTCGATCGCCACCGTGCCCTGGGCGGCGGCAGTGTGGGCCAGCATCATTTTTCCGGTCACGTCGCCGACGGCCCAGAGGTGGGGCACCGGCTCACCGCCGGAGAGCACCCGCAGTCCATCGTCCACAGGGATGAAGCCCCGGTTGGTCTCCACGCCGACGCTGGCCAGGTTGAGCTCCTTGCTCACCGGCACCCGGCCGGTGGCCACCAGCACCGCATCCACCTCCAGGGTTTCCACCGGCTCGCGGCTGGCCATGTCCACCAGTTCGATTGTCACCGGGCAGCCGGGAGTGATCTTGCTGGCGAGCACGCCGGCGCGGGCGTCGATGTCGCGGCCGTCAATCAGATGGCGAGCGGCGATCTTGGCGATGTCCGGGTCGAAGGTGGGCATCACCCGATCGAGCGCCTCGATCATGGTGACCTCGCAGCCCAGGGCCGTGTACACATCGGCGAACTCCAGGCCGATGTAGCCGCTGCCGATGATCGTGATCCAGCGGGGCAGCCACTCCAGATTGATGGCCTCGTCACTGGTGAACACGGTGCGGCCGTCGGTTTCGATGCCGGGCGGCACGAAGGGGTCGGAGCCGGTGGCGATGATCACCTCGCGGGCCGCGTAGACGCGCTCCACCCCGCTGGCCTCGCGCACCGCCACCCGCTGGGGACCGTCGAGGCGTCCCTTGCCCCGCAGGATCGTGGTGCCGGAACGCTCCAGGGTCTTGGTGAGGTTGGTGCGGATCGTCGCCACCAGCTGGGCCGCGTGGTCGGCGATCTTCTGGCGCTCGAAGCGCACCGGCGCCGCATGGATGCCGAACCCCTTGAGGTGCTCGGCGTCGGCGAGTTCCCGCACCCGGCCGCTGGCCGCCAGCAGGGCCTTGGAGGGCACACAGCCCCGGTTGACGCAGGTGCCGCCCATGTCGCGGGACTCCACGATCGCCACCTTCAGGCCGTGGTCGGCCCCGTGCTTGGCCGCATCGAAACCGCCATACCCGGCGCCGATCACGATCACGTCGAAATCGAACCCGGAGGGGGGGGGGGCGGGTGCTGCGGTCACCGGATGGGGCTGCATGGATGGAGGCATTCTCCCCTGTCAGGGCGCGGGCCGGCCGTGGGCCTGGCGGGGGCGCTCCAGCAGCAGCAGGGCGGCGGCGGCCGCCACATTGAGCGATTCCACGGCGGAGCTATGGGGGATCGTCACCCAGCGGTCGGCCAGCTGGGCGAGGTCCGGCGCCAGCCCCGCCCCCTCGTTACCCAGCAACAGGGCCGTGGGGCGACACCAGTCCAGTTCCCAGTAGGGCCGCACATCGCCCGCCGCCTCGGGCACCATCGCCGCCACCAGCTGCACCCCGCAGGCCCGGGCCGCTTCCAGTCGGGAGTGCAGGTCTGGGGACGTCATCCGCTCGATCGGCAGAGCGAGGGCCGCTCCGCTGGAGGCCCGCAGCACCTTGGGCTGCAGCGGATCGGCCCCCTCCGCCAGCCACACCCGCTCCACCCCCGCCGCCAGGGCGGTGCGCAGCAGGGTGCCGAGGTTGCCCGGATCCTGAAGCCGGTCGAGGGCCAGCACGAAACCCGGCGGCGACGTGGCAGCCACCGGGAGCTCGGTGACGGCCAGGATCAGCAGTACTCCGTCGGGATGGCGGGTGGTGGCGGCGGCGGCCAGGACCTCGGCACTGGCGCTCCGCAGGCGGCTGGCGTCCGGCAGCCGCTCGCACAGAGCGCCATGGCGGTCCAGCCAGTCGGAGGTGGCCAGCACCAGCTCCGGGCACAGATCCAGGCGCAGGGCTTCCTGCAGCAGGTGGGTTCCCTCCAGCAGAATCAGGCCCTGCTCCAACCGGCCACTGGGCCGGTGCAGGCGCCGCACCGCCTGGATGAGGGGATTGCGGACACTGCGGATCCACTCCCCGCCCGCGGGCAGGCCGTGGAGATCAGGGGAGGAACCCGTCGGTGTCAGATGCTCTTGCGGCGACGGAGTTTGAGGTGATCGTGAATGACCAGGTCGTCGTCGTTGAGATCGAGACCCTTGAAGGCCGCCACCTCCCCTTTGATGCCCTCGGCCTTGAGGTTTTCCACCAAGCGATCGATCACAATGTCTTCGATTTTGCTCTGATCAAAGCCGTCGGGAGTCAGACGTTCCAGAAATCTGCCGATGTTCGCTGCGACGACATCAGAAGCGTTGGTGATCTTGAGAACAATCATGAAGTCAATATGCGGATGGGGAGACTTGAACTCCCACGACATTGCTGCCACTAGTACCTGAAACTAGCGCGTCTACCAATTCCGCCACATCCGCGGGCGTTAGCCGCCACGGAAGCCGCGGCGCTCGAAGGAGCATAAATCATCACCGGTGCCGCCACCCCACGCACAGGGCCATGGCCGCAAGCCAGTTTGAACGGCGACCCCCTAGACGACGGGATCATTCGTTGTCAAGATGCCCCAGAAATTGATACCAGGACTTCCGTCCATGACCGTATCCCCCATGCCAGTCCAGGTCATCGCCGGCACCAGGCTGGAGATCAGTGGTGGAGGGCGACTGGACGGGGAACTGAGGGTCAGCGGCGCCAAGAATTCGGCCCTGGTGCTGATGGCCGCCTGCCTGCTCACCGAAGACGGGCTGAGGCTCAGCAATGTGCCCCCGCTCACCGACATCACGGCGATGGGGGAGATCCTGTCCGCCCTGGGGGTGCGGGTGCAGCGGGGGGGCGATGCCATTGTTCTGCACGGTGACCACATCACCACCGCAGCCCCCCCCTACGAGCTGGTCAACAGCCTGCGGGCCAGCTTCTTCTGCATCGGCCCCCTGCTGGCCCGCATGGGCATGGCCAAGGTGCCCCTGCCCGGCGGCTGTCAGATCGGCACCCGGCCCGTCGTGGAGCACGTCAAGGGGCTCAAGGCCCTCGGCGCCCAGGTCACGATCGAGCACGGCGTGGTCACCGCCGTGGTTCCTGGCCGTCAGCGCCGTCTCACCGGCGGCCACATCCACCTGGATTGCCCCAGCGTCGGCGCCACCGAGACCCTGATGATGGCGGCCGCCCTCGCCGACGGCGAAACGGTGATCGACAACGCGGCCCAGGAGCCCGAGGTGATCGACCTGGCCCGGCTGCTGCTGGCCATGGGGGCCAAGGTGCGCGGCGCCGGCACCCCCACGATCACCATCCTCGGCGTGGAGCGCCTGCACGGCGCCGACTACGCCGTCATCCCCGACCGCATCGAAGCGGGCACCTTCCTGCTGGCGGGGGCCATCACCCGCTCCAAGCTGCGGGTGTTCCCCGCCCTGCCCGAGCACCTGGGTGCCGTGATCACCAAACTCGAGGAGGCCGGCTGCCGCATCGAAGCCGACGGCCAGGGCCTGACCATCACCGCCAACAAGGTGCGGGCGGTGGATCTGCGCACCCAGCCCTTCCCCGGCTTCCCCACCGATCTCCAGGCCCCGTTCATGGCCCTGCTGGCCACCGCCGAGGGCACCAGCATGGTGGTGGAGAACATCTTCGAGAATCGCCTCCAGCACGTGGCTGAGCTGCAGCGCATGGGGGCGTCGATCCGCATGCAGGGCAACACCGCCTGCGTCGAGGGGGTCGCCCGGCTCAGCGGCGCCCCGGTGCATGGCACCGACCTGCGCGCCTCCGCCGCCATGGTGCTGGCTGGGCTCGCTGCCGATGGCATCACCACCGTGCGGGGCCTGGAATACCTCGATCGGGGCTATGCCGATCTGGAGGGCAAACTCAACGCCGCCGGGGCTTCGATCCGCAGGCTGCCATCCGTCGCGGCCTAGCCACCCCCCGCGGCCTAGAGTCGCGCCATCGGGAGCGTGCCGGAATTGGTAGACGGACTCGACTCAAAATCGAGCGCCTTCGGGCATGTGGGTTCAAGTCCCACCGCTCCCATCCAGCCGGTGATGGACACCTACGCCCGCTACCCCCTCGCGCTGACGAAGGGCCGCGGCGTATGGCTCTGGGATCAGCAGGGCCGGCGCTACCTCGACATGGTGGCCGGCATCGCCGTCTGCACCCTCGGCCACAGCGACCCGGTGTTGCGGCGGCGCCTTTGCGACCAGCTGGGTCGCCTCCAGCACGTCTCCAACCTCTACCGAATTCCGGAACAGGAGGCCCTGGCCGCAGCGATCACGGCGCGCAGTTGCACCGACCGGGTCTTCTTCTGCAATTCCGGCGCCGAAGCCAACGAGGCCGCCATCAAGCTGGCCCGCAAGCACGGCCACCAGGTGCGCGGCATCGCCGAGCCCCTGATCCTCACCGCCGAGGCCAGCTTCCATGGGCGCACCCTGGCGGCGGTGACCGCCACCGGCCAGCCCAAGTACCACCAGGGCTTCGAGCCCATGGTGTCGGGCTTCCGGTACTTCCCCTACAACGACACCGCCGGCTTCGAAGCGCTTCTGGCCGCCTGTGAAGCCGAGGGTCCCCGGGTGGCGGCGGTGCTGCTTGAGCCCCTCCAGGGGGAGGGCGGGGTGAACCCCGGTGATCCGGCCTTCTTCCGGCGGGTGCGGGACCTCTGCGACGCCCACCAGATCCTGCTGATCTTCGACGAGGTGCAGATCGGCGTCGGCCGCAGCGGCCGCTGGTGGGGCTACGAACAGCTGGGGGTCGAACCCGACGCCCTGACCATGGCCAAGGGCCTGGGCGGTGGCATCCCCATCGGCGCCCTGGCGGTGAAGGCCTCCGTCGACCACTTCCGCCCCGGCGACCACGCCAGCACCTTCGGTGGCAACCCCTTCGCCTGCCGGGCCGGCCTCACGGTCATCGAAGAGATCGAACGCCGAGGCCTGCTGGCCAAGGTGAGCGCCAACGGTGCCTTGCTGCAGTCCCAGCTCCAGGAGCTGGTGGCCCGCCATCCCGACAAGCTGGCCGGCGAGCGGGGCTGGGGGCTGCTGCGGGGGCTGGTGCTGCGGGAGGGCGGGTTCACGGCCCCGGACATCGTCAAGAAGGCCATGGCCGAAGGTCTGCTGCTGGTGCCCGCCGGCCCCGGTGTGGTCCGCTTCGTGCCGCCGCTGGTGATCAAGCCCCGCCAGCTGCGCAAGGCGGTGAAGCGCCTGGAGAAGGCCCTCCACAGCCTGGCCTGAACCGTCGCCCCGCCCGTGTCGTCCCTGCTGCCCCCCCCGGTCGACCTGGGCGACCTGCTCGAGCCCTTCGCCCGCCGGGGTGTCGACCTGGGGCTGGAGCGGCTGGGCCGCGCCCTGGCTGCCGGGGGACACCCGGAACAGCGCTACGCCGCTGCCCAGGTGGCCGGCACCAACGGCAAGGGCTCGATCTGCACCTTTCTGCACGCCATCCTGCGGGCCGCCCAGGTGCATGTGGGCACCTACCGCTCCCCCCATCTGGTCAGCTGGTGCGAACGGATCGCGATCGATGACGCCTGGATCCCAGCCGCCACCCTGCGCAACGACCTGGCCCGCTGGCAGCCCCTCGGCCGCCGCCACCGGCTCACCCCCTTCGAGCTGATCACGGCCGCGGCCTTCGACCGCTTCGCCCGCGAGCGGGTGGATCTGGCGGTGCTGGAGGTGGGCCTGGGGGGCCGCCTCGATGCCACCACCCTGCATCCGCACCGGCCGGTGATCGGCTTCGGGGCCATCGGCCTCGACCATCGCGAACACCTGGGCGACACCCTGGCGGCCATCGCCGCCGAGAAGGCCGCCGTGATGGGAGCGGGCTGCCGGGCGTTCAGCGCCGCCCAGGAGCCCGAGGCCCGCCGGGTGCTGGAGGCCGAAGCGCTGCGCTGCGGCGCCAGCCTGGAGTGGCTGGATCCCCTGCCCGCCCCGACCGATGGCGGCCCCGCGCTGGGCCTGGCCGGGGAGCTGCAGCGCCACAACGGGGCCGTGGCGGTGGCCATGGCCCGGGCCCTGACGGCCCCGGACGGTCCTCTGGCCGGCAGGCCCCTCGACGACGGCATGATCCGCGCCGGCCTGGCGGCGGCCCGCTGGCCCGGACGGCTGGAGAGGCACCGCTGGCGGGGCCGCGAGCTGCTGATCGATGGCGCCCATAACCCCCAGGCCGCGGCGGGCCTGCGCCGGGAACTCGACCGGCTCGACAGTGCTCTCGCGGGCAGCCGGGGGCGCCGCTGGCTGCTGGGCATCCAACGCCACAAGCAGGGGGCGGCGATGCTGGAGCTGCTGTTGCGCCCTGGTGATCGGGCGGTGCTGGTGGCGGTGCCGGAGCATGCCAGCTGGTCGCGGCAGGAGCTGGCCGCCGCCTGTCCCGGCCTCGCCGACCAGCTCGAGGAGGCCGGCAGCCTGGCCGCCGGGCTGGACAGCCTGCTGGCCCCCGGCCCGGTGCCGGTGGTGGCGGGCTCCCTGTTCCTGCTGGGCGCTGTCCTTCCGCTGCTCAACGCGCCCCGGGCTGACGAAGCCCCGGCGCTGGGCCAGCCTGGGGAGATCCCTGGCAGCCACGGCCCATGACGACGGCCTTCGGATCCGATGCCCCCAGGCCCGAGGGCAGCCCCAGGCGGCCCCTTGGCAACGCGCTCCTGGGGGGACTCCTGCCACTCCTGCTGGCCCTGCTGCTGCTGGCCGCCCCCAGCGCCCGGGCCGACGACCAGGATCGGGTCGACTACACCCTCACCAACCAGAGCGGCAAGGACTTCAGCGGCCAGCAGCTGGCCGGCAGCTCCTTCGCCGGGGCCACGGCCCGCCAGGCCAGCTTCAGGGAGGCCGATCTGCACGGGGCGATCCTCACCCAGGCGGCCTTTCCCGACGCCGACTTCCGCGGCGCCGATCTCAGTGACGCCCTGATGGACAAGGTGGACATGAGCGGCACCGACCTGACCGGCGCGGTGCTGCGGGGAGCGATCGCCTCCGGCAGCAACTTCACCGGCGCCACGGTCACCGATGCCGACTTCACCGATGCCCTGCTCGACCGGGTGGACCAGCGCCTCCTCTGCCGCGACGCCCGCGGCACCAACCCGGTGACCGGCGCCGACACCCGCCTCAGCCTGGATTGCGGCTGAGGCGGGTGTCGGCGCTGCCGGGGCGCCCCTAACCCATCCAGCCCCGCAGCTTGCCCGGATTCATCAGTCCGCCCGGGTCGTAGGCGGCCTTGGCCGCCACCTGGTCGGCATCCACCACCCCGAGGCCGCCGTCCTCGACGGTGATCACGTGGGGATTGAAGGGCACCGCCCCCAGCTCACAGCACTGGGCAACGAGGTCGGCCAGGGCCTGGGGCCCCTGCCAGCGCACCAGGGGCAGGGCCGTCAGCCGCGGTGCCCCCTGGTAACGCACCCCCTCCAGGTGCCAGAGCACGTCGCTGCCCCAGCGCTGGCGCACGGCCTCCAGCAGCGGCGCCTCCTGCCGGGGCAGCAGCAGTTGCAGGTAGGTCCAGTCGGGCGCCTGGGCCCGCCAGTGCAGGGTGGTGTGGTTCCAGGTGAGCTCCCCCAGGGGCAGGCCCCGCCCCCGCCCCGCCTCCGGGCGGGAGCCCTGCCAGCGGAGCTGGCCGCCCCGGGCCGCCAGCCAGCTTGGCAACAGCTCCAGGGTGTCGGGGGCGGCATGGAGCAGCAGCCGGTGCTCCCCTGGATCAGCGGCGGGGCAGCCGGTCGGCCAGGGCATCCGGGCTGCCACCGGCGCCTCCAGCAGACAGAGGGCCTGCAGCAGCAGGGCGGTGGTCGGCAGCTGGCGGGAGGCCTCCAGGGCCTCCTCCCAGCGGCTGAATCCCACCACCAGCTGCTGCCAGGCCACCGCCTCGGTGCTGGCCAGCCGCAGGGCGGTGATGATGCCGTTGGTGCCGTAGGCATGGTTGAGGGGCGCACTGGCGGCGGCATCGAGCCGCAGCAGCCTGGGTTCGGCTTCCAGCGTCACCACCTCCAGCCCCAGCAGATGGCCGGGATCGCGCAGAAAGCCCCAGCGCAGCGAGCCGAGGCCGCCCGATCCCCCGGCGATGAAGCCCCCCAGGGTGGCGCTGCGGTAGGTGCTCGGGGCCAGCCGCAGGGCCCGGCCATGGGCCGCCAGCTGGCCGTCCAGGTGGGCCAGGATGCAGCCGGCCTCCGCTTCCACAATGCCGCTGTCAGGATCCACTGCCCGCAGCCGGTTCAGGCCACTGAGGTCGAGCACCAGACCGCCGGCCAGAGGCACGCACTGGCCGTAGTTGCCGGTGCCGGCGCCCCGCAGCGTCAGCGGCACCCGGTGGCGGGCGCAGGCCCCGGCCACCGCCATCACCTGCTCCAGCCGGTCCACCTTCAGCGCCAGCTGGGCGCAGCGGCCCTTGAGCAGCGGCTCCAGAACGGGAGAGTAGTCGTGGAAGTCGGCCGAGAGCCGGCTCAACTCGGCGGCCGAAAGGATCGGCGTCAACCCCAGCGGGCTGGCGCTCAGTTCGGCAACCAGGGCCCGGATCCGATCGGGTTCGACTGGACTGAAGTCATCCATGGCAGGCGGCCAGCAGTGGGGACGGTTCTTCGCTGGAGGGCGGGTCCAGCCAGCGGCCGGCCCGCAGCACCCGCCGCCGGGGGGGACGGGCCAGCAGCTCGCCCCAGGAGGAGGCCCCCAGCACCAGCAGATCGGCCGGGGAGCCCTCCCGCAGCACTCCGTCCCAGTCGAGGCCCAGCAGCTGGGCCGCGGCGGTGCTGAAGGGACTCAAGCCCAGCCGTCGCCAGGGCACCAGGTGACTGGCCGCCAGGCTGAAGCGCAGCAGGGCGATCGGATCGAAATCCCCCCCCGGAAACCAGGGATCCTGCACGTTGTCGCCCCCCACCGCCACGGTCACGCCAGCCTCCTGCAGCTGGCGGATCGGGGCCTGGGGCCGCAGGGACGGGGTGCGGCGGGGGTGTTTGCCGAGCAGCCAGAGGTTGGTGCTGGGCAGGGCCACCACCCCCACCGCCGCGGCCGCCATCGCCTCCGCCAGGCGGCAGCAGCGCCGATCGGCCAGCAGGGCCATGCTGCTGGCATGGCTGCAGGTGAGCGGCAGCGCCAGGCGCTGCCGCAGCAGCAGCTCGCTCACCAGGGCCACGCCCCGGCCGGGGTCCTCGGCGCTCTCATCGACGTGCAGATCCACAGCGCAGCCAAGGCGCTCCGCCAGCCGCAGCAGGGCCAGCAGGGCGGCGCGATCGGCCGGGGTGGAGCGGAAGGGGGCACCGAGCACCCCGCCCAGCAGGCCGCCCCGGGCAGCCACCCAGGCGGCGAAGGCCTCGCCCTCGGGGGTACGCCAGTGGCCCACCGGCACCAGGGCCACCAGCTGCAGCTCCACCCGGCCCTGCCAGTGGCGGCGGAGCTCCAGCAGCACCTCCCAGCTGGGGAGGGCCCAGGGGCCGAGGCTGTCGATGTGACTGCGAATCGCCCGCAATCCATAGCGCCAGGCCCGCTCCAGGGCCCGCTCGCCCCGCCGTCGCACCGCCTCGGCCTGGCGCTCAGCCGCTTCCCGCCCGTTCGCCGCCATGGCCCCGGCCATGGTGCCGTCGGGATTGGGGAAGTCCTCGCCGCTGAAAGCCTTGTCGAGGTGGGCATGGGGCTCCACCAGAGGCGTCAGCGCCAGGGGCAGGGGGGTGCCACCTCCCGTCCCATCACCCACGAAGCCATTGGCCAGGCCATGAATGGCGCGGATCCGGCCGTCGGCCTGCTCCAGCCGCACCGCCACCAGCCCCTGGTCGTCGGCGGCCGGCAGCCGCAGCTGGGGATCCAGCAGGGCCCTGGGCAGGCGCATCGGCGGCAGCAGGCCAGCCGGCAACGGCGCGACGCTCACGGCATCGGGCTCCCAGGCGCGCTCTCACCGGCGGAGAGCAGCACGAAATGGCCCGCGACCGCCAGGGTGACCGCGTCGTAGCGGGGGATGCTCCAGTTGGGCAGCACCTTTTCCCCGCCCAGCCGGGTGCCGTAGAGGCTCAGCAGGCCGAAGTTGTAGCGACGTGAGCTCTCCCGGGCCAGGCGCCCCAGCACCTTGCGCTGGGATCGCACCAGTTCCGGACAGTTCTGGATCAGCAACCGGGCCAGCAGCGGCAGGCCCTCGTTCTGGCACAGCTCCTCGCTGGCCATCTCGGTGAGCTTGTCGGCGGCGAACTCCTCGAAGGCGTCGGGGCCGGGGTTGGTGACGGCCAGGCCGATCAGGCCCGCCGAGACGGCGGTCAGGCCCAGGAGGCCCGAAACGGTGCGGCTGGCGGTGGTCGGCGGTGGCAAGGGGGGCCGGCGGGCTCACTTGATACATTGGCAAAGACAGCGGCGGGCGTCGCCAAGTGGTTAAGGCAGTGGCTTGTGGCGCCACCATTCGGGGGTTCAAGTCCCCTCGCTCGCCCTTCAGGCCCGGCGCTACGGCGTCGGGCTTCTTTCTTGGCCCAGCAGCAGGTCCAGCAGGGCCTCGCCGCCCTGCCGCACCGGATCGACGCAGGGCAGCCCCGTGTCCGCTGCCGTGGCCCTCAGCGCCGCCGCCGCCGCCGGCCCGTCCAGGAGGGCAGTGTTGAGGGCGATGGCGGCCACCCGGGGGGGCGGACCGGAGCCCGCCGGCCGGGCCAGGGCCGCCAGGGCCTCGACGGCGGCGATCAGCTGGGCCAGGGGGGGGAGGGGGAACGCCTCCAACCGCTGAATCGTGCGTTGCCCGGCCCGGTGCACCAGCAGCAGATCGGTGGGTTGGCTGCCGCGGATCAACGGCAAGGTGGCACTGGAGCCTGGGTGGCAGAGGGAGCCCTGCCCTTCGATCAGCACCAGGGTGTCCGGGCCGGCGCCGGCACCGGCAGCCAGCACCGCCGCTTCCACGGCGCCGGCCGCGTAGTCGATGCGGACGGCGTCGAGGGCCACCCCGCCGCCACTGATCAGGATGCCGGCCTGGCCGGTGCCGACAAAGCGGGCCTCGCGGCCGCGGCGTCGGGCGGCGGCCTGCAGCTCCAGACAGGCGCTCATCTTGCCCACCGACATGTCCGTCCCCACCACCAGCAAGCGGCGGCCCGGCAGCCCGGCGGCCCGGCCGGAAGCCACCGTGAGGTCGGGGGGCTCCCGGCGCAGATCCCAGATCCACCGTCCCGGCTGCACCAGGGCCGCCAGGGCCGGATCGTCGCCCAGGCGGCTGTGCAGACCACTCGCCAGCGACAGCCCCGCTGCCAGGGCGGCCGCCACATCGGCGCCTATCCCCTCCGGCAGGCGGCCGCCGGAGGGGGCGAGCCCCACCACCGCCACCTGCGGGCCGTAGGGGAGGGCCTCCGCCAGGGAGCCCACCACCGGCACGGCCCGCTCGATTCCCGTGATCTGCCGCAGATCAGCGCCGGGGTGGGCCGGATCCACCACCGCCACGATCGGACCCTGGCGGTAGCGGAGCATGGCCAGGCCCGTCTTGCCACTGAGGTTGTCGAGGCCCCCGTGCTGCAGCAGCACGATCGGGACATCAGCCCCGAGCACGGATCACCCCCAGTCCCGGGGACGGGGCGGGCCGCAGCCGATCGCCCTCGAGGACGGGCCCGGTGAAGGGGTCGTCGACCAGATTCAGGTGACTGTCGAGGTCCGGCCAGCGCACCAGCGGCAGCAGCTGGGCGGCGGCGCCGTTGAGCAGGGCGCTGTCGGAATAGCAGCCGAGCATCACGCCCAGCCCCAGGCGTTGCGCCGCCCTGGCCATCAGCAGGGCCTCCGCCAGCCCGCCGCTCTTGAGCAGCTTGATGTTCACCCCATCGACATAGGGGGCGAGCCGCACCAGGTCGGCCAGGTTCCAGCAGCTCTCATCGGCCACCAGAGCAATGGGGCAGTGGAATTCCAGTGCGGCGAAGGCGGCGCCGTCGGCTTCCGGATCCTCCAGGGGGGCCAGGGGCTGCTCCACCAGCACCACGCCCTGGGCGTCCAGCCAGCCCAGCATCGGCAGGGCCTGCTCCAGGCTCCAGCCGCCGTTGGCATCCACCTGCAGCTCACAGGCCACCCCATGGCTCTGCTGGCGCCGCTCCAGCGCCTGCGCCACCGCCCGCACCAGCGCCCGGTCGTGGTCGAGACCCTCCGGGCTGCCCAGCTTGAGCTTGATGCGGCTGGCGGGCAGCTGGCCCCACCAGCGCTCCAGCCGCGCCAGCACCGCCGCCTCACTGCCCAGGCCGAGGGTGACGCTGGTGGGGCGGATGGCGCCGTCGTCGAGGCCCCAGAGCCGCCACAGCGGCTGCCCCAGGCGCCGCCCCCACCAATCGTGCAGGGCCAGATCGACGGCGCAGCGGGCCGGGGGCGACAGCGTCTGCAGCAGGGGCTCGAGGGCCTGGAGCGGTTCCGGCTCACGGGCTTCGAGAGCCGGCAAAAAGGCCTCCAGTTCGGCCTCCAGGGCTTCGGTGCTGTAGGCCCTGGGGCCGGTGTCGAAGCCACCGGTTTCGCCGAGGCCGGTGCAGCCGTCATGCTCCAGCTCCAGCAACAGATGCTGCACGGCGCCGGTGGTGCCGCGGCTGATGGCCAGGGGCACCGCCTTGGTGAGGGGAAAGCGGCTCAGGCGGCAGCGCATTCCAGAAAACAGCCGGGGCGTTCACGCTGCCACAACCGCCCGGTTGGCGGCGACGGGGCGATAGCGGAAACTGGATCCCATGACAGCCACCGTTTCCGGCCCGCCGGCCGACCAGGCGCCCTCGGCACGGCGCGGCAGCTACTGGATCACCACGTTCGGCTGCCAGATGAACAAGGCCGATTCCGAGCGCATGGCCGGAATCCTCGAAGCCATGGGATACACCCCGGGCGTCGACGAACACACGGCCGATCTGGTGCTTTACAACACCTGCACGATCCGGGACAACGCCGAGCAGAAGGTCTACAGCTACCTGGGGCGGCAGGCCCAGCGCAAACGGACCAACCCCGGTCTCACTTTGGTGGTGGCCGGCTGCGTGGCCCAGCAGGAGGGGGAATCCCTGCTTCGCCGGGTGCCGGAACTGGATCTGGTCATGGGTCCCCAGCACGCCAACCGGCTCGAGACCCTGCTCACCCGGGTGGAGAGCGGCCAGCAGGTGGTGGCCACCGACGAGCACCACATCCTCGAGGACATCACGGCGGCCCGGCGGGACAGCGCCGTCTGCGCCTGGGTGAACGTCATCTACGGCTGCAACGAGCACTGCACCTACTGCGTGGTGCCGGCGGTGCGGGGCCGGGAGCAATCCCGCCTGCCCGAGGCCATCCGCCAGGAAATGGAGGGGCTGGCGGCCCGGGGCTTCCGGGAGGTGACCCTGCTGGGCCAGAACATCGACGCCTACGGCCGCGACCTGCCTGGCATCACCGCCGAGGGCCGGCGGGCCCACACCCTCACCGATCTGCTGCGGGCGGTGCATGACGTGCGGGGCCTGGAGAGGATCCGCTTCGCCACCAGCCACCCGCGCTACTTCACCGACCGGCTGATCGACGCCTGCGCCGACCTGCCCAAGCTGTGCGAGCACTTCCACATCCCTTTCCAGAGCGGCGACGACGCCGTGCTGCGGGCCATGGCGCGCGGCTACACCGTGGAGCGCTACCGGCGCATCATCGACCGCATCCGCCAGCGCCTCCCCGATGCGGCCATCAGCGCCGACGTGATCGTGGCCTTCCCCGGCGAAACCGACGCCCAGTACCGCCGCACCCTCGACCTGATCGAGACGATCGGCTTCGACCAGGTCAACACGGCCGCCTATTCGCCGCGACCGGGCACCCCGGCGGCCGACTGGCCCGACCAGCTGCCGGAAGCGGTGAAGGTGGAACGGCTGCAGGAGCTGAACGCCCTGGTGGAGAGAGTCGCCGCGGAGCGCAGCGCCCGCTACCTGGGCCGCCGCGAGCAGGTGCTGGCCGAGGGGGTCAACCCCCGGGATCCGGATCAGCTGATGGGCCGCACCCGCACCAACCGCCTCACCTTCTTCGCCGCCGACCCCGGCGATGGCCGGCCCCATGTGCCGGGGGATCTGGTTGACGTGCTGATCGAGACGGTGCGGCCGTTCAGCCTCAGCGGCCGGCCCCTGGGCCGGCCGCCGGTTCACTGATACGTTTGGCCCTCTTTCCTGTGCCGATGGCCCCCCACCCCACCCGCGTCGGCCTGGTGTTCGGGGGAGCCTCCGGCGAACACGCTGTCTCGATTCGCTCGGCCCAGACCGTGCTGCGGGCACTGCGCAGCGGCGCCAATGCCGAGCGCTATCGGGTCCGTTGCTTCTACATCGATCGCCGTGGCGGCTGGTGGCCGGAGACCGTGGCGACGGCAGTCCTGGAGCGGGGCCTGCCCGCCGAACCCGCCGATCTGCCGGGCCAGCCGGAGGCGGGTGGCTTCCGGGGCTTTCCGGAGGGGGCCCTGGAGATGGAGGTGTGGTTTCCGGTGCTGCATGGCCCCAACGGGGAGGACGGCACGGTCCAGGGGCTGTTCACCCTGATGGGGGTGCCCTTCGTGGGCTCCGGCGTGCTGGGGTCGGCCCTGGGAATGGACAAGCAGGCCATGAAGGCCGCCTTCGCCGCCGCCGGCCTGCCCCAGGTGCCCTACGCCTGTATCGAGGCGTCTGAGCTGGCCGCCTCCAGCCCCGGCGCCCGGGAGGCCCTGCTGGAGCGGCTGGAGGGCCAGCTCGGCTATCCCTGCTTCGTCAAGCCGGCCAACATGGGCTCCTCGGTGGGCATCAGCAAGGCCGGCGACCGTGCCGCCCTGCTCATGGGCCTGGAGCTGGCCGCGGGCCTCGACCGTCGTCTGGTGGTGGAGCAGGGCGTCAAGGCCCGGGAACTGGAATGCGCCGTGCTGCAGTGCAGCGATGGCCAGGGGGACGGGCTGAGGGCCTCGGTGCTGGGCGAAATCCGCTTCGATGCCGACTGGTACGACTACGAGACCAAGTACAGCGAGGGCCTCAGCCACACCGTGATCCCCGCCGTGGTGAGCGAGGTCGTGAGCGAACGGGCCCGGGCGATGGCCCTCGACGCCTGCCGGGCGGTGGCGGCCGGAGGGCTGGCCCGGGTTGATTTCTTCTACGACGAGGGCACGGGCAGCCTCTGGTTGAACGAGATCAACACCCTGCCGGGCTTCACGAGCCAGAGCATGTACCCCATGCTGTGGGAGGCCAGTGGATGTCCACTCCCCGACCTGGTGCACCAATTGGTGCTGGCCGCGGGAAGATCGGTGCATGGGATGAACGTGGAGGGAACGGCGGCATGATCCATGGCCTGCTGTGGCTGCCCCTGCTGGCGGCCTTCGTGCTCCTGGTGGCCCTCGGCTGGATAGAGCGGCGGCGGCAGCAGCTGTTCCGCGACTGGGCCAGTGGCGCCGAACTGGCCAAGCTGGATGGCTGTGGAGCCGCCCGGCTGCTGGACGGGGAACTGAGCTGGAGCCGGTTTGTGGCCGGCAGCTTCCAACCGATGGGCTGCTTCAGCATCAAACGCCTGGAAATGGTCGAGCTGCTCTCGCTCAGCTCCGGGGAGGCCCCCCTGACCGAGGAGAGCGAAGGGGCCTGCCGGCTGCGGCTGGTGGGGGGTGGTCAGCAGGAGGAACTGCCCTTCGCCGACGCCCGTCGGGCCCGCAGCTGGATGGGCGAACTCATGGCCCGCTCCCGCTGCGAGCTGTGAAGCAGGCCCCCTCTTCGCCGGGAGCGCCCCTGCCGGCGGGAGTGCTGCGCCGCAAGGAACTGCGCCGTCAGCGCCGCAGCGAGAGGCTGCGCCTGCTCTGGCGCATCCTGGTCTTCAGTGCCCTCTCCGCCGGCCTGGGCTACGTGCTGCTGCGGCAGGGCTGGACCCTGGGGGAGCCGGCCCAGGTGGAGGTCATCGGCAGCGCCGTGGTCAGTCGCGACCAGGTGATCACAGCCGCCGGACTGCGCTTCCCCCAGCCCCTGATGGCCCTGCAGCCCCGCCAGGTGGCCAGCAACCTGATGGGGGCCCTGCCGGTGGAGCAGGTGAAGGTGAGCCGGCTGATGCTGCCGCCGCGACTTCGGGTGGAGCTGAAGGACAGGGAGGCGGTGGCCCGAGCTGAGCGCCGCACCGACCGCGGACCGGACATGGGCTTCGTGGATCGGCTGGGCAACTGGATCAGCATCCGCCAACACATGGGAGTGCTCCGCCAGGGCGACCTGTCCCTGCTGGTCGTCGGCTGGAACGCCCGCCACCGGGCCGTGCTGGCCAGGGTGCTGAAGGAGCGGGAGGCGCTGGGTCCCGGGCTTCGCGAAATCCGCTTCGAACCGGACGGCAGCCTCTGGCTCACGATCACCCAGCTGGGCCGGGTGCGGCTGGGCCCCCCCGACGCCCGCCTGCCCCGGCGGCTGGAGGTGGTCGCCCACCTCAGCCGCATCCTGCCGACCAGTATGAAAGGAAGCCCGCCGCTGCTGATCGATTTGAGCGATCCCGAACAGCCCGAGCTCAGCATGGGCAGCAAGGGCAGAACCGCCGCACCGGCCCGACTTCTGAAGCCCCGGCTCTCTCCAGCCGGCGCCCAGTGAGGGATCTCAGCCCTCGCCAGGCAGCCATCCACCCAGCCAGACAATCCTCACAGGCCGTTGCGCCCTGAGCCGATTCCGTCCAATGTGATTTATCGGCAACTCTGGCTGAGCTGGCCACCGACATAATGCAGCCGCAGATCAACGGCCACGTCTCCCCTCCCGCGATGTCGCGCGATCAGGACCGCCTTCACCATGTCGATCTTTCGTCCCCGCAGGAGCCCCACGCGATGAGCCAGACCTCGCCCAGCAGCAATGGGATCGTCCCGAGCCAATCGGCCCGGATCGAGGTGATCGGCGTGGGGGGAGGCGGCAGCAACGCGGTCAACCGGATGATCGCCACCGACCTCAAAGGAGTGGGCTATCGGGTGCTCAACACCGACGCCCAGGCCCTGCTGCAGTCGGCGGCTGGCCAGCGCATCCAGCTGGGCCAGAAGCTCACCCGGGGCCTGGGGGCCGGCGGCAACCCGGTGATCGGCCAGAAGGCGGCGGAGGAATCCAGGGCCGATCTGCAGCAATCGCTCGAGGGCGCCGATCTCGTCTTCATCGCCGCCGGCATGGGCGGTGGCACCGGCACCGGTGCGGCGCCGATCGTGGCGGAGGTGGCCAAGGAATGTGGCGCCCTCACCGTGGGCATCGTCACCAAACCGTTCGGCTTCGAGGGCCGCAAACGGCTGCGTCAGGCGGAGGAGGGCATCGCCCGCCTGGCCGAGCATGTCGACACCCTGATCATCATTCCCAACGATCGCCTGCGGGACGCCATCGCCGGGGCGCCGCTCCAGGAGGCCTTCCGGGCCGCCGACGACGTCCTGCGCATGGGCGTGAAGGGCATCACCGACATCATCACCAGGCCGGGTCTGGTGAACGTCGACTTCGCCGACATCCGTTCGGTGATGGCCGATGCCGGCACCGCCCTGCTGGGCATCGGCGTGGGCTCCGGCCGTTCACGGGCCATCGAGGCGGCCCAGGCCGCCATGAGCAGCCCCCTGCTGGAGTCGGCCCGCATCGACGGCGCCAACGGCTGCGTCATCAACATCAGCGGCGGCAAGGACATGACCCTGGAGGACATGACCACCGCTTCTGAGGTCATCTACGACGTGGTGGACCCGGACGCCAACATCATCGTGGGGGCCGTGGTGGACGAATCCCTCGAGGGCGAGATCCACGTCACCGTGATCGCCACCGGCTTCCAGAGCGGCGGCCACTACCGGCCGGAGCGCACGAGCACCGCGAGCTTCGCCGACAACCTCACCCACACCCCTGAGGAGCGCGGAGCCATGATCCCGCCATTTCTGATCAATCGCCAGAACCGGATCGACTGATCGTCCTGTTTCAAGAGGGTGACCCGGAGTCCACGCCTGCCCTGAGCATCCCGTGTGGCTGCTCCCTTCCGGTCCTGACCAGATTTGGGCGTCAGAGCCGCGTGGGTCCGAGTCGAGTTGATGCTAGCAATGCCCCCTCCGCCCACCGTGCCGTGCCCCTGCGACCCCCTGATCTGACACGGCGCAAGCAGGCGGGTCTGCCGATCACCGTGCTGACCGCCTGGGACGCGCTCTCCGCCGCCGTGGTGGCCGGCGCCGGGGTGGAGGCGGTCCTGGTGGGCGACTCCCTGGCGATGGTGGTGCTCGGCCACGCCACCACCCTGCCGGTCACCCTCGAGGAGATGCTGCACCACTGCCGCGCCGTTGGCCGGGGGCTGGCGGCGGCAGCGGTGCCCCATCCGCCGCTGCTGATCTGCGATCTCCCCTTTCTGAGCTACCAGTGCGGCGCCGATGCGGCGATGGCCGCCGCGGGACGGGTGCTGAAGGAAACGCCGGCGGTGGCGGTGAAGCTGGAAGGGGCCGAGCCCGAGACGCTCACCGTGATCGACCGGATGGTGCGCAGTGGGATTCCGGTGATGGGCCACCTGGGGCTGACCCCCCAGTCGGTGCATCTGCTGGGCTACCGGCGCCAGGCCGGCGATCCGGTCAGCCAGGAACGGCTGCGGAGGCGGGCCCTGGCCCTGCAGGAGGCCGGCTGTTTCGCCCTGGTGCTCGAGCATGTTCCGGCGGAGCTGGCCGGTGAGCTGAGCGCCGCCCTGGTGATTCCAGTGATCGGCATCGGCGCCGGAGAGGGCTGCGACGGCCAGGTGCGGGTGACCGCCGATCTGCTGGGGCTCACCAGTCGCCAACCCCCCTTCAGCCCCCCCCTGATCGAGGGCCGGGCCCTGGCGGTGGAGGTCCTCGGCCGCTGGGTCAGGGAGCAGGGGCCCGCAGCGGTTCCAGGGCCTGCTCCAGCTCAAGGTCCTGCCACCAGGCCAGCATCTCCCGCAGCACCCCATTGCTGAGGGCCAGCCCCGCCGGATCCGCCAGGCGCCAACGGGGTCCCTCGATGCAGAGCAGACCGCGTCGCTCATAGGCCGCGAGCCGCTCCCGCAGACCCTCCAGCTGGGGCGCCTCCAGGCGCTCCTGGCGGGCCAGCTGTTCCATGTTCACCCCCTCCCGGCGGCGCAGGCCCACCATCAACCGTTCCTCGAAGGGCATGCCCGGCTCAGCTTCAGCCGGCTCGTCCACCTGGGCCGGCGGGGACACGCCTGCCGCCAGGGACTCCGCGTAGCCGGCACGGGTGCGGGGGTGGGCCCGGCGACGACCGCGGGGGGCAGCGGTGGCGCCCATGCCGAACCCCCACCAGCCGGCTCCGCTCCAGTAGACGCGGTTGTGGCGCGAGGCGTGGCCGGGCAAGGCGTAGTTCGACACCTCGTAGTGGCCGTAGCCGGCGGCCGTGAGCCGGGCCCAGGTCAGGTCCATCAGATCGGCGGCCAGATCCTCGGGCGGCAGATCCAGCTCCCCCCGCGCCAGGCGCCGCTCAAAGACCGTGCCCGGCTCGATGCTCAGGTCGTACACCGACAGATGGGGGGGCTCCAGGGCGATGGCCGCGCCGAGCTGGTCGTCCCAGTGGGCGGCGTCCTGCCGCGGCAGCCCCTGGATCAGATCCAGGCTCCAGCTGGCCAGCTCCCCCCGCCGGCGGGCCCGGCGCAACCAGCCAGCCGCCTCCCGCAGGTCGGCCCCCCGGTGGCGGCGGCCCAGGTCCGCCAGCACGGCGTCGTCAAAGCTCTGGCCCCCCAGGCTGACGCGGTTGATGCCGGCGGCCAGATAGCCCGCCAGGCGAGCCTCGTCAAAACTGGCCGGATCCAGCTCCAGGCTCAGCTCCGCCCCCGACGCCAGGCCGAAGCGGCTGGCCAGGGCCTCCAGAATCGCCGCCACCTGGACGCTACTCAGCATCGAAGGAGTGCCACCGCCCAGATACACCGTTGCCAGCGGTGGGCCGCCGGGGGAAGTGGCGATCTCCTGATGCAGCAGGGCCAGGTAGGCGGCGATCGAGCCGGAGGTGGCCCCATCGGCCCTGTCGCCGAGGGGCACCACCGGGAAATCGCAGTAGAAACAGCGCCGGTGACAAAAGGGGATGTGGACGTAGGCGGATCGGGGATCCATCACGGGCGGTAATCCCAGGGACCCAAACGGCGGAAGATCGGCCAAGCTGCTTTGAAGACCTGCTGGGCGGCCAAGGCGTCGGGACTTCGAAGCATGGTGGACACCCTCATCTTGCTCCTGTTCCTGATCTCAGGGGGAGCCACCGGCTGGCTCGGCGTTGACCTGCTGCCGGAGCAGCTGCTGCTGGAGGTCACCAACCAGGAAGGGCTGCGGACGGTGATGGGGGGCTTCGGCGCCTTCTTCGGGCTGATCGCCGGCATCTTCTTCCAGCAACTGCGCCGGCGGCTGATGGCCCAGGTGCGCAGCATGCCCACCGACCTGCTGATCAGCCGGGCGGTGGGACTGATCCTCGGCCTGCTGGTGGCCAACCTGCTGCTGGCGCCGATCCTGCTGCTGCCCCTGCCCTGGGAGGTGGTGCTGGTGAAGCCGCTGGCGGCGGTGCTCAGCAACGTCTTCTTCGGGGTGCTGGGGTACAACCTGGCGGAGGTGCATGGCCGCACCCTGCTGCGGCTGTTCAATCCGGCCAGCACCGAGGCCCTGCTGGTGGCCGATGGGGTTCTGCTGCCCGCCACCGCCAAGATCCTCGACACCAGCGTGATCATCGACGGCCGCATCCGTGCCCTGCTGGCCTCCGGCCTGCTGGAAGGTCAGGTGATCGTGGCCCAGGCCGTGATCGACGAACTTCAGGCCCTGGCCGATTCCTCCAACAGCGAGAAGCGCGCCAAGGGACGCCGGGGCCTGAAGCTGCTCACCGAACTGCGCGAGAACTACGGTCGCCGGCTGGTGCTGAACAGCACCCGCTACAGCGGCAACGGCGCCGATGACAAATTGCTCAAGCTCACCGCCGACACCGGCGGAACCCTGCTCACCGCCGACTTCAACCTGGCCCAGGTGGCCCAGGTGCAGGAGCTGCGGGTGCTCAACCTCAGCGAACTGGTCATTGCCCTGCGGCCCGAGGTGCAGCCCGGTGATGCTCTCCAGCTCAAGATCGTGCGCGAGGGCAAGGAGGCCGACCAGGGCGTCGGTTACCTGGAGGACGGCACGATGGTGGTGGTGGAGGATGCCCGGCGCCGGATTGGCGAACGTCTGCCCGTCACCGTCACCGGTGCCCTGCAGACACCCACCGGCCGCATGGTGTTCGCCCGCTGCGACCGCAACCAGGACCGCCCCGGCGAGCTGGCCAATGGCCGCGGCCTCGACAAGCAGGGAGGGAAACCCGTCGCCCTGCGGGAGCACCAGCCTCCTGGCCCCGGCTAGGCTCCTGCCTCAAGAGTGCTGGTGAGCGCGGATGACGGTGTCGGCCCCCTACTACGGCGATTCCGCAGCGATGCGCACGCCGCCGCCGGATCTGCCGTCCCTGCTGCTCAAGGAGCGGATCGTCTACCTGGGCCTGCCCCTGTTCTCCGACGATGAAGCCAAGCGTCAGATGGGCATCGACGTCACCGAGCTGATCATTGCCCAGCTGCTTTACCTCGAGTTCGACAATCCAGAGAAGCCGATCTTCTTCTACATCAACTCCACCGGCACCAGCTGGTACTCCGGCGACGCCATCGGTTTCGAGACCGAAGCCTTCGCCATCTGCGACACCCTGCGCTACGTGAAACCGCCGGTGCACACCATCTGCATCGGCCAGGCCATGGGCACCGCCGCGATGATCCTTTCAGCCGGCACCAAGGGACAGCGGGCCGCCCTGCCCCACGCCTCGATTGTGCTGCACCAGCCCCGCTCCGGCGCCCGTGGCCAGGCCAGCGACATCCAGATCCGGGCCAAGGAAGTGCTGCACAACAAACACAGCATGCTGGAAATCCTCTCCGAGAACACCGGCAAGAGCGTCGAGGACCTCTCCCGCGACTCCGACCGGATGACCTATCTCACCGCCAAGGAGGCCATGGCCTACGGCCTGATCGACCGGGTGCTCACCAGCCGCAAGGACCTGCCGACGGCCGCCCCCGTGGCGTGATGCACCAGGTGGGCTGAACCCAGTGCCCACCGGCTTCCGGCCGACCCTTTCCACCAACTCTTCTCCCCGGCTCCGAACGAGAGCCTTCCCGCCATGCCCATCGGCACCCCCAGCGTTCCCTACCGCCTCCCCGGCAGCCAGTACGAGCGCTGGGTCGACATTTACACCCGCCTCGGGGTGGAGCGCATTCTCTTCCTGGGCCAGGAAGTCACCGACGGCATCGCCAACAGCCTGGTGGCCCAGATGTTGTACCTCGACGCTGATGACAGCTCCAAGCCGATCTATCTGTACATCAACTCGCCAGGCGGGTCGGTGACGGCCGGACTGGCGATCTTCGACACGATGCAATACGTCAAATCGGACGTGGTGACGATCTGCGTCGGGCTGGCGGCCTCCATGGGGGCTTTCCTGCTGGCGGCCGGCACCAAGGGCAAGCGTCTGGCCCTGCCCCACAGCCGGATCATGATCCACCAGCCCCTGGGCGGCACCAGTCAGCGCCAGGCCAGCGACATCGAGATCGAGGCGCGGGAGATCCTGCGCATCAAGGACATGCTCAACCAGTCGCTGGCCGGCATGTGCGACCAGCCGCTGGAGAAAGTCACCAAGGACACCGACCGCGACTACTTCCTCAGCGCCGCCGAAGCCAGGGACTACGGCCTGATCGACCGGGTGATCGCCCACCCCTCGGAAGCAGCAGGCGGCTGAAGACGGTGCGGACGCACGCCTAAAGTCTGCGTTTGCCCTGCCCGCCGCCCGGAATGGCCCAGCTCTTCTACGACTCCGACGCCGACCTCGGCCTGCTGACCGGCAAGACGGTGGCCATCATCGGCTACGGCTCCCAGGGCCATGCCCACGCCCTCAACCTCAAGGACAGCGGTGTCAATGTGGTGGTGGGCCTCTACGACGGCAGCCGCTCGGCCGCCAAGGCCCGGGCCGACGGCCTCGAGGTGCTGAGCGTCGCCGACGCCTGCGCCAAGGCCGACTGGATCATGGTGCTGCTGCCCGATGAGGCCCAGAAGGCCGTCTACGCCACTGAGATCGCGCCCCATCTGAGCGCCGGCAAGGTGCTGAGCTTCGCCCACGGCTTCAACATCCGCTTCGGCCTGATCCAGCCGCCCGCCGACGTGGACGTGGTGATGATCGCCCCCAAGGGCCCCGGCCACACCGTGCGCTGGGAGTTCCAGAACGGCCAGGGCGTGCCCGCCCTGTTCGCCATCGAGCAGGACGCCTCCGGCAACGCCCGCGCCCTGGCGATGGCCTACGCCAAGGGGATCGGCGGCACCCGCGCCGGCATCCTCGAAACCAACTTCAAAGAAGAAACCGAAACCGACCTGTTCGGGGAGCAGGCCGTGCTCTGCGGCGGTCTGAGCGAACTGGTGAAGGCCGGCTTCGAGACCCTGGTGGAAGCGGGCTACCAGCCCGAGCTGGCCTACTTCGAGTGCCTGCACGAGGTGAAGCTGATCGTCGATCTGATGGTCAAGGGCGGCCTCACCGCCATGCGCGATTCGATCTCCAACACCGCCGAATACGGCGACTACGTGAGCGGCCCGCGGCTGATCACCGCCGACACCAAGGCGGAGATGCGGCGCATTCTGGCCGACATTCAGGACGGCACCTTCGCCCGCAACTTCGTGGCCGAGTGCGAAGCGGGCAAGCCGGAGATGGCCAAGGCGCGCGAGCGCGATGCCGCCCATCCGATCGAACAGGTGGGCAAGGGCCTCCGCTCCATGTTCAGCTGGCTCAAGGCCGCCTGATCTCCAGCCGATGCACAGGCGCCTGCTGACCCTGGCCTGGAGCAGCAGCCAGGGCGGCGGCACCCTCGCCATTGGCGCCACCGCCAGGTTGCTCAGCCGCCTCACCCCCTCACCCCTGCTGAACGGGGTGCTGCCCGCCCTGGCCACCCTGCCGCTGCTGGTACCCCTGCCCCAGCGCATCCGCCTCGGCTACCTGATCCAGCTGCTCAGCCTGCTGCTGCTGCTGCTGCCCTTGGTGCCGGTGATCGGCGTGCTCCAGGCCGGCGACCGCCCCCAGCCAGACCCCAGCACCGATCAGGGCGGTGAGGCCCTGCGGCTGGAGCCCGGCGGCGTCCTGCAGGGGCTGTTGTTCGGGGGCCTGTTCGCCCTGCTGCCCCTGTGGGTGCGCCAGGAGGCGGCAGGCAACTGCTTTGATTTCGGGCTGGTGCTGACGGCCTACGGCCTGGGCCGCACCGGTGCGGAAGCCTGGGGCCTGCGGCTGCCGCCGCGCCTGCCTTACCTGCTGATGGCCGCCGTGCTGGTGGCGACCCAGTGGGTGGACGGCTGGGGGGCCGTGGTCCTGGTCCTGTTCGTGCCCTTGGGCCTGCTGGCGGCCCTGGCGGACGCCAGCCTGGCGATCGGCATGGGTCCGGCCGGTGACCTGCAGCGCAACTGGAACCGCCTGGAGCGCTCCTCGGCCCTGGGGGGCCTGATGGGAAGCCTGGGGATGGGCCTGGTCGCCCAGGTGATCGGCCTGGCCGGCAGCCTGCCGATCCAGTTGGTGGCCTTCCTGGGGGCCGGAGCCCTGCTGCCCCTGCTGCAACGTCGCCGGCGTTGACCCCCGCCCTGCTCGTGCTGCTCGCCTGCGGGCTGGATCGGCTGCTGGGGGACCCCCTGTGGTGGCCGCACCCGGTGCAGGCCATGGGCTGGGCCATCGGCGTGCTGCGCCGGGCCGTGGAAGCCTGGGCCGGTGATGTCCCCCGGCGCCTGCGCCTGGGCGGGGCGCTGCTGGCCCTGGTGGTGATCGCCGGCAGCGGCCTGGCGGGCTGGGGGATCGAGGCCCTGGCCAGGCGCGCCCCCCTGGTGGGCACCCCCCTGCTGCTGCTGGGCCTGGCCAGTGCCCTGGCGGGCGGCAGCCTGGCCCGGGCCGTGCGCGCGGTGCTGGTGGCGCTACCGGATGTCCCCTTGGCAAGGGCGCGGCTGGCCCGGATCGTGGGCCGCCAGGTGAGCCAGCTGCCGGAGGCGGAGATCCTGCGGGCCGCCGCCGAGACCGCCGCTGAAAACGCCGTCGACGGTCTGTTCGCGCCGCTGTTCTGGATGCTGGTGGGGGCGGCGCTGCAGCTGGGGCCGGCACTGCCTGCGTTGCCACTGCCGGGACCCCTCGCCCTGGCCTGGAGCTTCAAGGCGGCCAGCACCCTCGATTCGATGCTCGGCTACCGCCACGGGCGCCTGCGCTGGCTGGGCACCGCCGGCGCCCGCCTCGACGATCTGCTCACCTGGCTGCCCGCCCGCCTGGTGGCCCTGACCCTGCCCCTAGCCGCGGGGCACCCCGGTCAGACCCTGCGCTTGTTTCGGGCGGCCCTGCGGGACGGCGCCCCCGACCCTTCCCCCAACGCCGGGGTTTCGGAGGCGGCCTTCGCCCACGCCGCCGGCGTGCGCCTGGGAGGCGCCAACACCTACGCCGATGGCGTTCGGATCAAGCCGATCCTGGCGGCCGCAGGGCGAGCACCCGATGCGGACGCGGTGGAGCGGATCCTGGCCCTGGGGGATCGGCTGCAGCGGCTCTGGCTGCTGGTGGCGCTGCCGGCCCTCTGGGCACTCAGCGCAACGGCAGCGCTTCAGTAGGCGCCGCGGTCGCGGGGATCCAGCATCACGCTGATCGTGCGCAGGATGATGCGCAGATCCATCAGCAGGTTGCGGCGGCGGGCATAGCGCACATCCAGCCGAACACGCTCGGGGTAGCTGAGGTTGTTGCGGCCGGACACCTGCCACAGGCCGGTCAGGCCGGGGCGGACGGCGAGCACCTCGTCCATGCGGTTGCCGTAGCGAACCAGCTCACTGGTGACGATGGGACGGGGCCCGACCACACTCATCTCGCCGCGAAGCACATTGAGGAACTGGGGCAGTTCATCCAGGCTGGAACGACGCAGGAACTTGCCCAGACGGGTGATGCGGGGATCGTTCTTGAGCTTGAAATCGTTGCGGAACTCTTCGTCGAGATCGGGCGATTCCGCCAGCAGCGTGGAGAGCAGTCGATCGGCGTCCCGGCGCATGGTGCGGAACTTGATGCACCCGAAACTGCGGTAATCGCGGCCGACCCGTTGCTGCACGTAGAACACGGGGCCCCTGGAGGTGACTTTCACCAGCAGGGCCAGGGTGAGCAGCACCGGAGCTCCGAGCGTCAGCACCGTCAACGAAAAAAGGATGTCGCCACTTCGCTTGACGACGCGATCCCGCTTGGACTGAATGGCGATCAACTCTTCAGCGGTGAACACCTGCGCCGGAGCCGTCACGAGCTGACCAGAGGCGTAGGGGGTCCCGATGGAAGAGAGCATGGGGGCCTGCTTCGATAGATGAAGTTAAGGATCAGCAGGACCGGAACTCCATGGCGGGGGGCCACTCAGATCAGAGGCACAGGACCGTGAAGGCGCCGACGCTGCTGCCGCCACAGCTTGTCCAGCAGCGTGTCCATGCGTCGCCGGAAGACCGCCGGGGCGAAGCCCTCCGCCCGGCGCCGCTGCTCCTCCGCCGGCAGGGATCGCCACAGCCGGCCTACCTCGAAGTGCTCCAGCGCCGCCGCCAGGCTGGCGGCGCTCTGCTCTGGGAACAGCAGGCCAGTGGCGCCCCGCTCGCCTTCCCTGAGGCAGCGCACGCTGTCGAGCACCCCGCCCTGCCCGAAGGCGATCACCGGGGCACCGGCCGCCATCGCCTCCACCGGCGCGATGCCGAAATCCTCCAGGCCCGCGTACACATAGGCCCGGGCCCGCTCCAGCCAGGCGGCGCTCTGCTGATCCGACAGGCGACCGAGGAAGCGGACCTGGGGCCCCGCCATCGCCTCCAGCCGCCGCCTTTCCGGGCCGTCGCCGAGCACCACCAGGGGCAGCCCGGTGCGGTTGAAGGCTTCCACCACCACATCCACCCGTTTGTTGGGCACCAGCCGGCAGAGGCTCACGTAGACGTCGTCCCGGGGCTGATCCCAACGGAACCGCTCCACGGCCACGGGGGGATGCAGCACATGGGCACGCCGGCGCCAGAAACAGCGGATCCGACGGGCGGTGAAGCGGGAATTGGCCACCAGGGCATCCACCCGGGCGCTGCTGACCACGTCCCATTGACGCAGCTGGTGCAGCTGCAGCCGCACCAGGGGTCCCAGGGGCCCGCGGGCCAGGGCGGAACGGGCCAGGTAGGGATGCATCTGGTCCCAGGCGTAGCGGGCCGGGGTGTGCACATAACTGACGTGCAACTGGTCCGGGCCCGTGATCACCCCTTTGGCCACCAGATGGCTGCTGCTGATCACCAGGGGATGGCCGGACAGGTCGAGTTGCTCGATCGCCAGGGGCAGCAGCGGCAGGTACTGCTGGACGTGGCTCACCCCCCAGGGCAGCCGCTGGATGAAGCTGGTCTGGATCCTGCGCCCTGACAGCCAACTGCCGGGCCGGCCGCTCTCCCCATCCACCAGGGCGTAGAGCTCGGGCGGGCTGCCCCGCTGCGCCAGAAGCCGGTCGAGTTCTGCCACCACCTGCTCGGACCCACCCACCGACCGGGGTGTGAACCACTCGTGCACCAGGGCGACAGGGGTGGGAAAGGCCTCCATGCCAGGCACCGTAAGGCGCCAGTATCACGAAAACTCTCAGGCGATTGCCCTTGTGGGGCTCCCTGCCGAAGCTAAGGCGACGACTGGGATGGCGAGAGCCGCAGAACGATGGCGATCCGCGAGCTCCTCGAAGACGCCTTGCAGGAGCCTTCCATCGGCGAGACCGCCTGCTTCCGCTGGCATGCCACCTCGGTGGGCATTGCGGCACTCTGGTGCGACGGCAAACCGCCGCCGGCCCCACCGTTCGATGTGGCGCTCCGGGAGGGGTTGCTGGTGGGCCTGGATCTGAGCCGGGAGGAACGGGAGTTTCACCAGGTGAAATCGGGCCTGGTGCTGCTGTTCCATTCCTGAGCAGACCCATGGCATTGACGCGCCGGTGTCAACCGCAACGCCCGGTGCTAGGCAAAAACGTCCACAACCAGGGATCTGGATGACTTGTTTTCGGTCTCGATGGGCACTGCTGCTGCTGGTGCTCCCCACAGCCATCCACGCCCAGGAAGCCAGGATCCAGTGTCCTGGCGAAAACACCGTGGAGATGCGCTACTGCGCTGCTCAATCCTGGCGGCAATCCACCGACCAGTTGAAGCGCAAGCTGCCCAAGCCACGCTTTGAGCAGTGGCAGGAGGCCACAAGGGCGGTCTGTGCCCACGCCTATGCCTCCTACAAGGACGGCACCATCTATCCGCAGTTGGTGGTGGGATGTGATGACCGCCTCAATCGGGCACTGCTGAAGGCGTTCCAGCCGCTCAACGACCTCCCCTAGATCCTGCTTCCAGCACCATCGCGATCTTCCCTGCTGTGTCCAACAACAGTGCCGATGCCACTGTCTGATCGCGCCGCGCCGGAGGCGACCAACGTGGAGGCCACGCTTGCGGCATAAAAAGTTTCTTGATTAGGTAGCTAGCTCCGCACTCCTCAAGATGCGTTCCGGCCGAGCGTCGCAGCTGCAGATGGCATGAACCACTCGCTCAGTCATTGTTGCCAAGTTGAAGCGCCGGTTGAAGCGGTAATTGAAGGCACCCAGGTAGCGATCAGCGTACTTATCGAATTTCAGGGCATGGAAGGTGCCGCTGAAGCTCGTTTTCAAGTTGCTGAGGACCGTGTTGATCCAGCGGAATACCGGCAGTTCACTGGGATGGCGTCCTTTCACGACCACAGCTTGATGCAGGCAACCGACTTCTGTCACAGCGCGGAAGCAGGCCAGCCCATCTGAGATCACTTCACATCCTATTGCGAGTGAATCCTGTGCCCAGTCAGCGATGGCAGCAAAGGAGAACGTGGCCACGGTGGCAAGCTTCACGTAACGGGGGTGGCCCGCATCATCGACAGATACGGCCGCCACGATCGGCACCTTGTTCTCTGATCCACGACCAGGCTTACCACCACAGCGTTCTCCGCCAAGGTAGGCATCATCCACCTGTACCTTTCCCCGCAGGACATAGGCCCCATCCCGCTCCTTCATCGCCTGCATGATCTTGTTGTGAACCAGCCATGCCGTGCGGTAGTTCACGCCCAGATGGCGCCTCAGAGCGAGTGAGGAGATGCCCGTCTTGGCCTGGCCCACCAGGTAGAAAGCGAGGAACCAGGTGGTCAGTGGCAACTTGGTCGCCTCCAGGATGGTTCCGGCCGTGAGGGTGGCCTGATGACGGCAGCTCCGGCATTGATAGCGCTTGAGGCGTCTGCCATGGATCAACCCGTATTCCTTGCACTCACAGCGGGGGCAACGGAAACCATCAGGCCAGCGTGCCTGCTCCAGGGCGACCTCACATTTCTCCTCGGTGCCGTAGAGCTCGATGAACCTTGGCAGCGACAGGCCTGCCTGAAACTGGATTCGATTCATGGCCATGGCAAACACACGCCTGGTACATGCGTACCAGCCCAGGCGGGAACGGCCTGCCGACGGAGCTTGCTACCTAATCAAGAAAAGTTTTACGAAACAGATAGAAAGACTTCCTAGTCGCGTCCTTAAAATAGTGTCAACAAGGCGCTAAAGATGCCATTCATTCGCTATTTGACTATCCTGCTGGTACTGCCATTCACTTTCGCAGTTCCATCCAGTGCAGCGGACTGGAAAGACAGCGACTGCCGCAAGGACAAGGATGACAGCGGCAATCGCGTTGAGATTTGTCGTGACAACGAATCAATTGGAGTCTTCTGGAGCGATGGCTCATTTGTCAATGGTTGGTGCGACAATCGCCAGTACGACATTGATTACAAAGGCCTGAGCAAAACCGAGGCCATCTCCTGGGTTGACTATTATTGCAATTGAACCAAACTCACCTGCGCTATGAAGCATTGGCTTGCGACGCAGGGGAGTTCTGAGCCACGAGACTCCAGGCCAGACTCCAAGCCATCGCCCCTTGAAGCGGCACCCAGCCGGCCTATAGCGTTTTTATCATCATCCTCCCCCCCCTACCCCCGCCCCGATCGTGCTGATCTGGCGTCCGGCTCATCTCTGGGGCTGCAGGGTCGCCTTGGCGAGCACCTTGGTCGTGATGGCGTCCGCGGCGATGGCAGGGACGCCGGTGACGGGGATGTTCAGCTACATGGCCGATGCGGCCAGCCTCCGGCTATGCGCCACCGGCCAGCAACTGCCGGTGGCGATGGAGGGCGACTTTGTGGCCCTGCAGCGCGCCTATCTCCAGGCCCGTCCGGCAGACCAACCGGGCCAGCCGTTGCTGGTGGAGCTGCAGGGGCGGATCACCCAGCGGCCATCGATGGAGGCAGGGCAGCCGCCGCGCCGCACGCTGGTGGTAGAGACGTTCGGGACGATCAGGCCCGGCCAGGAGTGCCCATCGCCGCGGGTTGCCCCCTTGCAGAGTACCAACTGGCGGCTGCAACCGCTGGATGGGCGCGTTCAGCCTTGAGGGCGAGACGATCCGCTTCTCCCAACTGGCCAGCACCCTGACGGCCTTCGAACGGCGCTTCAGCGCAGCCTGCTGCTTCCGGACGCCAGCGGCAGGACGCTGCTGCTGCTCCAGGCGGGCGAGTAGCCAGATCCGGCCCATCAGAAAACGGAGAGGGTGTCCGTGTGCAGCGGACCGGATCGACTGCTATGGGACGGCTTGGGACGATGGGCGCTACCGTCTGTACCGTCTTTTATACCGTCATTCACGGTCTGTGATGGATGGACGGAATTCGAGGCTCCAAATTGCCGTGGGACCTGCTTGAGACCCGGATCAGAGGGTTCAGGGGAGATGGCTGAGCCGGCGCTGGTTGGGGCTGAGAGCTGATCCGCAGCCAGACTGACGAGCACCATCGCTGGATTGACCCATGCGGCGTGATCACGCGACAGGAAGGGGCTGAGGAGAACCCTTTCATGGGCGACCGATTGATCATCTCTGACAACCGTGAGGACCCGGGCAACCCGCTGGTGCTTGACGGTGAGGCCATTGACGCAGCGGCACGGGACCCACTGGCGATCGGGAAGCTGATGGTTGATCAGGTCTGGGCAGAGGGAACCGACCCCACCGGTGGAGGCCTGTACTACGAGCGCAACAGCAACCAGCACCGCCGGCTGCAGGTCTTTGAAACAGGCAGCGAGGACTTCATGACCGGCGGCTGGGTGCGGGTGCTGGCTACCGCCGAACAGGTCCGCAAGGAGCGTCCTGGCATGGAGCGTGCTGCCAAGGCGGGACTGGTCACGATCCATGGCACCCACCGGGGCGTGCTGCTGGTGGAGTTCCTGGACGTTCCCTGGGGCTGAGCAACCGCCGCAGGGCTCCGGTCGGCAGCGGCCGTCCTTCAGCGTGCCACGGCTACGCCGTGGCGTGCATCGGCCAGCCGCCGCCGCCCTCCGCTCCGGGGCCGGTGTGGGGGTGGCGGGCATGGCTGTCCTCCCGCGGCTGCGGTAGCGGAGCCGCTTCCAGCCGGTAGGGGTTGGGGCGAGGCCCCAAGTTTCCTCGCGCGGCTGCGCGGCCGGTTGGGCATCCAGGTCTGAATCTGGCGGGTCTGCTTATCAGCTTTCCGATCCATCAGCGCATGGCTTTGCTTTGCGTAGATCCATTGCCCCGCAGCCGCTCTGCCCGCTTCTCAGTGCGTTTGTACTGGTAGAATAAGAGCTGCGCCAAAGGCCACGAGACCATCGCCTGCGGCAACGAAATCCTCGGACAACTTGCCCCGTTCGTTTGCTCTGTAGCCCATGAGCTTGTCCTCTGCTGCAGTGGCCCAGGCCGCTGCATTGCCTTCCCTTGGCCTCCTGCCGCCGCCGGCGTTGGCCCATCGCTCGGTCGTCATCGTCGCCGCTGGTGGCCGTGATCTCGTCTGGCCCCAGGAGCGCATCGCCTCCGCCCTGCTCCAGCGCAGCGGTGGCCGGCCTGTCCATCTGCTGCTGCATGGCGGGGCCCGTGGCGCAGATCGCTCCATCGGCCGTGCCGCCCAGCAGCTCGGCTGGCGGGTCCAGTCCCTCGCCGCTGATTGGCGCCGCTATGGCCGCAGTGCTGGCCCCATCCGCAATCGCCTCCTGCTGGAGCAGGCCCTGGTGGAGGCCCAGGCCCACACCTGCCCGGCGTTCAGCGCCTCGGTGCTGGTGATCGCCTTTCCCGGTGGGGCAGGCACGGCCTCGCTGGTGCAGCAGGCCCGCCGCTGCTCCTCCCGTTCGCCAGTGCCGGTGGTGGTGATGGAAGTGCCGCCGCCGCCGTTCTCGTCGGAGCCCCTCCCCGCCTGAGGCGCATCCGCTGCCCCGTTCTTCTTGTCCCTTATCCCCATTCACCACCCCATGGCTGTTCTCACCGCCCCCGCCGCTCCTCTCACCCCGGCTCTTCCTCAGGCCACCGGCCCGTCATGCAACTTGCAGCGTTCCGGCTCCCTCTGGCGGCTGGGCATCGAGGCCCAGGAACTCACCACCGCCATCGGCCAGCTCGCCGAGCAGCTGGAAGCCGATGACGACGATTCCCGCGCACAGGCACTCGCCGAGCTGGAGGCTGCCCTGCTTGCAGAGGAAGGCAACAAGGCCGCCCTCGCCGCCAAGGCCGATGCCACCTGCTGGGTGATCGAGCACCTGCGTGGTCAGGCCGCCTACCGCCAGCAGCAGGCCAAGCGTCTCACTGAGCTCTCTCGATCCGATGCCTCCCGGGCCGACGCCCTCGAGGACTCCCTGGTCCTGGTCCTCACCCGGCTGCAGCCCACCGCCACCCGGTTCTCCTTTCCGAATCACGAGCTCAGTTCCCGCAAGTCCCAGGCCGTCGAGATCGACGACGAGGACGCCCTCGATTCCCAGTGGCTGAGCTTCTCCACCACCAGCAAGCCAGACAAGGCCGCCATCAAGGACGCCCTCAAAGCCGGCCAGCTCATCCCCGGCGCCCAGCTCCTCTCCCGCCGCTCCTGGCGCATCTGTTGAGCGGGGCACAGGCCCCATGCAACTGGGGTCCTGGCTGAGCAGCTGGGGCCCCCTCCCCTCCTCACACCCTTTCGCTTCCATCGCCATGACCGTCGCCGCTCCTTCCGCCAACGGGACCCGCACCACCAGCCGCCCCGCTCCTCCTCGACCGAGCCAGAGGCCGCCCTCGGCCCTGGAGCTGATCCGCTCAACTGACCGCGCCGTTGAGGCTCCAGCACCAACTTCGGCACCGGAAGCCCCCCAGGCTCCGCCTTCCGGCTTCTCCCCCGAGCAGCTCGCGGCGCTCTCCGCCCCACTCGATCGGGCCAACGTCCGTCAGCGCGAGCAAGGCCGATCGAAGGTCCACTACCTCGAAGGCTGGCAGGTGATCGCGGAAGCGAACCGCATCTTTGGCTTCGATGGCTGGCAGCGCCAGACCATCGCCGTCCGCTGCGTGGCCCAGGCCGAGCGGTTGATCGGCCGGGACCAGAAGCCTGGCTGGGGCGTCACCTACACCGCCCGTGTGCGCGTCACCGTCATCGCTGGAGGCCTGACACCCCTGGTTCGCGAGGGCAGCGGCGCCGGCCACGGCATCGACGTGGACCTGGGCCAGGCCCACGAATCCGCCCTAAAGGAAGCCGAGACCGACGCGATGAAACGGGCGCTCATGACCTTTGGGAACCCTTTTGGCCTCGCCCTCTATGACAAGGCGCAGCGCCAGGTCAGCAGCGCAGCAGGTCAGGGTGATGGGCTCCAGCGGCCTGGTGGGCAGCGGTCTTCTCTGAGTCGGCCGGTAGCTGGTTCTCCCTCCGCCGCCGCTGACTCCCCGGCTCAGGGCCGCACCCAGGCCACGGCCCCGACGCCTCCGCCATCAGCCCCGGCCGACTCCGGCCAGGTGGCCCTCGATGCCGAGACGATCCAGCACCTCCACAGCACCCTGCGGGCCCTGCCCCGGCCACTGCTGGAGAGCCTGACCCGGGCCTTCCGCAAGCGGTTTCAGGTGCCCGAGGAGGCGGTGACCATCGCCGATCGGATCAACCAGAAGTGTCACCACGACTGGATTGAGGCGTTCCTCGTGCAGCACCAGCGGCACGAGGAGTCTCCGCAAGGCTGACCGGATCAGACTTCCAGTTCAGCCATCAGGCCGTGGCAGCTGTTGCGGCCTCACTTCTTCATCCCCATGCGTCATTCCCTGGGCCGGGTCGTCGCCACCGCGGCCATCGCCGCAGCGGTATCGGAGGCCGTGATCATTGGCCTGCTCGATCGCCATGCCGCCCGCGACTGGGGCGATCTCGATGCCGAGGACAAGGCCGCCAACGACGCTGATCACAGCCAGGCAGAAGGCCGGCTCTTCTCCAGCTACGACACCGAGGACCACGGCACCATCTGGGTGATCACAGAAGATCTGCGCGGCGAAGGCGGCGGACCGATCACTACGGTCTTGTTCCCAGAGGATTATTGATCAACCATTCACGATTCGGCGAGTCGGATCAGCTCCAGATCTGTTGCTGGTACCAGCCCACCGGGCAGCCCATGGCTTCTTGCTGCTCGCTTGGCATGGGTGAAATGACTGTCGCCATGCGCGAGGGCCAGGTGCTGAGAGGAGCGACCTTGCGCACGATGACAGCCATCACGACAAGGTAGTTGTACAGCTTCTTGGATGGTTGGACCCCTTCTCCGTCGGCATCCTCCATCACAAGGAGGTTCTGGACCTTCTTGATCTTCGGGAGTCGCTTCACGATCAGACGGTTCCACAACCTGCCGTGGTGGGCGCTGATGTTGCGTAGCAGATTCAAGGAGTGCAATACACCATTTAGTATCTGAGCCGATGGCATTCCCAGGGATCGCGCCACCTTCGTCTTGCTGTCCAGCTCTGTTGCAGCAATCCAGGCGCGCAGCGTGCCAAGGGAGATCAACTCGGTCATGGCCCAGATCGGGGGCAGCTCGGGCTCTGAATAGGTCTGCCGGTAATGAATCACGAAGGTTTCATTGCTCTGCTGCATCTGACCACGCAGTTGCTCGATCTGTTCACCGTGATTAAAGTCAGATCTGAACAGCAGCGGGTCGAGGTAACAGTGGGGCCCATGCTTCATACTCATTTCCTGAACCCAGGCTGATCTGGCAGCGATTTCGATCCGCTCTATTGCGTCAATCACTAGCAACCGAATCAGTCGGTCCTTGTTGTAGAGCTCAATCACCTGCTCAAAACTGGAGCCAGGCTTGAAACTGTGGCTTCTGGTCTCCCCTGGAGCCGGAGGTTCTTCAAAGAACAGCCAGTACGCGCTCAACCTGTAGTAACCGATCAGGCTGAGCGCGTTCAGCGCCAGCTCCTCTGACCCAACCCGCAGCCCTCGATCGCTTAACTGCTGGAGCTGGTCGGGAATGTTCAGCGGAGGCTTGGAGTACCTCAACAAACGTCCGCTGGAAAGAGTGACCCCCCTGTTTGGGCATGCCGGAGGCCGGCAGAGGCCTGGGGGGTGTTGCTGACGGAAAGATAGCAGGCGGGTCAACGGTCCCGATGTCGACCCAGCAAAACCGCAGCAGCCAGGGGACCGGAAGCGTGCTAGTACATGTGTACGCTTTTGGAGAGGGCCATGGGTGGTCCCTTGTCTCGGCCTGCGGCCCTGGTCGCGCAGCTTGAAGGTCCAGTTGAGGAGTGGCCCTATCTCGATGAGGCTGTGCTGCTCAAGACCCGTAGTCGCAAGGTCTGCATGACCTGCCACTGGTTCCGACACCACGCCGGGGTGAACTGCATCCCGGTGCTCACCTGCCAGCTGCACCAGGGGCTGATCGCCCATGGCGAGCACCTCACCAACCGCTGCCAGGGTTGGACCGACGACCAGGTGCGGCAGAAGGGCTGGGCGCCTGAGGTGGCCTGAACGGCAGATGAACGTCACGGACAGGCCCGGCCGACCACCGCTCTCTCCGCAGGAGGGCTGGCTGAGCGACGGCCGCCAGGTGCTGCACTTCAGACCACGGCGTTACGACCGTTGGAGTCAGAGCCTGGAGGTGACCTTCGGGGAGGTGATGGCCGGCGGTGAGCCGCCACTGCTCAAGAAGCGCAGGGAGCTGACGCGTGAGCAGGCGATCAAGCTCTGGGCCCAGAAGCGCCAGCAGGGCTGGCAGCCTTGCGCGCCCCAGTGGCTGCCGCCAGTGCCGCTGTCGCCGGGCTGAGCAGAATCGAGGCCATGGAGCTCCATGCAGACCTCAGCCAGCGCGCAGTGCTCGACAGCAACGCCCTGGACTGGACCCCATCGCCAATGGCAGGGGTGGAGCGGCGGATGCTGGATCGCCGCGGCGAGGAAGTGGCCCGGGCCACCTCACTCGTGCGCTACGCCCCCGGCAGTCGCTTTGAGCGCCACAGCCATGGCGGCGGCGAGGAGATCCTGGTGCTGGATGGCACCTTCTCCGATGAGCAGGGCGACTACCCAGCCGGCACCTACCTGCGCAATCCGGTTGGCTCCAGCCATGCTCCCTTCAGTGAGGCGGGCTGCACGATCCTGGTGAAGCTCCACCAGATGCACCAGGCCGATCAGCAACGGCAGGTGATCGACACCACCAACGCCGTCTGGGTGCCCGGTCTGGTGAGTGGGCTGGAGGTGCTTCCCCTGCACGGCTTTGGCTCGGAGCACATGGCCCTGGTGCGGTGGGCACCGGGCACGGTGTTCCAGCCCCATGGACACCCCGGCGGCGAGGAGATCTTCGTGCTGGAGGGCGTGTTTCAGGACGAGCACGGCACCTACCCGGCCGGCAGCTGGCTGCGCAGTCCGCCCGGCAGCGTGCACCGGCCCTGGAGTGAGGCGGGCTGCACGATCTGGGTCAAGACCGGCCACCTGCCGGCAACGCTGGGGCCCGATGGCTCAGAAGAGGGAATCCAGAGTCTCCAGGAAGGCTGATTCTTCTGGGCTCGTTTCCAGGGAAAGCAAGGCCTTTGCAGTGTCGGAAGCGGTCATAACGAGCGATTCAGTAGACGTATCAAAGGCTTGGCACTGTGCCCCGGATGGCATGGGCCCGCCCTGTCAGGCTGATCGAGCCGCTGCCGGATGGCTGGAGGCGGGCTTGCAGCAGCTCACGGAAGCGGGTGTGTTCCTCCTCGCTCATAGCCGCGAGGGCCTGACCGGCGCTCGGCCCCCCGAGGACCGTGTTCCAGAGGTCGTCGAAGTCGGTGTAAGTGCGTTCTACCGTGATCACTCTGGTGTAGATGTCGCCCAGGCCGGCGGTGACCCAGAGATCGCTCAGCGCTTCAAGGCGGGAGGAGCTGACACTGGGCGGCAGGGGAATGGCCTTGCCGACAGCGCCCAGGGTTTCATTCACGCTCTGATACGGGAAGCCCCCACCCTCCATGTCCCAGGCATAGGCGGCCACGGTTCCACCGGGGGCCACGACCCGTGCCATTTCAGCGACACCCTGTACCGGTTCCGGCACGAAGAAGATCACCAACGGCATGACCGCAAGATCAAATGCCTCGTCTGGAAACGGCAGGTCCATGGCGTCGGCGTTCACAAAGTCCACGCTCTGCAGCAGTGGATGCTGCCGGGCATAGGCGAGTTGCGCCTCCGATGGGTCGATGCCAACGAGCGCGAGCGGTTTGTTCTGCTCGGCGATCAGTTGCGTGAAGGCACCATTCCCACAGCCCACATCCAGCCAGCGCTGGCCCTCGTTCGGGGCGATCCAGTCGAGAAATTCCTTGCCGACGAGGCGACTCCAGACCCCCATGAAGCGGTCATAGCCGGCCCCATCGGTGAAACGGATGGGTTCACTGGTCATGGCCATCGGATTCCAAGGGGTTCAGGGCTGCGGTTCGCTCACGCTGGCACTTCGAGGTCGCTGCCGGTGCCTCACCTTGCCAAGGCCAGGCTGACAGCCATCGGTTGGGTGAGAGCGCCTGGTCCGGCTGGGTGGCCTGGCCTGAGCGCGGTGAACTACAACAAGACCCGGAGCACTGGCCGCGGGCATTTACCTGCTAAGCCGTAGTGCCGCTCAAAGGGGATCGGGCGTAGCTGTACGGTCGGTTGATTGAAAGACTTCCCTTTTACGGCTTGAATCAGCTTGGATTCAACCATGCGAACCAAGCAGTTTCAGTGCCGCCAGCACTAACACGAAGGCGAGTATTCGACGGATCAATGCCACGGGCCAATGACGACTACCCAGCCTTGAGCCCAAGCTGCCGCCAATCACTACCGCCGCGATCCATCCGAACAGCGAGGTGTTCAGAACTGCTGTGAGAGCAGTCGGGCGATTCCAGGTAAGGCCTGCCAGGCCAGACAAGGAGTTAATCAGGATAAACAGTATCGAAGTTGCTGCAGCCTGGCGGGTATCGCACCACTTGGCCAGCAGGAGAAGTGGCGTAAGGAAAACACCTCCACCTGTGCCGGTAAGACCAGCCAATAGACCGAGGATGCCACCGCTGGTCACAAGAACTGAACGACTGGGTTGACGCAGGCTTGCCGGGTCCTTACTCACAGTACCCAACCGCCATGCCGTGAAAACCAGGACAATTCCCATCAAACGCTGAAACCATATCCCGGGCAGGTTGAGCCAGCCGCCAAGGAATGATGCCGGAATTGCCAATAGATAGACTGGCCAGATAATTCGCCAGGGCAAATGGCCCGCCCTCAGAAAATTCCAACAGCCAATGCTTGCCACCACTATATTCAGGATCAGGGCGACAGGTTTAATCGTCTCCGGAAGTAGACCGCATAATGTCATCAGAGCGATATAGCCCGATGCTCCGGCATGCCCCACCACTGCGTAGAGGAAGGCCACTACTGCGAAGCCTGCTGAGAGCGCAAGGTTCAGCACAACGTCATTGCTGGTGCAGAAGCAAAGTCGTGCCCGTATCTCAGCACCTGATCAGGGCCCGTTGAAAAAAGCCAGGCTTGTGCCAGGCAGGCAGCATTTTCGGTCATGTGCCCTCTGGCTAGGAATGAATGGGCCAGTCAGGCGGCCCCTTGCAATGAAGCGCAGCGCACGTTTCACGGGGAAGCCCATGTCTGCGCAATCAGCCCCAGCCGTTGGCCAGGCGTGCCGCCTCCTGCGCGGCCGTGATGCAGCGCTGGGCGCGGCGTTTGGCATCGTCCTGTCCCTGGGCCCGCAGCACATAGGCCTCCATGGCCTCCGGGGTCTCGATCAGAGCAAGCAGGCCAGAGGTTCGTGCAGGTAAGGAGCCATCGGCGAGTAGGCGGCTCACCAGGCCGTGGTCCCACAGTTGCTCCCCCGTGGAACCGGGAGCGAACAGCTCCTGGCGCAGCATGGCCAGCAGCGACTGCTTGAGGGCATCGAGCTGACCGGGCCGCAGCCGGCGGCTGTTGGGCAGGCCCCCCGCAGGACCGGCCGGGATCGCGGTGGGGATCGCAGCGGCGCGATTGGGGGTGTGCTCCACGCTCCAGCTCAGGCCGGTGCCCGGCAGCCCCACGGTGGTGCGGGGCCCACCGCTGCGATTCACCGGGATGTTGAACGAGGCCCCGCGGCCACCGACGGAGATCGAGCTCAGTCCCCCGCTGGAGAAGTTGAACCTCAGCGGGCCCAGGCGGGCGGAACGGCGGAGACGGAAGCCCATGGCAATCAGCGGGTTGGCTCGCAGGAATGGCTCGAGCAGGGTTCAGGTTGCCGCGTGGATGCAGCCGTCCGCAAATCCATGCGCCCAGCGCATAGAACCGCCGGTGCTGCAGCCTCTCCGAGGAGTAGAGGGGCGCCTAAGAAGCATTGCACTGACTTGGTTTCTGGTGGTACGGGAACAGGTACTCCAGCGGGCCACCACCACCTGAAAAAGGGCGTACTTTGAAGTTGAGGGGAGGCCCGGGAGCCAACCCGACCCTCGCCCTCCAACAGAGTCCGGCCGTGGAGCACCCGAGCCGGTGCTCACAGCGGAGGTGCGCCAACGATGCGACACACACAAGGTGAACTCGGTGACGCGGCGCGAGCGTCATCCCGTAGTTGCAGAGAGCGATACGCCAGCTCTGTTTCCCGCGTGTTGAAACCCCGGGCTGTAGTACCCGAGCTGGGATCACAACCGAGAAGGTCAAGCCCCGAGCGTCTCTTCTCCCAGACGTGATCCCCATTCCTTCCCTGCCAGGCCCAAGACAGGTGATGCGTGAAGCCACAGACACCCGACCGGCAGTCCTTGGTGTGAGGAGGTGACCGCCGCAACCGGTGCCAAGGCGCCCCCCACGGGGCGCCTTCTTTGTTGGGGTGTCAATCAACAGGCCTATGTCATCCCATCAACTCGAAAATAGCCAAGGATCATCTCCGGGTTGCGGATGGCGATCTGCACATGCGTTCTGTCACGAAAGCCTGCGCCCGGATAAACCAACTCGCCTTCTTCAAACACTCCATAGACGGTGTCGTACGCATCCATGCTTTTGTTCTCACGGATCTTGTGCACCATCTGGATCACGGCACAGTCCAGCTGACGCTTCATGAAGATGCCGTTTTCTCGAACAGAATTCACGGGCAGTGGTGTGCCTGCTGCTGCGGAAATGCCAAGGGTGGCCTCATAGGCAAGGGCCAATTCATTCATCACTCCGTAGTCGGTCAGATTGAGGCAGTTGCCCGGGTAGGCAAAAGCGCCGATCACCGATGGGGAGGATCTACGGAGATTGGCCCAGGACAAAGCCCGCTCTGGGCTGTCAACCCAGAAGTAGATGCCGTTGCCGAGCCAGTCGTAATCATTTTCGCTGGGCTGAAGTGTTGCCTGTCCACTCAGAACGGATTCAGCAACATCCTTGTCGCAGCCATGAAACAGCACCAAGGGGCCCAGACTGTTCTTAGGCCGACCGGGCATCCTGACTGCGGTACGGAGGGGTGAGCTGGCCATCAGCGTCGATCAGGCCAGCATCCATCAAGAATTGACGGGCCAGAGCAGGGTCGCGCAACTCCTCCAGGAGCGCATCGATCTGCTCACGCCGCAGCGGCCCAGAGGCTGGGGTGGAGGGAGGCCTGCTTGGGGTGGAGAGCGTCATGCGATGGAGAGGGTCCAGTGCTGGACACTGCCAGGCGAGCGGGGGTGGTGGACTCGTTGGCTGATTTCTGACGATAGATGGATGCCAGGGCGGCGGTCTGTGAGTTCCGCAACCTTCATCATTACTGCGCGGGCGCTGGCCCGTTGCCTGCAGATCACTCCTCAGGCTCCGGGCTGAGGGGCGGCAGCCGCCGCTCCACCTGCAGAAACACCAGCCAGGCCACACCGGCACTGATGCCTCCGGTCCAGTCGTTGCGCAGCAGCTCCACCACTGCCACCGTGCTGGCGCCGATGCGCAGGCCGCGCAGCAGGAAGCGGCCCAGCTTCGCCAGCGACTCCCGGTTCACCGTCATCAACTGGGACCAGCGCAGAGGAGCTTCAGGTTGGCGGAGCAGCCGGCGGCAGCAACCGCTCGATCGCTTCCGGGGCCACGCCCACCTGCTGAGCGATCAGCAGCACCAGTTGCTCCAAACGAACAAGGCGCTGCTCCAGGGCCTGGAGCTCAGCGGTGCCGGCCTTGCCGCGCGTATCTCCCGTGCCCTTCCCACCTGAAGGGGTTTTGGTCTTGGGAGGGGGCAGCAAGGACAGAGGCGGCGGGCCGTTGGGATCCGCCAGCAGCAGCCCCACCATCACGTCCTTCCGGGCGCGCTTGGCCACCTTGATCCCCCTTTGTGCGCAGAGCTCCTGGAGGACATCGCCTTTCAGTGCCAGCAGCTGGGCTTCCGTGGCGGGAGGGCCGCCCTCGGGCGGGATCAAGGCGCGGGGTTCCTCGACGGCGGCGGCGCCATCACCCAGCTCCTCCGCCAGGCCGCGATAGAGCCGGGCATCGGCCTGGGCCAGCTCACGCAGGGCGGAGCGCATGGTGTCGGCAATCTCACCCATGGTCATCGGCTCCTTTGGTTTGATCCTGGGGCTGCGGCTGGGGCAGGGGCTGCTGAGGTGGCTGCAGCTGAGCGTCTGTGGGCTCGGCCGGCTGCTGGGGCTGATTCCCGTTCGTGCTGACGTCGATGGGCCCCGGCACACCGTCCCCGGGCGGCGGGGTTGTCGCGATTGCGGGTCCATGGCCGTTGCCGCCTGGTGGCAGTGGCGGCGTGCCCAGCAGATCTTTCGATTTGTCGATCAGCTGCTGCTGCTTCTGCTTGAGATCGCCGAGGCGATCCTTGGTGCGGCCCCAGCGATTGATGAAATGAATCACGGCCCGCATCAGATCACCGAGATAGCCGCCGCCTTGAAAGGTATGGCGACCTTTCTTGTAGCGGCTAAAGCCATTCACCAGATCATCACCGGCATCTTCGATGTCACCGGCAATGGCCGTCACGATCTCCAGGAGCTCATAGAGTTCCTTGCGATGGGGCAGATCACGGCTGGCCAGGGCCGTGATTCGCTCCTTGAGGAGGGCTGTTTCATCCTTGGCCTTGTTGGCCAGGCGCCGGTGCTGGGCGCGGCTGCGCATCAGGCTGGAGTAGCAATTCCTCAGCTCCAGGTAGGTGCTGTTGAGCACCTCACGTTCCAGTGGTTCCGGATCTGGTGGGAAATCAGAGGTTGGGGGCAGGAAGACCATGCCAGGCAGCACATCGGCTTCCATCTTCTGAATGCAGCTGCAAGGTGCGGCGATTCACCGGAGGCTGGATCTATTCGTGTGGTGAATAGTTCCGGCATCACCCCGCGTGACGACTGAGGCGAGAGGGGTGCTGAAAAAGCTGCAGATCCGCAGCAATCTTCATAATCTCGCCGGAATCGTCCGAACAAAGCGGAATCAGTCCGCCCAAGGCCGACTGATTCCGCTGCTCTTTCGCAGGAGAACTGATCCGAAACGGGGTTAGCGGGCTGAGGCTGTGCTCGCTGACACCTGCTCCCCTCTCGCCATGCCCCAGATCGACCTGCTCCTGGCTGCTGAGCTGCTGGTGGTGCTGCTGCTCATGGCCACCATGGACGCACCCTCCCCTCGGGCGAGGGCGGCAGAGCCACCGGTGCAGGAGCCAGAGCCGCCCGTGCATTGGTCTGCCGAGACCGACCTGCATGCTCAACGCATCCTGCGGCTGGAGAGCCGCCGGACCGCAGGCCCGGCTCCTCTGCGCTGAGGTCTGCAGCGATGACGCTCCTTAGGATCGGTTGGCTATCTGGTGCTGGTCAGGAGGGTTTTGGGATGCTCGGCGGTGCAGACCAGAAAGCCCTCTTTGATTACTGGCACGACCGGGTGCGGCTGACCAACCTCAACCGCCTGGGGGCTCGCGAGCATGTCACCACCCAGGAGCTGCGGCATGAGTGCACCAACTACGACGAACTGCGGCGGCTGAAAGCTGTTCAGGAACTCGATGAACTGGAGCGCTGCCGCGTCATCGCGATCATCAAATACGAGTGCACCGCCAAGGTGCTGCAGCGCCGCACAGGGCTGTTGCGTGACTACGCCCGCCAATGTGAAGAACAGGCCCTCGATCACCGCCAGAAGGAGAGAGGGTTGCTGGCCCTCATCACCAAGCTCAAAGACATCCTTAAGAGTTTGCGGAAAAACCGTCTAAGCAGTCGTGTTTTCCCATCTCCGAGCTGATTTCTCGGTGATTTCGTCAGATGGGTTCAGTTCGAGCGCTCAGACAGCCCGATTTCGCCGCATTTTGACT
>Ga0247832_1000648_pt1 | contig 69838 bp, 68 predicted proteins | sample LaCruzMarch2015__10_FD_192407 | JGI IMG/M metagenome (GOLD analysis project Ga0247832, IMG submission 192407) | Freshwater microbial communities from meromictic Lake La Cruz, Castile-La Mancha, Spain - LaCruzMarch2015_4m | ecosystem: Environmental > Aquatic > Freshwater > Lake | place: Spain... | reverse complement strand
TGCTCGCCGCCGCCAACCGCGATCCGCAGGTGTGGGACAGCCCGGCCCGCTTTGATCCGGCCCGCCCGGTCAAACCGAACCTGACCTTCGGCGCAGGCCTGCACTTTTGCGTCGGCGCCCCGCTGGCCCGGCTCGAACTGCAGATTGCCCTGCCGATCCTGTTCGCCCGCCTGCCGACCCTGCGCCTCGCAGATGCGCCGCGCTATGCCGACATCTACCACTTCCACGGCCTGAAACGGCTGATGCTGCGTCCTGCCTGAACCCTCATCACCTGTTCAGAAATATCCTCGGGGGGTGAGGCCGCAAGGCCGAGGGGGGCAGACAGCCCCCCCTTCCTACAGCGGCAACCGCGTGGTCGACTTGATCTCTTCCATGCTCAGCAGCGCGGTCACGTTGTAGATCCGCACTTCGGAAATCAGCGCCTGATAGAACGTGTCATAGGCCCGCGCGTTCTTCACCCGCACCTTCAGGATATAGTCGATATCCCCCGCCAGCCGGTGCGCCTCCAGCACTTCCGGGCGCTGCTGCAGCGTCTTCAGGAACTTGCGCTGCCACTCGGCCTCATGCTCGCTGGTGCGGATCAGCACGAAGAAACACGCCTCCAGCCCCAGGGCTTCGGGGTCCAGCAGCGTGGTCTGCTGCAAGATCACCCCCGCCTCGCGCATCCGGCGGATGCGATTCCACACCGGGGTCTTGGACGACCCCACCTTGCGGGCGATTTCGTCCAGCGACTGGCCGGCGTCGATCTGCAGCTCGGTCAGGATTTTCCTGTCGATCTCGTCCATCCGGACCGCCATTCGCCGCACCTCCGCCGTGCCGGAACCCTGTTCCGAGCATATGCAGTATCGGGAAGGAATTCCTTATCGGCAAGCCCCACTGGCTTCGGAATGGGAAAATCTCCTATATTGGTCACACACATCAGGATGCCGACATGACCGACCTGCCGATCTTTGCGACCCCCGCCGCCCCGGTCACCTTTGTCGGGGCCGGCCCCGGTTCGGCGCAGCACCTGACGCTTGGTGCCTTTCGCGCGTTGCAAACGGCGGATGTCGTGATCCACGACCGGCTGGTCGGGGCGGAAATCCTCGGGCTGATCCCGACCGCTGCGACCCGGATCGACGCCGGAAAAGAAGGGTTCGGCCCCGCCACCCCGCAAGCCGACATTAACGCCATCCTGGTGGCGCAGGCCCTGACCGGTGCGCGCGTGGTGCGGCTGAAGGGGGGCGACAGCGGGATTTTCGGGCGGCTCGACGAGGAGATCGAGGCGTTGGAGGCAGCCGGGATCGCCTTCACCATCCTGCCCGGCCTGACCGCCGCCTGCGTCGCCGCCGCCAGCATCGGCCAGTCGCTGACCCGGCGCGGCCGCAACGCGAGCCTCAGGATCGTCACCGGCCACGACATGGAAGGGTTCGCCGAACAGGACTGGCGCGGCATGGCCCGGGCGGGCGAGGTCGCCGCGATCTACATGGGCAGGAAATCCGCCCGCTTCCTGCAGGGACGGCTGCTGATGCACGGCGCAAACCCCGCGACGCCGGTCTCGTTGTGCGAAAACGTCTCGCGCCCCGATCAGCGCATCCTGTCCGCCAGCCTCGCCACCCTGGCAGAGGTTGCAGCCACCCTGACCGGCCCCGCCCTCATCCTTTACGGCCTCGCCCCGCGCCGGGCCGCCGCCCTTCCCCTGCTGCACGAGGCCCGCGCATGAGCCGCACGATCGCCAAAGTCGTCACCGCCAACGACCTGCGTCTCGGCGACGTGGTCTATCTGACCGCCGACGACCGCTGGACCCGCCGCCATCCCGAGGCCGAACTGATCGAGGACGAAGCCCACGCCCAGATGCGCCTGCTGTTCGCGGCGGCGCAGAAGCTGGCCGTGGTGGGGGCCTATCTGGCCGATGCGCGTCGCGGCCCGAACGGCCCCGAACCGATCCATTTCCGCGAAGCGTTCCGCACCCGGGGCCCCTCCAACTATCCCCATGGCAAACAGGCCGATCATGTATAGCTATTCCGATTTCGACGAAGCCTTCACCCGCTCGCGTGTGGCGCAGTTCACCCACCAGGTCGAACGCCGCCTTGACGGATCGCTCACCGAAGAGGAATTCCGGCCTCTGCGCCTGATGAACGGCCTCTACCTGCAACTGCACGCCTACATGCTGCGCATTGCCATCCCCTATGGCACTCTGTCCCCGCAGCAGATGCGGCAACTGGCACTGATCGCCGACACCTGGGACAAGGGCTATGGCCATTTCACCACGCGGCAGAACATCCAGTTCAACTGGCCGAAACTGGAGGATGTGCCCGCCATCCTGACCGCGCTCGCGGACGTCGAGATGCACGCCATCCAGACCTCCGGCAACTGCGTGCGCAACGTCACCGCCGACCATTTCGCAGGGGCCGCTGCGGACGAGGTCGAAGATCCCCGCCCTTATGCCGAGTTGCTGCGGCAATGGTCCACCGACCACCCGGAGTTTCAATTCCTGCCCCGCAAGTTCAAGATCGCCATCACCGGCAGCCCCAACGACCGTGCCGTGACGCGCGCGCATGACATCGGCCTGCGGATGCGCCGCAATGCAGACGGCGAGCCGGGGTTCGAGGTGATGGTGGGCGGTGGCCTTGGCCGCACCCCGATGATCGGCCATACGGTGCGCGATTTCCTGCCGGTGGCCGACCTGCTGCCGTATGTCGAGGCGGTGCTGAGCGTCTACAACACGCTGGGGCGGCGCGACAACAAATACAAGGCGCGGATCAAGATCACCGTGTTCGAAACCGGCCCGTCCGAGATCGCCCGGATGATCGAGGACCGGTTCGCCGAACTCCGCCCGCTGTTCGGGGGCGCCGATCAGACCCTGCTGGCCGACGTGCGCGCGGCCTTCGCCGAACCCGCCTACCGCGACGCTGCGACCGACGCCTTTGACGCGTTCCACGCCAACGACCCCACCTTCCGCGCTTGGGCCGACACCAACCTTTCCCCCCACCGCAACGCCCAATACGCCATCGTCACCGTCAGCCTGAAGGCGCATGGCCAGACCCCCGGCGACGCCACATCTGCCCAGATGCGGCTGCTGGCGGACCTGGCCGAAACCTATGGCCATTCCGACCTGCGGATCAGCCACGAACAGAACGTCATCCTGCCCCATGTCCACAAATCCGACCTGCCCGCCCTGCACGCGGCGCTGTCGCAGGAAGGACTGGCGACGGCCAACGTCGGATTGCTGTCCGACATCATCGCCTGTCCGGGCATGGATTATTGCAGCCTCGCCACCGCCCGGTCGATCCCGGTGGCGCAGGAGTTGGCCACCCATTTCGATGCGCTGAAGCTGGAGCATGACATCGGCCCGCTGAAGATCAAGATCTCTGGCTGCATAAACGCCTGCGGGCACCACCATGTCGGGCATATCGGAATTCTGGGCCTCGACCGCGCGGGAGTCGAGAATTACCAGATCACCCTCGGCGGCGACGGCACGGAAACGGCCGTGATCGGTGACAAGACCGGCCCCGGCTTTGCCTATCACGAGATCACCCCGGCCATCGAACGCCTCCTGCGCCAGTATCTGGCCCTGCGCCACGACCGCACGGAAACCTTCCTGCAGGCTTACCGCCGCCTCGGCCTCGGCCCGTTCAAGACGGCCCTCTACGGGGCGGAAGCGGGCAAGGATGCCGCGTGATCTGCACACCGGCGGGGTGCCGGAGCGGGTAGCGGCGCTGAACGCCCGCTATCACCACCACGGGGCGACGGCAGTCCTGGAACACGCCCTGAACGATGCCGATCTTGGCCGTGTCGCACTGGTCAGTTCGTTCGGCGCGGAATCGGTGGTGCTGCTGCATCTGGTCAGCGTGATCGCCCCGGAAACCCCGGTGCTGTTCATCGACACCCGCCTGCTGTTCCCCGAAACGCTGGACTATCAGCGCCAACTGGCCGAATCCCTGCCGCTGTGCGACCTCCGCACCATCCGCGCGGCGCGACCCCGCCTTGACGTGCACGACCCCGACGCCACCCTGCACCGGGTCGATACCGACGCCTGCTGCACCCTGCGCAAGGTCGAACCGCTGGAACGGGCCTTGCGGGACTTCGACGGCTGGATCACCGGGCGCAAACGCTATCAGGGGGCATCGCGCGAGGCCGTGCAGTTTTTCGAAGCCGACGGCGACACCCGGATCAAGGTCAACCCGCTGGCCCATTGGGGGCGCGCGGATCTGGAGGAATACATGGTGGAAAACCGCCTGCCCCGGCATCCGCTGGTCGCAAGGGGCTTTGCCTCGATCGGCTGCGCGCCCTGCACCACGCCGGTGAAACCGGGGGAAGACCCGAGAGCCGGCCGCTGGCGCGCGTCAGAGAAAACCGAATGCGGCATCCACTTTGTGAGCGGCCGCGCGGTTCGCCCGCAACAGGAGACCGCCGCATGAGCGTGATCGTCACCGACGCCGGGTTCCGCCCTGCAACCGACATGGGCTTCGTCACCCTGTCGGACCTCACGCATCATCAGGGTGCCGTCGATCTGACGCAGACCGACGACACCGAAGCCTTGCGCGCCGCCCTGCCCGACCTCAACCTGATCCGCATCGCCTTTCCCGCCTTCAACGATGGCCGCGCCTTCACCATCGCCAGCCGCCTGCGCCGGATGGGCTATGGCGGCACCCTGCGCGCGCAGGGCCCGGTGATCGCCGACCAATACGCCATGCTGCGGCGCACGGGCTTTGATGAGGTCGAGATCCCCGACGAGCTGGCGGCGCGCCAACCCGCCGCGCAATGGGCGTTTCGGGCCGACTGGCGGGCGCATGACTATCAGTCGCGGCTCAGGGGCTGAGATCGGGCTTCCCCCGCCCGCGCGAAAGCCCTAACGAGAGGGCAGTCCCCATGAACAAAGCGATTGCCATGCAAGACGCCGCAAAACCGCACCTGCCCGACGCGCAAACCGTCACATCCGTCACCCACTGGACCGACCGGCTGTTTTCCTTCCGGGTGACGCGGCCCCGCTCCTTGCGCTTCCGGTCGGGCGAATTCGTGATGATCGGTCTGATGGGCGACAACGACCGACCGTTGCTGCGCGCCTATTCCATCGCCTCGCCGTCCTGGGATGACGAGCTGGAGTTCTATTCGATCAAGGTGCCCGACGGGCCGCTGACGTCGCGCCTGCAGCATATCGCTGTTGGCGACGAGATCATCCTGCGTCCCAAACCGGTGGGCACGCTGGTCCATGATGCGCTGCTGCCGGGGCGTCGGCTGTGGTTTCTGGCTACCGGCACCGGGATCGCGCCGTTTGCGTCCCTGATGCGCGAGCCGGAGACCTACGAGAAATACGACCAGGTCATCATGATGCACACCTGCCGCGAGCTGGCCGAGCTGGAATACGGCCGCCACCTGGTGGAAAGCCTGCGCGACGACCCGCTGATCGGCGAGATGGCGGCGGGCAAGCTGATCTACTACCCCACCACCACCCGCGAGCCGTCCGCCCACATGGGCCGGATCACCGACAACCTGACCTCCGGCCGGGTGTTCGCCGACCTGAACCTGCCCCCGATGGACGCTGCATCGGACCGCGCGATGGTCTGCGGCTCGCTGGCGTTCAACGTCGATGTCAAGGCGGTGCTCGAAGGCTTCGGACTCCGCGAAGGGGCCAACTCGGAACCGATGGAATATGTGGTGGAAAAGGCCTTTGTCGGCGACGGTATCTGACACGGGTCGCGCCGCGCCTGCACAAAGGCCGCGCAGATTGCCCTGCGCGGCCCTTTCAATCGCGGTGGATCACGAAATGCAGATCACAGGCCGAGGGCGGCCTTGACCTGAGCGATCGCCGGCTCGACCAGCGCGGGGTTGGACGCGGCGGCGGTCACGGCGGTCTTCAGCGTCGCCTTCAGGTCATCGGCCAGGGCCGATCCGTCGATCATCGCGGTGACCTTCGCGGCGTCGAACGTGGCCGGGTCAAGCAGCGCCGCATTGGCGGCGGCGGTTGCCTCTGCAGCGGCGGCAGCGGCGGCATCGGTCGCCGCAGTGGCAGCCGCGTCCGTCGTGGACGTTGCGGCTGCAGCGGCGGCGGCTTCTTCTTCCAGTTTCTTGGCGGCAGCAGCAGCCTCTTCGGCGAGCTTGGCAGCGGCGGCCTCTGCCTCTTTCGCGGCGGCGGCAGCGGTGGCTTCGGCGGCGGCGCTGGCGGCGGCAGCGGCGGCCTCCTGCGCGGGCTTGTAGCTGAATTGATAATACCCGCCTGCGGCGAGCAGGACGACCACAAGGCCGATGAGCACATTCTTGTTCATGTCACAGTCTCCTAAACCGATGGAACCGTCGGCGCTGCAGGGGATGACACAAAACCCCCGCAAAGAAAAGGCCCGCGCCGGGACCCGGGCCGCTGCAAGCCTGCATTTGCCGGTTGAAGACACCGGGTCGCATCGCTATCTTGCGCGCCTGAGACAAACAATCAAAGGACGCAGACCATAGCCCGCAGACCGCACAATGCCCCGCCGCAACGCGAAACCGGCCCGCGTATCAACGATCGCATCCGGTCGCCCGAGATTCGCCTGATCGGGGCGGAAGGCGAGAATATCGGTGTCGTCACGCCGGCCCGCGCGCTGTTTCTGGCGGAAGAGGCCGGGCTTGATCTGGTGGAAATCTCGCCGAATGCCGAGCCTCCCGTGTGCAAGATCATGGATTTCGGCAAGTTCAAATACGAGAACCAGAAGCGCGAGGCGGAAGCCCGCAAGAAGCAGCACATCATCGAGATCAAGGAAATCAAGTTCCGGCCCGGCACCGACACGCATGACTACGAGGTCAAGATGCGCTCGGTGATGAAGTTTCTGGAGGAAGGCGACAAGGTCAAGGTCACCCTGCGGTTTCGGGGTCGCGAGATGGCGCACCAGCAACTGGGGCTCGAGTTGTTGAACCGGGTGTCGGCGGATGTCGGCGATGCCGGAAAGATCGAGTCGATGCCGCGCCTCGAAGGCCGCCAGATGGTGATGATGATCGGGCCGAAATAACCCGCCCCGACGCCTGCCCGCCTTGTTCCCAAGATCGCCCCCGGCACGCTCGGGGGTTTTTCATTTCAGCGCCGCCGTCAGGCATGCACTGTCGGTCGGCCCCCGCGCAGCCTTCAGGGCCAGCGCGATGCCGCGCGGGCTGCGGTTGAACGCGGGCGATGCGATCAGCCGCTCGACCGGTGAGCCGAGCGCCATCAGGCCCCAATGCCCCCCGAGCGCCGTCAGCGCGGCCGGGCGGCAGATCGCCGCAGGCTCCGCCGGGCACAGCGTTTCACACAGCGCGACCACCGGGTCGGCCTGCGGCGCGGTGATCGCCCAGTCGGCGAACCCGGCAAGGTCGGGCACCTGCCCCAGAACGGCGCGCTGCGGGTCGGCGGGGTGCAGGTTGCCGGGCGTCCCGGTTTCGCGCAACGCATAGGCCTGCAGCGCGTCGGGATAGGCCGGATCGCCCGCCACGGCGGCAAAGCCGTGCCGCTGCCGCCGCGCCAGGGTCAGGGCGGCGAAGCGGGCCGCGCGCGGCTCGCCGATCCGCGCGAAATCGAGGATCACCTGCGGCGTCGCGCCGGTGTCCCACAGCCGCGCCCAGACATCCGCCCCCGGATCGTCCAGCCCGTTGGTCCAGCGCACCCCCGACAGCCCGCCGGGTGCCCGCATCACGGCGATGCGCGCGTCGCGGCTAAGGCTGGCCAGCCAGTCGCCCTGCAACCCCGGAAAGCTGTCGATCTGCCCCAGCAGCAGCCGCGCGGCCGCATTCCCTTGTGCCGCAAGACCGGCCAGCACCGGCAGCGCCGCCGCTTCGTCGCCCGCCAGCCAATCCCCGATTGCCGCCTGCAACTCGGGGTCGTGCCGACCGGCAACCTCGGCCCGGCCGGGGAAGGCCAGCCACAGGGTCGACAGCAGGATCAGGACCAGGATTAGCCGCATTTCCGCAGTGTCGACCCGAACGCGCGATCGGTAAAGCCCCCGCTACTGCGGCTCGCGCAATTGTGGTCGGGCCCGGATTTCCTTCAGCAGCCCGCCCACCCCCATCCCCGCGATGTCGTCGTCGGTGACCGCCAACCCGCAGGCCAGCCGCTCCAGCACCCAATCCGCGCCGTTCAGTGCGGGCGAGCGGGCGCAGCCCGGCAGGCCGATCACCGGGCGCGCGGCCAACGACCCCAGAAACAGCAGGTTGCCCGGATCGACCGGCATGCCGAACCGCGCAACCTGCCCCCCCGCCAGCCGCACCGCCTGCGGGGCGGTGTCGTGCAGGTCCGACGTGGCAGACCCGGTCAGGATCAGCAGCAGGTCGCCCTCCAGCCGCGCCAGCGCCCCGGCAATCTCCGCTTCGTCATGCGCCACCACCGCAACCCCCGCCAGCCGCATGCCAAGCGCGCGCAACCGCCCCTCGATCACCCGGCGGCCCTTGGGCGTCAGCTTGGGCTCCTGCCCCGGCACTTCGGTCAACACCAGCCCGGCGGTTCGCGCAACCACCGGCAGCACCCGGACCGCCGCCCGAGCCACCTCGCAGGCCCGCGCGAGGGCCGCCGCCGGAACGCCGTAGGCGATGATCTTGACCGTGCCGACCAGCGTGCCCGCCGCCACCCGCTGCAAGGGTGGCAGGGTGGCCAGCGTGATCGCCGGGTCCACCCGGTTCAGCGCCTGCACCGCCACCGCGTCAAGCTTGACGATCCCCGGCCCCACCGCGTTCAGGTTCACCCGTCCGGCAAAGGCCGTCGACGGCACCAACCCCTGCCCCGCCGGATCGGGCACCAAGGCCTGGGCCAGCGCCTGTGCCGCCGCATCTTCCGCCACATCCGTGGGGTCCAGCCGCGCGACCGTCACCATGTTCAGGCCCCAGTGCGCCAGACGCGCAAGGTCCGGTGCCTGCAGGACCATCCCCTTGCGCAACCGCCCCTCCCCCGCCCCCACCGAATGCGCCAGCACTGCCCCTTCCGCCTGTTCCAGCGGCACCGGGCCGAACCTCATCCCCGCCTCAGCGCATGGGTGATCTGCGCGAGAATCGACACCGCAATCTCGGCCGGGGATTTCGCCCCGATGTCGAGGCCGACCGGTGCGTGGATCCGGGCGATCTCGGCGGCGCTGAACCCTTCGGCCAGCAATCGTTCGACCCGCTTGGCATGGGTCCGCGTCGACCCCAGACAGCCGAGGTAGAACGCCGTCGACCGCAGCGCGCTGCGGATCGCCGGGTCGTCGAGCTTGGGGTCATGGGTCAGCGTGACGATCGCGGTGCGGGCATCGGGGGCCAATGCCGCCAGCGCCTCGTCCGGCCAGTCTTCGGCAATCACCTCGCCCGGAAACCGCGCGTCCGACCCGAAGGCCCCGCGCGGGTCGATCAGCACAGGGTCATAGCCGCAGGCCCGCGCCATCGGCAGCAGGTGCTGCGCGATATGCACCGCCCCGACCACGATCAACCGCAACGGCGGATTGTGCACCGCCACCAGCCGCCCGTCCTCCACCCCGGTCCTGTCCGACCGCAGGCGGTCTGCAACCTCGGGCCCGTCGGTCAACAGATGGTCGAACGACGCCAGATCGGTGACCAGCGCCACCGCCCGCTTGGCCCCGCGCGCCTCAACCAGCGCCTGCAGCACCGCAACCGGCAGCGCGCGACCCACCGGTTCGACCAGCACCCGGATCGTGCCGCCACAGGCCAGCCCGACCGCAAAGGCCGCCTCGTCGCTGACCCCGTAGGTCAGCAGCCGCGGCCTGCCATCGGCCAGCGCCGCCTCGGCCTCGACCACCACCGCCCCCTCGACGCAGCCGCCCGACACCGAGCCCATCATCTGCCCGTCGCCCGCGACGACCAACTGGCTGCCCGCCTGCCGGGGGGCCGATCCCCAGGTTTCCACCACGGTGGCCAGAACCGCCCTGCGTCCGGCAAGGTGCCAGGCCAGGGCGGTTTCGGGAATGGCGTCGGACGCATTGATCATCGCCCGATTATGCCGCCACCCGGGGCGCAACGCCAGCCCCCCGCGACCACAGCGCAAGGCCGAGGCCGACCATCCAGACCGACATCGCCAGATAGCCGGTGATGGTGCCCAACGAAAACACCGCGCCCGAAAGGCCGAAGGCCAGCGCCAGCCCCTCGCCCAGGCCAAAGCCGATCCCCGCAACGGCCAGCCAGCCCGCCCCCTGCACGACCCGCCCTGCAGCGGGAAACTGCAGCACGGTCACCGCGATCCATGCCACGGTCAGCGCCTGGCCCAGATGCTCGCCCACCGCCACCCCGGCCCAGAGGTTCAGCACCTCGAACACCACCGCAATCGCCTCGGCCCGCGCCGGATCGCCGGCGGGGTCGGCAAATCCGGCGGCCAGCATCGGCACGGCAAACACCCACCGCGACAAACCGATCGCCTGCGTCACCCCGGCCAGGGCACCCAGCAGCGCCGCCGCCGTCGCGAGCCCTCGCCGGGTGCCGACGGCGGCCAGCGCCGGTGCCAGCCCGACCAGCGCAAGAGCGCACAGCAGGAAGGCATACCAGATCGCCACCAGCCCCGCCCCGCCGGCCTGAAACGAGGCCAGAACCTCGGCGGCGGGGCGGCGCAGGATGTCGGGATAGTCGAACCGCGCCGCCAGCAGCGCGTAGGGAATGTTGAAGGCGATGGCGAGGGTGAAGGTGGCGAGGCCGATCAGGCGGTGCGGGGTGGACATGGTGATTCCCTATGTGTCTCCAAATGGTGACACTTTCATATCACCTACTGGTGACACTAAGCAACCCCCTTGCCCGACCCTGCTGCACGATGCAACACAGAGGGCATGACCGACACGCCCATCCCCGCCGATCCCCGCCCGCGCAATCGGGGCGAAACCGAAGCCGCCCTGCGCCGCGCGGCGCGCGACCTGCTGGCGGAACAGGGGTTTTCCGGGCTGGGGGTCAATGCGGTCGCCCGGCGCGCCGGGTGCGACAAGCAACTGATCTACCGTTACTTCGGCGGGCTGGACGGGTTGCTGGCGGCGCTCGGGGCCGATCTGGCGCAATGGGTGGACGAGGCGGCCTCGCCCCCCTCCGCGCCGGAAAGCTATGCCGATCTGGTCGAGGCGATGCTGCTGCGACTGGCCCGGGCGTTGCGGTCGGACCCGCTGGTGCGCCAGATCACCGCCTGGGAGGTGATGCAGCCGTCGCCGCTGCTGGCCCCGCTGTCCCGGGCGCGCTCGGCCGCGCTGCAGGCCTGGGTCGAGGCGCGGCGCGGCAGCCTTGTTCCGCCCGCAGGGGCGGACGCCCCGGCGCTGGTGGCCCTGCTGGTCGCGGGGGTCCAGCACCTGGCCCTTGCCGAACACGCGGGCCAGGCCTTTGCCGGCCTGACCCTGGACGATGCGGGCTGGGCCCGGATCGAGGCGATGGTGGCCCGGCTGGTCCGGGCCGCCCTGACGGCCTAGTTCGCCGCGACCTGCATCAGCGGCGTGATGATCCGCACCGCGACCCGGCGGTTGGCGCGTTCGTCGCCCTGGGTGTCGATGCGCAATTCCTTCTCGCCATAACCCTGCACCACCAGATTTTCCGGCGGCACATCGAAGTATTCGGTCAGCGCCAGCGCCACCGATTCCGCGCGGCGGTCCGACAGCGCCAGGTTGGACGCCGCCCCGCCGACCGCATCGGTGTGGCCCTCGATCAGGAACACCTCGCCCGGATTGGCCGCGATCAGATCGGCGATCAGCCCGCCAAGATCGGCCAGACTTTCAGCCTCGTCCGCCGTGATCGCCGACGACCCGCTGTCGAAGGTGATGTTCGTCACGTCGATCGTCGCGGCAAGGGCGCGGACCTGGGCGATCTCGCGGATCTGGCGCAGGCTGAAGCTGCGCCCGACCTTTTCGGCCTCTCGCGCGGCAAGTCGGGCCTTGAGGGCTGCATTCGCGTCATTGGTCGAGATCGTCACCCGGTCGGCGCGCGGACGCGGCAGGTCGGTCACGACGATCGGGCGTTCCGGTTGCAGATCGTCGAACAGCACCAGTTCGCGGCCCCGGTCGTCATAGGTCGCGCGGCGCAGCACGCGCCCGCTGGCATCGCGAACCGTGACGATCTGCGTGCCGTCGTCCTTTTCGACGATGGTCCGGGTCGAGCCGTCGCGGTAGGTTTCGGTCCGCACCGTCGATCCGGGACGCCGCAGGATGGCATCATCGTCCTTGTAGACCGTATAGCTGCCGTCGGGTTGCCGCACCACCACCCGATCCCCGGTGTTCGACACAACCTCCTGCCGCTGCTTCTTGTTGTTTTCATTGATGATCGCGCCGACAACCAGCGCGCCAAGCGCCACCAGCCCGACCTTCTCCAGGTTCGACAGGCCGGACTTCTTGTTGTCGCCGACGGCAACCGGTGCGGCGTTGAACTCTTCGGACGAGCTGCGGGTGTCCTTTTCGGTGACCGTTTCGGTGGTCACGATCGCATCGGCGGACGGGGCCACTTCGGACGGTTTCGTGCCTTCGGGCGGCGGCGTGACGCTGACGGCGGCGGCTTCGGCCACCGGGGCTGCGACCTCGGTCGTCCCGTCTGCGGGGGCCGGCTCGACAAGGGCTGCCGTCAGGCCTTCAACGGCGGTTTCCGTGGGCACCGGCACTTCGACCGGCGCTGCCGGGGTGGTGTCTTCGACGGTGACCATCGGCGTCACCGGGTCGGCTTCGACCGGCGTCTCGGGGGCCACTTCCGGCGCGACGACCGTTGCGTCGTTCACGACATCGGCCTTGGTCGGCGCGGCAGCGGCGTCCGCCTCGGCCTGTGCGGCAGCGGCAGCGGCGGCATCGGTTTCGGCCTGCAGCGCAGCCGCATCCGCAGCGGCCTTTGCGGCAGCGGCGGCGTCGATTTCCGCCTGAGCGGCAGCAGCGGCCTTGGCGTCGCCCGCAGCAATGGCCGCGGCGGCCTTGGCGGTGGCGTCCTGTTCAGCCGCAACCGCAGCAGCGGCGTCGGCATCAGCCTGTGCGGCGGCAGCAGCAGCATCCGCCTGTGCAGCGGCGGCGGCATCCGCCTCTGCTTGGGCGGCAGCGGCAGCGTCGGCTTCAGCCTGAGCGGCGGCGGCGGCGTCCGCCTCGGCTTGGGCGGCAGCGGCAGCGGCGGCTTCAGCCTGGGCGGCGGCGGCATCCGCCTCGGCTTGGGCGGCAGCGGCAGCGTCGGCTTCAGCCTGAGCGGCGGCGGCGGCGTCCGCCTCGGCTTGGGCGGCAGCGGCAGCGGCGGCATCCGCCTCGGCCTGGGCCTGGGCGGCGGCCTGAACGGCCGCGCGGATCGCGTCGAGGTCGCAGGCGGATCCATCCGCCGGGTCGCACAGCACCGAACCGTCATCCGCCACAACCCGGCCGTCATCACTCAGGGTTTGCGCCAGCAACGGCAGCGGCGGGGTAAACGCCAAAGCCACGGAAAGCGCCGTGGTCGAGGTCAGAAGTCGCTTCATGAAAACATCCTTTCAAGGCACAGCCGGGCCACACGGCCCGATGTCTCAACGCCCGAATCGCAGTCGCAGTGCGATCAGGTTCGATGCCCGGAATTAGACAGCAGCAGCTTTGCTATGCGATATCATTGCGCAGGATTTCCGCCCGGTTTCACGCTTTTGGCAGGTTATCGCCTAGCAAAGGCCGGTATTGCCAGGGCCTCCCCGGCCGGTCGGGTCGGGGTTTGCGACGCGCGGCAGATGGACAGCCTGCCGTCGCACGGATACGCCTTTGGACGACGACGGCCCGCGTTGGCAGGTGCCGGGTGGGGGCAGCATGCGCGCTTTGGCAATCCTGACGGTCAAGAACGAGGCGGCGTTCCTGCTGGATTGGCTGGCGCATCACCGCGCCTGCGGCTTCACCGATTTTCTGGTGTTTTCCAATGATTGCACCGACGGCACCGACACGATGCTGGACCGTCTGGCCGCGATGGGATGGCTGACCCATGTGCGCAATGATGGCCAAGCCCCGGAAGGCCCGCAATGGGCGGCGCTGAAGGCCGCCGACCGGCATCCCCTGGTGCGGGCCGCCGATTGGGTGCTGGTTTGCGACATCGACGAATATGTGAACATTCATGCGGGAAATCGGACGCTGTCCGCCCTGTGGGCCGCCTGCCCGCAGGCGACCGCCTTTGCGCTGACCTGGCGGATGTTCGGCAATGCCGGGGTGATCGACTATGTCGACCTGCCGGTGACCGCGCAATTCACCCGCGCCGCGCCCACACCGCTGGCGTGGCCTTGGCGGGCCTGCCTGATCAAGACGCTGTTCCGCAACGACGGCACCTACCGCAAGCTCGGCGTCCACCGGCCCCGCAGCCCGGATCCCGACCGGCTGGCGGCACAGGTCTGGTGTGACGGATCGGGCCGCATCCTGCCGGCACGGATGCACACCGGCGGCATCATCTCGGACTATCGGCGCGACACTTACGGCCTCGTCCAGTTGAACCACTACGCCCTGGGCGCGATGCAGAGTTACGTGGTGAAATGCGACCGGGGCCGGGCCAACCGCGACGGGGCGGCGTTCGACATGGGCTATTGGGTCGAGCGCAACTTCAGCGCGGTCGAAGACCGCACGGTGCTGGCGCTGGACAGCCAGCCGCATCGCGCGGCGTTGCAGGCCGATGCCCCCCTCGCCGCGCTGCATGCGGCCGGCGTCGCCTGGCGGCATGCCCGCTTTGCCGACCTGATGACGCAGGAACCCTGGCGGGCGTTTTTCGGGCGGCTTCTGATGTGTCCGGCCTCGCAGGTCCTGACCGAGGAAACCGCCGCCCCCCTGTTGCGCCACATTCCCGCCGCAGGATGACCCGTGGCGCAACAATGCCCGCGCACTGTCCGGTTCCGGCAGATAATGCACCCGCTTATTTCCTTGCCCGGCGGCCGGTTTGGCCGGACACTGCAACCAGTTGAACCCTCCCGCTGCGGCCTGTGCCGCGCGGGCCCCTCAGGTATCCGCACGTGTCCGAAGAAGCCCTGATCGAAACGCCTGCCGCGCCCGGTGATGACTGGTTGGCGCGGCTTGATGCCATCGGCGAGGATCAGGGCTATTTCCAGACCATCGGCGCGCGGCATTGGGCGCTGTTCGTCGACGAGTCCCCGACGCTGCTGGTCAGTTTCGAAACGGTCGAGCAACTGCGCGCCCGCCCCGGACAATTGCCTGCCGCACATGCCATCGCGGCCAGTCACGGCTGGTCGCACCTGTGCCTGATCGCCGATGGCGACACCTGGTATCGCGATCCGGCGGTCTATGGCTATTTCGACCGGCTGGTGGACGATGCGTTCTTCGAGGATTTCGACCGGGTGACCTTCTACGGCGCCGGGATGGGCGGCTATGCGGCGGCGGCCTTTGCCGTGACGGCGCCCGGCGCGACGGTTCTGCTGATCAACCCGCGCGCCACGCTCGACCCCAGGCTGGCCGGATGGGACCGCCGCCATCTGTCGGCCCGGCGGCTGGATTTCAGCTCGCGCTATGGCTTTGGCCCGGACATGGTCGAAGGTGCGGGCAAGGTCTTCGTGATCCATGATCCGACCTGCAGCGAAGACGCGATGCATGCCGCGCTGTTTCACGCGCCTTTCGTCACGCCCCTCGCCGCCTGGCTGCTGGGGGACCGGCTGGACTGGGCGCTCGGCCATATGGGGTTGCTCGACGACCTCATCGTGGCGGCCACCGAAGACCGGCTGACCCCGGCCTATTGGGCGCGGGTCTGGCGGCGGCGGCGCGACTTCGGCCCCTATCTGCGCGCCATCCTGCAAAACCGCGCCGATGCGGGCCGCACGGCGCACGAGGCGATGATCTGCCGGTCGGTCAAGCGCCGCCTGAACGCCCCGCGCTTTCGCAAGCGGCTGGCCGAGATCGAGGCGGCTCAATAGCTCGAGGCGAGGCCATACAGGTCTGCCGCGCGCTGTGCGGTCACCCGGGCCCGGCAGCCGGAATAGGCCATCGGCTGACCCGATCCGCCGTGCCAAGTATAGGCTTCGGCCAGACAGGCCTTGTCGCGAAAGGTGATCCAGGCGCGCTGCGCGTCGCGCAACGCCACTTCAGCGCCGCGTTCGGTCACCGGCAGACCGGCATCGACCCGCCGCATCAGCGCGCGCGCCGCTTGGTAGGCCACGTTCAGATCGGCATCGGCCAGCAGAAAATCCTGCTCTGCGCAGTAATTCAGCTCGACCTGCGCCATGGCGTTGCGGCAGTCGACCGATTGCGCCGCCGCCGGACCGGCCAGCAGCAGAAGGGCGATCGCCCGTCGCATCGTGATCCGCAGCTTCGACGCCGCGATCGCCGGGCGTTGCCTGTCGAACCGGTTGACCATTCGTTCCATCGAACCTCCGCAGCATCCCGCCCTCGCATTAAGCCTGATCTCGGGGCGCGCGGCTAGCCCGGATCGACCCGCCCCGGCTTTCCCGGCTGGAAAACCGCCGCCCGATGCGATAGGCCCACCGCATGACCTCGCGATTGACCCTGCGCCGCCCGGACGACATGCACCTGCACCTGCGAGACGGCGCGGTGCTGCACGGCGTCCTGCCCGAAAGCGCCCGTCACTTTGCCCGCGCGCTGGTGATGCCCAATCTGGTGCCGCCCGTGGTGACCGCCGCCGACGCCGCCGCCTATCTTGACCGCATCCGGGCCGCCTTGCCCGAGGGGTCGGCCTTCACGCCGCTGATGACGCTCTATCTGACGGAAACCACCGATCCCGGGGATGTGGCCGCCGCTGCCGCCTCGGGTCTGGTCACGGCGGTCAAGCTCTATCCCGCCGGGGCCACGACCAATTCGCACGGCGGGGTGCGCGACATTGACACGGTGCGGGCGGTTTTCGATCGCATGGAGGAGATCGGCCTGCCGCTGTGCCTCCACGGCGAGGTGACAACGCCCGAGGTCGACATCTTCGACCGCGAAGCGGTGTTCATCGAAACGGTCCTAGACCCGCTGCGCCGCCGCCATCCGGCCCTGCGCATCGTGCTGGAGCATGTCACCACCAGCCAGGGCGTGGCCTATGTGCGCGCGCAGGGCCCCGGGATGGCAGCGACGATCACCACCCATCACCTGATCCTGAACCGCAATCACCTGCTGGTCGGCGGCATTCGCCCGCATTACTACTGCCTGCCAGTCGCCAAGCGGGAAACCCATCGGCTGGCGCTGGTGGAGGCCGCCACCGGGGGCGAGGCCTGTTTCTTTCTCGGCACCGACAGCGCTCCGCATGTCGATGCCGCGAAAGAGGCTGCCTGCGGCTGTGCCGGCTGCTTTACCGCCACCAACACGATGCCGATCCTCGCGCAGGTGTTCGACGATCAGGGCTGCCTCGACCGCCTTGAGGCATTCACCAGCACGCATGGCGCGGCGTTTTACCGCCTGCCCCCCACCGACGCCAGCATCACCCTGATCAAACACGCCACCCCGCACGCCTTTCCAGACAAGATCCTGACCGAAGCAGGCCCCGTCACCGTGTTCAACCCCGGCATGCCGGTGCATTGGCACGTCGAAACCTGATGTCGACGGGGTTCCGATCGCTGCGCGGCAGGCTCAGGGCCCGCAGCCCGGACGCTCCGCCGGGGGTATCTCGGCCAGCCGGAAATCCGCAGCGCAAAGGACCCCGCCGATGATCCCCGCCAGCTTCCCCCCCGCCGCCGAAATCGCCCGCCTGACCGCCCGCGCCCTGCTGGAAATCAAGGCCGTGCATTTCAACGCGCAAACCCCCTTCGTGCTGGCCAGCGGTCTGCCCAGCCCGACCTACATCGACTGCCGCAAGCTGATCTCCTCTCCCCGCCTCCGTTCGGTGCTGATGGATTTCCTGACCGTCACCGTGATGCGCAATGCCGGGTTCGAGGCGTTCGACAACATCGCGGGCGGGGAAACCGCCGGCATCCCCTTCGCGGCGCTGGTGGCCGAACGTCTGGCCCTGCCGATGACCTATGTCCGCAAGAAACCGAAGGGTTACGGGCGCAACGCCCGAATCGAAGGCGTGATGACCCCCGGCCAGCGCGTGCTGCTGGTCGAAGACCTGACCACCGACGGCGGCAGCAAGCTGTCCTTCGTGGACGCGATCCGCGAGACCGGGGCGATCTGCGGCCACACGGCGGTGATCTTCTACTACGGCATCTTCCCCGAAACCGAAGCGCGCCTGGCCGACCACGGGATCGCGCTGCACCATTTGTGCACCTGGTGGGACGTTCTGGCCGAGGCCCGCAGTCAGGCCGCCTTCGACCCCGCCACCCTGACCGAGGTCGAGGACTTCCTGCGCGCCCCCCGCGCCTGGCAGGCGTCGCGCAGCGCCGGATGACCTAGCGTCACCGCTGCGGGAAATCTGTGGGCAGCCTTGGGGATGCCCGGGGGAAAACCGGCGCAAGAATCGCCTCGATTGTGGAATGCAGGCGCATCTGCCGCAAGCTGTGGTAGGCTTTCCCCCCAGTGGCCGGGCGCAGCCGAGTCGCAACCGCCTTATCCCCAGACTTGCCCCGGTCTTGCGGCAGGTCGGCAGATCGGGCACGCACGGGAACTACTCACCGGACAGCGAAGCCGGATGCACAGGAGGTCGAGCCGAGATGAACGAGATCGCAACCCTCAGGGCCATCGTGCCCGGCCTGCCCGTCCCCGAAACCGACAGCCTGCCGCACAACATCGAGGCCGAACAGCAACTGCTGGGCGCGATCCTGACCAACAACGACGTCTACGACCGGATCGCGGGCCTCGTCAAAGCGCCGCATTTCTACGACCCCGTCCACCAGCGCATCTTTGAACGCGCGGCGGCCCGCATCCTGAAGAACGCGCTCGCCTCGCCGGTCACCCTCAAGCCGTTTTTCGAGGACGATACCGGGCTGAAGGAACTCGGCGGCCCCGCCTATCTCGTCCGCCTCGCCGGGGCGGCGATTTCGGCCTATGCGGCACGCGATTATGCCCAGATGATCTATGACCTTGCGGTGCGCCGCGAACTGATCAGCCTGGGGCGCGACATCGCGGCGGCAGCGGCCAAGGTGGAGATCGACAACGAGCCGAAGGAACAGATCGTCGAGGCCGAACAGCGGCTTTACAAGCTGGGCGAACAGGGGGTGGCCGAACGCGGGTTCCAGTCGTTCCTCAGGGCGGTGACCGATGCCGTCAACCATGCCAACGCCGCCTATCAGCGCGACGGCGGGCTTGCGGGAATCTCCACCGGCCTTGTCGACCTCGACCGCAAACTGGGCGGGCTGCATCCGTCCGACCTGCTGATCCTCGCAGGCCGCCCCTCGATGGGCAAGACCGCGCTCGCCACCAACATCGCCTTCAACATCGCCAAGGCCCACAGGCGCGGCCGCCTGCCCGATGGCGGCGAAGGCGCGGTCGAAGGCGGCGTGGTGGGGTTCTTCAGTCTGGAAATGAGCGCCGAACAACTCGCCGCCCGGATCCTGTCGGAAGCCTCGGAGGTGCCGTCCGAACAGATCCGCCGTGGCGACATGACCGAAGGCGAATTCCGCCGCTTCGTCGAGGCGGCCAAGGCGCTCGAATCCTGCCCGCTTTACATCGACGACACGCCCGCCCTGCCGATCAGCCAGGTCGCCGCCCGTGCCCGCCGCCTGAAACGCACCCAGGGGCTCGATGTGCTGATCGTGGACTACCTGCAACTGCTGAAAGGCTCGTCCAAGGAAAACCGGGTCCAGGAGGTTTCCGAGATCACCCAAGGGTTGAAAGCCATCGCCAAGGAGCTGAACATCCCCGTCATCGCCCTGTCGCAGCTCAGCCGCCAGGTCGAATCCCGCGAAGACAAGCGCCCGCAACTCTCCGACCTGCGCGAATCGGGCTCCATCGAACAGGACGCCGACGTGGTGATGTTCGTCTACCGCGACGAATACTACCGCGAACGCGAAAAGCCCGGCGATCACGAGCTGGACAAGATGGCGCAATGGCAGGCGGTGATGGCCAACGTCCACGGCAAGGCCGAGGTCATCATCGGCAAACAGCGCCACGGGCCGATCGGCACGGTGGAACTGGCCTTCGAAGGGCGCTTCACCCGCTTTTCGAACCTCGCGCAAAGCTGGCAGAAGAACCGCGACGACGCCGGTTTCTGACCCGCACCGGCTGCGGGTTTCCAGCTGGCCCAAATATCCCCGCCTGAGGCTCCCGCGCCACCGCCGACACCGCCGGCCGGCGCAGGTCCGCGGCAGCGCCGCCGGGCGGGCCTCGATGGCCCGCCCGGCGGCACCCCGTTGCAAGAAATCCCCTTGACCCCACCCGCCCGCCTGTCAAAACCCCCCCATGGCCAGCGGAACCCTTACCATCGACCTCGACGCGATCGCGGCCAACTGGCGCGCGCTCGACCGTGCGACCGCCTCGGGGGTGCAGACCGCCGCCGTGGTCAAGGCCGACGCCTACGGCCTCGGGCTCACCCGCGTCGCGCAGACCCTCGCCCGCGCCGGAGCCCGCCGGTTCTTCGTGGCGATGGCCGAAGAAGGAGCGGCGGTGCGTCAGGCGCTCGGCCCCGGCCCGCAGATCTGCGTGCTGTCCGGCCATATGGCCGGAGATACCGCGCTGATCGCCGATCTCGATCTGACGCCGATGCTGACCGCGATCGACCAGGTCACCCGGCATCTGGAAGCGCTGCCCGGGCATGCCTTCGGCGTCCAGCTTGACACCGGGATGAACCGCCTCGGGATGGAGCCCGCCGAATGGGAGGCCCTCGCCCCCTATCTGCTCGAGGCGGGGCCCGAGCTTCTGATGTCGCATCTCGCCTGCGCCGACGACCCCGACCACCCGATGAACGACCATCAGGTGGCGCAGTTCCACGCGATGACCGACGGCACCGGCGTGCCCCGCTCGCTCGCCGCCACCGGCGGCATCCTGTTGGGGTCGCGTTTTCACTTCGACCTGACCCGTCCCGGCATCGGGCTTTATGGCGGGCGGCCCTATGAGGGGGCCGCGAGCGTCGTCACCCTGTCGCTGCCGGTCATCCAGACGCGTCAGGTGGAACCGGGCGAGATCGTGGGATATTCGGCCACCTGGGAGGCGGAGCAGCCCAGCCTGATCGCGACGCTCGCGGGTGGCTATGCCGATGGGCTGCTGCGCCGATTGTCGAACGCTGCGGTGCTGTGGGATGGCGACGTGCCCTGCCCGCTGGTCGGCCGGGTGTCGATGGACCTGATTACCGTCGATGTCAGCCATCTGGAGCAGGTGCCGCACAGCCTTGATATCCTCGGGGCCTATCAGACGGTCGACGATCTGGCCGACGCCGCAGGCACCATCGGCTATGAAATTCTGACCAGCCTCGGGCCGCGCTACACCCGGCGCTACACGGATCCGGCCCCGTGACCCCGACCGGCAAAGTCGCGGGCGGCCTTGCGGCGATCGGGCGGCCGGTGCTGGCGGGGCTGGCGGGGGTTGGCCGGGTCAGCCGGTTCGCGGGCAGCGTGATCGGCCACCTGGTGCGTCCACCGTTCTATCTGCGCGAATTCGGGCATTCCCTGCTGCACATCGGCTGGTTCTCGTTGCCGGTCGTCGGGCTGACCGCGCTGTTCACCGGGGGGGCGCTGGCGCTGCAGATCTATTCGGGCGGCGCGCGGTTCAATGCGGAATCGGTGGTGCCCTCGATCGTTGCGATCGGCATGGCGCGCGAACTGGGGCCGGTGCTGGGGGGGCTGATGGTGGCGGCGCGGGTCGCCAGTTCGATCGCCGCAGAGATCGGCACGATGAAGGTCACCGAACAGATCGACGCGCTGGTGACCCTGTCGACCAACCCGCTGAAATACCTCGTGGTGCCGCGCGTTCTGGCCGCCACGCTCGCCGTGCCGGTGCTGGTGGCGGTGGGGGACAGCATCGGCATCATGGGCGGCTGGCTGGTCGGCGTGACCCGACTCGACTTCAACGCCGCAACCTACCTGAAAACCACGCTCGACTTTCTGGAAACCTGGGATGTGCTGTCAGGCATGCTCAAGGGGGCGGCGTTCGGCTTCATCGTGGCGCTGATGGGCTGCTATTTCGGCATGGCCTCGGGGCGCGGCGCGCAAGGGGTGGGGGCCGCCACCAAATCCGCCGTGGTCGCGGCGAGCGTGATGATCCTCGCCGCCAACTATGTGCTGACAGAGGTGTTCTTCACCTCATGATCGAACTCAAGGGTGTGCAGAAGGCCTTCGGCTCGAACCGCGTGCTGCGCGGGATCGACCTGATGCTGCCGCGCGGCCAGTCGATGGTGGTGATCGGCGGGTCGGGCACCGGCAAGTCGGTGCTGCTGAAATGCATCCTCGGGCTGGTAAAACCCGACGCGGGCACCATCACGCTCGACGGGCAGGATGTGGCGAAGGCCGAACGCGACGCCTTTCTTGCCCGGTTCGGCATGCTGTTTCAGGGCGGGGCGCTGTTTGATTCGCTGAAAGTCTGGGAAAACGTCGCCTTCCGGCTGATGCGCGGCAGGGCGGCGCTGAAACCTGCCGCCGCCCGCGTCGTGGCGCTGGAGAAGTTGCGCCGGGTCGGTCTGACCGCGTCCGTCGCCGATCAATACCCTGCCGAGCTTTCGGGGGGCATGCAGAAACGCGTCGGGCTGGCCCGCGCCATCGCGGCGGAACCCGAGATCATCTTCTTCGACGAACCCACCACCGGGCTTGATCCGATCATGTCCGGCGTGATCAACGCCCTGATCCGCGAGATCGTGGTGGAAATGGGCGTGACGGCGATGACCATCACGCATGACATGAGCTCGGTGCGCGCCATCGCCGACCGGGTGGCGATGCTGCACGCCGGGGTGATCCAGTGGACGGGTCCGGTGGCAGACATGGACACCGCGAGCGACCCCTATCTGCAGCAGTTCATCCACGGGCGCGCCGACGGCCCGATCGAATCCGTCCGTTGATCGCGCACCGCGCAAGGGGCCCCGATGAAATACGCCAACCTCGCCCTGATGATCCTGTTCCCGGTGGCCTGGTTCGCACCCCTGATGCGCGCCGCCCTGCTGCCGGTGTTCGGGATGGGCGAGATCAGCGTGATCTCGGGCCTGCAGTCGCTGTGGCGCAGCGATGTGGTGCTTGCGCTGGTGGTGACCGTGTTCGCGATCTTCGCGCCCTGGCTCAAGACCATCGGCCTCGCGCTGCTGCACTTCGGCCTGCTTTCGCCGAAAACCCTGCCCGCGTTGCACATTTTGGGCAAACTCGCCATGGCGGACGTGTTTCTGATCGCGCTCTACATCGTGCTGGTCAAGGGGATCGGGATGGCCACGGTCGAGGTGGCCTGGGGGATGTATCTGTTCACCGGCTGCATCCTCGCCTCGCTGGTCATCTCGATCCTGACCGCCCGCGCTCCTCCGCCGTGACCGGCGTCCTCCCCGCCGCCGCGAAGTAAGCCGCAAGGCTTGATGAGCGCCGCGTTTCGGGTCATCACACGGCATGAGCAAATCCCCCGCCTTCGTCTGCACCGCCTGCGGGGCCGCCCACCGCAAATGGATCGGCAAATGCGAGGCCTGCGGCGGCTGGAACACCATCGTCGAGGAAGCCCCGTTGTCCACCGGCCCCAAGGCGCTCGGGTCAAAGGGCAAGTCCATCCCGCTCACCGACCTTGCCACGCTGGAGGCCCCCACCCCCCGCGCCTCCTCCGGCATCGACGAGCTGGACCGCGTGCTCGGCGGTGGTCTGGTGCCCGCCTCCGCGATCCTGGTCGGCGGCGACCCCGGCATCGGCAAATCCACGCTGCTGCTGCAGGCTGCGGCTTCTTTCGCCCGGCGCGGCACCTCGGTGATGTATATCTCGGGCGAAGAGGCCGCAGCCCAGGTGCGGATGCGCGCGCAGCGGCTTGGCCTGACCGATGCAAGGGTGGCGCTTGGCGCGGAAACCAACCTGCGCGACATCCTGACGACGCTCGACACCCACCGCCCTGCCCTCTGCATCATCGACTCGATTCAAACCATGTGGCTCGACACCATCGAGGCCGCCCCCGGGTCCGTCAGCCAGGTCCGCGCTGCAGCCCATGAACTCGTAACTTTCGCCAAGAAACGCGGCGTGTCGGTCATCCTTGTCGGCCATGTGACCAAGGACGGCCAGATCGCCGGGCCGCGGGTGGTCGAACACATGGTCGATACCGTCCTCTATTTCGAAGGCGAGCGCGGCCACCAGTTCCGCATCCTGCGCGCGGTGAAGAACCGCTTTGGCCCGGCGGACGAGATCGGCGTGTTCGAGATGACCGGCGACGGGCTGCAGCAGGTTTCCAACCCTTCGGCGCTGTTCCTGTCCGACCGGGGCACCGCCACGCCGGGGTCTGCGGTTTTCGCGGGGATCGAAGGCACCCGTCCGGTGCTGACCGAGATTCAGGCGCTGGTCGCCCCCTCCCCGCTTGGCACGCCCCGCCGCACGGTGGTGGGCCTCGACGGGGGCCGCCTGTCGACCATCCTCGCGGTGCTGGAGGCGCGTTGCGGCATCTCCTTCGCGGGGCTTGATGTGTTCGTCAATGTGGCGGGCGGCATGCGGGTTTCGGAACCCGCCGCCGATCTGGCGGTGGCGGGGGCCATTCTTTCGGCGCGCGAGGATGTGGCAATTCCGCCAGACATGGTGCTTTTCGGGGAAATCTCGCTGTCGGGCGCGCTGCGGCCGGTCAGCCAGACCGAAAACCGGTTGAAAGAAGCCTCGAAACTTGGTTTCACACAGGCGATCGCGCCGGCCCGGTCCAAGGTGGGACAGGCCACCGAGATGCGTGTGCGTGAGATGCCCGATCTGGTGGCATTCGTTGGGGATATGTTCGGCGCGGGCTAAGGCGTCGGGAGGCACTGAATGGAAGGCTTTACCGTGGTCGATGGCGTCGTGGCGGGCCTGATCGTCCTGTCGGCGATCCTGGCCTATTCGCGCGGCTTCGTGCGCGAGGCGATGGCGATTGCCGGCTGGGTCGGCGCGGCCATCCTCGCCTTCATCTTCGCCCCCTCCGCCGCGCCCCTGATCAAGGAACTGCCGATCGTCGGCGAATTCCTGTCCGACAGTTGCGAACTGTCGATGATCGCGGCCTTTGCCGCCGTGTTTGCCATCGGTCTGGTGGTGACGTCGCTGTTCACCCCGCTGTTTTCCTCGGTGGTGCAACGCTCGGCGGTGGGCGGCATCGATCAGGGTCTGGGCTTCGTGTTCGGTGTGGCGCGCGGCGTTCTGCTGGTCGGGGTGGCGTTTCTGGTCTATGACCGGGCATTGTCGTCCAACGCGGTGCCGATGATCGACGACAGCCGGTCGGCCCGGGTGTTTGCCAGCTTTCAGTCGTCGATCGATGCCGCGGTGCCGGAAGACGCCCCAAGCTGGATCGTGGACCGCTACAACGACCTGACCGCCGCCTGTGCCGTTCCCGGCACCACCCCGGCCCCGACGCCGGTTCCCCCCACCGGCGGCTGACCCCGTCCGCGCCCGGCGGCGCCCCGGCGCGGATCGGCTGATGACACCCCCTCCGGTTCGGATTATCTCTACCGGACATCTTCATGGATTCGGAGCGCCCCGTTGCCCAAACTCATGCCGTCCGATCCCGCGTTTCGGACCCATCCCTTCGACGACGACAAACTGAAAGAGGAATGCGGCATCTTCGGCGTGATCGGGGCATCCGATGCTGCGAACTTCGTGGCGCTCGGCCTGCACGCCCTGCAGCATCGGGGCCAGGAGGCGGGCGGCATCGTCAGCTATGACCCCGACGAAGGCTTCAATTCCGCCCGCCGGTTCGGCTATGTCCGCGACAATTTCACCAGCCCCGACGTGATGAAAACCCTGCCCGGTGCGCTGGCCATCGGCCATGTGCGCTATTCCACCCAAGGGTCCAAGGGGGCCACCGCGATCCGCGACGTGCAGCCGTTCTTCGGCGAATTCTCGATGGGCGGGGCTGCGATCGCCCATAACGGCAACCTGACCAACGCCGCCCAGTTGCGCCGCGAGCTGATCGAGCGCGGCTCGATCTTTCAATCCTCGTCGGACAGCGAATGCATCATCCACCTGATGGCGCGGTCGATCCAGAAGACCATCGCCGAGCGGATGAAGGATGCCCTGCGCCGGGTCGAAGGCGCGTTTTCGGTGGTGGCGATGACCCGCACCAAGCTGATCGGGGTGCGCGACCCCCTCGGCGTGCGCCCGCTGGTGCTGGGTCGGATCGGCGACAGCGGTTGGGCGCTCGCCTCGGAAACCTGTGCGCTCGACATCATCGGGGCCGAGTTCCTGCGCGAGATCGACCCGGGCGAAATGGTGGTGATCGAAGGCAACAAGGTGGAGTCGACCCGCCCCTTCGCCCCGGCCAGATCGCGGTTCTGCATCTTCGAACAGGTCTATTTCAGCCGCCCCGACAGCATCCTCGGCGGTCGGTCGGTCTATGAAACCCGCCGCCAGATCGGCGTGGAACTGGCGATCGAGGCCCCCGTGGATGCCGATCTCGTCTGCCCTGTCCCCGATTCAGGCACCCCCGCCGCCATCGGCTATTCCCAGCAATCCGGCATCCCCTACGCGATGGGGATCATCCGCAACCAGTATATGGGCCGCACCTTCATCGAGCCCACGGAATCCATCCGCAACATGGGCGTGCGGCTGAAACTGAACGTCAACCGCGCGCTGATCAAGGGCAAGCGGGTGATCCTGGTCGACGATTCGGTGGTGCGCGGCACCACCAGCCGCAAGATCAAGGACATGATCCTGGAAGCCGGCGCGGCCGAGGTCCATTTCCGCATCGCCTCCCCCCCCACCGCCTGGCCCTGCTTTTACGGGGTCGATACCCCCGAACGCTCGAAACTCCTCGCCGCCACGATGTCCGAGGCGGAAATGCGCGACTGGATCGGGGTGGACAGCCTGAAGTTCGTCTCGCTCGACGGCCTCTACCGCGCCGCGGGTCAGGCGCAGGGCCGCGATGCCGCAGCCCCCCGGTTCTGCGATGCCTGCTTTACCGGCGACTACCCGGTGGCCCCCTCCGACAAGATCGAGGAAGGGTTCGAGATGAAGGCCGCCGAATGACGGATGCGGTGGACGCCTACCTGTCCGCCCTGCCCGCCGACCAGTCCGCCGCCCTGCAATCCCTGCGCGCGACGCTCCGCCGCTTGCTGCCCGGGGCCACCGAATGCCTGTCCTACGCGATGCCGGGTTTCCGGATGCCGGGCGGCAGGATGGCCGCAGGCTATGCCGCGTTCAAACGCCACCTCGGGCTTTACCCCCATTCGGGCAGCGTGATCCCGGCGATCGACTGCACCCCGTTCAAGACCTCGAAATCCGGCGTCCTGTTCACCCCGGCGCAGCCGCTGCCCGAACCGCTGGTCCGCCGCATCCTCGACGCACGGCTGGCCGAGATCGCCCGCGCGCCCCGCTGACCCCACCCGAAGGCCGCCACCCCCCAGACCGACCCCGCAGCCCCGCCCCCATCCCCGGCCCGCGACCGGCGTCGCGCGGCGGCATCCTGCCGCGGAGCCCCCCCTTGCCCCAGCGGCCCCGCAATGCGATATGCCGCCCCATGACACCGCCATCCCCCCCCCGCATCGCTCTCGTCACCGGCGCTTCGCGCGGCCTCGGTGCCGCCATAGCCGAACAGCTCGCCCTGCATGGCTGGCAGGTGGTGGCCGTCGCGCGCACCGTCGGTGGCCTCGAAGAGCTGGAGGACCGGGTCCGCGCGGCGGGTCTGCCCGGGGCAGGCGCGCTGACCCTCGCGCCGATGGACATCACCCACGACGACGCGATGCGCCATCTGTGCCGGTCGATCTTTGACCGCTGGGGCGGGCTCGGCCTCTGGGTCCATGCCGCAGTCCACGCCGCCCCCCTGGCCCCCGCAGGCTCGCTCGACGTCAAGGACTGGGAGAAATCGCTGGCCACCAACACCCGCGCCACCGGTCTGCTGATCCCGATGGTGGAACCCCTGCTGCGCGCCCACAAGGGGACCGCGCTGTTTCTCGACGACCCCCGCGCCGGTCAGCAGTTCTTCGGTGCCTACGGCGCCAGCAAGGCGGCACAGATCGCGCTGGCCCGAAGCTGGGCTGCGGAAAATGCCCGCATCGGCCCGCAGGTGGTCATCGCCACCCCGGCCCCGATGCCAACCGCCACCCGCGCGCGATTTTTTCCCGGCGAGGATCGCAGCCGCCTCGCCGACCCGCGTGCCGAGGCCGCACGGATCATCGCGCTGCTGTAACGCCCGCCTTTTCCAACTGGCCCATACATCCTCGGGGGGTCCGGGGGGCAGACAGCCCCCCGGCACCAGCCGCCCTCACCCCGCGAGGGCGGCATCGATCGCCGCCCACAGCGCCTCGACCGGCTCAAGGCCCACCGACAGGCGGATGAAGCCCTGCGGCACCGCATCGCCCCAGCGCACCCGCCGCTCGCCCGAGGAATGGGTGGACCCGAAACTGGTGGCCTGCGCGATCAGCGGGCAGTCGGTCAGAAACCGCTCGGCCCGCGCGGCATCGGGCAAGTCGAACCCGATCAGAAAGCCGAACCCCGCCATCTGGCGTTTGGCCACCGCATGGGACGGGTCCTGGCTCAGCCCCGGATAGCGCACATTCGCCACGCCCGGATGTTCGGCCAGCCGCCGCGCCACCACACCCGCGCTGGCGCACATCCGCTCCAGCCGCACCTCCAGCGTCTCGATGCCGCGATGCACCAGCCACGCCTCGAACGCGCCGGGCACCGCCCCCGACAGCCGCCGCCCGTCGCGCACCTTCTGGATGAAGGCGGCGTCGCGCGAGGCGACATGGCCGAACAGCACATCCGAATGCCCCGCCGGGGCCTTGGTATCCGCCGCCACCACCACATCCGCGCCGAAATCCAGCGGCCGCTGCAGCAAGGGCGTCATCGTGGTGTTGTCCACGATGACGATTGCCCCCGCCGCATGGGCCCGCGCACTCACAGCAGCGATGTCGCAGACCTCCAGCCCCGGGTTGGATGGGGTTTCGATATACACCACCGACGCGCCGGTCAGATCGGCGGTGGCGATGTCGCGGGTCGCCACCTCGACCACGTCGACGCCGTAGGGTGCCAGCACCTGTGCCGCCAGCAACCGTGTCACGTAATAGCCGTCCGACGGGAGGATCACCCGCTTGCCCGCCGCCAGCCCGGCGAACAGCGCGGCCGAGATTGCCGCCATTCCGCTCGGGAACGCCACGCACTCGGCATCTTCCAGAATGCCAAGCTGAGCCTCCAGCGCCTCCCAGGTCGGCATGCCGGACCGCCCGTAGACATGGGAAAGGCCCGGCACATCCGGCGTGTGAAAGGTGGCGGAAGAGATGATCCCCGCCACCAGCGGCTCGCCCGGTTGCAGGTGTTTGCTGCGGTGGTGCAGCATCGCGGCAAATCGGGCCTGAGCGGCGATATCCATCGGGGTCTCCTGTGGGTGAAGGGGGATGTCCCGCAACGGAACACTATAAGTCACGCTAAATCAAAGGCTTGAACCTGTCAATTCACCGCCTCCCCACCCCATGCGACGCAAGGCAGCCGGCCTATTCCAACCGCGCCGGAAAGCCTTCGGCGCGCAGATCGGTGCCCAGCAGATCCTCCAGCAGCTTGGCGATCATCGGCGACTGTGCCTCGCCACCATAGGCGGCTTTGGCGGCGATGTAGGTCTGCTGCGTCATCGCCGCCAGGTCCAGCGGCACCCCGAATTCCCGCCCGAACCCCAGGGCAAAGCCCAGATCCTTCAGCGCGAGGTCGATGTTGAAGGCCACGTCATAGGACCCGTTCAGGATCAGCGCCCCTTCGGTTTCATGCACGAAGGAGTTGCCCGATGACGCCGCGATCGCATGCCACGCCTGCGCAAGGTCAAGCCCGCCGCGCCGCGCCAGCATCAAGGCTTCGGATGTGGCTTTCAGGTGGATGAAGGCCAGCATGTTGGTGATGACCTTGATGATGCAGGCCGACCCCAGGGGTCCCATGTGGAAAATCCGGTCCCCCATCGCCTGCATCGCCTTGTGGTGCAGGTCGAACAGGTCGCGCTCGCCGCCCGCCAGCATGGTGATCTTGCCCTGATGCGCCAGATGCACGCCGCCCGTGACCGGCAGTTCCATCATCCGCACCCCGGCCTCCGATGCCACCGCCGCGAGCTTCAGCACCTCGTCGCGGCCCAGGGTCGACATCTCGACCCAGGACGCGCCGGGTTTCATCTGCGGCAGGATGCTGCGCAACACCTTTTCCGACACCGCCGGCGACGGCAGGCAGGTGATGACATGATCGACCGACCCCGCCAACGCCTCGGCACTGTCGGCCAGGGTCGCACCCATCGCAACCAGCGGGGCCGCCAGCCCGGGGTTCAGGTCATAGACCGTCACCTGAAACCCCGCCTTTGCCAGACAGCCCGCACAGGCCGCCCCCAGATTGCCGAGGCCGATGTATCCGTAGTGCATGATCTCTCCCGTTTCCGGCCCGCGCTATTCGCCGTAGCCGACGATACCCTTGACCTCGCAGAAGTCGTGGATGCCCCAGTCGGCATATTCCCGCCCGTTGCCCGACTGCTTGTAGCCGCCGAACGGGGCGGAAGTGTCCCATGCCGGATAGTTCAGGTTCACCGTCCCGGCCCGCAGGCGGCGCGCCACCGGGCGGGCATCTTCCAGCGGGCCCGAGATATAGGCGGCAAGCCCGTAAACCGTGTCGTTGGCCATCGTCACCGCATGATCGACCGAATCGTAGGGCAGGATCGACAGCACCGGGCCGAAGATCTCTTCCTTGGAAATCGTCATGTCGTTGGTCACCCCGCCGAACACCGTCGGCTTGACGAACCAGCCCCGGTTCAGCCCGGCCGGCCGCCCGACCCCGCCGGTCACCAGCGTCGCACCTTCATCGATCCCGGCCTGGATCAGCCGCTGCACCTTGTCGAACTGCAGCTTCGAGATCAGCGGCCCCATCGTGGTGCCTTCGGCGCGTGGATCGCCCGGCACGATGGCCTCGGCGGTGGCCTTGGCGATCTCCAGCGCCTCATCGTGACGGTCACGCGGCACGAACATCCGGGTCGGCGCGTCGCACGACTGCCCGGTGTTGGCCATGCAGCCTTCGACCCCGCCCGCCACGGCGGCGGCGAAATCGGCACTCGGCAGGATGATGTTGGCCGATTTGCCGCCCAACTCCTGCGCAACCCGTTTGACGGTAGGCGCGGCGGCGGTGGCAATCGCGGTGCCCGCCCGGGTCGATCCGGTGAAGCTGACCATGTCGACCTGCGGGTGGCTCGACATCCGCGCGCCCACCTCCGGCCCGATGCCGTTCACCAGGTTGAACACGCCCGCAGGCACCCCCGCCTCGTGGCAGATTTCGGCGAACAGCACACCCGAAAGCGGCGCGATTTCCGAAGGTTTCAGCACCATCGTGCAGCCCGCCAGCAGCGCCGGGGCCACCTTGCAGGCGATCTGGTTCATCGGCCAGTTCCACGGCGTGATCAGCGCGCAAACCCCGATGCCCTCATAGACGATCCGCGTGGTGCCGCGCGAATACTCCCAGGTCATCTCTTCCGCCGCCTTGATCGCGGCCTCCAGATGCACCTGCCCGGCCCAGGCCTGCGCGCCGCGCGCCCATTCCACCGGTGCGCCCATCTCGGTGGACATCGCCATCGCCATGTCTTCGTAGCGGTCGTTGTAGATGTCGAGGATGCGCTTGACCAAGGCGATCCGCTCGGCCACCGGCGTCACCGTCCAGCCATCGAACGCCGCACGCGCCGCCAGGATCGCCCGGTCGGCGTCGGCCTCGTTGCCCAAGGCCACCTCGCAGACGATCTCTTCGGTCGCGGGGTTTTCCACCCCCATCCGGTTGGCCGACAGCGGCTCGACCCAGGCCCCGTCGATGTAGAATTTGGTCATGTTGGCAGAGATCATCGCGCCCTCACTGGAAATAGATGTTGTATCTGGCCCGGATCGCCGCATCGATGTCGGGGTCGATCACGCAGCGGGCTTTGGCAAGGATAGTATTCTTGCGGGCAATCGCCGCGTCAAGAAGTTGCGGCTTGCCCGCCTCGTTCCATTCCTTGGGCGACATCCGGTTGCCGACCGCCGGATAGATGTATTCGGTCTGCATCAGCTTCAGCGTCTGGTCGGAGCCGAGGTAATGCCCCGGCCCGCCCAGACAAACCTCCTTCATCGCCTCGATGCTGGTCGAATCCGGCGTCACGTCGATCCCCCGCACCAGCCGCATCGCCTGCCCCAGCAGATCATCCCCCAGCACCAGGCTTTCCAGACAGAACCCCAGCAGGCTCGCATGCATCCCCACCGCCTCGTAGCACATGTTCAGCCCTGCCAGCCCCGCCAGCGAATTGGTGATGCCCTGCTCCCATCCGGCCTGCATGTCGGGCAGCTTGCTGTCGGAAATCCCCGACGCGGCCCCCCCCGGCAGGTCATAGAACCGGTGCATCTGCGCGCAACCGGCGGTCAGCAGCGCCTGTTCCGCCGACCCGCCCGACATCGCCCCGGTGCGCAGGTCGCTGACGAAAGGCCAGGTGCCGAAGATGCAGGGCGCGCCCTTCCGGATCGCATTGGCATAGACCACCCCGGCCAGACACTCCGCCACCGCCTGCACGATGGTCAGCGCGATGGGGGCAGGCGCCGTCGCCCCCGCCTGCCCCGCCGACAACAGCAGCATCGGCATGCCTCGCCGGATGCAATCCTCCATCGTGATGCAGCTTTCTTCCGCGAACTTCATCGGCGGCACGACGAAACAGTTGGAATTGCTGACAAACGGCCGTTCCAGCCATTTCTCCTCGCCCCCCGCCACAGTGTAGATCATGTCGAAACAATCCGCGACATGGGACGGATCGCTGAAGCTGGTGCCGACATGCTTGGTGGTGCCCGCAAGGCAGCCATACAGCGTGTTCAGGTCCATCTCGCGGTTGTCCATCACATCGCGGCACACCATCGTGCGCTGGTAGAAATGGATGTTGTCAAGGTTGTCGACCAGTCGCGCCGCGTCATACAGGTCCTGCGCGGTGCTTTCCCGATACTCCAGCGTCACCGGATCGACGATATGCACCGCCGCCCCCGCCGTGCCGTAATGCACGTTGGTGCCCTTCAGATGCAGGTCATGCTTGGGGTCGCGCGCATGCAGCGTGATGCCGCGCGCCGCCACCGCCAGCATGTCCTCGACCAGCGCGCGCGGAAACCTGAGCCGCCCGTCGTCGCCCTGCACCGCCCCGGCCGCCGTCATGATCTCGACACCGGACGGCGGCGCCTGCGACAGCCCGATCACCTCCAGCGCCTCAAGGGCTGACTGATGGATCATCTGCACGCTCGCCTCGCTCAACGGTTTGTAAAGCCCCCCCGGCATCCCCCCCCGCACGGGCCGCACGTCATCCGCCAACGGCGCCGCCCGCAGCGCCACCCTGGCCTGACGCCCGCCCGTCCGCCCCGCACGCGCCCGCGCCGGCTCGCAAATGTCGCCGATGTCCAGACTATCGCTCATGCTGCCCTCATCATCTGTTCATAAATATCCCGGGGTCCGGGGCAGAGCCCCGGGTCTTGGTCACATCCGCACCCGCTCGGATTTCGGATCATGCATCGGAAGAAGGGAGGCCACCGCATCGTGCCGCACCCCCGCCACCTCGATCTGATAGCGCGAGGCCAGCACCTCCGCCTCGCTTTCCCCGGCGCAAGGCACATAACCGAGGCCCACAGCCCCGCCGAGGAAATGCCCGTAGGCGCCGCTCGTCACCGGACCGACGATCCGCCCGTCCCGCACCACCGCCTCGTTGTGAAACAACAAAGGCTCGGGGTCGGTCAGCCGGAACTGCACCAGCCGCCGCGACAGACCCGCCTCGCGCTTTCTCAGCACGGCATCGCGCCCGATGAAATCGGGTTTCTGGGTGCGCACCGCAAAGCCCAGGCCCGCCTCCAGCACATGATCCTCGTCGGTGATGTCATGCCCGAAATGCCGATAGGCCTTTTCGATCCGGCAACCGTCCAGCGTGTGCAACCCGCACAGCGTCACGCCGCTCGCTTCCATCAGCGCCTCGAACACATGCGCCGCCTGATCGGTGGAGACATACAACTCCCACCCCAACTCGCCTACATAGGTGACCCGGTGCGCCCGCGCGAGGCCCATGCCGACCTCGATCTCGCGCGCCGTGCCAAAGGGGTGGGCGGCATTGCCAAGGTCCGCCGGGCTGATCCGCCCCAGAACCTCGCGGCTTCGCGGCCCCATCACGCACAACACCGCTTCCCCCGCCGTCACATCGGTGATCACCGCAAAGGCGTCGCCGACATGACGGCGCAACCAGGCCAGATCGCGCTGCAACGTCGCCCCCGGCACCACCAGCAGGAACGCGGTCTCGCTCAGCCGCGTCACCGTCAGATCGCTTTCGATGCCGCCTCGCGGATTCAGCATCTGGGTGTAAACGATCCGCCCGACCGTCACATCGACCTCGTTGGCACAAACCCGGTTCAGGAAGGCACCGGCATCGCGCCCTTCGACCCGGATCTTGCCGAAGCTGGTCATGTCGAACAGCCCGCAGCCCTGCCGCACCGCCATGTGTTCGGTGCGGGCATTGTCGAACCAGTTCTGCCGTTTCCAAGAATAGCGGTATTCCGCCGCCTGCCCCGGCGTGGCAAACCAGTTCGCCCGCTCCCACCCCGCCACTTCGCCGAACACCGCGCCGCGCGCCTTGAGATGCTCGTGCAGCGGCGAGCGTCGCACCCCCCGCGCGGTGGCCACCTGCCGATAGGGAAAATGGTCGGCGTAAAGCAGCCCCAGCGTTTCGGTCACCCGCTCCTTCAGATAGCGCCGGTTGCGCTGGAACGGCTGCGCGCGGCGGATATCCACCTCCCACAGGTCGAACGGCGCCTCGCCTTCGGTGATCCAATGCGCCAGCGCCATCCCCGCGCCCCCAGACCCGGCGATGCCGACCGAGTTGTATCCCGCCGCCACCCAATAACCGCCCAGTTCCGGCGCTTCGCCGAGGTAATAGCGGTCATCGGGGGTAAAGCTTTCCGGCCCGTTGAAAAAGGTGTGAATTCCGGCGGTCTGGAACAGCGGCAGCCGGTTCATCGCATGTTCCAGGATCGGCTGGAAATGGTCCCAATCCTCGGGCAGCGTGTCGAAACAGAAATCCTCGCGGATGCCCGCCATGCCCCAGGGCTTTGCCACCGGCTCGAAGGCCCCCACCATCATCTTGCCGGCGTCGGATTTGTAATAGGCGCATTCATCCGGCACCCGCAGCACCGGCAGATGGCCCAGGCCCGCAATCGGCTCGGTGATCAGGTAGAAATGCTCGCAGGCATGCAGGGGCATCGTCACGCCGCTGGCCTCCGCCAGATCGCGCGCCCACATCCCACCGCAGTTGACCACCACATCGGCGGCGATATGCCCGCGCGCGCCGCCCGCCTCATAGTCGACTCCGGTCACCCGGCCCTGCGCCTGCGACACGCCAACCACCTTGACGCCTTCAAAGATCTGCGCGCCCCGCATCCGCGCGCCCTTTGCCAGCGCCATCGCGATGTTGGCCGGGTCGCATTGCCCGTCCAGCGGCAGATGCACCGCCCCCACCACGTCGCCGACCTCCAGGTGCGGATACATCGCCTTCGCCTCGGTCGGCGAAATCTCGGCCACATCCACCCCGAAAATCCGCGCCACCGTCGCCTGCCGCAGCAATTCCTCGTGCCGCTCGCCGGTCAGCGCGACCGAGATCGAGCCGACCTGCCGCATCCCCGTCGCAACGCCGGTCTCGGCCTCCAGCTTGACATAGAGATCGGCCGAATACTTGGCCAGCCGCGTCATGTTGGCCGACCCGCGCAACTGCCCGATCAGCCCGGCCGCGTGCCAGGTCGTCCCGCAGGTCAACTGCCGCCGCTCCAGCAGAACGATATCGGTCCAGCCCATCGCCGCCAGGTGATAGGCCACCGAACAGCCCGACACCCCCCCGCCTATGATCACCGCCCGCGCGTGTTTCGGAACCTCGGCCATTTTCCTGCCCATCACCTGTTCAAAAATATCCCGGGGGTCCGGGGGCCGGCCCCCGGTCCGCCGCTCATCACGCGCGGATGCGCTCGTTCTTTGCGTCCCACAACGGCTGATCCGGCTGCACCACCGCCGGGCGGCGCACCCCGAACACCTCGACCTCCACGGCCGTGCCCGCCAGGTTCAGATCGGTGCGCAGCATCCCCAGGGCGATGCAGGCCCCGACCCGGTGCCCCCAATAGCCGCTGGTCGTCTCGCCCACGACCACCCCGCCGTGCCAGATCGTCGACATGTAGGGCGGGTCCTGCTCGCCCGCCTCGACCACCAGCGTGCAGAACCGTTTGGCCACGCCGCGCTGCTTTTCCGCCGCAAGCGCCGCGCGGCCGCGAAACTCGGGCTTGCCCCAGTCGACGAACCGTTCCAGCCCGCCCTGCAGCACGGTATAGTCGGTCGACAGATCGCCCTTCCACGCGCGATAGCCCTTTTCGATGCGCAGGGAATTCAGCGCGAACATCCCGAAGGGGCGCAGGCCCAGTGGCGCGCCGGCCGCCATCACCGCATCCCAGACCGCCGGTGTGTCGGCGACCTTCGAATGGATTTCCCACCCGAGTTCCCCGGCAAAGCTGACCCGCATCAGGCGGACCTCGCAGCCAGCAATCCGCGCGGTCTGCCAGGTCAGCCAGCCAAGGGCCAGATCGGCGTCCGACACCGCGGCCAGCACCGCACGGCTGCGCGGCCCGGTCAGGATCTGGGTCGACCAGTGATCGGTTTCGTCGGTCAAGGACAGCCCCGGGTCCAGATGCGCGCGCAGCCAGTCGCCGTCATGGCCCTGCGCGGTGGCCGCCGTGATCAGCAGCAGCCGGTCCTCGGCCAACCGCGCCACCGACATTTCAGTGACGATCCGGCCCTTGTCGTCGGCGAAATACGCCAGCCCGAGCCGCCCGACGACGGGCACCTTGCAGGTGATCTGGCGGCCCAGCCAATCGGCCACGCCGGCCCCCGAAATCACGAAGCGCGAGAACCCCGGCAGATCGAGAATCCCGCAGGCGTCGCGCACCGCCAGACATTCCTCGCGCACGGCCCCGAACCACGGGCCTTCGCGGTTCCAGGTGCGCTGAGCGTCCTCGCTCCTGTCGTCGGTCGTCCGGGCATACCACAGCGCCCGCTCCCAGCCATTGTAGGGGCCGAACTGCGCGCCGAGCGCCTCGGTGCGGTCATGCACCGCCGACAGCTTCCTGCCGCGCCCGGCAGGCCAGACGTGATGCGGGAAATGGATGGCGTATTCGTGCCCGTACACCTCCATCCCCTTGGCCACGCAATAGGCCTGATCCTCGAATCCCGTAAACCGGCGCGGGTCGCAGGACCACATGTCCCACTCGGTCGCCCCTTCGGTCACCCATTCGGCCAGCACCTTGCCGGCACCACCCGCCTGACAGATGCCGAAGGTGAACACGCAGGCCTCGAACGCATCGGGCACGCCGGGCATCGGGCCGATCAGCGGGTTGCCGTCGGGGGTGTAGGGGATCGGCCCGTTGATCACCTTGGTCAGCGCCGCCTTTTCCAGCAGCGGCACCCGGGCCATCGCATCGGCGATGTGCCATTCCAGCCGCTCCAGATCGTCGGGAAACAACTGAAAGCTGAAATCCTGCGGGAACGGATCATCGGGGGTCGCCCAATGCGCCCGGCAGTTGCCTTCGTAGGGCCCAAGGTTGAAGCCGTTCTTTTCCTGCCGCAGGTAATAGGAGCTGTCGACATCGCGCAGCAGCGGCAGCTTGTGCCCGACCTCTGCCGACCAGGCCGCCAGTTCGGGGATCGTGTCGAACAGCAGGTATTGGTGGCTCATCACCATCATCGGCAGGTCGCGGCCGAACATCTTTCCGACCTCGCGCGCGTAATACCCCGCCGCGTTGACCACCTTTTCACAGCGGATCTCGCCCTTGGGCGTGGTCACCACCCAGTCGCCGCCCTCGCGCCGCACCGCCGTCACCGGGCAGAACCGCTCGACATGCGCGCCCAGCATCCGCGCGCCCTTGGCCAGGGCCTGGGTCAGTTGCGCAGGGTCGATATCGCCATCATAGGGGTCATAGAGCGCGCCGGTCAGGTCATGGGTTTCCACGAACGGATAGCGGTCCTTGATCTCGTGCGGCCCGAGGATGTCCAGATCCATCCCCTGATAGCGGCCCATCCCGACCACCCTTTGAAACTCCTGCAGCCGCTCTTTCGAATGCCCCAGCCGCACCGATCCGGTGACATGGTAGTTCATCGGATAGTCCACCGCCGCCCCCAGACCGCGATACAACTGCGCCGAATAGCGCTGCATGTTCATGATCGACCAGCTTGAACTGAAGGTTGGCACATTGCCGGCCGCATGCCAGGTCGACCCGGCGGTCAGCTCGTTCTTTTCAAGCAGGACGCAGTCGGTCCAGCCCGCCTTGCACAGATGATACAGCGCCGAGGCCCCGACCGCCCCCCCGCCGATGATCACGACCCGCGCCTGTGTCGGCATCTCTGCCATGCTGCCCTCCGTCATGCAGATTTCACTATCCCGCGACACAACGGCGGTTTCAATTGTCACAATTGCAGTCTATCGATCAGGAAAACCGATCAGAAATCACCAAAGAGCAGCAGGACCATGCAGATCGAACTCATCGAGACCTTCCTCGACCTTTGCGAAACCCGCAGCTTCAACCGCACGGCGGAACGGCTGGGCGTCACGCAGTCCACGGTGTCGGCCCGGGTGGTGACGCTGGAAACCGCCGTCGCGGCGCGGCTGTTCGTGCGGTCGCGCGCGGGCACCGAATTGTCGACCGAAGGTCTGCGGTTCGAGCCGCATGCCCGCCTGCTGCGCGCCGACTGGACCGAGGCAAAGCGCGCGGTCATCCCGCAGGGAAGCTCGGCCGTGACCCTGCGCGTCGGTATCCAGAACGATCTGGCAGCGGGGCACATCGGCCGGCTGGTTGCGGCGGTCAAACGCAATCTGCCGCAGGTCGCGCTTTACATCGAGCCGGACTACTCCGAACAGATGTGTGTCGACCTGACGCGCGGTGCGCTGGACTTCGCCGTGCTGTATTCCCCCAAACCGCATCCCGACCTGCATTTCGCTTCCGTGGGCGAGACGGTCTATCGTCTGATCGGCACGCAAGCCCGCCTGCGCGCCGAGATCGACCCCGCGAGTTACATCCGCGGCGGGTTTTCACCGGCCTTCGAGGATGCGCATCGGCAGATGCTGCCCGAACTTCTGGGGGCGCCGCTGGCGGCCGGGCAAAGCGGGATCGTCGCCTCGCTGCTGTCCACGATCGGCGGGACCGGATTTGTGCTTGGCGACACGGCGCAGGCGATGGTCGCGACCGGGGCCTTCGGCTTTGTCGACGATGTCGACGAGGTGACCCAGCCGATCTATGCCGCGATGCACCTGCGCAATCGCACCGCCCGGCTTTACCGGCGGATGTATCGGATCACCAACAGGCATTTCTCGGCGCTGAGCCCCAAGGACGACCGCGACTGAGGCCTCCCCGCCGCAGACCGGGCGCGGTGGGAGGCCGCAGGGACCTACAGCCAGACCGGGTTCGACCAGGCCCGCTTGCCCGCCGCGTCGATCACCGTGACCCGCAGCCAGGGGCTGTTGTTCAGCCGCTCGACCGGAACCTCGGCCTGCGTCATCGAATGGCCATGCACCGCCTTGGCCCCGGTGCCCGCCCCCTGGACGATCACCGTGGTCACCGCCGAGCTTTCGACGACCACCCGCCGCCCTTCGACCCGCACATCGCGCAGCTCCGGCCCTTGCGTCGAATAGAACGTCCCGGCCTTCAGGCTGGCCAGCAGCGCCTCCGGGGTGTTCTGTTCGGCCTTGACCATCACCCAGCCGCCGAAATGGTCGGGTTCGCTGAAATGCGCGTCATCGGTCGCGACCATGGTCAGCCGCCGCCCTTCGGTCAGCAGCAGGTCGGCGATGGCGAACCCGTCCGCCCGGTCGCAGCCGGTGGCGCAGCCGTGGTTGTAGACCTCGACCGCATGCGCCGCCCAGATCGACCTGGCATCGGCCAGCGTCAGGCCCGACCATTGCGGGTGCGCAATCGCGACAAAGGCCCCGGCCGCCACGGCGCGGGCGGCCAGCTCGGCTCCGGTTTCCTGGCCCGGCTCGGGCACAAAGGTCGGGCTGTGCGAGGCGGCGAAATCGGCGGGCAGCCCGACGGCAAGAAGATGCCACAACTCGCCGTTGGCCATCGCCCCGGAATGCAGTTCGGCCCCCAGGATCGTGGTGAACCGGTTGGTGCGCATCGGCACGGTATCGACGATCGGATAGCCCCACAGCCCGACGAAATGATCGGTCAGCGCAAGGAAATCATAGCCTTCGGCGGCATAGCGGCGGCAGACCTCTTCGGGGGACAGCACGCCATCCGACCGGGTCGAATGGGTGTGCAGGTTTCCCCGCCAGAAGCGGCCGGGGGCAGAGAAGGCGGGCAATTGCAGGGTCATCATCGGTCCTTGGTTGAAAGCGACGGGTCTACGAAGCTTTTGTGTCATCTCGGCAACGGAACCTTAAACATTCCGCGCCATCCTCCGGCCTGAATTCTGTGGTGTCATGGCAGCATGGCGTCGATCTGTGGAGGAAAGGGATGACCGAAACGCTGAACCTTGCATTGCCGTTGACCCTTGCGGGTCTGACCACGGCGGTCATTCTGGGTCGTGCCGCTCTCGACCTGTGGCGACGGCGCGTGGCCCATCGCGGCTGACTATCCCCGCCCGAGATAGGGCATGTCGCGCGCCATCAGCGTGACGAACGGCATGTTGACCGACAGGGGCAGGCCGGCCATGTGCAGCACGGCGTCTGCTACATGCCCCACATCCATCACCGGTTCCGCCCGGATGCTGCCATCGGCCTGCGGCACCCCGGACGGGAACCGGGCCGCCATTTCGGTCAGCGCATTGCCGATGTCGATCTGCCCGCAGGCGATGTCAAAGGCACGCCCGTCCAGACCCAGCGTGCGCGTCAGGCCGGTCACGGCATGTTTCGACATCGTGTAGGGCGCTGAGCCGGGGCGCGGCACATGCGCGGAAATCGAGCCGTTGTTGATGATCCGGCCACCTTGGGGCACCTGCCTGCGCATCTGGCCGAAGGCCGCGCGGGCGCACAGGAACATGCCTGTGATGTTGACCGCGTTGACCTGCATCCAGGTGTCCACCGCAATCTCGTCGATCGGCGCGGCAGGGGCCGAGAGTCCGGCATTGTTGAACAGCACATCCAGACGGCCCCAACCGGCCACGGCCCGGGCAAAGGCCGCCTCGACCGCCGCAGGGTCTGCCACGTCGCAGGGCAGCACCAACCCGCCGCCGGTTTCCTCCAGCGCCTCGGCCCGCCGCCCTATCAGCCCCACCTGCCAGCCCGCCGCCGAAAACGCCCGCGCCGTGGCGCGACCGATGCCCGACCCGGCCCCGGTGATCAGAATCGTTTTCATGCGATTTCCGACACCTGATACTGCGCGCGGTCCAGCCAGTCGGGGTTGACCTCGACCCCCCAGCCCGGCGCGTCGGTCACCGTCGCATGGCCGTCCTCGATGGCATAGGGGGTGCCGAGGAACAGCCCCTCCTGCCAGGGATAGTAGTCGGGGCCCTCGATCGAGAACTCCAGATATTTCCCGGCATTGGGGATCGCGCGCAGCAGGTGCATGGTGCACATCGTCACCAGCCCCAGGTTGGCGGCATGCGGCGTGACCGGCAGACCCTTGGCGGCGGCCATCCGGCAGATTTGCAGCGTGCGGTGCATGCCACCCACATACATCACGTCGGGCTGCACGATGTCGACGACATGCTCGTTGATCATGCTGCGGAAGCTGGTGAATTCGCAGTCCTGCTCGCCGCCCGCCACATCGAGGGTCAGCGTCTCGCGCACGATGCGGGTCTGGTCGAACTCCCAATAGGGGCAGGGTTCCTCGAAATGGCCGATGCCGTTGTCTTCCAGCATCCAGCCCACCTCGACCGCACGGGGGGGCGAATAGCACGAATTGCAATCCACCAGCTTGTCGATGCCGTCGCCCAAAGCCTTGGAGACGACGGGAACAACCGCCTCGGTCCGCCCCGGCCATTCGTCGCGGTCGCGCCCGCATTCCGCCCCGACCCGCCATTTGAACGCGGTGAATCCCTGTTCGTCGCGCAAGCGGACGAACCGCGCCGCCTCGGCCTCGGGGGTGATGTCGCGCTTCATCGAACTGGCATAGGCCCGGATCTTTCCCGGCGTTCCGCCCAGCAATGCGACCACCGGCTTGCCCTCATGCCGCCCGCGCAGGTCCCACAGCGCGGTGTCGAGCCCGGTCATCGCGCGCCGCAGATGGCTGCCGGGGAACTTGTGTTCGCGTTCCTGGATCAGGTGCAGCGTATCGGCGAAATCGAGCGCATCGGTGCCAAGCGCATGCGGCGCGATCTGACGGTGAAAGATGGTGCAGGTGATGTCGGCGTGATAGGTCGACACCTGTCCCCAGCCGATCGCCCCGGTTTCGGAGGTCGCGCGCACAAAACCCACGAACGGCGTGGTGAAGGTTTCCAGTTTGACGATTTTCATGCGCGCAGTCCCTGTCCGATCCAGGCCCGGTCCCTGTCCGGTCCCCGACCGGTGTTTGTCCGATGCGCGGGGACTGTGGCGCAGCCATCCGGTGAAATCCGCTGCAGTTGCGCCAGAAGATCGGGCAAATGCGACGTCTTTACGCCATGGCTCGACGCGGCGCGATTTTTCGGTCATCTGGAATGTCGAACAGGAGTGCGGCGGATGACCGACATCCCGGGCCAGCTCAAGCCGACCATGACCCCGGAGGCCGGGTTCCGCCGGGTGGCCAAGATGTGCTGCGATGCCTTCGCGCTGCATCTGGCCCAGGTGATGGCCGAGGAAAATCCCGAAGGTCCGCACCGGGCGCGGGTGGCGCTGCGACGGTTGCGGTCGGCGCTGGCGGGGTTCTCGCCGGTGATCGAGCCCGCCGCCCGGCGCGAGATGGCCGGGCAGGCGCGCGTGCTGTTTCGCAGTCTGGGGCGGCTGCGCGATGCCGATGTGCTGCTGGCGGGGTGCGTCGATCCCGGGGCAGTGGCGGGGCTTTCGGCAGCGGCGGACCGGACGCGCGCCGAGGTGCGGGTCGAGATGACGGCGCTGCAGGCGGACCGGTTCGCGCCGCGCCTTCTGGCCCGGTTGCAGGGCACCGACTGGCAGCGCAGCAGCAAGCGCGGGCGGCGGTGGCAGCGGCGCGGGTTGGACAGGTTGGGGCGGCGGGCCCTGCGGCAGGCGTGGCAGGCCTGCGTCGATCATGGGCCGGATCTGACCACCCTTGCCCCCGCGCCCCGGCACGAGTTGCGCAAGGACCTGAAAACCTTGCGCTACCTTTCGGAATACTTCGCGCCGTTCTGGCCGGGCGGGCGGCGTGACCGGTTTCTGGCGCATCTGCGCAGCCTGCAAGACAGCCTGGGCGCGCTGAACGATCTGGTTCTGGCGCGGGTTCTGGACGCGGGTCCGATGCCGACCCAAGCCGAGGCGGACATGCTCGCCACCGCCGGGCAATCCTGGACCGCGCTGTTGAAGACCGGGCCCTGGTGGGATTAGGCGGCGGGATTGGGCGGCGGGATCGGTCGGGGGTTCAGGCCACCCGCCGCCCCTGCACCCAGGTGCCACGCACTGCGCCCGCCGCACCGATCCGCGTCACCCGGATCACATCGGCCCGCGCGCCGACGTCGAGATGCCCGCGGTCGGTCAGCCCCGCCGCCGCCGCCGGTGCCTGCGTCACCGTGGCCACCCCGCGCGCCATGTCGCCCCACAGATCGCCCAGCATCATCGCCCCCGACAGCAGCGCCGATGGCACATAATCGGACGACACGATGTCCAGCAGGTCCGCCTCGGCCAGCGACTGCGCCGCCACGTTGCCGGAATGCGACCCCCCCCGGATCAGGTTCGGCGCGCCCATCATCACCTTGATGCCATGGGTCCGGCAGGCCTGCGCCGCCTCGAAGGTCGTGGGAAACTCGGCGAAATGCGCGCCATGGCGGGCCGATACCGCGACATGTTCCGGCGTGGTGTCGTCATGGCTGGCCAGAACCGCCCCGAACCGGCGTGCCTCGGCCACCCCTGCCGCCTGATGGGCCTCGCCCAACCGCGCGCCGCGTTCCTGCTGTTCGGCGATGTGGGCAAGAAAGCCCTCTTCGGAAACGCCGTGCTTGCCCATCGCGTATTTGCGCAACTGGTTGATATCGCGGAACTGACGCTGGCCCGGCGTGTGGTCCATCAGGCTGAGGATGCCGATCCGGTCGTCGGGGCCGAACTTGGCCAGCTCTTCGATCAGCGTTTCCGAACAGATCTCGGCGCGCAGGTGCAGGAAATGACTGATCCGCAAGGCCCCCTGCGCCCGCAGGCCCAGAATTTCATCGGCGAGCGCGCGGGCATATTCGCCGTAGTCGGTGTTTTCGGTGACCACCGACCCCACGCGCAGCGCATCGAACACCGTCGTGATCCCGACGCTCGCCAGTTCGGCGTCATGCGCGATGATCGCGGCGGCATGCGGCCAGTCGACCTTGGGGCGCGGCTGGATGTGACGCTCCAGATTGTCGGTGTGCAATTCGATCAGGCCAGGCATCACCAGATCGCCGCCGCAGTCGATGGCCCCGGCAGGCACCGCGCCGCCTTCGGAGATGCCCGCGATGCGGTCGCCGGACAGATGCAGGCTGCCCCGGATCACCTCGGTCGGCAGGATCAGCGTGGCGTTGGCAAGGATGGTGTCGGTCATCGGGTGGGTCCTGATCTTGATGCCGCGCGGGCGAAAGGCTGTCTTGCAGCGGGAATGTCACAGGCCTGTGACAAGGCCCGGATAGGCAGCATCGCATGGAGATGATCACCCGCTATGCCGTTTACTATGCCCCGCCACCCGGCGGTCTTGCCGCATTCACCGCCGCCTGGCTGGGCTGGGACGCAGAAACGGCGCAGTCGCGCGCGCATCCCGAGATCGGCGGCTTGCCGCAGGCGGTGGCGGCGCTGACGGCCACCCCGCGCAAATACGGCTTTCACGGCACGATCAAGCCGCCGTTCCGCCTGGCCCCCGGCACTGATGCCGAAGGTCTGAAGGTGGCCTGCGCGGCACTGGCGGCCCGACTGGCCCCGGTGACACTGCCGGGCCTGGAACTGGTCGACCTGCACGGCTTCGTGGCGCTGACCCCGCTTGGGGATCAGGCGGTCCTTGCCGACCTCGCGGCCGAGGTGGTTCGGGCACTCGATCCGTTTCGCGCGCCCCCCACGCCGGACGAGATCGCCCGCCGCGCGCCCGACCGCCTGTCGGACCGGCAGCGGGCCCTGCTGGCGCAGTGGGGCTATCCGTTCGTGATGGACCAGTTCCAGTTTCACCTGACCCTGACCGGATCGCTGACCCCGGCCGAAAGTGCCGCAACCCTGCGGGCGCTGCAGCCGCATCTGGCACCGCTGGTGCCGAGGCCTTTCGTGCTGGCCGACCTGGCGCTGTTCGGGCAGAGGCAGGACGGGATGTTCCGGGTTCTGCACCGCTATCCCCTGCTGGGCTGAAGGGCGGCCAACAGCCGGGCGACACCCTGTTCGGGCGTGCCGTCGTTGACCACCTGGCGCACCGTCATTCCGTCGGGCAGGTCAAAACCGGCGCGGTCCAGCCGGGCCGCGATATCCGCCGCCTGTTCGCGCCCCCGCGCCGCCAACCGCTGGGCCAGCACGGCCACGGGGGCTGTCACCAAAACCACCACCAGCCCCGGAAACCGCACCTGTGCCGCAGGCAGTGCCGCGCGCGAGCCGTTGAACAGCACATCGCGCGCAGGATCGATCTGCGCCGCCGGGATGCCATAGGACAGACCATGCGCCTGCCAGTCCAGCGCAAACTCCCCGGCCGCCTTGCGCCGGGCGAATTCGGCCGGCGTCACGCCATCGAAATCCTCGCCCCCCGCCTCGGCTGGCCTTGTGATCACCCGGCGCACCAGCACCAGATCGGGCCGTGCGGCCAGCGCGCCCGCCAACAGCGTGTCCTTGCCCGCCCCGGACGGCCCGACGATGGCAAAGACGCCGCCCATGTCAGGCGGCCCTGGGGGTGAAGGCGGTGACGTTCACCACCCGGTCGCAGACCCGGTCTCGCGCACCCTCGTCGTGGAAGATCCCCAGGATCGCCGCGCCGCGCGCCTTGGCCTCTTCGATCAGGCGCAGCACCACCTCGCGGTTGGCGGCATCGAGGCTGGCGGTGGGTTCGTCCAACAGGAGCGCCGGATAGGGATGGGCAAAGCCGCGCGCGATGTTGACCCGCTGCTGCTCGCCGCCCGAAAAGGTGGTGGGCGACAGCGACCACAGCCGCTGCGGAATGTTCAGCCGCGCCAGAAGCTCCTCGGCCCTGAGGCGGGCCTCATCGCGGGGCATCCCCAGCACACGCAGCGGTTCGGCCACCACATCGACCGTCGGCACCCGGGGCACCACGCGCAGGAACTGGCTGACATAGCCCAGGGTATCGCGGCGCAGTGCGATGATCTGGCGCGGTTGCGCGGTGGCCACATCCAGATCGCCGACCAGGATCGATCCCGCCTGCGCCAGATAGTTGCCCCAGATCATCCGCATCAGCGTCGACTTGCCCGACCCCGACGCCCCCACCAGGCCGACGCATTCACCGGGGCGCACCTCGAGCTGCGCCTGCTCCATCACCGGGATGACCGCCCCCCCCTGATTGTGCAGGGTAAAGCTCTTGCCCACATCGCGCAGCGCAATCATCATCGTCATAGCAGTTTCCACCATTTGAAAACGGCATAGGTGCCGACCGCCGACAGCAGCATCAGACCCAGAGCCATCGGATAGCCCCAGGTCCAGTGCAGTTCCGGCATGATATCGAAGTTCATTCCGTAGGCCGACGCGATCACCGTCGGCGGCAAGAACACCACGGCCAGAACCGAGAACAGCTTGATGGTATGGGCCTGCGACAGGTTGATGATCCCCAAAGCCGCGTCCGATGTCATGGCGACCCGCGTGCTGAGGAAATCGGCATGCTCCTCGAGCGACTGGATGTCGCGCAGCAGGGCCTTGGTGGCGACGCGCAGCGCCTCGGCATCGGCCTTTGCGGCCTTGCCGTGCAGGGTCTGTTCACCGATGCCCGGCGGCTCGCGGCGTTTGGGATCGGCGGCGGTGTCGATGTCAGGTTCCGCGACGCCGTCAAGGTCGGCCAGCCCGGAGACGCCCTTGGCGCCCAGCAGCCGGGTGCCCTGACTGCTCGTGAAAAACCCGAGCGCGCGTTCCAGCGTCAGAAGCGCCAGCCTGACCCGCCCGATCAGATCGCTTTTGCGCCCGATCCTGCGCAGCGCCTCCAGCAGAACCTGGTCGTTGGACGCCGTGCCTTGGGCATAGACATCGCGTGAGACGCCGTCGAGATCGCGCCCGGCCCCTTCGAGGTGATCGGCGAGTCGGCCGACGATCTCTTCGATCAGGCTCAGGAACAGCCGCCTGGGGTCTTGACAGCCGGGTGAGACCTTGTCGGCGCGGTCGGGGTAGGTTTCGAACGGGCGCGGGACGTGGTGGCGCACGGTGACAATGCGGTTGGCCGCAAGGATGAAGGTCACCGGACCCGACACCTGCTGCTTGATCTCGTTCATCCCGGGCAGAACCACGGTCAGGAAATCCAGCCCGTTTTCATGATAAAGCCGGTTGGAGATCTCGATCTCCTCCATGTCCTCCAGCGTCGGCACCGGAATTCCAAGCTCGCCGACCTGCTGCACCTGCGAGGGCAGCGGCTTGTAAAGGTCGATCCAGAGCGCATCGCCGAGCGGCGCACCAACGGCAAGACGGTGGAGTCTGGGGCCATCAGGCCGGTAGGCAAACAGCATCGGTCACACCTGCAAGACAGAGGATACCAGCAGTTGGGTATACCCATGCTGCGGATCATCCAACACCTGATCGGTCAGCCCCTGTTCCACCACATGCCCGGATTTCATCACCATCAGCCGGTCCGCCAGCAGCCGCACCACCGCCAGATCATGCGTCACGATGATCGCCGACAACCCCATTTCGCGCACCAGCCCCCGCAGCAGATCGAGCAGCCGCGCCTGCACGCTGACGTCGAGGCCGCCGGTGGGTTCGTCCATGAATACCAGCCGCGGGCCGGTCACCAGATTGCGGGCGATCTGCAGGCGCTGCTGCATGCCGCCCGAAAACGCCGATGGGCGGTCGTCGATCCGGTCGGCTGCGATTTCCACCCGGCCCAGCCAGTCGATCGCGGTGGCGCGGATGTCGCCGTAATGCCGCGCGCCGACCGCCATCAACCGCTCGCCCACATTGCCGCCCGCGCTGACCCCCATCCGCAGCCCGTCGCGCGGGTTCTGGTGGACAAAGGCCCAGTCGGTGCGCGCAAGGCGGCGGCGTTCGGGTTCGGTCATCGTCAGGGTGTCGCGCGGGCCCTGGATGGTCTGAAAAATGATTTCACCGGTATCCGGGGCCAGATGGCCGGCAAGACAGGACAGCAACGTGGATTTCCCCGATCCGCTTTCGCCGACGATCCCCAGCACCTCGCCGGGGTAAAGGTCGAAAGACACGTCGGCGCAACCGATGCGCGGCCCGTAGAACTTCGACAGCCCGCGCACCGACAGCAGCGGCACATCCAGCGACCCGTCCATCACGCCGCCTCCCCCAACCGACCCACATGCCCCGCCGCCCGGCGATGCGCGCAGAAATCGGTGTCCGAACAGACGAACATCCGCCCGCCCGCATCATCGATGATCACCTCGTCGAGATAGCTTTCGGCAGCCCCGCACAGGTCGCAGTCATGTGCCGCCTTGCTGGCCTTGAAGGGGTGATCGTCGAAATCCAGCGATACCACCTGCGTATACGGCGGCACCGCGTAAATCCGCTGCTCGCGCCCCGCGCCGAACAGTTGCAACGCCGCCGACCCCGACAGTTTCGGATTGTCGAATTTCGGGATCGGCGAGGGGTCCATCACATAACGCCCCTCGACCTTGACCGGATAGGCATAGGCCGTGGCGATCTGCCCGTGCCGCGCGATGTCCTCATAGAGTTTCACATGCATCAGGCCGTATTCCTCCAGCTCGTGCATCTTGCGGGTTTCCGTCTCGCGCGGTTCCAGAAACCGCAAGGGTTCGGGGATCGGCACCTGATAGACGAGGATCTGCCCTTCGGTCAGCGGGGTTTCCGGGATGCGGTGGCGGGTCTGGATGATGCTGGCCTGCGTGGTCGTTTCGGTCACCGCAACCCCGGCCGTCCGCTGGAAGAACTTGCGGATCGACACCGCGTTGGTGGTGTCGTCCGCCCCCTGGTCGATCACCTTCAGCACATCTTCCGGCACAAGGCAGGCCGCCGTCACCTGCACCCCGCCGGTGCCCCAGCCGTAAGGCATCGGCATCTCGCGGCTGGCGAACGGCACCTGATACCCCGGAACCGCCACCCCCTTCAGGATCGCGCGGCGGATCATCCGCTTGGTCTGTTCATCCAGATAGGCAAAGTTGTAGTCTTCCATTTCAGGCATCCCATCCGAGTCGGGGAGAGGTCAACTGTCGGGCGAAACGCTTTTCTACACGGTCCTGCTGGCCCTGATCGTGTTGGGCACAGTGGCGATGTACGGATTTCTGCTGACCCGGCAGATCAAGGCGTTCTGGCGCGCGCTGATCGTGCTGCGCGACAGGATCGACGGTACGAAGCGCTGGCCCTGACCGGATCATTCCGCCGCCCCTTTCAGCTTGGCCGAAATATCCCCGCCGGAGGCTCCCGCCGCCTGCCGCAGCGCCGCCGCCTCGGCGCGCAGGTGCCGCACCATTTCCAGTTCCGCCTGAAAATCGACGTAGTGCGGAAGCTTGATATGCTCGAGAAACCCGGTCGCCTGGATGTTGTCGGCATGCATCAGCACGAATTCCTCGTCCTGCGCGGGGGCACCGATGCTGTCCTCGCCCAATTCCTTCCAGCGCAGGCTGCGGTCCACCAGGCTCATCGCGATGGCCTTGCGTTCGGACTGGCCGAACACCAGCCCGTAGCCGCGGGTGAACTGCGGCGGTTCGGTCTTTGACCCCTTGAACTGGTTGACGGTTTCACACTCCGTCACCTCGATCTCGCCGATCTCGACGGCAAAACCCAACTCCGGAATGTCCATTTCCACCGCCACCGCGCCGATCCGCAACTCGCCCACGAACGCATGGGTGCGCCCGTAGCCGCGTTGCGTCGAATAGGCCATCGACAGGATGAACCCCTCATCCCCCCGGGTGATCGCCTGCAGGCGCAGGGCGCGACTGGTGGGCAGTTCCATCGGTTCGCGCGTCAGGTCGGGGGGGGTGGCATCGCCGGGGGCATCCTGTTCGATCATCCCGTCGCGGTTCAGGAATTCAGTGATGTGCGGCACCGCCACCGGCATCGCGGGCGCGCGAGCCGCCACCGGATCGCCCCCTTCGGCCAGCAGCTTGAAATCCAGCAGGCGGTGGGTGTAATCGAACGTCGGCCCCAGAACCTGACCCCCCGGCGCGTCCTTGAACGTGGCCGAAATGCGCCGCACACAGGCCATAGCTGCCGTGTCGATGGGGCGCGACGCCCCCAGACGCGGCAAGGTGGTACGGTAGGCGCGGATCAGGAACACCGCCTCGATCAGGTCGCCGCGCGCCTGCTTGATCGCCAGCGCGGCCAGATCTGGGTCGAACAGCGAGCCTTCGGCCATCACCCGGTTGACCGCGAGGCGCAACTGTTCGCGGATCTGCGCCACCGAAAGCTCGGGCACCGATGGATCGCCCCGGCGTTCCTCGGCCAGAAACGCATGGGCGTTGTCGATGGCCCGCTCGCCCCCCTTTACGGCAACATACATCAGTCGGCCTCCACACGGGTGGACCGCGGCAGCCCGGCCAGCCGGTCGCCGCAGGTCAGGAATGTATCGAACCCCAGCGGGAACAGGGCGCGGTTGGCCTGAAACGCCGCGACCTCGGGCAGGGACAGATGGGCCGCGTCCCGTATCCCCGGCCCGCTCAGCCGCATGCCGGTTGCCGACAGCGCCGCCATCTCCACGATCAGCGTTGCCGCGCGGTCCGGGTAATCCGCCCGCCCGATGGCAAAGCGGTCCACCGGCTGCAACGCCGCCCAATCGCCCAAGGCGAACACCGCCTGCGCCGGCCCGACCAGCGGTGCCCCGCAGTGAAAGGTGATCCACCCCCGCACCAGCGCGCAATCCCACGCTCCGGCCAGATGCACCGGCGTCGTCCCGTCGGCCAGCGTCAGGAGCAGCACCCCCGCCGCGACCGACAGCGGCGCGGGCGGCTGAACCCCGCCGACCGTCACGATCATGCCGGGGCGCGACAGCGCGTCCAGCGCCGCGCGAAACGCCCGCGCCGATTGCACCGGCGCATCGTCGAACCCGCCGGTCATCGCCTCCAGATCAAGGCTCATTTGTCTTCCCCCCGGACCAGCGTGAAGAAATCCACCTTGGTCGCCGCCGCCTTTTCCGCCCTGGCCTGCCGCCGCGCGGCTTCTTCCGCCGCCAGCACGTCCAGCACCGCACCCCGCACCAGCGCGCCCTGCGGCGTTTGCATCAGCGCATCGACGATGGCCGCGCGGCGTGCATGATCCTTGTCGCGCCCCTGAACATAGGCATGCCCGACCGCGCCCTCCTCCAGCCGCACCGAACAGCGGGTCACGCTCATCTCGCCAAGGTTGAACGGGGCGCCGACGCCGCCGATCCGGCCGCGCACCATCACCGCCCCAACCTCGGCCGGCCGCAACACCGCATGTGACGGGGGATCGGGCAGCAGCGCCGCCAGCCGATGGGCCTGCGCCCGCGCCAGCAGGCCCATCCAGGTTTTTCGCGCCTCGGGGTCGGGGGTTTCGACGGATTGGGTCATCAGTTTCTCGACAGCTTGCGGATATGTCTATCAACCTATACAACTAGACAAGTGATTACCCGACTCGCCCGCCCCCCGCAACCGTCTGACCAAGAATTTTTCGTGACATGCCACGCGCCGCCCTGTGGAAATCGATTGCAGACACCTTGCTGGGCGAGATCGGCGAGGGCCACTACCGCCCCGGCGACCGGCTGCCGACCGAGGCGCAACTGGCGGTGCGGTTCGGGGTCAACCGCCATACGGTGCGCCATGCCCTGGCCAGCCTGACCGAAACCGGCCTTCTGCATGCCCGGCGCGGCGCGGGCGTGTTCGTGGCGTCCAAACCGCAAACCTATCCGATCGGGCGCCGGGTGCGGTTCCACCAGAATGTCGCCGCCTCTGGGCGCACGCCGTCGCGCCAGATCCTGCATCTGGAAACCCGCGCCTGCGACGCGCGCGAGGCCGAGGCGCTGGCCCTGCCCTGCGGGGCGCAAGTGCATGTCATGGAAGGGTTATCTCTGGCTGATGGCGTGACGCTGGCGGTGTTTCGCTCGGTGTTTCCCGCAAGCCCGCTGCCTGGATTGCTGGCCGAGCTTGAACGCAGCGGGTCGGTCACGGCGGCGCTCGCCGCCTGCGGGGTGGCCGATTACACCCGCGCCTCGACCCGGCTGACGGCGGTGGCTGCCCGGGCCACGCTGGCGCTGCAACTGCGCCTGCCGGATGGCGCGCCGATCCTGCGGTCGGTGGCGATCAACCACGACCCGGGTGGCAGGCCGATCGAATACGGCACGACATGGTTTGCCGGGGATCGCGTCGAATTGACCGTGACACCGGAGTGATCCGTCATATGCGCGTTGCTTTGCCGGGTTATCCACAATGCCACTCTTGTGTAACCCCACGGATTCGTGAATGATCCTGCCCCTGCCCCCTTTGCGTCTGACCGGAGCGCAGATCCTGCGCGACGGCGAGTTGCAGCGCCGCTCGATCGGGCTGGCCGAGGGCAAGATCGCCCGCGGGCCGCTGCCGGAGGTGGATCTGTCGGGCTACCTGATCCTGCCCGGCATCATCGATCTGCATGGCGACGGGTTCGAACGTCACATCCTGCCGCGCCCGTCGGCCGCCTTTCCGCTGGCGGTGGGTCTGGCGTCCGCCGACCGCGAGGCGGCGGCACATGGCGTGACCACGGCGTTTTTCGCGCAGGGCTGGAGCTGGGAGGGCGGGCACCGCAGCCCGGCCGCCGCCTGCGCCCTGCTGGCCGCGATGGACGATTACCGGCCCCGGCAGTTGACCGATCTGCGGGTGCAGATCCGGGCGGAAACCCATCTGGTCGAAGCAGTGCCGCAACTGCTGGACGCGGTGCAACGCCATAAAGTGCCCTATGTGGTGTTCAACGATCATCTGGAAGAAGGCTATGCGATGTCGCGCGTGGACCCGACCAACTTTGCCGCCTGGGCGCGCAAGGTGGGGCGCACGCCTGCCGACATGGCCGAAACGCTGGACCGCGCGAAATCCCGCGCCCGCGAGGTGCCGCGCCAGTTGTGCACCCTGGCGGAGGCGTTCGATGCGTTGGGGGTGGCTTACGGCAGCCACGACGATCCGGACGGCGAAACCCGCGAGTTCTATTCGATGATCGGGGCGCGGATCGCCGAGTTTCCGCTGACCCGCAAGGCGGCGGCGGCGGCACATGCGATGATGAACCCGGTGATCATGGGCGCGCCGAACGTGGTGCGCGGCAAGTCCCAGGCGGGCAACATCGCCGCCGCAGACCTGATCGCCGAAGGGCTGTGCGATGCTCTGGTGTCGGACTATCACATTCCGGCGCTGCCGCTGGCGGCCTGGACGCTGGTCGACAAGGGGCTGTGTTCGCTGCCGACCGCCTGGGCGATGATCTCGTCGAACCCGGCCGAGATTTTGCGGATGCCGGATCGCGGGCGGCTGGAACCGGGCCTGCGCGCCGATCTGGTGGTGGTGGATGCCACGACCCGGGCGATCGAGGCGACGATCTGCAACGGGCGGCTGACCTGGCTGGCGGGCGAGGCGGGGCGGCGGTTCGTGTCGCAGCCGCAGGCGCTGCGGATCGCAGCCGAATAGGGGCGGCTTGACCGGGCGACCCCGGGGCACGCCCGGCAGGGCACGGGTGACCGGGTCGGGCGCGGGCGAAGATCAGCCGCCGTAAGTCTCAAGAAATGCCTCGGCGGGCAGGCGGCGGAAATCGTCGAGGCTGGCGCGCAGCCGGTCATGCGGCCAGTCCCACCACGCGAGGGCCAGCATCCGGTCGGCGATCGGGCGGGGGAAGCGTTCGCGCAGCGGGGTGGCGGGGACGCCCGCGACGATCATGTAGGGCGCGACATCCCGGGTCACCACGGCCCCGGCGGCCACAACGGCCCCGGCGCCGATCGTTACCTCGGGCCGGATGATCGCGCCGTGGCCGATCCAGCAGTCGGGGCCGAGGGTGGTGCGGCGCGACTGGCGGTGGGCGAAGAAGGCAGGATGGTCGGGGGCGTCGTCCCAGTAGTAGGACGACCGATACAGGAAATGATGCAGGCTGGCGTTGCCCATCGGGTGGTCGGTCGGGCCGATCCGGGTCAGTGCCGCGATGTTGGCAAACTTGCCGACCGTGGTATTGGCGATATCCGACAGGCGGTCGCAATAGGCATAATCGTGGAATGTGGAATGGGCAACGCGGCTGCCGGTGCCGATCTCGACATAGGCCCCGAAGGTGCTGTCGGTGATCTGGCAGTCGGGGTGGATGTGGGGATGGTCGGGGGAGAGTTTCGGCATCGCATCCTTGGACGTCCCGGTTCGGGACAAAAACCAACCTGCTTTGTCAGCAGGTTGGCACTCGAGACTTACCCTCTGGCTACCCTTTTGCCGGTGCCGAGGTCAATGCCCGCTGCCATCGCCCTTGATCAGCAACCGCCGCAGCCAGCCTGACAGGCTGTCCATGATCATCACCATCAGCACGATCAGCACCATGTAATAGGCGACCTCTTCCCAGTCCTTCTGGGTGGTGATCGCTTGTGTCAGCAAGAGACCGATCCCGCCGCCGACGATGGCACCGATGATCGTGGCACTGCGGGTATTGGATTCGAGATAATACAGCACCTGGCTGATCAGGATCGGCGTGATCTGCGGAATGACCCCGATGCGCGCGCGTTGCAGCGCGTTCGCCCCGGTGGAGCGCACACCTTCGACCTGCTTTTCGTCGATGTTCTCCAGCGCCTCGGAAAAGGTTTTGCCGAAGGTGCCCGCATCGGTGATCATGATCGCCAGCGCCCCGGTCATCGGACCCGGCCCGAAGGCGCGGCTGAGGATGATGGTCCAGATCAAACCGTCCACTCCGCGGATGAAGTCGAACACCCGGCGGAAGGCAAAGCGCAGCGGACCCAGCGGGTTGAAGTTCGACGCGGCCAGAAAGCTGAGCGGCAGGGCGATCATCGCCGCCGCCATGGTGCCCAGAAACGCCATCAGGATCGTCTCGAAGATCGCCCACATGACGTCGCGGTGCCGCCACATCTTGTTGTTCCAGACCTCGGACACCATGTAGCCGAAGTTGCTTTGGGCCGGGTCGACGCGCGGGCCTGAGACGGCCATGCCCGCCAGCTCGAACAGGCCCTTGCCGTGGAACGGGCTGTCGAGGGTGAAGAAGAACAGCTCCCACCCGGCTTCGTATTTGAAGGTCTCGACCTTGGATCGGGAGTAGTTGAAGCGGCCCGCGTCGGCCGTCACGCCGATCCGGTTGTCCGACACTGAAATCCAGTCGGGGATCGGCTGCGGCGCATCAAGGACCAGTTTGCCATCCACCGACTTGATGTCGATGGTGCCGTACCCGGGGACCACCATGCGCGCGCCGGCGGGGTCATAGGTGACGATGTTGCCGTCGCCCAGATCGACCGTGGTCACATCGCCTTCGATCCTGACCCAGTCGGGATAGGTGCCGGGCGCATAGGTGCCCTTGCCCTCGCCCTCGATGGCCACCTCGATTTCACCGGTGCGGTTGTCGCGGGTGACATGCGTCTTGTGCGACCAGAAGTCCGACAGCAGGATCGCTGCGTTGTCCAGCCGGGCGCGGGCGGCGAGGCCCGGCACGTCGAAGGCGAAGAAGGCATAGGCCAGATACAGCAGGATCACCGCGGGCACGGCGAAAGACACGATCCGGCGGCTGCGGAAGCTGCGGAACATCTGCTGCGCCAAGGGGTTGTCGGCAGTGATTGCACCGTTTGCGGTTGCGGTTGCCATGTCAGTTCCCCTTCACGATTTTCGCGCGGTAATGGTCGGAAATCCGGTCGATGATCACGATGGTGACGAAGAGCAGCAGGAAGATTGCCACGACCTTGTCATACCGCCCCTGCCCCCACTGCATCGCCAGCTTCAGGTCGTGACCGATGCCGCCTTCACCGACAAAGCCCAGGATGGCCGAGGCGCGCACGTTGATTTCGAACCGCAGCAGGGTATAGGACAGCCAGTTCGGGGCAACCTGCGGGATGACGCCCAGCCACATCTTCTGCCCCCAGGTCGCGCCGACCGAACCCAAGCCCTCGATGGGTTTCAGATCGGCGTTCTCGCCCACTTCGGAAAACAGCTTGCCCAGCGCGCCGCCGGTGTGGAAGGCAATCGCGATCACGGCCGGAACCGGACCCCCGCCAAGGATATAGATCAGCACCAGTGCAATCACGATTTCCGGGATGGCGCGCAGGGCGTCCATCGTGCGGCGGAACACCGGGATCAGGCGCGGCCAGCGGGCGATGCCGCGCGAGGCCAGCAGCGACAGGAAGGCGGCGATCAGCGCGCCGACCAGGGTGGAGACGGCGGCGATGTTGATCGTCTCGATCAGCGAGGGGAAGAATTCGACGAAATAGCCCGGGATGTTGGCGCGGTTGGTCCAGGCTTCGGACAGCACTTCGGAAGGGAAATCGAGCAATTGGCTGAGCCCGGGGAGGAAGTCGCCTGCGTTGCGTTCCTCGGAAATCCGCCAGCCGCTGGCGAAAACGGCCACGAACAGCACCAGCAGGATGCCGCCATACATCCGCTTGCGGCGGTTCATCGCGAGGTAGGATTCGGTGGCGTCGTGCAATGCGGGTGGAGTTCCGCCGGATTGTCCGATTGCGATGTTTGCCATGAGGTTCCCCGGTGGACAGAAAAATGCCGGGCCCCCGATGGGGACCCGGCGACACGTCATGGAAAGCTCAGTTGGCGGCTTCTTGCAGCTTACGGGCAGCCACGATGCCTTCGAGGTCGGCGTGGGTCACCGGAACGAAGTCCATGGCTTCGCCAGCGGCCAGCGCGTAGGCGCATTCCTTGTCGTCTGCCCACATGGTGTCGACCATTGCGTAGAGCTTGTCCTTCACGTCCTGCGGCAGCGAGCGGCGGATGACGTAGGGGCCGTTCGGGATCAGCTTGGAGCGCCAGATTTCCTGGATGGTGTTCATGTCCACCAGACCGGCATCGGCGGCCTTGCGGAACGCGCCGTTGGTGAAGCCGTCTTCCCAGTTGCCCAGGCCGTCAGCCCACGACACGCCCGAAGCGAAATCGCCGTTGGCAACGCCAACGATGGTCTGCTCGTGGCCGCCCGAGAATTTCACTTCCGAGAAGTACTCTTCCAGCTTGCCCAGCGAAGCCGTCAGTTCGGCGGCGGGAACCAGATAGCCCGAGGTCGAGTTCGGGTCGGCGAAGGCAAAGGTCTTGCCCTTGGCGTCTTCGATCGTTGCGATGCCGCTGTCTTTCTTGGCGAAACCGATCGAGTAGTAGCCGGTCGAGCCGTCGACGTTCTGGGTGGTCAGCTGCACGTCCACCGCTTCCGGGTCGGTCAGGTAGATCTTGGCATAGGCCGAGGCACCCAGACCGGCATAGTCGATGGTGCCGCCCAAGAGGCCCTGGATCACGCCGTCATAGTCGGCGGGGGTGAACACGTTGACCGGCACGCCCAGAGCGGCTTCGACCTTGGCACGGAAGCACTCGGTCGAGGTCAGACGGTCCTGGGCGTTTTCGCCGCCGAGGATGCCGATGTTGAATTCCTTGATCGCGTCCTGGGCGAACACGGGGGTGGCCAGCGTGGTGGTCGCGGCCAGAAGGGCAAGCAGCTTTTTCATGGTGGTCTCCGGTTGAATGGCCCCAAGGGGCCGGGGTGGAAACGGTCAGGCCAGCAGCGTTGCCGCATAGGTGGTGTCTGCCGGGCCGGTGTCGATGGCGGTCGAGGTGGCCGCCTCGTTGAAGCTGGCGTCGGCGCCGTAGATGTCGCGCGCGGCGCCGGTGGTGAGCTGATCAGGCGTGCCGTCGAACACGATGCGCCCGTCGCGCATGCCGATCACCCGGTCACAATAGCGGCGCGCCGTGTCGAGCGTGTGAAGGTTTGCGATCACCATGCGGCCATCCTCGTCGTGGATTTTCCGCAGCGTATCCATCACGATCTGGGCGTTCATCGGGTCGAGGCTGGCGATGGGTTCGTCGGCGAGGATCACCTTGGGATCCTGCATCAGGGCGCGGGCGATGGCCACGCGCTGCTGCTGGCCGCCCGACAGCGCCTCGGCGCGCTTCGGGGCCTGTTCGGCGATTCCCAGACGGTCGAGGATCGACAGCGCCTTGGTGATGTCTGCCTCGGACCACAGGTTGAACATCGTGGCGAGGGTGGACCGGCGGTTCAGCACGCCATGCATGACGTTCGATGCCACGTCCATCCGGGGAACCAGGTTGAACTGCTGGAAGATCATCGCGCACTGGCCCTGCCAGGCCCGCATATCGGCCCCCTTCAGTTGCAGCACGTCGCGGCCCTCGAATTCCAGAGTGCCCGACGTGGCGTCGGTCAGACGGTTCATCATCCGCAGGAAGGTGGATTTCCCGGCGCCCGACCGACCGATGATGCCGACAAAAGCAGAGCGGTCCACGTTGAACGAGATGTTGTCGACGGCGGCCTTCTGGCCGAACATGCGGGTCACGTTCTTGACGTTGAGCAAGGGTGGTGCCTCCGGTTTCGTTGTGGCCCCGGATAGAGGGCCTTTGTGACAGTAAGCCCTCTGGTTTGTGAAGCTTTCATGACAGAGGCCGTCCTTGCCTGGCGGGTGGCGACTGATAGAACGGCCTTGCAAACAAAGGCGGCACGGGGGCGGGAACATGCTGGCATATCGGTGCCTGATGGGGATCGCGGCCCCGTGGCTGATCGGCCTGACGCTGGTGCAGCGGGCGCGCGGGCGGCTGGCCGCCGGAGCCTTGGGCCAGCGGTTGGGGTTTGTGCCGCGGACGAAGCTTGCGCCGTCACTGTGGCTGCACGGGGCGAGCAACGGCGAGTTGACCTCGGCGGAAGGGGTGCTGCGGCGGCTGATCTCGGCGCGCCCCGGCCTGCAGGTGCTGGTGACGGCCAACACCGGAACGGCGCTGGCGATGGTGCGGGGGTGGGGTCTGCCGGGGGTTCAGGCGGCGCTGTCCCCGCTGGACAGTCTGGGGGCCCCGGCGCGGGTGTTGCGGCGCTGGCGGCCGGATGCGCTGATCGTGGTGGAAAACGAGCTGTGGCCGACCCGGCTGGCGGCGGCGCGGGCCGCGGGCGTGCCGGTGGCGCTGATCGGGGCGCGGATGTCGGACCGGTCTGCAGCGGGCTGGGCCCGGGTTGCGCCGGGGCTGATGCGGCAGATGCTGCAAGGCCTCGCCTTTGCTTCGGCGCAGGATGCGGGGTCGGCGCAGCGGCTGCAGAGGCTGGGGCTCGCGCCGTCGCAGGCGGCCCCGGTGGTGATGCTGAAGGCGCAGGTGCCGCAGGCGTCAGCGCCGCAGATGCCGCAGCCGGTGCCGCGCGACCGGGTGCTGCTGGCGGCCTCGACCCATCCGGGCGAAGAGGCGTTGATCCTGCAGGCGTTTTCGGCGGCGCGAGGCCAGTTCGATCTGCTGATCCTGGTGCCGCGCCATGCCCGCCGGGGGGCCGAGGTGGCGGGGCTGATCGCGGCACAGGGGTTGACCTGCACGCGGCGGTCTGCGGGGGCCAGCCCTGCCGCCGGTGTGCCGGTGTTTCTGGGCGACACGATGGGCGAAATGGCGCTGTGGTATAGGCTGGCGGGGGTCACGGTGATCGGCGGCAGTTTCGTTCCCCTGGGCGGGCATACCCCCTATGAGCCGACGGCGAGGGGGTCCGCCGTGGTGCATGGCCCGCATATGGAGAATTTCCGGGATGCGGCGGCGGCGCTGCAGGCCGCGCAGGGGGCGGTGGCGGTGACCAAGGCCGGGCTGGGGGCGGCGCTGGCGGGTCTGGATGCCGGGCGGCAGGCGGCACTGGCGCAGGCGGCGGGGCGGGCACTGGCGGACGGTCCGGGGGCGGATGCGCTGCTGGACCGGCTGCTGGCGCTGATCCCGCCCGCAGGTCAGCCCTCCGGGTCGCCGGCAAATGACCCGGTGGCGAGGGGATAGCGGGCCAGCAGGTCATACCGCGCGCCTTTGGGCGACAGCGTCGATTCGATCAGGTGCAGGTCGGTGACCGCAAAGGGGCGGCTGGAGAACGGCGTCAGGGCGATGGCGCGTTCCAGCCTTTGCGCCTCGGGCGCGGGCGGCGGCGCAAAGCGGCCAAGCGTCACATGCGGGACAAACCGGCGGCGTGGCAGCGCGCAGCCCGCCTCGATCGCGCGGCGATGCGCGCGGGCCTGCAGGTGGGTCAGCGCTGGCGACGGCTGCACCCCGGCCCAGGCGGTGTGCGGACGCATCCCGCCGAACAGGCCGAAGCCCTGCAGGGTCAGTGTCAGGCCCGGGCTGCGCAGGGTGGCAAAGCCGTCATGCGCCGCCTCCAGCACGTCATCCGGGCAGTCGCCCAGAAACACCAGCGTCAGGTGGAACTGCTCGGGGTCGGTGCTGTCGGGCAGCGGCAGCAGGAACTGCTGGACGGACAGTGCGCTCCGGATGTCATCGGGCAGCGGCACGGCGAGGAAGGCGCGGATCATCGGGGGTCACCGCCGGGCCAGGATGGCCAGCCGGTCGCGCAGATCGGGGCCGATCGGGCCGGGGCGCGGCGGGTCGGCCAGACTGTGGAGCAACGCCGACGCAGGCGGCGGGCGCCCGCCCCCGCCCCAGGTCAGCGCCGACAGAACGGCAGAGGCGGCAGCGGGCAGCCGGTCCGGCACCTCGTATCCCGCCAGATCGGCCCAGAGCGCGGTCCACAGCCGCCCCACCGTCCACGGATTATACCCACCACCACCCAGCACCAGCAAACGGGGGGCCAGCGGGCGGATCGCGGCCAGCACCGCGCGGTGCGCATTGTTCGACAGGGCAAGGCGCGACAGCGGATCCTCGGTCAGCGCATCGGCCCCGCATTGCAGCACGATCACGTCGGGGCGGTGCGCGGCGAGGCGGGGCAGGATCAGCGCGTCGGTCACCGCCTGCATTTCCGTGTCGTTGAACCCTTTGGGCACCGGCAGGTTGAACAGGTTGCCGATCCCCCGGTCGGTCAGCGCGCCCGCGAAGGGCCAGCGGTTTTCCTCGTGAGTCGAGATCATCAGCACATCGGGGTCGCGGTCGAACGCCGCCTCCACCCCGTCGGGGTGATGGGCGTCGATGTCGAGATAGGCGATGCGGGTCAGTCCGGCCCGCTTGAGCGCCAGGATGCCCAGAACGCAGTCGTTCAGGTAGCAGAACCCGTTGGCACGGTCGGGCAGGCCGTGATGCGTGCCGCCGCCGGGCACGTGGACGCAGGCCGCCGTGCCGCTGGCCAGCAGATCGGCGGCCAGCAGAACCCCGCCGACACCGGTGGCAGGCCGGGCGAACATCTGGGCAAACACCGGGTTCGACAGCGTGCCGAGCCCGTGCCGGATGCGGATGTCGTCGGACACCTGACCGCTGGTTTCCGCCGCCTGCAGCGCCGCGACGTAAGGGGCGCTGTGCCATATGGTCAGCGCCGCCGGTTTGGCGCGCGGGGCGGTGCGATACTGCGCGGGCGGCAGCCATCCCATCGCGCGCGCAAGGTCGATGACGGTCGACACCCTCGGCACTCGCAGCGGATGCCCCGCCCCATAGGACGACCCGCGATAGATCTCTGACCCGATGAATGTCGCCGTCATGCGTGCCGTGATCCCCTGCCCTGCGTCACTCCCCCGGCAAGCCTAAGGCGTCCGCGCCCGCTGGCAACCTGTCGGCCTGCAGATCGCGCCGATCACGGAATATTTTGCCGAAACGCAGCGCCGCGTATGGGCCTCGGCTGCGCCGCGTGAGATACTTATGATCAGTATACAACTCGACAAGTTGTCTAATTTAGCCAATCATTCCAGAGTATTCGATGGACCGCCCTACCGCCACCTCCTTTGCCCCCGCCATCAGCCAGCCCAGCGGCCAGTTCGGCGCGCTGTGCTGGCGGCTGCATCGCGGCCAGGTCGAGGTGCTGCTGATCACCAGCCGCGACACCGGGCGCTGGATCATTCCCAAAGGCTGGCCGCATGACGGGCGGACGCCGGCCGGGTCTGCGGCCGAGGAAGCCTGGGAAGAGGCTGGGGTTGAGGGCCAGGTGGCCGAGGCCCCGCTGGGGCTTTACAGCTATGACAAGGTGCTGAAACCCGGTGTCGCGCAGCCCTGTGTCGTGACGGTGTTCGCGCTGCGGGTCGCGCGGTTGCGCCGCCGGTTTCCCGAGCGGGGCGAGCGGCGGCGCAAGTGGTTTGCCGCGATCAAGGCCGCCCGCAAGGTGGCCGAACCCGAATTGCGCGCCCTGCTGACCGAGGTGGCCGAGGATCATCGCCGTGTTACCGGGGCGGACGGGCTTGCAGCGGCCTGACAATCCGCGCATTTTGCAGGCCGGGCGCGGTGTGCGCCGCCTTTGCCCCGGAACGCTGCCCGGATGATCCGTTACACCCTGAAATGCCTGCAGGCCCATGAGTTCGACAGTTGGTTCCAGTCGGCTGCGGCGTTCGACGGCCTGCTGGCGGCGGGTCGGTTGTCCTGCCCGGTCTGCGGGGCCGCCGAGGTGGAGAAATCGCTGATGGCCCCCGCCGTGCGCCCGGCCCGCAGCGTGGGACCCGAAAGCGCCCCGGTGCCCTCGCTGCAGGCCCCGCTCGGCGAGGCAGAGGCGGCGCTGGCGGCCTTGCGTCGGCACATCGAGGAGACGTCGGATTATGTCGGCGTGAATTTCGTGACCGAAGCACGGGCGATCCACGACGGCGACGCCCCGCAACGGCCGATCCATGGCGAGGCGCGGGCGGACGAAGCCCGCAAGCTGATCGAGGATGGCGTGCAGGTGGCCCTGTTGCCGTTCCTGCCGCCCCGCAAGGTCAACTGACGACGCGCCGCACCCTTTCCGGTGCTGCGACCCGCGCTTGCCGCCGCAGCCCCCGCTTGCCCTCGCTTGCCCTTGCCGCCCGCGCGGTCTAAGCGCAACGCGTCTGCCCAGTCTAGGGCCCGTCTTGGCCCGGTCTTGGCCCCGTCCCGGAAAGGATTTCGGATGATCCCGCGTTATTCCCGCCCCGACATGGTCGCGCTGTGGTCGGCTGACAGCAAGTTCCGCATCTGGTTCGAGATCGAGGCGCATGCCTGTGACGCGCAGGCGGCTTTGGGGGTGATTCCGGCGGCGAATGCGCGGGCGGTCTGGGCGGCGCGCGATGTGCCATTCGACGCAGGCCGGATCGACGAGATCGAGGCGGTGACCAAACACGACGTCATCGCATTCCTGACCCATCTGGCCGAGATCATCGGGCAGGACGCGGCGCGGTTCGTGCATCAGGGCATGACCTCTTCGGATGTGCTGGACACCACGTTCAACATCCAGTTGGTCCGCGCCACCGACCTGTTGCTGGCGGGAATGGACCGGGTGCTGGCGGCGCTGAAGGCCCGCGCGTTCGAGCATAAGGACACCGTGCGGATCGGGCGCAGTCACGGCATCCATGCGGAGCCTATCACGATGGGGCTGACCTTTGCCCGGTTTTACGCCGAGATGGCGCGAGGCCGGGCGCGGCTGGTGCTGGCGCGGGCCGAGGTGGCGACAGGGGCAATCTCCGGCGCGGTGGGGACCTTCGCCAACATCGATCCCCACGTCGAGGCGCATGTCTGTGCCGCCCTGGGGTTGATCCCCGAGCCGATCAGCACCCAAGTCATCCCGCGCGACCGTCATGCGATGTATTTCGCCACGCTGGGGGTGATAGCATCGAGCATCGAGAATATCGCGACCGAAATCCGGCACATGCAGCGCACCGAGGTGCTGGAGGCGGAGGAGTTCTTCAGCCCCGGCCAGAAGGGGTCGTCGGCGATGCCGCACAAGCGCAACCCGGTGTTGAGCGAAAACCTGACCGGCCTTGCCCGGCTGGTGCGGATGGCGGTGATCCCGGCGCTGGAGAATGTGGCGCTGTGGCACGAGCGCGACATCTCGCACTCGTCGGTCGAGCGGGCCATCGGGCCGGACACCACGATCACGCTGGATTTCGCGCTGCACCGGCTGGCGGGGGTGGTGGAAAAGCTGGTGATCTATCCCGGGAACATGGCGGCCAATCTGAACAAGTTCCGGGGGCTGGTGATGAGCCAGCGCGTGCTGCTGGCGCTGACACAGGCGGGGGTGACCCGCGAGGCGGCCTATGCCATCGTGCAGCGCAATACGATGAAGGTCTGGGAACAGGGCGCGGATTTCCAGACCGAATTGCTGGCGGACCCCGAGGTGACGGCGGCGCTGTCGCCCGCCGAGATCGCGGAAAAATTCGATCTGGGCTATCACACCAAGCATGTGGACACGATCTTTGCCCGGGTTTTCGGCACGGCCTGACGTCACGCAAGCGTGACCGGGCGGCCCGCAGGAAAATTGCGCCGATCGGTCGCGCCGCGTGATATTCTTGCCGGGCGCGTTAACCGGAGATCTGCCATGACGATCCGCCTGATGGCCCTGTGCCTGTTCCTGCCAACCGCAGCCCTGGCCCAGCAAAGCACCCCGCACGGCGATTGCGAAAGCAAGCGTTGCCCCGAAGGTCAGATCATGGATCCCGCCTCGAAGCTGTGCATCGCGGTCTCGGCCTGACCCCTTTCAGTTGCGGTTAACCCGGACCTGCAAAGGTGATCCCGTCGCAGGGAATCGGGGGCCGGAATGGCACAGGACGGAACGGCGCTCGTCAAGATCACACCGGCGCCGCGTCTGGTCGCGGTGACCCGACCGACGGCGCGGGTGCTGACGCCGCGCGAAAAGGCCGCCGTGATCGTGCGCTATCTGCTGTCGGAAGGCAGTGCGATCCCGCTGTCGTCGCTGCCAGACCAGATGCAGACCCAGCTTGCCGAACAGATGGGCCAGATGCGCCGGATCGACCGCATCACGCTGGGGGCGGTGGTGGAGGAGTTTCTGGGCGAGCTGGAACAGTTGGGCCTGTCGTTTCCCGGCGGGCTGGAGGGGGCGCTGTCGGTGATGGGCAACCACATCTCGCCCAATGCCGCCAGCCGCTTGCGGCGGATGGCGGGGGGGGCGTTGCGCGCCGACCCGTGGGAACGCCTGACGCTCCTTTCGGCGGACGAGCTGCTGGGGGTGCTGCAGGACGAAAGCACCGAGGTGGCGGCGGTGATGCTGTCGAAGCTTCCGGTGCCCAAGGCGGCGGAACTGTTGGGAAAACTCCCCGGCGACAAGGCGCGGCGGATCGCCTATGCGGTGTCGCTGACCGGCAATGTCGACCCCGACACGGTGCATCGGATCGGGCAATCGCTGGCCCTGCAACTGGATCAGAAGCCCCCCAAGGCGTTTGACATCGGCCCGGTGGAACGAGTGGGGGCGATCCTGAACGTCTCGGCGGCAGGCACCCGAGACGAGGTGCTGCGCGGTCTGGAGCTGGAGGATGCCGGTTTTGCCGAACAGGTGCGCCGGGCGATTTTCACCTTTGTGCATATCCCTGCCCGTCTGTCGGCCCGCGATGTGCCCAAACTGATCCGCAGCGTCGATCAGCCGGTGCTGGTGACCGCGCTGGCCGCAGCCCAGACGGTGCCGGACCAGCAAGCCGCGGCGGAGTTTCTGCTGGCCAACATGTCGCAGCGCATGGCCCAGGGTCTGCGCGAAGACATGGCGCAGCGCGGCAAGGTCAAGGAGCGCGACGCCGACGAGGCGATGGGGGTCATCGTGCTGGCGATTCGCACGCTGGAGGCCTCGGGCGAGGTGGTGCTGATCACCGACGAGGAGTGACTGACGGGAAGGACCGCGCGGCGGCCAAGGGGCGGCGGCAGGCGGCTGCCCCGACCGCCGGACGGCGATCGGGGCGGTTGTGATCGTGGCGGCGGGGCTTTATGTCTGGCGCACCGAGACCGCGCTGCGGCGGCTCGCCGCCCGAAGGCTGCCGATGTCTGCATCACCCGCCGGATCCCCGCCCGACAGCCTGCCGTTCCAGCCGGGGGATTTCCTGCTGAACCTGCTGCTGCGCGGCATCATCGGGATTGTCCTGCTGCTGCCCTATGCCGCGCGGGTCCCGGCGATGGGGTGGCTGATGCGCCGCGCCATCGGGCCGGTGGCCGGGTATCGGCGGCGCGCGCTGAGCAATCTGGCGTTCATCTGGCCCGACATGCCGCCCGACCGGCGGTCAGAGCTGGCCGACGAGGCGCTGGACAATGTGGGCCGCGCGCTGATCGAAAACTACTCTGCCGTCCCGTTCAAGGCGCGGATGGCGCAGGTGGTGCCGCAGGGTCCGGGGCTGGCGGCGCTGGCGGAGGCGCGCGCGGCCGGCAAGCCTGTGCTGCTGCTGACCGCACATTTCGGCAACTACGAGGCGGCGCGGGCCTGCCTGCTGGGCCGCGGGCTGCAGGTCGGGGCGCTGTATCGCCCAATGTCGAACCGCTATTTCAACGCCCATTATATCGAGACGCTGAATGCAATGGGCGGCCCCAACCTGCCAAAGGGGCGCAAGGGCCTGTCGTGCTTTCTGCGGCAGTTGCGCTCGGGCGGGACGATGGCGCTGTTTTTCGACCTGCATGCCGCGGATGGCGTGCCGATCGCCTTTCTGGGCAAACCGGCCCGCACAGCCCTGTCGGCGGCGGAACTGGCGCTGCGCTATGACGCGCCGATGATCCCGATCTATGCGACTCGGCGCGCCAACGGGCTGGACTTCGATGTGCTGGTCGAGGCCCCGGTTCCGCGCGGCAGCGCGCTCGAGATGACCACGGCGGTCACCCGGTCGCTGGAGGCGCGGATTGCCGAGCGGCCGGGGCAATGGTTCTGGATCCACCGCCGCTGGAAGTGAGGGCCACGCGGGGCGGGCCCGGGTCTGGCCAATGGCACAGGTCTGACGGACCGATCGGGCCCGGGCTAACGGATCTGGGCTGCCGCGAGGATGGGGCCCGGCCCATCGGTCTGCACGATCACCACGATCGGCTGATCCCCTGCAGCCGGGGCCTGCGCCGTGAATTCGCTGTTGCCATCCCAGCCGCCCAGATTGCTCCACGACGTGACGATGTTGTGATAGGTGATCTTGTGCCCGGCATTCTCGCCACGCTCGATGTCCACGGTTTCGGCCGGGAGATAGCGCACCAGTTGCACCCGCATCTGCCGGGACAGCGGTTTGACCGCGACGGCGCGGATCGACACGGTATCGCCGCGGCGTTCCAGCCACAGTTGCACCGTGCCGCCATTCTTCATCACATCGACGATCCCCGCCGCAACTTCGCCCGGCGCGTTGCCCACGACCCGGTTCTGCCCGTTGATGATGAATTGCGGCGTGTAGATCGTCTTGCTGCCTTCGGCATGGGCATAGGCCTTTTGCCGGTCGGTGAACTTGGAACTGGCAAAGCTGTCGGCCCAGCCTATGTAATCCCAATAGTCGACATGCAGCGCCAGCGGGATCACGTCGGGGTCGTCGGCCAGGCTGGCCAGAAACGCATCGGCGGGCGGACAGGACGAGCAGCCCTGTGAGGTGTAAAGCTCGACGACGACGGCAGAGGGTGTCTGGGCGGCCAAAGGTGCGGCGCAGGCAAGCCATAGGCCGCAAGCGGCGCTGATGATCGGTCGCATCATGGTGAAGACTATCCCCGGTGTGGTCCCCCGTTCTAGCCAGATCCGGCAGGCTCTGCCAATCAAGGTTTTGCGAGGCTGACGCCGCGTCGGCCTCTGGTTTCGTGATGGTCGGGGGGGCTGGATTTTCGGCATACAATTGCATACCATGACGACGATTCCCTTGCGCCTGTCCCCCGGTTTCGGGCACAACAGCGCCAAGCCAGTCCCGCCGATGAGCCCCGAGGAGCCACGCCATGACCGTTACCGTCGGACACGACAGCGCCAAGACCCGCCAGACCCTGACTGCGGGCGGCGCGACGATTGCCTATTACTCGATCCCGGCGGCGCAAGCGGCGGGCCTCGGCGATTTCGCCAGGCTCCCGGCCTCGCTGAAGGTGGTGCTGGAAAACATGCTGCGGTTCGAGGATGGCAAGACGGTCAGCCTGGACGATATCCGGGCGTTCGGCGTCTGGGGCGCACAGGGGGGCCGCAACCCGCGCGAGATCGCCTATCGTCCGGCCCGCGTGCTGATGCAGGATTTCACGGGGGTCCCCGCAGTGGTGGACCTGGCCGCGATGCGCGACGGCATCGTGGGTCTGGGCGGAAATGCCCAGCAGATCAACCCCTTGGCGCCGGTTGATCTGGTGATCGACCATTCGGTGATGATCGACGAATACGGCACGCCGCGCGCGTTTCAGGCCAACGTGGACCGCGAGTATGAGCGCAACATGGAGCGGTATGTGTTCCTGAAATGGGGGCAGAACGCGTTCGACAATTTCCGCGTCGTCCCGCCCGGCACCGGCATCTGCCATCAGGTGAACCTGGAATACCTGGCACAAACGGTCTGGACCGACACCGACCAGCACGGCCACATGGTCGCCTACCCCGACACCCTCGTCGGCACCGACAGCCACACCACCATGGTCAACGGCCTGGCCGTCCTTGGCTGGGGCGTCGGCGGGATCGAGGCCGAGGCCGCGATGCTGGGCCAGCCGGTGTCGATGCTGATCCCCGAGGTGGTGGGGTTCAAGCTGACCGGCGCGATGGTGGAAGGCACCACGGCGACCGATCTGGTGCTGAAGGTCGTGCAGATGCTGCGCAAGCATGGCGTGGTGAACAAGTTCGTCGAGTTCTATGGCGAGGGGCTGGACCGCCTGCCCTTGGCCGACCGCGCCACCATCGCCAACATGGCACCGGAGTATGGCGCGACCTGCGGCTTTTTCCCGGTGGACGGCGAGACGATCCGTTATCTGCGCAACACGGGGCGCGACGAGGCGCGCATCGCGCTGGTCGAAGCCTATGCGAAGGCCAACGGGATGTGGCGCGACGAAAGCTATGACCCGATCTACACCAGCACCCTGCATCTGGACATGGCCAGTATCGTGCCCGCGATTTCGGGGCCGAAGCGCCCGCAGGACTTCCTGCCACTGACCGACGCCAAGGCGGCCTTTGCGCGCGAGATGGAGGGCGGCTTCAATCGCCCGCAGCATGTCGAAGTGGCCGTGAAGGGCCAAGACTTCACCATGTCGTCGGGCAAGGTGGTGATCGCCTCGATCACGTCCTGCACCAACACCTCGAACCCCTATGTGATGATCGGGGCAGGCCTCGTCGCTCGCAAGGCGCGCGCCCTCGGTCTGACATCCAAGCCCTGGGTGAAAACCTCGCTGGCCCCCGGATCGCAGGTGGTGTCGGAGTATCTGGAGGCGGCCGGGCTGCAGGCGGATCTGGACGCGGTCGGCTTCAACCTGGTGGGCTACGGCTGCACCACCTGCATCGGCAACTCCGGGCCGCTGGAGCCTGCCATCAGCGCGGCGATTGCCGAAGGCGATCTGGTGGCCACCGCCGTATTGTCGGGCAACCGGAATTTCGAGGGGCGGATTTCGCCGGACGTGCGCGCCAACTATCTGGCCTCGCCGCCCCTGGTGGTGGCCTATGCGCTGGCGGGCGACATGAACATCGACATCACCACCGAACCTTTGGGCATGGGCACCGATGGCCCGGTCTATCTGAAGGATGTCTGGCCCAGCAATGCCGAGATCGCCGAGCTGGTCGAAGCGACGGTGACCCGCGCGGCATTCCAGAAGAAATACGCCGACGTGTTCAAGGGCGATGCCAAGTGGCAGGCGGTCAAGGTGACGGATTCCGAGACCTACGACTGGCCGCCGACCTCGACCTACATTCAGAACCCGCCCTATTTCAAAGGGATGGCGAAAGAACCCGGCGTGATCTCGGACATCACCGGGGCCCGCGTCCTGGCGGTTCTGGGCGACATGATCACCACTGACCACATCTCGCCTGCGGGCTCGTTCAAGGCGGGCACACCGGCGGGCAGGTATCTGACCGAACGCCAGGTTCCGGTGTCGGAGTTCAACAGCTATGGCGCGCGGCGCGGCAACCACGAGGTGATGATGCGCGGCACCTTCGCCAACATCCGCATCAGGAACGAGATGCTGGACGGGGTGGAAGGCGGCTATACCCTCGGGCCGGACGGG
>Ga0247832_1000645_pt1 | contig 70157 bp, 70 predicted proteins | sample LaCruzMarch2015__10_FD_192407 | JGI IMG/M metagenome (GOLD analysis project Ga0247832, IMG submission 192407) | Freshwater microbial communities from meromictic Lake La Cruz, Castile-La Mancha, Spain - LaCruzMarch2015_4m | ecosystem: Environmental > Aquatic > Freshwater > Lake | place: Spain... | reverse complement strand
ACAAACAACACAGCTTTCCTTGTTTAATACAATTTGAATCTGAAAACGAAAACCACAAGAAAAATGCCCTCTATTTAACCCTATCAATGATGGCCGGGCGTATGCTAATTTTTGTTGGACAGTAGTGCTTAACAATAGAAAATTCTAAACATTTACCATTGAATTTATGCGTCTCATCTCCACCCTAAGTGTACTGGTTCCACTTTTATTCTCACTATACTATTTTCAAAAGGGTAAACTCAATTTTTTGCTGCCATTTTTGTTGGTGCTCATTGGGTCGCTGGTAGAAGTGTATTCACTCATTGTACATGTATATTTTGAAGTACCATATACGTATTACCATCACCTCATTCAATTATCTGCCGAACTGGTGTTGATCGGCACCTTTTCCATCATCTCATTACACCAGAAATGGCTCAAATACGCTTGTTTTACCCTACTCATGCTTATTCTGTTTTCCTTGTGCTATGAAGCCTTTTTCAAGCTTGATAGCGGACAGTTTTTCTCACACAGCAACATCATCAGAATTTTATTTCTCATGGTAGTGATCATGCTTAGTATGAATGAGTTTTTGAACAATCATCAGTTGAGGGGCTTTCAAAACTCTGTGTTTATTTTCTACATAGCCAACTTCTTTTATCTTGGATTTTGTGTGTTTGCAGCGATCATCCGTGACGCTGTTGTTTCTGACATGTACAAATTGAAAGGCACTGTTTTCGATCTTTTTTCTTTGATGAATACAGTTTACAACTTAAGTTTGGCACTTGCATTTTACTACTCAAAATGGAACAAATAACACTGGTAGAGGTATTTATATATTCGTTTTTTGTATTTAGCCTCATTCTGATTTTTATATTCATTTTCATCAGATACCACTTCAACTCCAGACTCGTGCTGATTGAAGAAATGAACAAAAAACAGCTAGAAATGGAGCGTGAAATAAATCGAGCCAAAGACGAATGGTCGTCAGAAGTAGCCAACAACATTTCCACAGAACTTCACGACAATATCAATCAGATGCTCGCTATCATCAGATTGCAGATTTCGAATTTAGAAGGCAAAATGAGTGATTCGGCTTTTTTACCTTTAATCACCAAAGTAAGAGACGAAATTTCGCTCACCATAGATTCTATTAGAAGTGTGAGCAGGATTTTATCGAAAGACCATTTCGACAAATTCAACTTTGTGAGCGCTATTTACAATCAAAAAGACGCCATAGAAATGAGCTCAAATATTCAGGTTAAACTTGGAATCGACTCCGATCCATCACAGCACATGGAAAAGTCCGGACAAATCACACTTTTCAGAATCATACAAGAGTTCATTCAAAACGCCATCAAATACAGCGAATGTACCGAACTGACTATTAGTTCCTCTGAAATCAAAGGGCAATTGCTCATAACACTTGGCGACAATGGAATTGGGTTTAATACTGAACTTGCACAAAGTGGATTGGGGCTCAACCACATCATGAAACGATCGGAGGCCATAGGTGCTACATTCAAACTGGAAACAAGTCCGGGTATGGGAACAAAAATGCTATTAAGTTTACCGGCAGTTCATCAAAATTAACCTAAGCTGGAATATTCATTCATCATTTTTGGCATAGTAGGGGGCATTTTAACTTCCTTGCTGGGCATTGGAGGTGGTATTGTGTTTGTGCCCTTACTGTTCGAATATTTGCACAAACAAGGCGTCGAGGATCCGCAATTGACACAACTGGTAATTGCAAACTCCATCAGCCTCACTTTTTTCTCTACGCTTACTTCTTTTCTGCACAGAAGAAAAGAGCTTAAAAACCAGTGGAGGCAACCAGTGATAATTGGCTTGACAGCCAGTCTATTCTCCATTTTAAGCTTTCAATTTATTGTTCTTCAGGGTTATGTAAACAAGCAACTGATGGCCTTGCTGCTGCTATTCACCATTGTTTTTACCATGGTCAGAAACCTGATCAAAAGCCAGGGCAAGCAAACAGGTAAAGCAGATTTAAGCAGCATATCTCGTTGGGCTACCGTTTCCGTTGGTGCCATCAGTGGCTTGTTCGCTTCGGTTTCTGGCTTGGGCGGCGGAGTGATTGTGGTTCCGGTTTTGTCTGAGATGTTTAAAATAAATTTAAGACTATCGCAAACGGTCTCGGTTTTGGTGGTTTCTATAAGTGCCTTCCTGCTGTCCTTGAGTAATTTTATTTCATTTAAAGATGGCTTCGAATGGCAAACAGCCTTGATTAAAACTCAAATGATTGTTCCGACCATCATGGGCATCATCATCGGCATACCGATTGGCAATTGGCTTTACCCAAAAATTTCACCGGCCATTAATAAATTAATTTTTGTGGGCGTGCTCACATATATAGCCTACGTCAACCTTCGAATCCTTTTCGTTTAAATTCATGCAGCTATTCATCGAAACATCGTCTTTTTACAGCTCAGTAGCCATTTTTAACGAAGGCTCTTGCCTCACATACCTGCAAGCCCAAGCACCGAATTCGCACGCAGAAATATTGCATGTTCTTATTGACAATGCACTAAAAAACAACAATTTGAGTGTTAATAACCTAAAACTTCTGGCCATGGGCGGAGGCCCGGGTTCAAACACAGGCTTACGTATTGGTTTGGCAGCTTTGAAAGGATTGGGCTTGGTGGCCAATCTGGAGCCTTTGGCCATAGACTCTCATGCGGCCATCGCCTATTCACTCAACGTAATGCAAAGCGACTCACTGGTGCTCTCCACTTCCCGAAAAGGTTTGTATAATTTTACCCGATTCGAAGGTGAAATAGTGGCAGACCGTGGCAATACAAAAAATCCGTCAGAATTAGCAAGATACTTGTCCTCCACTTGTTTAGTGGCTTGCCCAGACCATGAATCCGCAGAAATCTTAGCGGAATACCAGCCTGAGATTTTACTTCCGAATGCGCAATTGTTGGGCAAATTTCACCCCTTCAGCCAGACAAACTTTCGGGTTGAGTTGTCCAGCATGATGTAGAATTTTACATCATATTCAACAAGGCAGTATATTTCTTTACCGAATCGGCATTGCCCAATTTACTGTAGGCGTCAATTTTCAGTTGTAGCGAAAAGGGCGTTACAATCGGATAATCGTCCAGGTATGGCATGGCTTCGGCCACTTTATCCAACTGTATAAGACCTTGAGCCACAGCCAATGCAGCCTCTTTGTTGTTGGGGTTTATCTTCATGGCCCGCTTGTAAAATTTAATCGCCGAATCAGATTCACTCATATTTCGATACACAATGGCCATGTTCAAATTGAGAAGTTCATCGTAGGGATTTAGCAAAAAGGCAGACTTCAGCACTTGAATTCCAGCAGTATAATTTCTTTGCCCCACAAACAACGCCGACAGCGAATTGTAAGCATCGAGGTATTCAGGATCCTGCTCAATGGCTGTTTGAATAGATGAAATGGCCCGGGTAGTGTCTCGAAGTTCAGCAAAAGTCAGCCCCTTGTAGTAATAAGCTTTGGCATAAAACGGTGCACTTTTTATAACGGCGTCGAAAGCTTCAATGGCTTTGGTGTAATCTCGTTTGATCAGATGAACCTCCCCGGCGATCATAAGCACCTCGTTGGTTGGAATCAGGTTTTGCTCCACCAGTTTCAGCACAAAAAGGGCTGAATCTACTTTACCTTGGAACTTGAAAGCATTGGCAAGACCCAAAAACAAATCCTGATCTTTCTCATCATAAAAAATTCCCCATTTAAAATCACTGGCCGCCAACATGTATTGCTCAGATTGCAGGTATAAATTTCCTCTTCGCTTTAGCAGCAATACATCTTTAGGTCTACCTGCCAACAGTTGGGTTATTTCAGCAATTTCTTCCAGTGCCGTTTTTGGCTTGAATACAGTGGTTTTTGCTTTTTCATCCTTGTTGCTGCCGCAGGCAAACAGCCAAATGGCACTGCAAAGGAGAAAAACTCCATGAATACCTTTCATAGTTTATTAAAAGTGTTTGCTAATGGTTCTGAAAAATTCAATCAAGGTCATATTGGGTGCTTTTTCGGCCAGTTCACTTGCCAAATGATCTGGAATGAAAGGTTCGGCTGCCATCAATATTTTTTCAGGAATGTGCTTGTCAAGGTCTAACTCATATTGAGAAATGCCCAATTTGAGCACAGCCTGTTGAATAAGCTTATAATCAGGATGTGATGGGTTGATGTTTTTCACATACACCAACACCGCTTGCTTGTCAAGCAGTTTGCTTTGAAGTTTGGTTACTGCAATGCGAGACACGGGTTGTAAGTCGTCTATGGCGATGGATGCTGCCATGCCGGCGGCTTGTCCTAACGCCATCCAACAAGGTTCCATGCGCAAGGTACCCAAACCAACGTGAGAGGCCGAAACGCACACCGGAACCAATAAATTTTCGCTCGAACGTGGCACCATCACACCATAAGGAACGGTGTATGGTTTGGTATGGTAACTAATAAAACCATCGAGGTGCACCCTGTTAGGTTCCCGCTTTCGCATAGCATGAGAATCAATGGCATAGTGACTGGCAGTGACTGAAGTTTGGTGCACAGGTGGACGCTCTGAATCAGGGGCTGGCAAGGCATCATGTGCTGTAAAAAAGTGTTCGCCCTCTATTCGCCGAGCTTCTCGCACATATACCTGCCTTGGAAAATGATTGTTGTCGGCATATTCATCTTTACAAAGGCCATATCTGAGGCAATCAAGTCTGAATGAAAGCGGCAACGTGGTATCGTGCTGTGCAAACCAAAGCAAGCCAAGGGTGTAGTTCTTCAACCTGATGGCAAACTCGTCCCGCCATTTCCAGGTTGCTTTCGGGTACCACCAATTTTCTTCCGGCCAATCTGTACTTAGCAATGAAAAGTGATGGTTATTGGCATCGTATTTCCGGTTGGGCAACCGCACTGGATTCATTACCCCTGATTTTTTATGAATCATTCCCTTCACCCAACCCGATTTCACATCATCGATCAGCGATAGATATTTTCCCCGGTCATAATGAGGTGGTTTTGTAATGGGAAATAGGTTTGAAGCATTATCGGTGATGCACATTCTATAGTTGTATGCCTGAATGGCAGTATCGCCTTCATAGGTACTCCCCGCTCCCACTTCGCCTCCCCATGCTTTATAAATTCTGCCTGCCATAGCTTCTCCAAATTCCTCCCTGCTCTCACGACCAACCTTAAACCGCACACCAGACGCCGCTGCTAAATCGCCTTCATACGAAGCATCTATAAATTGTTTGCCATAAAAATACTGATACTTCCGCTTATTCCTTTTGGTCAATGCAACAGCAAGTATGCGACCATCATTCAACAGCACATTTTTGGTCAAAGCATCAAACTGAATCTGGTAAACTACTTGTATCGAGGGTTGATCTGCAAGCATTTTCAAAAACACTTTTTCAGCTACATGTGGCTCGAAATGATACCCATCGCTACAATCTTTTACCTGCTTGGATGTATCGCCGTATTTGGTAATATAATACTGCTTTACCTGATTTACAAACTCTAAAAACAATCCCCCTGTAACACCCCTGGTGGCTATATCTGTGGCTCCTAAGCCATTGGCAGGCAAACCTCCGATGTGTTTTTCCCGCTCAACAATCACCACTTTTTTACCCTCTCTTGCAGCAGAAATAGCAGCCATAATACCAGCAGGCGTTCCACTCAACACCACCACATCAAATTTTTGGTTGGCACTTGGCACTTTTGGCCATTTAGGCACCCGCACCATCTCCGATTCGGCAAAAACCAGACCAGACCAACACAAAAAAACGAACAAAAGACACCTCATACAGGATATAATCAGGGGGTCAAATGTAAGTACATAATTTTGGACTCACATGAACAAAACCAAACCAGCTGAGCATGCTTGAACCACTACAAACAAACGACCAAAGTTTTACACTTTTCCACCCGGTGCTCAACGAAAGTTATCATAGCCGAAAAGGTGCATTAACCGAAAGCCTGCACGTCTTCATTCAACATGGTTTGTTGCCCGTGTCGGAAAGGAAAACACCTGTAAGGCTACTGGAAGTTGGTTTTGGCACAGGTTTAAACGCCTATTTAACTTACTTGCAATCAATAAAAAACGAGGAAACCCAGTTGGAATATATCGGCCTTGAGCCATTTCCACTGCCATTTGATTTAGTCGAAAAACTACATTTCAACCAACATTTAACGAATCTATCCCAAGGCTTGGATTTCAACACATTTTATCAAAATATCATTGAAAAATCCTTCCACACAAGTGATCTCCTATTTAATATCTCGCACAAAGGCTTGTTTGAATTTACCACTACCGAAGGCTTCAACCTGATTTACTACGATGCCTTTGCACCACATGCCCAACCAGATTTATGGACCCTCGAAGCCATGGAAAAGCTCAGCGAATTGGCAAAACCAGAGGCTATACTGGTAACTTATTGCGCCCAATCGCAATTTAAGCGCAATCTAAAAGCATGTGGCTGGACAATTGAGCGATTGCCCGGCCCTCCCGGAAAAAGAGAAATGACCCGAGCCACTTACCTGCCGCCATCTTGATCTCGATTTTGTTTTGGAAACTGAATGTACAACTGTTTCCTTTGGGCAATAAATAAATCACAATGGAATTTAAAGGCAGACTCATACTTGTTCTTCCTATGCAAACTGGAGAAGGAAGAAACGGAACCTGGAAAAAGCAGGAATTTGTTATTGAAACTGGAGACCAATACCCAAAGAAAATTTGTCTTGAAGTTTGGGGAGATAAAATCAACGAAAATCAACTACAAATCGGCAACCAATTGGTGGTTCAGGGTGATGTAGAAAGCAGAGAACACATGGGAAAGTGGTACACTGGCGTGAAAGCCTGGAAAATTGAAGTGGCTGCTCAACAAGCGGGCTCAGGGGCTATCGCCGTGACGGAACCAGCACCTGACTTTTTCACTGAAAGCGAAACGGACAACCTTCCTTTTTAAAACTCAAACGTTCAAAAGCTCCTTTGCATGTTGAATGGAGGCCTCTGTTATCCGGTCTCCTGAAAGCATTTGAGCTATTTCCTGAACTCGCTCGTCGCCTGAAAGTACTTTAATTTTACTGGTGGTTCGCTCGTCTGAGTGGGCTTTTTCTACGAAAAAATGTTTGGAGCCCATGGCAGCAATTTGAGCCGTGTGGGTAATGGTAAGTACCTGATGTTTGGCCGACATGCCTTGCATCAGCCTTCCCATTTTAGCTGCTACTTCCCCTGAAACTCCAGTATCAATTTCATCGAAGATGAGCGTTGGAAGTGCTGTTTTGCCTGCCACCACGTATTTAATGGCCAGCATGAGCCTCGAAAACTCACCTCCGGAAGCTACCATTTTCAACGATTTCGGGTCGCTTCCCTTGTTGGCTGAAAACAAAAATGAGATGGCGTCTGCTCCAGATGCGTTTGGTTTTTGAGGTGCAAACTGAATGGTAAATTGCGCAAAAGGCATCGACAACTCTGCCAACAACGAGGTTATTTGCGTTTGAATGGGTGTTGCAGTGGCTGCCCTGGCTGCACTCAGTTGACTAGCAATGACCGTCAACTCGTTCTCTAATGCTGCTTGTTTAACATGAAGCTCATCCAGCTTTTCAACAGCCGACTCAACCTGAAATAACTTCTGTTCCAGACCAGACAAGATTTCAGGAAGTTGATCAGCATCAGTTTGGTGCTTTTTCTCCAATTTATACAGCACACCAAGCCTTTCTTCCACCTCCGCTTGCCGCTTTGCATCCGATGTTTGCGCTTTGTCAGTAGCATGGTTTAGCTCAGCCACCACGTCTTTTAATTCTATATAATTTGCTTCTATTCTTGACCTTAGTTCTTCAAAAGCTGGCGAAAAACCTGCAATTTTCGTGACAGCAAGTTGTGCTTGCTTCAGCAACGGAAGCCCAGCCTGCTCTCCATCCGAAAGACACTGCAAGGCTTCGAACAATTTGGCTTGTATTTCCTCGGCATGTTCAAGTGATGCGAGCTCCTGTTCAAGTGCTGCCTTTTCGCCTACAGTAACTGCAGCCTGTCTCAACTCTTCCAATTGAAAAGCTACAAAATCGCTTTCTTGTTGAAGGCGAGTGAGCTCGGCTTGCAACGCCAGCAATTCTTGATTCAACCCGGTAATTTCTTTGAACACCCCTTGATATTTTTTCAAAATCTCGCTGTGCCCCCCCATTTCGTCAATCAGGTTCAACTGAAATTTTTCGTCGGCTAAAAACTGGGTCTCATGCTGAGAATGGATATCAATCAGCAAGGGTGTAATTTGCTTCAACAAGTCAAGCGTTACGGGACTGTCGTTCACAAAAGCTCTGGATTTTCCATTGGGTTGCACCTCTCGCCTCACCATACAATTTGACTCAAAGTCAAGATCATTACTTTCAAATACCTGTTTAAGGTTTTCATAGGTTCCGACTTCAAATTCACCTTCAACTATGCATTTCTGACTTTCGTTGAATAAAGTCCTTGCATCGGCCCTGTTGCCCAACAATAGCCCCACTGCACCGAGCATGATGGATTTTCCCGCACCAGTTTCCCCTGTAATGATATTAAAGCCTTGCGTGGGCTGCAGCAAGAGTTTTTCAATCAAGGCGTAGTTTTGAATTTCGAGGGACTTCAGCATGTAAATGGGCAGTCAAACGCTGCATCAATCAATTCAGTTCGAAAATTAATAACCAAATGAAACATCCAACCATATTTCGGATAATTCAGCTTCAGAAAAATAAAGGCTTATTTTGGTTGAGACCTGTAACTCCAATTTATCTCCCTCCAAAGCACCAATTTTCCCGCTCTTTGCTTCTCCTGATTTCAGAATGAACTGGCAGTTAGCTCCCTGCCAATCAACCAGTTGTAAAAAAGGTGAGCTTGGAAATATACAGACTAATCTTTTTGACATAGGTGAAAAATAAAAAAGGCTCCTAAAAGGAGCCTTTCCAAGATTTTCTGGGGAAACCCCACAAATTCTTAATGACCAGCAGTAGTGTCTACCGGAGCAGGAGTTGCTTCTTCAGCAGCTGCAGCAGCAGAATCGATTGGAGTCTCTTCTGTTGTTGTTGTTTCAACTGTAGTTTCTGTAGAAGTCTCTGTGGTAGCTTCTTCCACTTTTTTCTCACCGCAAGAGGTGAAAGTGAAAGCACCAGCAATAAGGATTAACGCAAATACCTTTTTCATTTTCAAACTTTTTACTTTAGAAATTAATTTTTCCTGTGCAAAAGTACCTATGATTGTGAAACTTGCAAAGGTTTCTATTATTTTTTTCTAAAAAACAAATTTAAAGGTACACCCTCGAAATTGAAGTGGGTTCTCATTTTATTTTCCAGGTAGCGTTGGTACGGCTCTTTAATGTACTGGGGCAGGTTGCAATAAAATGCAAAACAGGGTGTGTAGGTCGGCAGCTGTGTTACATATTTAATGCTCACACTTTTCCCTTTGTTAATTGGCGGTGGATAGTGCTCAATATCAGGTAAAAGTTTGGCGTTGAGTTGAGAGGTGGGAACTTTTTGTTTTCTGTTTTCATACACCTCAATAGCCTTCTCCACGGCTTTGTGAATACGTTGCTTTTGAAGCACAGAGGTGAATATGATGGGGATAAAATTCAAGGGAGCAATTTTTCGACGAATATCTTCTTCTATGGCTTTGGCCGTGTTGGTTTCCTTTTCTATCAAATCCCATTTGTTCATCAGGATCACAATTCCCTTTTTCAACTTTTCTGCCTGACCAATGATGCTCACATCTTGTGCTTCTATACCTCTGGTGGCGTCTAAAATCACTATGCACACATCGCAATCTTCTAAAGCCTTTAGTGAGCGTAAGACTGAATAAAACTCAATGTTATGTCCTTTCAACTTGGACTTTCTACGGATTCCGGCTGTATCTGTAAGAATAAATTCATGACCGTAACCCTTGTAAACTGTGTCGATCGAATCTCGGGTTGTGCCTTCTATATCAGTAACAATGTTTCTGTCTTCGCCCAATAAGGCATTTATAAATGAAGATTTACCCACGTTTGGCCGGCCAATGATGGAGATTCTTGGCATTCCCTCGTTTGGAAACTCCTCTCCTACCAATTCAAAATGGCTTGTGATCTCGTCAAGCAATTCGCCTGTTCCTGCACCAGTTTGACTCGAAACGGTGTATAGTTTGTCGAAACCCAAACTGTAAAACTCACCCGCAAGATGTGCCTTTTCATGGGTGTCGGCCTTATTAGCCACCAAATAAACTGGCTTCTTGGTCCTACGTACTACATTGGCAAAATCCTGATCAAGCCCATGCACACCTTCGGTTACGTCGACCATAAACAAAATGACATCTGCTTCTTCAATGGCCAACTGAACCTGATCTCTGATGGCTCCTTCGAAAACATCGTCCGAACCTACCACATAGCCACCTGTGTCAATCACCGAAAAATACTTTCCACACCATTCAGCATGCCCATAATGCCGGTCACGGGTAACCCCGCTTAAATTATCCATGATGGCTTTTCGGGCACCCACCAGCCGATTGAAAAGGGTAGATTTTCCCACATTGGGGCGGCCAACTATGGCTACTATATTTGACATGATCGAAATTGAATCTGTTGAAAACGAGTAAATAAAAATACCCGATTTTCTGAAAAAGACCGCAAAGAAACGGAATTTAACCCGGTTTTAGCTAAAAAGATTGAACACCAGCCAACTCCCAACATAGGCAAGTACACTCATGTAAGCCAGTTGAACCATGGGCCATTTCCAGCCATCTGTTTCCCTGTAAACAACCGCCAAAGTACTCATGCATTGCATGGCAAACACATAGAAAATAACCAATGAAAGTGCTACAGGCAAAGAAAATGTGGGCAAACCTGTATTGGGATTTACCTCTTTTTCCAGACGTTCGAGCAAGGTGGCGGTAGAAGTTTCAGCATCGCCTACGGCATAAAGTGTGGCCATAGTGCCTACAAAAACTTCTCTGGCGGCAAAAGAAGTAAGCAGCGCAATGCCAATTTTCCAATCGAAGCCCAAAGGTCGAATAGCGGGTTCAATGAATTTGCCCATTTCGCCAGCAAATGAGGCTTCTATGCGTCGGCTTGCTACCAGATTTGAAGATTCCTGCTCATTGAATTGTTTTGTAGCGGCTTCGATGGTAGCTTTCTCCTCAGCAACATCCATAGCATTTCCTGGCCCATAGGCCGAAAGAAACCACAATAGAATCGAGATGGCCAAAATCACTTTGCCGGCTTCCACTACAAACGACTTTACCCTCAAAAATATCGTAATCAACACATTGGAAGGTTTTGGCCATTTGTAAGTTGGAAACTCCATGATAAAGTAAGATTTACTTTCCTTTGGAAGTAGCATTTTAAAAACCCAGGCCACGCCAATTGCCCCAATTACCCCCAACAAATAAAGACTCATAAACACAAGTCCTTGAAGATTTAGTAAACCAAAAACTTTAACTGGCGGTACAGCCAATGCCACTAAAATGGTGAATACTGGAATTCTGGCCGAACAACTTATGAGCGGAGTAACCATAATGGTTATCAATCGGTCTCGTTGATTTTCGATTCCCCTGGCCGACATGATGGCAGGCACTGCACAAGCCACACCTGAAATCATGGGCACAATGCTTTTGCCATTTAGTCCAAAACGCCGCATCAGTTTATCCATGATGAACATTACCCTGGCCATGTAGCCAGATTCTTCCAGCAAACTGACAAAGAAAAACAGCAATGCAATCTGCGGAATGAAAACCAAAATCCCTCCAAAACCAGCTATGACACCATCTGTGAGCAAATTGCTCAACCAATGGTTTGGTAACTGCTGTTTTATGAAAAAGGCCAAGGCTGAAATCCCGCTATCAATCCATTCCATGGGTAAGCTTGCCCACGAAAATATGGCCTGAAACACAAGCAGCATAAGTGCCGAAAACAGCACGTAGCCCCAAATTTTATGGGTAACCCAAGTATCTATTTTTCTACTAAATGAATCGGGCTGAATAGGCTGCTTTTCCAGAGCGGACTCCACCAAACTTCGAAGACTGGCATATCGGGCAATGGTTTCTCTGGCCTGCAAAGTGGCAGAAGGCAACTTTAAAATCCTCTTCTGAACTGTATCAGGGTTTAAATGCCAGCTTAGCAGTTCTTTATAACTGATGTTTTCAAAAGTATCTGGGTCTGTTTCCGGTTCATAAAAACGCTGCTTCACGATCTCGGCACTCGGAAGTGCCTTCTCCAATGCATTTAACCCTGAACCATTTCTGGCATTGAGTCCTATCACTGGAATGCCAAGTGCTTTTTCCAACTTGGAAACATGTATCTTGATACCGTGGTCTAAGGCTACATCGAGCATGTTCAACACCAAAACCATGCGAAAACCCAAATCAGCAATCTGACTAAACAGCAACATGTTGCGTTGCAAATTCGAAGCGTCGGCCACGTACACGATTACGTCGGGCAACATGTCGTTTCTGCGACCGAGCAGTACATCGGCTACCACCCTTTCCTCTTCCGATTTCGGGTAAAGGCTATAAGTGCCCGGCAAATCCATCAAATTTAGATTTCCAAATTGCCCAGTTCTCCATGTTCCTGTCTTTTTTTCTACTGTAACTCCAGGAAAATTGGCAATTTTTTGATGTAGACCTGTGAGCTGGTTAAACAGGGAAGATTTACCGGTGTTTGGGTTTCCGGCCAGCACTATATTTTTGAATTGCGCAGTCTCAGGCATTGTTGTCAGTTTGCACCAACACCATATCGGCCTCCTCTTTTCTGAGCGACAACTGGCTGGAAGATAAATTAATCAGAACCGGGCAACCCAATGGCGCCCAACGTTCCAACTGAATATGTTCGCCCGGAAGCAAGCCCATCTCCAATAATTTTAGAGAGGTGAGTTCGTCTGTGAACCCAACTACATTGCCAAACTGACCTACTTTCAAAGCAGACAAAGGAATTTGCATGTCTAATATTTATTTAGACTGATTTTAAACAGTGCAAATGTAGCAGGAAAAATCAATGGTAAAAATGCTGAAAGTCAGCAAACCCAAGAAGTCATTATCAATGAGTAATATGGGTTGAAATTCAGATTTGCCTAAACTCTTTTACCGGGTTGGGAAACTAAGTTTCATCAAGTTGCCTTGCCTCCAATTTTCTACAAAATTATCGTAGTGCCGGCTGCCAGGATTTCCTGACTGGCCACCCGGAATGATGGCATACGCTTCAGGATGATCGCCTGTAGCTACCACAATTTTCAACGATGGTCCATGGCGTTTGCTGGTTGCATTAACCATGGTAGGGCCTCCTCCCATAAAGAGTTCTGAAGTCCCAAAGCCGTCCAACCGTGCCACATGCTGCAAAAAAGTGCCTTTAGCACTTCCCCAAGCCCAATTTCGGGTTGCATCATTCCACTTTTGGTGCCTTTCAGTCAATTCAGCAATGTTTGCTTTCCAGGCTTGGGTAGCTATTTGGGTCAAAGTTTCTTTCTCCTCAGTTTTGATATTGTCCCAAAGCGGATGCTGTGGTTGAAACACCATGGCATTCATCACTTTTTTTGAAGGATAAGGAAGCGAGTCACCGGTTTCGTCAGAAAAGGCAAGTTTACTCATTTGCTTCCACCAATTGCTTATCAAGGAGGGGCCAACTTCTTTGGGTGCATACAGCAAATTCCATTGGCTCAGCTTTTTCAGAAGTAATTTTTCTTCTTCATTCAGGAACGAGCGATCTACAGCTTGTAGCAGGGAAGGCAAGACCTTGCGAGCATGCACATCCATCACATCATTTTGAATGGCTTGCATGGTGGCCGGAGTTATTTTCTTATTGCCTTTGAGTAGCTCATTGATTCGAATGGCACGTTCTGGAGTAGCATATTCTCCATAAATCAAATACGGAAAAGTGCTGTCAGTCGCCCTTTGGTTGGCCGAACTCACAAAACCTTGTGATGGATTTGCAGCACAAGGAATATGCTGAAAGGGCAAAAATTGCTTCCAATCGAAATCTGTAGTTGAACCGTCGAGCACAAATTGCCCTTGAAAAGGTTGTTTTTGTACTACTTTCCCGTTGGCGCAGATGGCAATGTCTCCTTCCCTGCTGGCAAATGCAAAATTTTGCGCAGGACAACTGTAGGTTGAAATGGCGTTTTGATAATCAATCAGGTCGTTTGCCTTGTTCAACATGGTAAATGTTTTCAGCTCATTGCTCGGCAGGTGAGCCATCCATTTCATGGCGCAATTGGTTGGGATGAAAGGTTTAAATGGCTTTTCACCAATCATATAAGGAACAGGACCGAAATGGGTGTACTTTACTTTTTCAACTACTGTTTCGCCACCAGCAACCTTTATATATTCTACCCTTTCATCTACATCTACAGTTTTGCCGTCGAGGTGGTATTGCATTTTTGAATCATCTACCCAATCAATAGCATACCAATCCAGCACGTCATAGTAAGCATTGGTGACACCCCAGGCTATGTTTTTGTTAAAACCAATGATGACTCCTGGTGCTCCTGGCAAACTGGCACCCATCACTTCTAAACCTGGTGCCGACAGATGAATAAAAAACCAAAGTGAAGGCAAATTGAGGCTCAAATGTGGATCATTGGCCAAAATGGGACTTCCACTAGCTGTTTTGCTGCCATGCACTGCCCAATTGTTGCTGCCAATTCCTAATTCACTTGCTTGTTCTTCAACGTTTGAAGTCTTTTTCCCGGCTGGCGTTGTCATCAGTTGCATGGCATGTTGCATGGAGCTAAAAATGGAGGAATCTACAACTTGATTTATTGCTTCACCAGACCACTTGGTGCCAGTAGGAATTACAGGTTGCTCATAGTCTTCAGGAAACCAAGCTTGCCAAACATCGAAGCCCAGGGTTTGAATCAATTTTGTGTTTTCAAGGTCTGTGCTGCGGTTAGCGGTTAAATCGTAAGCCATGTACTTTAACAACAGCGCACATTGCAGGGGAGTCCATTTTTCGGGTTTGTAATTCAGTATTTTATATTCCACAGGAAGATCTTTGGGGCTCAACGATTCTATCCATCCATTCACACCGTTGCAATAGTTTTCGACTAACAAGCGGGTCGTGTCATTGGCCAACATAGCAGCGGCGGCTTTTTCGGCAGCGTAAGTCATGCCAATTTTGCGTTGGTGTTTGTCGAAATCCAAGGCAAGTGGCCCAACTATTTCGCTGATTTTTCCTGCAGCTGCTCTGGTTTGAAATTCCATTTGCCAAAGCCTTTGCGAAGCAGTAACATAACCTTGTGCCCAATACACATCTGCTTGATGGCTGGCATACACATGTGGAATCAGTAGTGAGTCGAATGAAATGCTTACCCTACTTTTAAGATCTCCATGGGTCAAATTCCAGGTTTGGCCGGCCTTGGATTGTTGTTCTGCCTGTTGCCAAAAACCTTCGAAAGGACTGAACAATGGGAGCAATGGAGGAACGGAACCCCATTTTTTACTTAAACCAAAGTAGAGCAACCCCGAAAGCAGCAAGCAAAGCAGAAACTTAGAGCGCATGCTTACTCCTGCTTTTTGTAGGCTCGGAGAGGAATGGAAATTAATTGTTCCATTTTAATAGGAGTGCCACCAATTTGTGCAGGCTTGTATTTGAGTTTGGGGGCGAGGGCCAACACTTGTTCATCGATACCAAACCCTAAACCTTTTACAATTTCAGCCTCTATGGGCACACCCGTTTCGTTTACATAATATTTAACAGTGATTGTTCCATTTACCTGTGCATTCACAGCAGAGTCACTGAAAGCGATGTTTTTCATGAAAAAACCAATCAAATCCTCGTCCGACCCCATGTATTTGGCTTCTTCTATTTCAGATGAGATGTCAAAATTGCCAGAAGCAGTGGGTGGCGCTTTGGCTGGAAGCGTTTTAGTTTGCTTTTTTTGACTTGGTTTTGATTGTTTCTTTTGGGCAAAGGCTGTACAGGAAATCAAAACGAATAAGGTGTAAATCAGTGTTTTCTTCATGATTGTTGGGATGTTTAACAGTCCTTGATAGGGCATGGTATGGGCCCGTTTCTCGGTACTTTTCTGACTTTTTTGTTGGTTCTGCAGCTTGACAATTGAATAAGAGTTACCATAATCAACAGTGCAAAAAAAAATCTTTTAACCCAAAAGAACATATGATTCAGAATAATTTTCTGTCAAATGTATGATTTACAAAACTATTGGGGCAAGCGAAGTGCGTTTCAAGAATAAAAAATTTTTTGCGCTTTCATTCGATTCTTGCCAAAACTGCCACATTTTGTAGTTTGGCATTAATCTTGCCTATCTTTGTCCAAAATTTAAAAAACTTTTTAATTAAAATTCAAGAAAAATCATGAAAAGAAACATTTTAAACAAGCTTTTCTTCGTGCTCTTCGCAGCAACGATTGCTTTAACTGGCTGTAAAGAAGACGACGAAACTCCTGCGCCAACTGTAAAAATCAATACAAACAGTTTAGGCTCCGATCAAACACAAGGCAATGCTGCAACTGGACAAACTATTACAATCAATCTTACTGCTAATGCTGCTGAAGGGATTAAATCCATAACTGCAACTAAAGCGTCTTCAACTTTACCTGGATATCCGGTAACAACTGGATTTGACTCGAAAACTGCTCATACTTGGAATGCAACATATACTGTAGTTGAAACCTCGGGTGACGTTACTTTAAATTTCCGTGTTTCAGATGATAAAGGCAAGGAATCTTCAGTTTCTTTCAAAATCACTGTTTCAGCTGATTATAGTTCTTTCAATGCAGTTTTACTTGCGGCACCACTCGGCGATTTCACATCTAAAACATTTTTCTCATCAAGCAACGGCTCTACTTACACCGTAAGTGAAGCACGTCCAAGTTCAAATCTTATTGACTTTGGATATTTCTTTGGAGTAACAGCCGAAGCTTCATTGGCATCTCCAAATGATTATCTGACAACAGCTTATGACCTAAGTAACTGGGCAACGAAAAATAACACACAATTTAAAAATACATCAGGTGTCGATTTTGATGCATTAACAACTGCAGCTCAAATTGGAACAGCTTATGATGCTGGCACTTTCTCAACAGATGGCACAAGTCCAGCAGGTGGCGCAACAAGAATTTATCGACTTGCAGTAAATCAAGTTATTGGTTTTGAAACTTCAGGCGGCAAAAAAGGTATCATCAAAGTAACAAGTATTACTCCTGTTGCCACTGAAACAGGTAGAATTGCTTTGTCTGTTAAAGTTCAAAAGTAATCTCTCTTAATTTAATTAAAAAAGCTGTGCCTCAGGGCAGCTTTTTTTTTGCCCAAATCATACGCTTGAGGGTAAATAAATTCACAGGTAAGTGAACATCATCCGTTATGGGAATTTCAAATATCACATTTGTGAACTCCGTGTCTTTGGAAGATTAAGTACTCTATATACCCCACTAAGGCACTAAGTAAACCAAGATTTATCTCATCTAAAAACCCTCTAAGCAATTCTTTGTAAACTCCGAGTCTTTGTGGGAAATCGTTTTCGAAATATCCCATTAAGGCACTAAATACACTAAGCGTATCTCATCTAAAAACCCTCCAAGCAATTCTTTGTGAACTCCGAGTCTTTGTGAGAATTCGCTTTCGAATTATCCCATTAAGGCACTAAGTACACTAAGCATATCTCATCTAAAAACCCTCCAAGCAATTCTTTGTGAACTCCGAGTCTTTAAAGGAATAATTCTTCAAGTTCCATTAAAGCACATAAGGACAGATTGAAATTAATCCCGGTAAAAACATAAATTCGCTTCCTGAAAGCAAGCGATAAAAATATGAAATACGAAAATGAACTGGCAACAATAGCAGTAGACATTGCCTACAATATCCACAAAACCCTTGGCCCGGGTTTATTAGAAAGTGTATATGAAGCGGCTTTTTGCTACGAGCTCACCAAGAGGGATGTCCCCTTTACAAGGCAACAAGAAATAATAGTAAGTTATGACGGAAAACAACTAGATGTGGGTTTTCGAGCTGACATTATCATCGACGACACACTTTTAATGGAATTAAAATCAATAGAAAATCTCGAAAAAAAGCACCATAAGGTTGTTCTAACTTATTTAAAATTGGCCAATTTAAGTTAGGTCTCCTCATAAATTTTCATGTTGATTTGATCAAAGATGGAATCCATCGTAAAATCAACGGATATTTGGACCGTGATTCACCCTATTAAGGAATTTACATTTAAAGGCCACCGAGACTGTATCTATGCTCTGGAAGGCGGCCTAGATCCTGGCACATTTTTCAGTAGTGGCTCGGATGGCTTGTTGGTAAAATGGGATTTGGCCAAGCCAGACGAAGGAGAACTTTTTGCAGAAATACCATCCTCTGTTTATGCTGTAAAAAAAGACCAACACCAAAACAGATTGCTGGCAGGCAAAAACTTCGAAGGTTTACTTGTTTTTGACCTTCAATCGCAAAAAATTGAAAAAGCACTCCATCTAACAAAATCAGCCATTTTCGACATAGCAGTTGCACATAACCAATATTGGATTGCCAGTGGAGACGGATTATTGCAAGCTTTGGATGCTTCAACATTTGACATTGTTTTTGCCCAATCCTATTCAAATAAAAGTGCCCGAAAACTAGCACTTTCACCAGATCAAAAATGGTTGGCTATTGCCTACAGCGACCACTTTATCAGGGTTTTAGATTTGCAATCTGGCAAGCTTGCTTTTGCCTGGGAAGCACATGCCAATTCTGTTTTTTCCCTTCAATTTTCACCCGACGGACGCTATTTGCTCTCTGGCAGCCGTGATGCACATTTGAAAATCTGGGAGGTAGACAATTCGTTTCAATTGCACAAAGACATAGTTGCCCACACGTTTGCCATCAACGCCATAGCCCACCACCCAAGGCTCGACTTTATGGCCACGGCCAGCATGGATAAAACCATAAAAATCTGGGATTCCAATGAATTTAAGCTACTGAAAGTGCTCGACAAAGCCCGACATGCCAGCCACGCTACGTCTGTAAATAATTTGTATTGGGAGCCATCACAGGAAAAACTATTAACTTGCAGCGACGACCGAACCATAGGGGTTTGGGACATCAAATGCTGAACATCTGGACATGAAAATTACGCCAATCGAGATTAGACAAAAGGTCTTTCAGAAAAAATCGTTCAACGGCATCGACAAAGACGAAGTTCAAACGTTTCTCACCGATGTGTCGGTAGCCTGGGAAAAAATGCAGGACGAAATGGTTGACCTACGAAAACAACTTGACGCCAGCGAACAAGAGCGACAAAAGCTAAAAGGGGTAGAATCGTCATTGTACAAAACCTTGAAAGCCGCTGAAGACACAAGTGCCTCGATAATAGCCGAAGCAAAAAATGAGGCCGAACAAACCCAGCAAGCAGCGATAGCCAAAACCGAAACTTTGCTGACCGATGCCAAACTTGAAGCCAAAAATATCATCGACAAGGCGGAAGCCCATTCCAGAACTTTTGTAACCGACCTGAAAAAGGAAATGCAAGCGCTTGAACACGATCTGAGAAGACTGGAATCGTTGCGCAACACACTTCTCTCCGACATCAAAAAAACGGCGACTGAATTATTGGAAAAAGCGGAAGCTGCCTCTGCAAAAATTGAAACCGTTGAATTCCCAAATCTGGATTTTCCGGAAAGTTCGCCTGAGGCCACCCGCATTAAAAACGGTGAGTTGAAAGAAACTGATTCAAACGATTCACTAAAAATGACTCCGCAAGACCAAGCTGAAGTGGAAGAAGATGATCATGTTGAAAAAAATGATTCCTACGAGTGGATTGTTGACGAAACTGAAGTAAAAGAGGAAATTGTAATTGAAGAAATTGAGGTTGAAGTTGAAATAACATCTGACAAAACGGAAACCAAAACAGCACAAGAAGAAGCAATTCAGGAAAATAAATCAAAAAACAAACCTGCCAAACAAGGCTCGTTCTTCGACAACATCTGATCAGATGCAAAAGCAAAGCAATGGTGAAATTGCACTGTTGGGCATGGAATTTTTTGCCCGCCATGGATTTTACGAAGAAGAACAAAAACTAGGCAATCGCTTTCAGGTTGACATTTTTCTGGAAACCGATTTTCAGGAGGCTTCTGAAAACGATCGACTTTCCAAAACCGTAAATTACGAAGAAGTGTACAACCTGATCGCTGGCGTAATGCACGAGCCAGCACGGCTTTTAGAAACGTTAGCCAACAGGATTCTGGAGCAGGTCAATGCAAAATTTCAACAAGTTACCGCAGCCAAAGTGGTGATTGAAAAGCAAAATCCACCTCTTGGTGGCCTTTGCCAAAAAGCAAGAATAAGTCTGCAAAAAAACTTTGAGCGGTAAGCCCTTTAATCGAAGCGGATGGCTTTCAGCGGACTAATTCTTTTCAGGTATTGAAGGGGCAAAAAGATGGCCAACAAAGTACTGGCAGCCACCAACAAATTGATGCCCACGTAATAAAAAAGATTCCAATCGATGGGTACAAATTCCATGTAATAGCTTTCCGGGTTAAGCGGGATGAGGTGAAACTGCCATTGCAACCAACACATTAAAAACCCAAGAATATTGCCCCAAAGCAGGCCATAACCCACAATTCTGGCTCCGAGATACCAGAAAATATTCCGAATCTGTATGTTGTCTGCCCCCAAGGTTTTCAAAATACCAATCATGTTCGAGCGCTCCAGCTGCATGATGAGTAAAGTAGAAACCATGTTCACGCAAGCCACCAAAGTAATGAGAAACAGCAGCACTTCCACATTTCGGCCAATCATGCCCAGCCACTCGAAAATCTGAATTTGTGATTCTGTGATTTTTTGGGTGCCCATGTTGTAATCAATGCTGTTGTAAATGCTTTCATTGATTTCGTCGATCCGATCGAAGTTGTTGATAAAAACCTCAAAACCACCAGCCAGCGAATCGTCCCACTCGTTGATTTCCCGAATCAGACGGATGTCGCCCAGCACTGTAGCGTTGTCATATTCTTCCAAACCCGTTTCATAAACCCCAACCACCTTCAGCTTTCTGATTTTGGGTGGCTCTTGAATAAAATAAACCACCACCACCGAAGCAGTGTCAATTCCAACCAAATTAGCCAGCTTTTTGCTCACTACAATTTCAAGCACACCTGATGAATCGTTGGCCAACGGCAATCTTCCACATTGAATTTGAGGGAGAAATGCTTGCCTATTAAAATCAGGCCCAATGCCTTTAATCACAATGCCTTGTACCTCCTTTTCAGTTTTCAAAAGGGCGGGTTTCAGGCTATATTGTTGAATATGATTTACACCCGGAAGCGAAGTAGCTTTTTGATACACTTCGGAATTGAGCGAAACAGGGTTTTCGTCGTAATAGCTATCGGTGCTAAAATTTCGGATGCTGATATGGCCACCAAAGCCAAATATCTTGGCCGTTATCTGATTACGAAAACCTTGCAATACGCTAAATGCCACTATGAGCACCAGTGTTCCTATGGCCACAGAGGCCGTGGAAATGCCTATTACTGTAGAAGCAAAGGAGCCACTGCCCTTGAACCTGATTCGCTTGCTGATGAAATAGGATACTGATGCCAATTTTTTCGGTTGCCTGTTGGCACAAGGTTAATTGTTCTACACCAAATCAGAACCTATTTTTTTTCAAAGGTAAACAACGTGTGGCCTCTTGAAATAAGCATGAATTGGTTTCAAAAGATATCAAAGGCATTAAAGCTAAAAGTACCCACGCAAAAGTCAGTTTGGTTTTCATTGCAAAGTAGCTTTAAATTCCATTGTCGATGGTAAGGATAATGGGTTTTGAATCAGTGATCAAAATGGTGTGTTCGTGTTGGGCCACAAAATGATTTCTGGCATGAAGTGTCCAACCATCTCCCGCTTCCACAGCCTGAGACGCTCCGGTAGAAATAAAAGTTTCTAGGGCTACTACACTGTTTTTCTTGAATCGTTTCAGGTTCATGCGATCATGATAACAAGGTATTTCCCGAGGTTCTTCATGCAGCGCCCGCCCAATGCCATGCCCAACCAAATTACGAATTACTTTATAGCCTTCTTTTTTCGCCTCAGTTTCTATCAATCGCCCTATATCCGAAATTTTTACTCCACCTTTAATTTCGTTGATGGCTTTGTACAAAATGGTTCTTGATGCATCTACCAGCGGCGTCAATCCTTGAATATCTTCTCCCAAAATAAAGCTGCCCCCATTGTCAGAAAAGTAGCCATTCATCGATGCAGATACGTCGATATTGACCAAATCGCCATTTTTGAAAATTTTACCTGCTTTAGGAATGCCGTGTGCCACTTCATGGTTGACCGAAATGCATGTGTAGCCGGGAAATTTGTAAGAAGTTTTGGGGGCAGACAATGCACCACATTTTTTCATGACTTCGCCTCCCAGTTCATCCAATTCTTTGGCTGACATTCCAGGCTGAATGGCATCCCGCATGGTTTTATACACCTTGGCTACTACTTCGCTAATTGCCTTCATGGCTTCTAATTCTTCTTCCTGGGTAATGGTCATATTAAGGGCTAAGGATTGCTTTTGGGATTTTTGATTGGCTCTTGGGGAAAATCGAAGCCATATCTTTTTCTGTATTGCCAAATGAATAAGGAAGGAACTTCTAAAGCACCTTGAAAGTTTAATTTTTCGGCTTTGGCGAATGGCGATTGAAAATCTGATGAACGCAAATTTCCATCTGAATCTTTGACATGAAGCGGGAAACCCAGTTGCGACCTGACACCATAAAGGTGAATCCCCGGGTAATTTATTTCTGCCAAAAGCTCCGTTTTGATTCTGAAATTGTAAGCACTTTCATAGCCGGTGTTTAAGTTGTAAAAAATCAAACCTCGGGCATGTGCAGGTGGCAAGGCATCTGAATTGCCACCATTTTGAACCACAGCGCCATATATATTGTCGAACAAGTTGTTGTGACACAAGGTACCATGACAATCTATGGCCGAGGGTTCGTCTGTAAAACACATGTAAAACACGTTGCCGCTGCCATATCCACTCATGGAGTAGGTATGCATGGTGCTGCCTCCTTTCAGGTTGAAAAACAAATTGCTGGTAGAACCACCGCTTAACACAAAGCCATTGTGACCCCGATTTCCTACTACCTGACAATCGTAAACCACGCAATTTTTTACCCATTTCATAGCAATGGCCGTAGTGGGAGAATCGTGAACAATGTTTCGAAACCAGCCATTTTCAAGACACGAAACCTGAATCTGATCCCAGCCTGAGTCGTGTTCATCGCTTTTGTGGTGAATAAAAGGCTCGTTTCGTTCAGAAATCAAGCGCAAATTCTCGATCCCGGTTTCCTCTATCAGATTTGGCATAGCAAGCAGCCTCGGATTCCAACTGGCATCGAGCCGCCAATGAATGGGTGCATCCAGCGAAATTTGGTTGCCTTCCGATCTGGTCACACGCACCATTTGGGCATATTTCAGGCCGGGCTCTGCATGCCGAACGCCGATTTTCTTTAAAGGAAAAACAAGCTCTTTGGTGAGCGAACTGTCAGCTGGATTGTCCTGGGCTAACAAATAAACACCTACCTGCACCTGAGCAATTGCTTGCACGACCAACGTTGAACTTCCTGCTTTGGCTGCTTGCAAACGGGTAACAACCTGCAAACTATCCGCGACAGGCAAGTTTTCACCCACTTTGAAAAATGAAGGATAGGTGCCGCCAAGCCACATTCTTTTGGGGTCAGGCGAATGGCTAACATGGTGATCGTGCAGCACTGTGCCTTCAATGCCTTCGCCCCAACCTCTGATGACGATGTTCGATTTTCGGATGTGCACAAACCGCTGTCGGGTCTCTACATCAAAATCAAAAGTGCCCTTCGGAAAAAGCACCACGCCTCCCCCAGCCTGTTCCGCTGCATTCACAGCCCGTTGAATGGCTTCGATATCGTCTTTGCCATCGTTTGCTACAGCCCCAAAATCTTCGACTTTGAACACCTTATTGTTGGTCGAACTTCTGGCTGGAAGCTCACGCCCCTGGTGGTAGCCAGCTTGCGAAAAATCAAACGCATTCCTGAGCGACCGGGGCAATTTTTGAGCAAATAAAGGCTGAAGCAGCAGCAGACCAGCTATCAACAGAAACCCTTTTTTGCTATCCTTCAAACACCTAAACATTGGGCAAAGAAAAAGTAAGAAACCCAGAGTGCCTCATTTTTAAATGCTGAACAGTTGTTGAAAGAAATTTTAAATTAATTTTCAGAGAGTTTAAGCGGAAAGAGGCTATCTGTTGTCTTGCCAATAGTTCAATTGCTACACATTATAAAATGCATGTCTTTATCGGAAATTGCCAAAGTTGTACTTGATATTTCGAGCTTAAAACCTGGCATTTATAGCGTTCAGCCAACGGGCGCTAAGCCTGAGATGCTGGTGGTGAGGCCTTAAAGACTGTTTCCTTGCTCCGTGTTTGTTTCTGCAAAGCCTGCTCTTCTGGGGCAGGCTTTTTTTTACAATTACAAATGAAGTTTTTACCGGTAATTTTTTCAATTGAAGTATACTTTTTACCAGTAATTTTTTCAACGTTAATATAATTTTCTCTACCTTTGGGTGGTTAAAGCTATGGAGCAAATCAGTCGACTTGTTACACCACTTATGACATCAAACATTGGCCGGAATAAAGTCCTGCTGCTGTATGGTGCCCGAAGAGTTGGCAAAACGCATATCCTCAGGTCTATCCATCAATCGGGACAATATGCCTCTAGAATGATGAATGGAGAAGACAGCAAAACTGCGGACTTGCTAAGCGAACGCAGTGTGTCCAACTATGTTGAACTGCTGGGCGATACACGCTTGCTGCTTATAGACGAAGCCCAGGTGATTCCCGACATCGGCAAAATACTGAAGCTGATGATTGACGAGTTCCCGGAATTAACCATCATTGCTTCAGGCTCTTCAAGTTTCGACTTGGCCTACAAAGGCGGTGAACCTTTGGTTGGACGAAGCATTACTTTTCAGTTGTTTCCGGTATCTCAAATGGAGTTGAAACCACACGAAGATTTGTTGCAAACTCGTGAAAACCTGGAATCAAGGCTCTTATATGGTTCATATCCTGAAGTGGTAAACCAGACCAAACCTAAAGACAAAATGGCTTACCTGCAAGACCTGGTGGAAGGCTATTTGCTCAAAGACCTGCTGATGTTCGACGCTGTAAAAAATGCATCTAAACTGAAAAAACTGCTTGTGCTGTTGGCTTATCAGGTTGGCAACGAAGTGAAGTACGAAGAACTGGGCACACAACTTGGCATGAGTCGCAATACCGTTGAGCGCTACCTAGACCTGTTGACCAAAGTGTTCATTATTCACCCGCTAACGGCTTTCAGCAGCAATTTGCGCAAAGAAGTGACCAAACCCTGCAAGTTGTATTTCAACGACAATGGCCTGAGAAATGCCCTGATTGGGGAGTATAAACAACTCGCCATCAGACAGGATGTGGGACAACTCTGGGAAAATTATGTATTCATGGAACGAAAAAAGCAAAATCATTACCAACAGCTCAACAAACAACTGTTTTTCTGGCGCACTTACGATGGGCAGGAAATTGACTTCATAGAAAAGGACAGAGAAACAGGGCAGATGCTGGCTTTTGAAGCAAAGTGGAACCCTGCGGCAAAACACCGCATGCCCAATTACTTTAAAACCAATTATCCTCATGTTGAAGTGGAAATTGTTCATGCTCAGAATTATCTGAACTTTGTTTGCTAGTAAAATACTGATTATCTAAATTTTAACCCTGAATAACTTAATGAAAATTAACTTGAATTGAAAATTTTAAACATATCAACTGAAGGATTTACCGGTAAATCCTTCAGTTGAAGTATCATGTTTACCAGTATAATATTCAAATAAACAAGAAGCAATTTCAACAAAAATGTCGCTACTGCAAATCCTGCCATTTTATTTTTGTCAGTTTCAAGCGTTTTCCTGATTGTAGCTTTCTTTAAGATATTAGATTGGTTTCAACCAAATGAAAATTCAAGAACTGTGCGGTTTTAAAATGTTGATTTTTACCCTGGCGGCATGCAAGCCACCGCAGATAGTTTGCTATTTCAAAGTTCGCCTAACTTCAAGGAAAACAGATATGACTTCACCAGAACCAGTTTTGAAGCAGGCATTCATGCTAACCTGTTTTGGCAGCCACTTTGGTCGCCAATTGGCCTAAAAATACAGTCTAATGTAGTTGGTTTGGGAAACAATTGGTTTGAACGCAATTCAGCTTTTCTTCAACAATACTCTGCCGGAGTATTTTATACCTCGCCTTCACGTTGGTACATGAATTTGGATTGGATATGGTTCAAAGAATCGAATGCAGTGCTTCCGGTGAAAATGGACAGCAAAATGAGTGGCGTAAACTTTGGAATCGGGTATTACTGGAAATGGATTACTTAATTCTAAGAACTTAGCGATTTTAAGTTACTTATCCAGGTAAAATCATTGAAGAAATTATATCAACTCTGAATAGATATAACTACTTTTTAACAAGTCGGTAAGCACAATAGTCGCCAGTTGTGGTCACAAAAACAGTATCAATTTTATAGGATGAGTAATTTTTATCGATATACTCTTTTAGTACAAAATTATTTCGAAAATCTACTTGATAAACGTGTGCGTTAAAATAACTTACATTAAGTTTGCAGAATTCCAACACATTAAATTGTTCAGAAAATTTTATGTGAATAGGAGTTCTATTGAGCCATCCGCTTGGCATTACTCGTAAATACTTAGGAGTAAGGTCGTGCTCAAAAACTAAGTTTTCATTAAAAACCTTTCTTGCATTAGGCGCAACTTGAACAACACCAACTAACGAATCATTCTTAAGAGCTTTTACAAATTCCACCCTATGATTTTTATCTATCTCAAGCTGAGAGAGAACTGGGATATAAAAAGCAGAAATTTTTTCAAAAATTGCATATAAAAAAACTATTCCTAAAGTAGTATAAATGAAAAGGGGAATTTTTCGACTGATAAAATCAACTTTTTCTATTAATAGGAGAATTCCCAAAAATGTACTTATAAAAAATATAGGATCAATTACTCGATCTGGAATTCTAATATAAATAGCTACCAAATATATGGAAATAATTGCAACTATATAGGCAATAAGCAATAATATTGATTCTGTACTGCGCAGAAAAATCAATAGGATAACCAAAAATGCAAACACATAAAGAATATTCTTCCAATACGCTATTAAGCCATGTGACAGCCATGAATCTGAGGCCTGGGTTTGAATGATTTTATTGATGTTACTTATTTTGTCAACCGAAAATTTTGGAGAACATTCGTCCATATAAATCTGTCGAAATTTAAGATCCAACATCTCCCAACCAGCTGCATGTATTTCATTTTTCAGGCTAGAAAAGTCTTTTGTAGAAGCATCTGGTATCATGGGCCTAACTTTATTGTATTGCATGAAATCCCTCCAATCCGCAGAGTAATATGCCTTTTCGTTCCATATGTAGCATGCGAACATCAGGGTCAGCAAAGGACCTCCAATAAGTAAATACGATTTCCATTGCGATTTTATATAATAAACGAAAATAGGAACCATAAATATGGAAAGAAGTAGAAAAGACTCTTTTCGTAATAAAAAAGATAGAAAAACCAATACACTTGCCAGGACAATCCAAATCTTTGAATCTTGATTATCTCTAAAATAAAAATGAAGCAATAGGTAACCAGAACCAGCCAAAAGTGATGAAAGGATAGTGAATTGATATTCAATATTAAATTTTAGTAAATACAAAAAACCGATAGCAAGCAAGCCAATTATAGAGAGACCTATGTGTCTGGCTTGCTTCCTGAAAATCAAAAAGGTGAAAACACTATTTACCAGGGCTAATCCAAATACAAAAAACCAGGAATACCACTGAGTGGCTGGTTTGGCATGATAGAGCACTTTAAAAGCCCAGCCTAAAGCAACATTGATAAAAATGAGATGCTCATCTGGACTCCCTGTGAAATATCCAGATGCTATCCGTTTCATGGCTATGTCATCGGTTTCCTGCCAAACAATAGGAAAATGTATGGCAAGCATATATCCGATAAAAGTAAACACCATCAAAAACTGTAAGAACAAATCTATTCTCCATGTCGGTTTGCTATTATCAACTTTTACTTGATTCATAAATAATGGATTGAGAATAATTTCCGGAGCAAAGATTGCTCATCATCATTCAAATAAAAAAGCCTTGGCAGTATAACCACCAAGGCCTCAAAGTAAGAATATCGTATCTATATTTTTTTGAATCTGAATGTCTTTTGAACATTTCCAGCACTGAATCTTGCGATATAAGTTCCAGAAACCAAACTCCTGTCAGGGACAAAATGGTATTCTAGCAATCCAGCATCAATATTTAGTTTTTCCTCCTGCACAAGTTCACCTCTTACGTTGTAGATATTTAGTATAGCTTGTACTGGCTTCAAAAACGATCCGGTTAATCTTGCAGATTCAACAACGAGCGAAGGGAAAAATCGCAAACTTTCACTTTCGATTTTAGCCAAAGAATTAGTTGGCGTATTCACAGTAAAAGCCTGATTAGAGATGCCTGCCACCTGTGCATTCGATCGGGATGCGGCATATAGCGTAATTATATCACCCGGATTTATATTGCCGGAATTCCAGGTGGCTGTCCATGAAACGTTAGTTCCGGTTCGTGGTGTTGAATGTGTGATGTAAGTTCTTTGATTTCCATTCACGAGTCTTGTGCCAGTTCCAACAATAAGGGTACCTACATTCTGGTTGCTCTGATTCAATGCAACCAATTGAAAACCAGCTCTGTTGTTTGCGCTTGCTCCGCCAGTTGCATACGAAACTTCAATGGAATAATCGGTATTGGGTTCAATGGACGTTACTTCTGTTCCTGCTTCAAGCAGTTTGATTACTGGCCTTGCGGGTGCATTGTTCACATTTCCACCATGGCAGCTTGTACAGGTAGCATCTCCTGGAGCGCCAGAATGCCCGGGATCTGCTCCACCCGAACGGGTGAAAACTACACCACTACACATTAGTACAATCGAAAACGAGATGAGCGTAATGACTTTTTTCATATTCATCAGAAATTTATTTTTACGTGGACAAATAACCTCACCAAATGGTTTACTCCTGTCTAAAATTTGCTTTTTGAAAGGCAGCAGTTCATAGCGTGTCTCCACATCAATATTCTCAACTATTTTCAAGGTTATTATCATCGACTTTTTAGTAGTTTAATCTACCTCAAGTATGAGCTTTTACCCTTCGTTAATCAGCTGTGGTCATGCGGTTATTCTCGATTCCTCGAAAATAAAATGAAAAAGGTTTTTTTTCTGCAATAATATGGTTTTTATTTGAATGGGTCAAACTATTTTTTCATTTTACATGTTGCTGAATAAAATGAAGTTATGGCAGAAGAAAGCTTTCCCAAATTTGATATTATTGTGATAGGGGACGGACTTTCCGGATTGCTATTGCTTGAGGAATTATCGAAAAATAGCTCTTTTGCTACGCTCCGTATTCTGCTACTTAGCAACGGAAAGGAAGAAAAAAGATCCTGGTGTTTATGGGAAAACGATGTAAAAAGTCCGCTTCGTGAATTGGTTCAAAGCAGTTGGCAAAAACTCGCTTTCCAATCAAAGGATTTCAACACCACCCAGTCTTTGAAAAAACTTCAGTATCACTACATTCCTGGCAAAGCTTTTTTCAAATACTACAACAACCATTTTATCCCTCGGCATCCAAATATCACCTTGGTATATGATACGGCTGTCGCCATCAAAGGCGGAGAAAATGCATTCGTGGTTGAAGGGAAAAACGATGTATATCAAGGATTCAAAGTGTACAACAGTGCATTTTTGAACCTAAAACCAACAGTGAATATTTGGCAACACTTTAGAGGTTGGTTTATAGAGACCAAATCACCTGTTTTCAAACCTGATACGGCTGTGTTGATGGATTTCAATGTGCCTCAAAACAAAGGCTGTAGCTTCATGTATACCTTGCCACTTTCTGAAACAAGCGCTCTGATTGAACTCACCTATTTTAGTGGACAGGTTCTGGAACCTCATGAATATGATTCACTGCTTGCCCAATACATCACCCAGCATTTTGGGGATGACTATAAGATTGTTGAAAAAGAACAAGGCAAAATTCCTATGCAGCAGGGCGTATTCAATCATTTTGGTGCAGCCGGGGAAATAAACCTTGGCACACTTTCAGGTATGGTGAAAGCGAGTACAGGTTACGCATTTCAGCGAATACGACATGACAGTGTTGAACTGGCCAAGTCATACTATGAAGGAAGAAAGGCAAGGCGAGTAAATGAAAAAGGTCGCTTTGCCTTCTATGATGCCTTGCTGCTTTGGATTATTCTTCATCGGCCTCAATCATGTCGATACATTTTTACATGCTTATTTAAGTATAGAAAAATTGAACTCATTTTAAGGTTTATGGATCAACAGACAAATATCTGGCAGGAGTTGGGGATTTTCATTCGGTTACCGATTGGTATTTTTCTGAAAGCGCTATTCTTCCATGTTTTCCCTTCAAAAGGTAAAAAGGTAATCGAGTCGCAACTTTCATGAATTTCAACAAAATGGTTTTCAACAAGCTTTCAAAAATCAATTTCCAGCTTTTAATCCTGGCATTGGGTTTTTTGCTTGCAGTAGCTCATCTACTTGGAAATGTTGCTTTCGAGGTCGATGCTATTTTCTTTGCCTTTTTTGTTATTATTTTAGGTATTCCTCATGGCGCATTAGACCACATTGTCGCAGAAAAATATGCCACAAGCCATCATAAATCTTTTTCTCTCATCCTATTTCTAGGCAACTACCTACTTCAGATGGTCGCTTATGCTTTACTATGGTTCTGGTTTCCTGCGTTTAGCTTGTTTTTATTTTTAATAATTTCAGCTTGGCATTTTGGCGAGTCTGATATGCATCCTGCACCCAAACATATTTATTGGTTGTTAAGTCAAGCCATTCTGGGGGCTGTTGTATTGTTTTTTATACTCATGCGTGAACCGGATTTTACAGCCGAAATTGTAGCAAGAATTACCCGAAACGATGATACAACAGCGAAAGTCTGGCAGTTTTTGTTTCGCAATGCCTTGTGGGTGTATGCAAGTGGCTTTGTTGCCTTATCGGTCACTGCACTTTTGGCTCAACAAGTGGCACCTGTTCACATCAATAGCTCTAAGTTTACGTGCTTTGTATTGCTTTTAATCGTTATTTCCTTCCTGCCCCTTCTGCCAGCATTTGCACTTTATTTTGGAGGTTGGCATTCCATCAACACGTTCAACCATATATCGAGTTTCGTAAACAAGGAAAGAAGTATGCCTCAACTTTGGCTGGTAGCTATGCCTTTTTCAATCGTGGCTTTTGTGTTTTTATTGGCTACAGCAGCTATTTGGTATTATGCTTTTTCAAATGTAGATCCACTGCCTATCTTATTTATTTTCATAGCCATCATCACACTTCCTCATTTATTGGTTATGCACAATATGTTTCGCTCAGCTAATTTACCGGGCTAATCATCGAAAGTAAATGATGTTTACGCTTAACTTCCTGGTGTTTTGAAATGCCTGGCAAGCAAATTTCAATTTACAGCATCACGATTTAAGCAACTACAAAGGCTTATTTGGCAAGGTTACTTTTTAAAAAGCAGCAGTTCATACTTGCCCTTTACATCTATCTTTTCTGCAATTTTCATGGTGACGATAGAAGGGCGTTCTATTTTGTGGTCTACCAGCATAATGTCAAAAGTTGCGTTTAGAATCAACTTCTCGCCAGGCACTACCTGAAGTGTTCCTGCTATGGTTTTGTCTTGCTCTATGCCATGCACATTGATTTTTCCAGTAGCAGTCACCTGATGGGTCCCGGCTTTTGAAAAGTCGATTTTCTCATTGATTTTACCTTTAAAAACGGCATTCGGAAACTTGCCCGACTCCATGTAGTTTTCATTAAAGTGCTCTTCCATCAGGTCGTTTGGAAAGTCAAACTTTTTGATTTTCATGGCCGAAACCACCTCACTGGTATTTGTGTTTATCAAAATGTCGGCTTCTTTGTTCACTGCCGCAATATCCTCTAGAGGTGCTTTGGAGTAAAATGAAACTTCGCCGGTTTTGGTTCTATACAGGTTTTGTCCAAATGCATCAACGCCGAAGCACAGCAACATGAACAACACGGTTTGGGTAAATAATTTTTTCATCTCTGTGTGTTTTGATTTATTTTCGATTGAGGCTGAATGTACGTGAAATATTGAACCCGTACAACACATCACCTTTGCCCCAGCGGCCAACAGTTTCTGCAATAAACGCTTTTTCTATCATACCCAGGCTATTGGTAAAGTGCAGTTGAAACACATGTCCCCCTGTTTCGATGTCAAATCCAAGGCTAAACATGGGTCTGAATACCACTTGATTTCCCCGCTCAGGAACCCAAAAATATTCAAAGTTTACACTGGTTCGTTTGGTGAGTTTGCAGCGTCCGCCTATCCCCATGGAAAACAACGTGTTTTGATCCGACTTTTCCTGCACCAGATTTCTATGAATCAGGGTTGGCGTGAGTTGTACAGAAATGCTTTCGCTAAACTTTCTGGCCAACAATGCCTGGTAAGTATAGGCATATCGGTTTATGCCGTCGTTGTAGTTGGGGCTTTGCAACGTGGTGATGGCATTGCTTGCGAACAAGCCCAGTGAAACAGGCATTGAACCACTTTCGGTTTGGGTTAAAAGCCTGTATTTAAAATACATATCAATTACTTTTTGGTGACTGCTTCGTCCAATTCCTACCATGAGATTTTTGCTAACTCCATATTCAAGGCCTAACCTGATTTGCGCCTGATCCAAGCCCCAAAAATTTTGGTAGCCAGAGTTAAGTGCCCCAAACCGGTGATTGATTACAAAATCCAAATGATTTTTTCGGGTTGTTTCGATAGAATGTCCGTTGATGATGCGTACAGCCTTAAAAGTTGCCGAAACCGGTGCGTCTTCTTTTGTGCCATCATCGAGCATGCTCATTAAGTCTTCCTGCGCAAAAACCGAAAGACTTAAACAAAAAAACAAAAATGTAAAAAGGTGCTTCATAAGTGCTTAGTTGTTGGGTGCCCCGTTGCAAACCCAGGCTTGAATGCGGTCAATTTCATTTTGAGTAATTCTTGGCTGGCCTTTTGGCATTGGACTACCAGAAGTGTGGCTTGTAACGCCATACAATTTTCCATTGTCTGCGTACCGCTTCACGTTGCTATATCCTTCCAGATTTACACCTCCACTGGCACCTGCTGTGGCATGACATCCAATACAAGAATTATCTGTTAGTATATTGACAATCGAATATTTGTATGTGACGGTGTCGGTGGCGCAAACCGTTGGCACAGGATTTAGATCTTCAAGATTTCTGGAAACACAACCGAGCAGACTTGCTGTCAGTATTGGAATGGCTAAGGCAAATTTACGAAGCATTATGTACTTGATTTCGATCTCAAATAAACGAACTCAAAATCGTTTTAGATGTTTAAACCAAAATTTAACGCCTAATCTCACCACATTTGGGGATATTAAAGTGCTTGATTCAATTGATTTATACTTAAAAAGTGTTATAAACTGGGATTCAAGATTTGATCTGTATTCGGTTTGTAAAAGTTCTTATGGCAAATCAGTTATCAACAATCGACTCGAATAATCACCAATTCTGTTATTTCGCACCTTGCAGACAGCAACCACATGAAATTTATTTGCATTGGCCGAAACTATGCCGACCACGCTCGTGAACTTGGCAATGAGGTAAACGAAGACCCGGTAGTTTTTTTAAAACCAGACACCGCTTTGCTCAAAAATAATCACCCGTTTTATTTGCCTGGATTTAGCTCAGATGTGCATCATGAAGTCGAAATCATTTACAGAATTGGGAAAGAAGGCAAAAACATAGCCCCAAAATTTGCCTGGAAGTATGTGGATGGGATTGGCTTGGGTGTAGATTTCACCGCTCGGGACTTGCAGAGCCAGCTCAAAGCCAAAGGTTTACCATGGGAAATTTCAAAAGCCTTTAATCATTCAGCTGTTGTGTCTGATTTTTTGCCGGTAGAAACTTTTAAAGACCACAACCAACTTGAATTTGAACTAAGTGTGAATGGACTTTTGAAGCAAAAAGGCCAAAGCAGCCACATGATTTTCCCTTTAGAAACGTTGATTAGCTACATTTCTCGGTTTTTTACGCTAAAAAAAGGTGACATTTTGTTTACAGGTACGCCGGCAGGTGTTGGAAAAATTTCTATTGGTGACCAGCTTATGGGTACCCTGCAGGGGATTTCGATGTTTGATTTTGAGGTGAAGTGATTTTTGGGAGAATGAGGTTTAGTATAAAGTTATCTATATTTCTGTATTTTATTATATTACAAGTTGTTGCGCAATTAAATCCTCAGCCTGGCTATTTTCAATTTCCGGTAAAGCCTGGGCAACCTAATTCCTTGACCGGAAACATGGGCGAGTTAAGAAGCAACCATTTTCATGGCGGCATCGATATTCGCACGGGCTGGAATGGCATTCCGATTTTGGCCGCCGCAGATGGCTATGTGAGCAGGGTGCAAACCAATCCAGACGGATATGGAAATATGGTGTTTGTGACTCACCCAAATACTGGCTACGTAACCACCTATGCCCATTTAGATAAATTTTATCCTGATTTAGACAAGGCTGTACTTGAGTATCAATATGCCAATGAATTGAATCAGATTGACCTAAAATTTTTGTCAAACCAACTGAAAAGAAAAAAAGGCGAAGCAGTGGGCATATCTGGTAACACGGGAAGCTCACGAGGCCCGCACTTGCATTTTGAAATTCGAGACACCAACAACAACCTTTACAACCCACTCCATTTTGGTTTTCCTGAGATAGACGACAAACAACCACCAACCTTTGAACGCCTGGTGGTCAGGCCAATTGGTATCAACAGCCGGGTGAAAGGAGAATTCGCTCCAGCAGAATTCAAAATCGTGAAACAAGGCAAAAATTATGTTTGCCCAGACTTAATTCCCTCCCAGGGAATTGTAGGTCTCGAAATTCAAGCAAAAGACCGCATCAGCAATGGTTCGCAAAACGCAGGATTATCTTGTGTCGAGGTGATTAAAGATGGTCAACTGGCTTTCTACCTGAACTTTAGCATCATTCCTTTTCGCATTTCGAACCACATCAATGCCTACATAGATTACCCTACTTATTACAAAACCGGGAGCAGATTTCAGCGATGTTACAAAGTTGACGGCTTTGAACTCACCAAATATTTACCAGCCAACCGTTCTGGAAAACTTGCCATAAACGACACTGCCATCCATGAAGTGACAATTCAAATTTCTGACGCCAATGGAAATACTGCCGATCTCAAAATCAAGTTAAAAGGAACACTATTTGAACAAAATCGTCTGTCGCCATACACCCCCAACCAGGGAAAAGTGAGTTTTAAACACCATGTGGAAGAAAACACATTGGTGGTAGAATCCAGGTATTTGCAGGAGGCCTGGCAGGAAGCCAAACTCTATTTCCCTAACAATATCGTGCAAACGCTTTCGGCTGCATGGGCAAAGAGTTCCTCCCAATTCTTTCTTTGGGATTTGCGAAAAGGCCTACCAGACTCGATCAACATCAATGGGTTTAGCCATGCGTTTTTCTACCGAAAAGTATTGCCAGCCAAGGTTTCTCAACAGTTTAGTATACCCTCCCTTTTCACACTCAATATACCTGAAAATGCACTTTTCGACACACTTTATCTGGAAGTTGATGTGGACGATACTGAAAAAACGATTCGTGTGAATCAACCCGTCATAGCCCTTGCAGCTCCTTTGCAGTTTGCCATAAAAGCCGAATCTACAGGTGCCTTCACCCCAAACCACGGTTTGTACCTTGAAAGTGCTGCAGGTATTTATGGCAGGCATTTGCCAGGTATTTGGTACGAACAGGTGTATCAATTCAACACCAAATATTTAGGCAAATTCAAATTTCGAAAAGATACCATTCCACCAACCATCCGTCCGGCGATCGTAAACCGATTGCAAGCCAGATTCAACATTACCGACAACCTTTCAGGTGTTCGCTCATTCAGAGCCACCGTAAATGGAACCTGGGTGTTGATGATTTGGGACAAAAAACAACACCTCATTTACAGTAGACGAAAAGACGAAAACATGACCTTGAAAGGTGAATTTGTGCTCACGGTTACCGATTATGCCGGCAACACCAAAGAGTATAAAAAGCAAATATTGTAACCCTAAAAATCACATTTTTTTTATCACATTTTTTCTGTGATACTTTTTCTGTTATTTTGGCAAAAAGTAATGACCATGGAGCAGTTCAATCCTTTTCCAATCAATAAATATATTGGCGATAAATACTTCTGCAACAGAGCTTTAGAATCAAATAGTATTTTATCTTCATTAGAAAATGGCAGAAATGCAACCATTTTTTCACTTAGAAAAATGGGGAAAACTGGATTAATTTCACACCTTTTTGCGCAAAAAAATAAAATAAATTCGAAGTATTTTGACATTCTTTATACCAAAAACGAACTGGAATTTACTACAATACTCATTAAACATATCCTGCCAGCCATCGAGTCGAAGCCTGAAAAACTAATCAGATGGGCCAAGAATATTTTCAGTAAAATAAACCCAACTATTGAGTTTGACACCATCACCGGCCAACCCGCTGTGAACTTCAAACTAAATGACAATGATTCTGGCATACAATCACTGGACGAATTGTTCGCCTTTCTAAAAAACTGGGATGGGGAATTGTGGATAGCCATAGATGAGTTCCAACAAATAGTACAATACCCTGAATCTGGTTTAGAAGCCAGACTTCGCTCCTGGATACAATTTTGCCCAAGCATTAAATGGATTTTCAGTGGGAGCCAGGAAGATATGTTGGTTTCCATGTTTTCTGACTATGGCAGGGCTTTTTATCAAAGTGCCGACTTGTTGAAGCTCGAACCAATCAGTAAACAGGAGTATATTCCATTCATTATGGAGCACATGAAAGAAGGCAAAAGAATGGTAGATGAAACGGTAATTTCTAGTTGGTACGACAAGTTGAAAGGGCATACATACTACGTGCAATATGCGATGAATCACTTGTACGCTGTGAAACCAAAAAACTGGAATTCCAGGCAGTATGAAGAATTTTTTAAAGAAATTATTTTCAGGCAGGAGCCCTATTTTGTCACATACAAAAACCTGCTTACCAGTTTACAATGGAAAATTCTTGAGGCCGTGGCTCAAGAAGGTTATGTAGAAAAAGTTCAAAGCAAAGACTGGCTTATGCGGCATAAACTTGGCACACCCAGCTCTGTGAGTGCAGCTATAAAACTATTGAATAAACGTGAGTTACTGGCTTTTGATCAACAGGGTTACAGGTTGATGAACCCACTAATGGAGCAATGGTTGAAGCACATTAAAACCTAAAACGTTTTGTCAAATCCAACTACCCATCGAGGTCTGAAATTGTTCTGGCTACCCCAATTTTCATTAGCCCAAAAAGGCACATCCAGGCGTAGAATAATAGGTTTTCGCATAAATGAAGTTGTTTTTATCTCCACATTCGTTCCTAAACCCGCATTGGCAAAGGAATAGTAATCATAAGTACTGGTACTTGATAGTTTATCAAAAACCAAAGCTGCATCTGCGAATGTGTAAAACTGCCAGGTGAGTCGTTTACCAGGTTTCAACCCAACAAGCTTGGCAAAATCATACTCCAGATTGGTTGACAAACCGGATCTTGAGGTATTTAAAAGCACTTGATTTCCTGGCCTGCCAAGATCAGCACCATACAATCTGTTGTTGAACATACCCCGCAAACCCAATCCTCCTGCTACATGCAAGTTGTGCTGAGCATTCCAACGGGTACTCCCCCACTCGCCAGGATGAAATCCTCTCGCTCTTGTCCACTGGTTGTCAATCCATTCTTCTCTGGGCGCACCAGAAAGCCTAAGCTGCGACTCATAAGGCGTGTTGCCAAAACCCAACCTGGCAAATGTTCGAAAACGCAATTGTGTCCGACCTATATTTCTGAGGTGCTTGGTTTCCACCTGAGCCCAACTGTAGTTGAAATCGGACCCAAATTGAGGAACACGAACCGAAAAAGTCAGATAGCCAACACCTTGACTTATAGGGTATTGCCTGAAAATCTCAGCATTGACAAAATTATTCCACGCCCGTCTTGGAGGGTCAAAAAATTCCATGGGATAAACAATATTCGACCAGGCAGGAAAAGGATCGTTTTGCAACAAATAAAGTGGACCATGGTCGCTCCTGCTCATCCAAACTGCATCAATTTTTAGTCGCCAGTATCTTGGATTGTTCTGATCTTGCTTTCTAAACTCCTTTTCCCAACCCAACTTTCCTCTGAAAAGGCCGGCATCCCAAAGCAAAGTCGGAGATAGAATCTGTCCCTTTCCTAACCCCTTGATGGCAAAAGCTACTTCACCGCCCCAAAGCTGAAAATAGCTTTTCCAAGGTGCTTTGGCATGCATTTGCAAAAAACCAGTGTTTGCCCAAATCCCTCCCGAAGCAAAGGTAGACTGATCGAAATAATTGGCCGCCCATTGGGCACCTAACTGCAATCCGTCAAAGCCATTGTACCAAAGTCTCGGTGCAAATTTGAGATTTGGGTAAAACCAAAGCGGATAAGTGGTGGTATTCAAACCAAAACCTGCACTCAACTTTCGATGAAACAGGCCCGGCTTCCAGTAATTATTTACCCGATTCATGTCGGCCATCAATCCTTCAGGATCAATTTCCAGCGACTGCAATTTCGCATCTAGTTCGATAGAAAACTGATATGTGGGTTTTATGTATGCGCCCCATCCATACCAATTTGAAAGTCCTTTGGAAGTAAATGAGCGATTATTGAAATACCGATTTGGAATATGAAAGTCGTATGTTTTTCCTGCCACATCTGTGGCTCGAAGGTCCAGCGGCATTTCCATATCTTCGAAACGTTTCAGCTCAATTTCATATTTATTGCCCTGCTCTCTTACTTTCTTAATTCCATAATCCAATTTCTTGGTTGTCTCTAGCCATTGATCGAAAAACCAGTTCAAATCCTGTTGAGTATACTCAATAATGGCCTGCCTGAAATCTTCAGGATATGGGTGACAAAATTTCCATTTGACAACATAATGTTTCAACGCTGCCGAGAACATAGCATCGCCCAATACATATTTCAATTGATGCAGCATGGTTCCGGTTTTTGTATACACCAAGCCATAACCTCCCTTTTGCCCAACTGCACCGTTAAAATCTGAGGAATGGGTGTTGAGTTTATGGTCCCAGCCGTTCCGAACAGCACTCAGATATGGTAAATACAACCCAAAATACTTGTGCATCGTCATTTTTGGATATTCCCGAAACGCCTGACCAGGAAGCAGTTGCTCAGATGCCTCAATGGTTAGGTATTGGGTAAAACCCTCGTCCATCCATGCCCTGTAGGTTTCGTTTGAACCAAGCATGCCATAAAACCATTGGTGACCAATTTCATGAGCCAACAATTCTTGGTGACTTGGAAATATTCCTCCACAAAGCGTAAGCATAGGATACTCCATGCCATCTCCAGCATCGGCAACTACAATTTTCGGCCATTCATATTGTCCAAATGTTTCAGAATATGCCCGAATTACGGCTGCTGCGAAAGCTGCCGAAGGTTGCCAACGACTGGCATGGGGCTCCTGAGCTAAAGTCACCACTTTTACACCATTCCAAAACGAAGTGCCAATTCTGTAAGTAGGGTTTCCCGTGAATGCAAAATTGTGCACATTTTCTGCCCTGAAAATCCAGGTTTTCTTTTCACCAATTCTTCTTGGGGTTATGGTAGAAGGCTTTTCTCCAAATGGCTTTGATTTAAAATTTTTGATATCAAGTTTTGCTTTAAGAGAATCAGGAAGTACCTCATTTTCATTAAGTAAAACGCCTGTAGCTTCCACAATATAGTCGTTTGGAAACGTTAGCGCCACATCATAAGTACCAAAATTGGTGTAATACTCTTTATCCAAATGCTGGTCAACATTCCAACCGCTATGTGCATCAAAAACAGCAATGGTGGGGTACCAATGTGTTCCATTTACATGCAGAAAGCCGTAAGTGTCGAAAGATTTATTCCGCCTGCGAAGGCTTCCGCCATCGCTCCACCATGTTTTGAATGTACAAGTTACAACAAGAGAATCTCCGGGCTTCAGTGATTCATTGAGTGTAACTTTCAAAACAGAATAGTCAAGTTCTTGCTTAGCTGGTACTTGTCCATTCACCTGTAAATCATAGACTTGCATAGCCTTTCCGGCCTTTTCGTTTTTTCCAAAAACAGGCTCAGCATGATTGCTGTTCACTAAACTATGATAATGGCTTCCGGGCGTGAAAGAATTGTCATATAAATGGAAAAAGAGCTGATTCAACAAGTGAGGAGAATTGTTGTGATAAACCAGCTTATAATAAGTGCCCTTCATCATATTTTCCTCTACATTCAATGAAGCCTCAATGTGATAATGCACATCTTGTTGCCAATAATCCTGACGAGGAAGCTTATTTTTCCAGTATTTTTGATTTCCAGATGATCTAAACTTTGAATCTGAAAACTGAATTTGTTGCGCAATCAAAATGCCTGCGAGGAGGAATGTACTAATTAAAGTTAAGAATGTTGCTTTCATTTGGTCGGGCGAAGTTAAACCAAGCCTCAACCAAACACAAGACTACTCAAGTAGTTTAACCTAGAAGGCATAAAAAAACCGGGATAGTCCCGGTTTCAAAGTATTAAAATTGCTTCGTCCAAAGCTGTTTCCATTTTTTACCAAGCAGCTTTCTCATCATTTTTCTTTTAGCCTTTTTGAACATGTTTCTCTGGTATCTTTTTTCCTGACGAACGCTTTTTCGGTATTGCTTCGAAAGTGGGTTCAACCTTGGCTCAACGTCATTCTTCGCAATTTCATTCTCCGCATTGAATTGGCCAGGCTGCGCTTGAATGTTGTTATTGATAGCTAAAGCAGAAAAGCTGGAAGAAAGTAAAATGAAGAAAGCTAAAAAGTAGGTGGTGAAAGTTTTCATAACGACACTAATGCTTGTTTTCAAAGCCAACAAACGTGTAGTACTGAAATTGCGGTTTCAAAAATTCGAAATCCTAAAAATAACCATACTGAAACTTCGAATTATTCAGAAGTCAGAAAGAAGTTTCTCACCACTCAAACTTCATTTCAAGTAAACAAATATCAAATCTTTGACTATCAAGGCATTATTTTTTGATCGGGCGAAAATGAATAACTTTTTGAAAAATAATATTACATCGAGGTACCAAGCAAACATTGATTCCCTATTTTTGAATGGATGAAACAATGAAACATTAAACACGAGTATTATGCTTGAGTATTTCAAGACCATACTGAAAAAAGTAAGTTTCGACTTACTCCTTTTCGAAAAAGAACTCAGAAAATCAATCTCCCGACTTTTACCAAATGAGATAGAGGACTTAAAAAGGTGGTGTTACGACCATTTTTATGGCAAGCACCAGCAGGTTTTAGACAAGTGCTTTTATTCCTACTAATCTTTGAAACCCGCCTCTCGGCGGGTTTTTTGTTCAAGGGCAAAAGCGATATTTCGTTTTAAACCCTCGAACTTGGTTCGTTTCACAGCTGATTTTTCAAAAACGGATTGAAATACATCTTCTGTTAGTTCTAGCCAGTCTGTTTGTTTCATTCCTTGTAGTTCAGCCTTGGGCAAAAATTCCGGCACCTGATGAGGTTTCGAAAATCGATTCCATGGGCAAACCTCTTGGCAAATGTCACAGCCAAAAATCCAGTTTTCCATTTTACCAGCAAACTCAGCCGGGATTGCATCTTTGAGTTCTATGGTGAGATAAGAAATGCACTTGGAGGCATCAAGTTTATAAGGCTCAAAAATGGCGTCAGTCGGACAAGCGTCAATGCATTTTGTACAAGTTCCGCAATAGTCTACTATTGGTCCATCTGGCTCTAGTTCCAAATCAGAAATAATCTCAGCCAGAAAAAAGTAGCTACCTTGTTCTTTACTGATAAGATTGGTATGCTTTCCAACCCAGCCAATACCCGACCGTTTTGCCCAAGCTTTTTCCAACACGGGAGCTGAATCGACAAATACACGTCCGTCTATTTGCCCAACAGCAGACTCTATTTCAGCTACTAATTGCTTCAATTTCCGCTTTACCACCTTATGATAGTCATCGCCCTGCGCATATCTGGATATTTTCAGATTGTCTGATTTATTGGTCGAATCGTAATCCTCAGGATAATAATTGAATGAAAGGGAAATAACTGATTTGGCACCCGGAACCAATAATCCGGGATCTATCCGCATGTCGAAGTGATTGGCCATGTAGCCCATCTTGCCATGCAAGTCCTGATTCAACCAACTTTCAAGCTGCTTTGCCTCTTCATCCAGCTTTTCTGCCTTCGATATGCCGCAAAAATCAAAGCCATTTACTCTTGCCAATTGCTTTACAATTCGGGTTCTATCGATTACAACTTGGGAATGCACTGATCTTCAAAATTAAATACTGCTACAATAATGACGGTTTTTAACTTTGCAATCACTTACCAAACCAACCACCATGTACCAACATATTGAATTTGAACAAGCTAACGGCATAGCAACTCTTACACTTAATCGGCCTGAAGTGTACCATGCCATCAACGATCTCATGGCCCAGGAAATTCAAGACGCCATTAAACAAACTGCAAAAAGTGCTGATATCAGAGTTTTGGTTTTGTCGGCATCAGGCAAGGCATTTTGCTCAGGCCAAGACTTGAAAGAAATGGGAGAAATACCCGCCAATTTCTCATTTGCAGACACTGTAAGGAAAAAATATAATCCCATCATTTTAGGCTTAAGAAGTTTGAATAAACCAGTTATAGCCAAAGTTCAAGGGGTAGCTGCCGGTGCTGGATGTTCATTGGCGTTGGCGGCAGACGTGGTTATAGCATCAGAGGAAGCATCTTTTGCAGAACTTTTTGTTCAAATTGGGCTTGTGCTCGATTCGGGTTCTTCTTTCTTTTTACCCCGTTTGGTTGGCTATGCCAAAGCCTTTGAATTGAGCACGTTGGGCGATCGCATTTCAGCCATTGAAGCAGAAAGAATTGGTATGATAAACAAAGTGGTTCCAGCGGATGAACTTGACCCAACCGTTTCAAGCATAGCTGAACGATACGCTGCAATGCCCACAAAGTCCATTGCATTAATTAAGCGCATGCTGAATCGTTCGTTTGAGTCGAGCCTGGAGCAAATGCTGGAAATGGAAATGTATTTTCAGGAAATTGCTGGTCGATCAAGCGACTTTCGGGAAGGCTACACCGCTTTTAGAGAAAAACGCAAACCAACCTTTGTTGGCAAATAATCTTTGATTGGGCTTTGTTTAGTTCAAGTGCAAACACTACTTTTGCACTCCCAAAATGGACCCGTAGCTTAATTGGATAGAGCATCTGACTACGGATCAGAAGGTTGGGAGTTCGACTCTCTCCGGGTTCACAAAAAAGCCTCCTTTTTCGGAGGCTTTTTTATTTTGGGGAATTTTATCGGCGCCCAGAATAGGTCAATGTTAGTCTACTCTAATGCCAACTTTTTCAAGAATCTTCTGCCATCCTGAGTAATTATTTGCATGTTATAAATTCCTTTAGGATAAGTAGACAAATCGACATCAAACTTAAAATCACGTAAATTCTTCATCATACTTCGTTTTCCGTTGCTGTTGAATATCTCAAACCGTGCACCAAGCATATTTTGGTTTGAAGCAATATAGAACTTACCATCAGTTGGGTTTGGGAAAACTTTAAATTTCGATTGAAGATTGTTTTTATCGATACCAGTAATTTGCGTAATGGATACCTGTAATGATATCGTGTCAGTTTCACAATCGTTACTCACGATAACCCTTGGATCATATTCCCCAATTGTCAAGTAAGTGTGAACAGGATTTTGCTCAATGCTAGACTCACCATCGCCAAACTCCCATAAAAAACTGGAAGCATTTCTTGCCAAAGCACTAAAATTCACAGTTGAACTGTTTGGATAAACTACAGCATTTGCGCTTGCTTGCAAGGCATAAGATGATGGAATAAATACTGTATCAGACATACCTTCACTCATATTATAGTAAGTTCCACTCGGGGTTTCTTCTAACACCAATGCCCTCACCATATATTGGTGAACACCAGAATCTACCAGACATAGATGCTTGAAATTAGTTGAGGTAACCAGGGTGTCATTTATTTTGGAAAAAGGTGAACTCGGGCTTGATTTTGCATAAATATGATATCCCAGCACTGTTGACTGCGGGGATGGATTCCAATTCAAATCAACATGGAAACCATTCCTTTGAGCAACTACATTTGACACCGGATCTACAATATCATTACGCAAAGTTGGGTCGCCCATCAAAGCTATGTGAATTAACCGATGCCCCCAATTAACCCAAATATCTCCTTGGTCATTATTTTGTGTCATTCTGGTGCTATGCCCAATGGTGTTTCCTATTCCCATCCAATGTAAAATCCAATAAGGCCTTCCAGACCATGCATTCGTTAAAGTTTTGCCTTGACAAAGGGGCGCTCTCAATACATTATTTGGTACGTCCCAATCTCCAAAGTAGCTGCCAAACAGCATAGTAAACACCCCGCCCAAATTTGCAGAGGCAAAATTTGTAGTATTCCCTACTCCGCTTACATGAGAAAAGCTTCCACCACCACAACCATAAGACCACAGATAACTTCTATCATTTGCCATGGAATTGAAATAATCTCCTTGTCTAACACTGTCTGGAAATAAAAATGCAGCAAAATTTCGATAAGCGCCACTTGAAAATGCTTCACCACTAAAGTAACCAAAATTGTCGTCAACTACAGCTCTTTTGGTTACAGCAAATTGCTTTTTTCTGAATGCGTGATTCTTGTTTAAATAATTGCGGGTAAGTTGAATTTCACTTTGAGAAAAAGCTGGCATCCTTGATAAGTCAAGGCGACCAAGCTCCAGTTCGGCATCGAAAATTGTGTTCTGGTCGAATTTGCCATCTCCAGGCAAATTGTGAATCCTGGCAGGTCCATTCGTTGTGTTTCTGGAAATATCTGTCCACACTCCGTTCATATCTGCATAATACACGTCGGCAGGCCAGGCACCACGATGATCATTATGGCCATCAACGGCAAATTCTCCGCTGTATGGTACTGCTATGTGGCCGACTATAAACAAACTCTTTGTTTGAATGGAATCCTGAATATATATTGATTTGATTATATTTTTTACATCTGGAACTTTGGTGGTATCTGGTACCACCCTGGATATTACTTCCCATCCATCACTTTCAATATCAGATTTTAAACGCTGTAGCTCTGGAGATAAAGAATCAGCCAAATACCCTGCAATTAACATAATCAATTTCCCACGGAAATGAACTTCTGGGCGTTGAATAGTAGCTGTTATGGCTCCTATACTAAAATAATTGGCAAAACTTCGTTCCATCCTATATTCGTAAACCACGCCAATTGAAACATTGGAATCTATGTACTCGGTTGAGGTTCCAGGTATATCAATATGTGAACCTGGCCAGTTTTCAGTTGCTACTCTTCTTTGAAGCCTGTATAATTCAATCCCTGGATGATTATTTTTCCATTTTACTGTGATTCTTAGTGGTGAAACCTGAGTAGTAACGAACATTTCGATGGCCTTATCTCTGGATGATTGCCCGCTAACATCTGCTAAAAATATTACAAAAAGACCCAGGAACCCCAAAGCTGATTTTCTCATTTTCAAATGTAGCGGTTTTCAATGGCCATTTTCTATGGTTTCAAACACTTTCACAGTCTGTCTGAAGCGTAGGTTTAGTTTCGCTTCACAAACAGCTGCCGCTTTTTATAAGTCAAACTCCTCCAGACCCATTCGAAGGGGCCTATTACAAAAAACCGAAGCCAAATGGCACTGAACAAAATCTGGAAAATCCAGATACAAACCATGATTCCATACACCTTATAAAGTGGCAATTCACCAAATAAACCAAATCCGAAGCCATAGAAAAGGGTGATACAAATGAGGGTTTGAGAGAGATAATTGGTGAAAGCCATTCTGCCAACATTGGCGAGAAGCTTCATAAGCCAACCAAACCAGCTTGACTTATACATCAACAAAAGCAATGAAATATGACCAATGGAGAGTGCAAGCCGTCGAAATTGATACAAACTCACGCCAAAGGCATCAGCATACCTAGTAAAGTCCATTTTTAGCCTAATGCGGGTTTCTACATCATAAATACCCAGGCCTACTCCAATTCCATAGCCTAAAAACACCGTTAAGATGTACCAAAGCGAACCGAGATTCCCAGTCAAAAACCCAGCTTTAAAAAGCAATATGCCTATGAGAATAAAGGCCATGGCATCCCAAAAAAATTCTTTATAAAGGACTATACTTTCAAATTTAATATTGAACCCAGCTACTTCACCAAAAATATCAAAGTAGCCTTTCTGCATGATCTCCTTCGTCTCTTTAGCATGTGTTGCCAACTTTTTGACATCCAAATGCTCCTTCATTTCTTCCCATTCCTTTTTTTGCTTCTTCTCTTTCGAGCTCAATGTCTTTCCTCCTTTTTCTTCCATTATGGTTTTTTCACCTTTCTCCCTTACATCTTTTGCCATGTACATTTTCCCAGTTGGCACTAGCGTACCAATAACGAGACATACCCCAATTAAAGACAACATCACACTGGTTTTCGAGTGCCGAAAAACAAACAAAAACATGCCGCAGATACCGTAATTGAAAAGAATGTCGCCAGGCCATAGAAAAACAAAGGCATTGACCATACCAAACACAATGAGCCAAATGGTACGTCGGTAAAAAATATCAGCGGTTTCCAGGCCTGCACCTCGTTTTTCAAGGCGGTCTAATAATAAAAAAGCGCCCGCTCCAAAAAGCATAGAAAACATGCCCCGCATGGCACCTTCAAAAAACACCGATTGAATCCACCATAACTTGTAATTCAATCCGGAAAGTTCGCCTTTTATGAAAGGGTTACTTGCAATTTGATAGGGCGTAGAAAAAAATGGAATATTCATGATGAGTATTCCTAATAAGGCAAAACCCCGCAACGAATCAAGAATATCAATTCGCTTTTCACGGGCTACTGGGTTCAGGTCTGCTGTTTGGTTCATGTTTTTTATGATCTATTCGCTCAAAAATTACCGTCATACCGAGCATGGGAATGCCTAAATAACCCCTTACTCGGAGGTTGTCATCTTTGCCAAGCCACATTTTACAGTCGTATGTTTTGCCAGTTCGGGGATCGTATATTTTCCCATCTTGAAATTCCTGGTCATTGGCGTTGTAAACAAAGTCAGACAAAAACTCCAAACCAATCACCTCCCTGTTGCGCAAAGCTGGATTTGGATTCTTTACATCCTTGCCTGGTTTTATTCCCCATATCGATTTTCCAAAGTATTTTCCATGCTTTTCATACACAGCAATTCTGCCATCTTTATCTGGAGACCAAAAAGTTCCCGAAACTTGATTTTCATTATTTTTTGACTGACAATCAGCACATTGTGATTGTATAATAAAAAATATTACAAGACTAACCGCACGAAATTGCATGCCCCAAAGGAACATGATTTAACCAAATATGCACATGGCAGATTATTAAAAACTGCATTTTTTTAGGATATTATTTGGTAATTTGTCCATTGCCCCTAATTTTGTATTGAAATCAAATCCAAACGCCGCTTATAGCTCAATTCTACTCTGGTTCATTTTTTGCTCTTCAGAAAATCTGAAGCCGCACACAGCCAATTTTTAAGAGAAGAATTTATGAGTAGATTTCTACGTGTTTTGCTAAATACGTAACTAAGATGAAAACCAATTATCGGGCAACTGATGCTGAATTGTTAAATCAATATCGGCAAGGTGATGAGCGTGCGTTTGCCACACTTCTCAATCGCCATAAATCTCGCATCTACACCACTGCTTATCTTATTCTGAGAGATAAGTACCAGGCTGAAGATGTAATGCAGGAATCTTTTATGAAAGTGGTCGACAATATCAAAGCAGACCGCTACGTTGAAGAGGGGAAATTTGTTCAATGGCTGGTGCGGGTAGCCCACAACTTGTCCATAGACAAAATTAGAAAACGCAACAAGATGCCCATTGCAGTGACCGAAGACGGTGTTGATATTTTCAATCAACTTCAATTTGCCCAAAAGGACGATGACGTTTTCGGAGGTAAAGCTGAATTACTAAAATACATCAGAGAGTACGTGGCTGAACTTCCAGAAGAACAACGACAAGTGTTGCTTATGCGCCACTTTGCCGGAATGAGTTTCAAGGAAATTGCTGATTTCACTGATGTGAGTATTAATACTGCACTCGGGCGGATGCGTTATGCTTTAATCAACATCAGAAAGAAGCTTTCGAAGCATCAACTCGCCTATGATAGAAACATGTACCAAACTTGAACTGCTCCAGTACCTTTACAATGAACTTGACGAATCTGCAATTCGCCAAATAAAAGCAGACATGGAGCAGGACCCGGATTTGAGAAAAATTCACCGGGGTCAACAAAAAGTATTGCGGTTGCTCGATGCCGCATGGCTGGAACCCAGACAGATGGCGGTCGAACAAATATTGGCTTACAGCCGGTATTGAAGCATTAATTTGTTGAACTACATTTGCTGCTCACATGAGCAGAAAAGAACGCTACCAAAAAGTCATTGAATTTTTTTCGAAAGAAATGCCGGTTGCAGAAACTGAACTGGTATACGAAAACCCATTTCAGCTGCTGGTAGCTGTTGTGCTAAGTGCCCAGTGCACCGACAAAAGAGTGAATCTTACCACGCCTGCACTTTTTGAAAAATTTCCTGATGCAACAGCCTTTTCGAAAGCAACTTTCGAAGATGTGTTCGCTTTGATAAAGAGCATTTCATACCCAAACAACAAAGCCCGGCATTTAATTGGTTTGGGGAAAATGCTTGTTGAGCAATACAGCGGTGATTTACCGGCAACAGTAGATGAACTTCAAAAACTACCCGGTGTAGGCAGAAAAACTGCAAACGTCATTGCTTCAGTAGTGTACCAGCAACCCACTATGGCAGTTGACACGCATGTTTTCAGGGTTTCAAAGCGGATTGGACTGGCAAATACTCATTCCAAAACCCCGCTTCAGGTAGAGTTAACTTTATACAAATACCTGCCTAAGGAAATAATTCCAAAAGCACACCACTGGCTTATTCTACACGGACGCTACGTATGTACGGCTCGTAGTCCAAAATGCGAGGCTTGTGGAATTGCGGACGTTTGCAAATATTTTCAATCGGGATTAAGGAAAATGAATAATGAAGACTGAATTGCCTCCCTCGATAAAATTAAGATACATCGGATAGATTACCTGAATCTAGGCGGATGCTGCTTGATATCGTAATAATAAGTAGCTGTTAAGCATGTAGTTACAAAATAGTCTCTACGCTTGTTCCCCCTTGGTGCAGCGCCAAATATGTTACCAGAAATTCTACTCGCTTCAAAACCATTTCCATTTTGGTAAAATACTTCTTTCTCATTCACACCCTGCATAGCTCTTTATTCACCGGTTGATGCAGCATATACCTCGTCATATCTGTTTGACATGACTACGGAAAGTGGGTTTCTGTTATACATAGCATCATAAGCTTCTTCCAGAGGATACTGATCGCTTACGTCGTCAATATAGTCGGTAAACAAAAGTTCTGTATCCAAATTAATTCCTATATCGAGTTTATCATCGACCCTGCAACAAGCCCCAATTCCAATGGGTAATGCAAATTGCCCTCTCTTTTGAAAAAATTTACTTAATGTGATCCTCCACTAAAGTTGCATTTGTAAGTTGAATCTAAGTATGAAACGAATCGGAAATTGAAAAATCAGGCTTAAGGCCGAAGGCAAACATTATGAAGGAAACACAAACTGCTCGAAAAAAGCCATAGGTTTCACAACAGGAATGGCAGCATAGAAGAAATCGCCGGTGTCGTAGGTCACCAATACTTCACAACTTGAACTCAAAGCTGACTCATATTCAAGAGCATCTTCGAAATCAGGCGCTGATTTGAGTTTTGCAGCCTTTTGAGTTTCTTCAGGCCCACAAATTGTAATGTTCAGGTTTTGAGCCAGCAACCTGATTTTCTTCAAAGCTTCCGAAGTGCCAGATTTCTTTTCGGCAAAATAGAAAGCAATGGCCAAACAAAGCGGACTGGTGTACAATTGAAAACGAAGTGAACCCTGCAAACTGAGCAAACGTGCACAAACCTCGTATTCAGGGTATTTGCGCTGAACTATATTTACCAATACATTGGCATCAACAAATACCCGCATCAGCCTTTGGATGCAAAAAACTCATCTTTAAGCTTTTTGCGGGTTTTATTTTGGGTGCCGTATTCCACTGGGCCATCTGCCACCATGCTCACCCAATCTGCAACCGGATAGTCTTCAATGGATTGTTTCTTGTCTGCGGTGATGGCACGGCTCAAAAGAAGTTCTGTAAGACGGCTTAAACTTAAACCTTTTGATGCAGCAAAAGCTTTGGCGTCTTCAATAACGGAAGACTTGAAACTAAGGGTTACTTTGGCGTCCATGACATTCAAATTTCCAATTCGACCACAAAAATAACAATTTCACGTAAAACAAAAAATAATTATACGTACAACTTACCCAAATCGTTGCCAATATCACCCCGTTGAAATTTACCTTGCCAAACTGCTGAATTTGAACTCAACTTTGCTTGCTCCAAAGCTTCTTCTAAGGTTGACCCAATGCCGGTAAATGCCATGACCCGTCCTCCATTTGTAAGCAGTTTCCCATTTGAATCTTTTCTTGTTCCGGCGTGAAACAGTAAACCTAAATTGTCAGTTTGAGAAATATGAATCTCATCCCCTTTTCGGTAATTTCCGGGATAGCCTTCTGCCACGCCAACTATTGTAGTTGTAGTTTCTGCTGAAACCTTGATATCGAACTGATGCAAAGTCTGATTTTTTAAAGCCAGAAACAGTGGAACAAGATCAGATGCAATCCTTGGCAGAACGGCTTCGGTTTCAGGGTCGCCCATTCTGGCATTGTACTCGATCACATAAGGTTCACCCGCAACGTTGATAAGTCCAAAAAATACAAAACCTTGATAATAAATTCCTTCATGCTGTAAACTTTTGAAAGTCGGATCCACTACCCTTTGAATTACTTTTGCTTTAAATACTTCATCAAAAAAAGGAACAGGGGAAACAGCTCCCATACCACCAGTATTTGGCCCGTTATCTCCTTCGCCAATTCTTTTATAATCTTTTGCTTCTGGCAGTAATATATAAGAGTTTCCATCGGACAAGGCAAACACCGAAACTTCTATTCCATCCAAAAATTCTTCAACCACTACTTTTGCACCGGCTGAAGCAAATTTGCCATCATAAATCATGGCATGAATTTCCTTTTCTGCTTCTTCTTTTGATTCGCAAATCACCACGCCTTTTCCGGCGGCCAAACCATCTGCTTTCACAACATAAGGCGCTTCAAGTTCATTCAACCAACTATCCACTTCAGAAACATTCATGGCACCAAATGTTTTTGCTTTAGCGGTCGGAATTCCATTTCGCAACATAAACTGCTTCGAAAAATCCTTGCTTCCTTCCAACATGGCTCCGGCTTTGTTTGGACCAACCAGTGTAATATGCTTGAGATCAGGTTTAGAATCAAAAAAATCGACGATACCTGCAACCAAAGGAGCTTCCGGACCAACAACTAGCAAACGAATATCATTTTCAAGACAAACGTTTGCAACCGTCTCAAAATCAAGCGGGTCAATAGGAATATTTGTTCCAAGCACTTCAGTACCTCCGTTTCCGGGCAGCATAAACAATTTATTCAGCAAAGTACTTTGGCTTATTTTCCAGGCAAAAGCATGTTCTCTTCCGCCATTGCCTACAATGCCAATGTTTATTTTTTCTGATGTCGTCATGGCTATTTTACAGAATAGTTTGGTGCTTCACGCATAATATACACATCGTGAGGGTGGCTTTCCCTTGAACCGGCAGCTGTTATTTTCACAAATCTGGCCGACTTCAAATCTTCGAGATTTTTGGCTCCACAATAACCCATGCCAGCTTTCAATCCGCCAACCAGTTGATAAATCACCTCGCCAACTTTCCCTTTAAATGGAACCCTTCCTACAATTCCCTCAGGAACAAGCTTCTTGGCTTCAGTTTCTTCTGCCTGAAAATAACGATCCTTAGAACCTTCTTCCATGGCTTCAACCGAACCCATACCTCGGTAGGTCTTAAATTTTCTCCCTTCGTAAATAATCATTTCACCTGGTGCTTCTTCTGTGCCCGCCAAAAGAGACCCAACCATGATGGTACCAGCTCCAGCAGCTAAAGCTTTGGTTAAGTCGCCTGAAAAACGAATACCACCATCGGCAATTACAGGAATGCCAAGCGGTTTAAGGGCTTCAACAGCATCGATCACCGCAGAAAGTTGGGGAACGCCCACGCCTGCAATAATTCGGGTAGTGCAAATGGATCCTGGACCAACACCTACTTTTACACCATCTGCACCTGCTTTAGCCAAGGCCAATGCTCCTTCGCCTGTAGCCACATTGCCTGCAATAATGGGCAAATTCGGAAAATGGGCTTTTGCTTTTATTACCGCATCAAGCACACCTTTAGAGTGACCATGCGCTGTATCTATTCCAACTACATCAACACCTGCTCTCGACAAAGCTTCAAGCCGTTCAATCATATCGGCAGTGTTGCCAACAGCTGCCCCAACCCGTAACCTGCCAAGACCATCTTTAGAAGAATTGGGGTTGAATTTTCTTTTGATAATGTCTTTATAAGTAACAAGCCCAACCAGTTTACCAGCTTTGCTCACAATGGGCAGCTTTTCAATCTTAAATTCCTGAAGTATGTCCTCCGCTTTGTCGAGCCCTAATCCTTCTTCGCCAATAATCAAATTGTCTTTGGTCATTACCTGCACAACAGGTTTACTGAAATCTTTTTCGAACCGCAAGTCCCGATTAGTCAGAATTCCCTTAAGCCGGCCTTGATCATCAACAATAGGAATTCCTCCGATTTTGAGCTCCCGCATAATTTTTTGTGCATCGCCAATGACAGCTTGCTCCGACAAGGTGATTGGGTCGATGATCATGCCGCTTTGCGATCGTTTCACCTTACGAACTTGCTCAGCTTGCTGGTCAACACTCATATTTTTATGAATGAAACCCAATCCGCCTTCTTTGGCCATAGCAATAGCTAGTTCATACTCTGTCACTGTGTCCATAGCGGCGGAAACAAGCGGAATATTGAGAATAATGGATTGAGTTAGTTGGGCAGATGTATCAACATCCTTGGGTAATACTTCTGAATAGCCGGGAACGAGCAAGACATCGTCGTAAGTAAGGGCTTCAGAAAACTGAGTGAAATGTGGGGTAGGCATGGCAAAAAACCAGTTAGGTTATTTGCCGGGCAAAGGTAATCCGAAAAAGCAGATCATTATTGAAAATGCTATTTTCAGAAAAAATAATTGACCTACAGGCCCATGAAAGGGATGGTCTCAGAATCAAAAAATCTCCGATTATTCAGATAACAAACTGGCAATGAGAATGATAAACTTAAATTTTTAGCAAGGCTTATCGAAACATGCTTTTTATACTACCCCAGGAACGTTGCACAGCTGTAGGAAAGAAATTTACGTTGGTGTAAAAATTCTGGGTCTGCCCGTTGTTCAACTTTATGGTAAGTCGATAGTTTATTTGCTGAGATGGGTCGGTGTTGGGTGACAACGTGTTGTCAAGATAAAAATAATTGCCTGCCTGACTGGCATGCACGGTAGTAATTTTATTAAAAAAGGATTCGGAGGATTGCTTTCTGGAAATCTCATAATCGACAACTCCTGCTTCGTCGTTGATTTTCCATTCTAACTTCACCTCTCTACCATGAAGCAAACCTGTAAACGATTGTAGCGTGAAAGAGAAGGCTGCTAAGATAGCGGCAATCGAAATTAAGAGAAGGGTTTGAAGTAGTCCTGATTTCATGATCCACGGAGGGCAAAAGTAAAAACTTAGTTTCAAACTAAAAACTTACTTTTTCCGGCAACTAAGGTACCAGTTTCATTTCATTTACCAAATGACTTGCACCCGCAAATTTATCTACAATAAAAAGAACGTACCGAATATCGACTACAATGTTCCTGCAAAGATCAGGTGAGTACATAATGTCGCTCATCGTGCCCTCCCAGCAACGATCAAAATTTAGACCCAATAAGTGCCCATTTGCATCTAAGACGGGACTTCCCGAGTTGCCACCCGTGGTGTGGTTTGATGCCGCAAAAGCAACTGGCATATCTTTTTCTGTGCCTATATATTGCCCAAAATCTTTTGATTTATACAAAGTTTTTAGCTTTTCGGGTACTTCAAATTCATTGTTGTTTGGATCTTCCTTTTCCATAATCCCCGACAAATAAGTAAACGGCAGGTAAGTGACACCATCTTTGGGCTGATAACTTTTTACTTGCCCATAAGCCACCCGAAGGGTAAGATTTGCATCAGGATAAAACTTTTTATCGGCCTGCATTTCTCGCAAACCTTCGACATACAACTTCATCCAAGCATCAGCTTCTGCATTTAGTAAGGTAAATGGAGGTGCCAAATTTTTCCTGTGATTCTCATTCAAAGCCTCGGCCAACTTCATGGCGGGATCTTCAATCAAACGTTTTGGTTTGCCTTTTATCACGTCTACCAATACTTTTTTAAGTGCATTGCTGTCGGCCAAAGCCGTTTTTGAGAAAAAATCCTGCGTTAATTTATTCCAATCCTGTTTATCGTTTTCAACCCAACTTCTAAAATATTCTGGTTGAAGATTTTTGTCCAAGTCGTTGTAATAGGCCGAAAGGCAAACTGGAAACAGCTTCCTGTCAGTATTGAGATCATAGTTTTTGAAAAAGCTTCGATAATAAGCTTCAGTTCTTTTCATCAAAGCATCGGAAGGTTTTCCAGCTTGAGCACTATCTGACAAGGTTTTAAGATTTGAAGCCAAAACCAATATTTCAGCACCCCATGCTGCTTCCCGTTGATACTCAGCGGCAAGTTGAATGGCGCCCTGATCCTCGAATATGCGTTTTAAGTTTGAAAGTACCTCTCCATATTTTGCTCTCCGCTGCGGATCGAGATAAGTCCAGGTTACAAACGCTTGCTCCAATTGCTCTTTTTTCTCAATGGCTTTGATGCGTTTTAGACCCATTAACTCGCCAGACCACTTTTTCCAGGCATTGGCAATGGTCGATTGCTTGTCAGCATATTTAATTTTCAGTGCTGGCGAACTTGCCATGGCTGCGTCAATAATATCCAACCTTTGACGGCGAAGTTTCACTTTATAAGGACTAGATTTCTCGGTAATCACTTTTAATGCATAGGACGGCAGGTATTGTGTGGTGCGCCCCGGAAACCCAAAAACCATGGTAAAGTCTCCTTCTTTGGCTCCTTTGAGTGAAATGGGTAAAAAATGCTTGGGCTTGTAGGGAACATTTGCGGCAGCGTAAGAAGCTGGCTTATTGTCAGCCCCGGCATAAACCCTGAAAACTGAGAAATCGCCGGTATGTCTTGGCCAAACCCAATTGTCGGTATCGCCACCAAATTTGCCAATGGACGAAGGCGGGGCACCAACCAGTCGCACATCTTTGAAAGTTTCGGTGACGAACATAAAGTATTGAGCACCATAGAAAAACGGTTTTATACTAGCTCCATAATGCGTGCCTTGAGTAGCCTGCTTGATAATTCTTGCGCTATTTTCGGAAATCAACTTCGGATGATTCGCCGGATCAAATGCAGCCAGGCCAGCTAAAACCTGCTCTGTTACATCTTCCATTCTCACGATGAAGGTTACTGAGAGACCTGGATTTGGCAGTTCCTGCTCCCGGTTCATAGCCCAAAATCCGTTGGTTAAATAGTCCTTTTCAACTGAACTGTGTGATTGGATTTGCGAAAAACCACAATGGTGATTGGTGAGTAACAATCCTTCTGCAGAAACCAATTCACCCGTGCAACCTCCCCCGAAAAGTACAATCGCATCTTTTAGGCTTGATTTATTCACCGAATAAATATCTTCTGCACTAAGCTTGAGGCCTTTTGCTTGCATATCGGCTTCATTGAGTGATTTAAGAAAAATGGGAAGCCACATACCTTCGTCTGCAAAGGCAAAGCTTCGAAAGAGAAAAATGGCAAGGATGAACAGTTTAGTTTTTTTCATGGTTTGGCAGGCAGCGACTTAAATCCGTCGGCAAGTTTATTGGTTCTTTTCACAATCCGGTAAGCATCTTGGACATCTTCTTTTGGAAGGCAGGGAAATTTAATGTCCCAACAAAATACTGGCTTATCTCCGGGTACATTTGATTTATATGAAACAGGAGTGTTGACTGTAAAATTACCGCATTCCATTTTTTCATTTATCACAGGTGGAATGGCCGAACCTTTCCACCACCTAATTTTTTCAAATTCAAATTCTCGAACAGTTTTTACAAAATGAGTAGATTGGAGTCCTATAATTAGCCCAAAATAACCACCCAATACCCAACGGTCATTGAATCTTATAATGATCAAAACAATAAGTCCGAGTGCTAAAATGAGCAAGGTTCCAAATCCATAACGGGGCTCTGTTACCGAAAACAACCAAACCAAAGAGGCAGCCAACATGCTCACATACAAGGCCCTGAAAAACAAGCCAAACTGATTTCGGTAGTACCACAACAAAAATGGCCCAGCCAATAGCTGCATAAATGCCAACCCGATAATGACCCGACTTTCCACATTAAATGCTGAAAACCAGCTTTTAAGCCAGCTTAGTGAATAATTTTCTGGAGGAGCAAAGGCACCAAATTGCGCCATGTAAAACTTGTTCTGAATTCTATCTAGAGGCACTTTCCAATCAGGAGAAAACCAGTCAAATTGTGTAAGTGGATAAAATAGATAGCCGCTGAGTATATAATTCCGGTACAGATGTGGAAACAACACCAGCAAACCCACCACCATCCAAATGCCCGCCAGTTTTCTTTGCCTATTTACCATCCACCATAAAACCAGAAATAAACCTGGCAGCAAAAGCATGATAGAAGTCAGCTTGATAGTAAAAACGAACAACCCTAGCCAGATCAAGCTGAAGTTGAAATAATTGGCAGCATCCTTGTCTTTTTCTAAAGCCCTGAACAAAAACAGAATCCATACCAACCAGGAGATTGCTATGGCCGGAATATCAGACGAAGGCCCAGTGAGCAAGTTGCGGTACACAAAAGCAGGTAAAGCAAATAGCAATAGCAATGGCAGAGTTTTTACACCTAAATTCTTGGATCTCAAAGCCGTGTGACCTGCAAATACAGCCATACCAAGCAACCAAACACAAAGCAATCCATTGAGGTCGTACACTCCCGGCGGAAACCAAAAGCCCTTCATACCAAAAAGTGCCTGAACCACATGCCAGCTGCTGTTAAGTGCTGAATGCAGGTTGAGATTGCCCAAGCCGGGTACAATGCCAAATTTTTCTGCAGCCACAATAAAAGGCCGGTAATATGCTCCTTCATCAAATATTTCGGACGGAGAAAAACTTTTAAGATAAAACACACCGAAAGCGAGCACAGCAAAAATACCCAACTGCCAAAAGCCCTTGTCTAACTTTATAAGTCTGTTTTTAAATGCCTTGACGTAAAAACCAAGGTGAAGCAACGATTCCAGCATAGCCACCGCTGAAAACTTAATGAGGGTTTCCCAATTAAGCGGCCAAAAGAGAGATGTGATAGAGGCCAGTAAGGTGCAACCTGCCAATCCATGCAAAAGGGTTAGTGGTATTTGCCAAAGTCCAGCAACAGCAGGACGTACTTTCCACAAGCTGTCCTCTATTCTGGTACCCACCAGAAAACAAAACCAGCTCACCACCAACCAGTTGAATAAGGTTGCTAGCATAATTGAAGGCAGTGTTTTGGTGGTAGTTGCATGAAATGTATATCAATAAAAAAGCCGCCGAAACATAGCTCCGGCAGCTTCTTTTCTATCGTGATTACAGGTGAATTACTTCGCCATACGCAGCAGCTGCAGCTTCCATAACGGCTTCGCTCATGGTCGGGTGAGGGTGAATCGACTTGATAATCTCATGTCCCGTGGTTTCCAACTTGCGGGCCACCACTACCTCGGCAATCATTTCGGTGACGTTGGCGCCAATCATGTGGGCACCAAGCCATTCGCCGTACTTTTTGTCGAAAATCACTTTTACAAAGCCTTCTTTTGCTCCCGATGCACTGGCCTTGCCAGATGCTGAGAAAGGAAATTTACCTACCAAAACATCGTATCCTGCATCACGAGCAGCCTTTTCGGTATAGCCCACTGAGGCAATTTCTGGTACGGTGTAGGTGCAACCTGGGATGTTGCCATAATTAATGGGTTCTGGATGATGCCCTGCAATTTTTTCCACACACACAATTCCTTCAGCTGATGCAACGTGCGCCAATGCGGGACCACGAACAATATCACCAATGGCATACACACCGTCTACATTGGTTTTAAAGAAATCGTCGACCAATACTTTTCCTTTCTCGTGCTTCACACCAACTTCTTCAAGGCCTAGGTTTTCCAGGTTGGTCACCACGCCAGCAGCCGAAAGCACAATATCGCACTCGATGGTGATGTTGCCGGTTTTCGTTTTCACATTTACCTTACAGCCTTTCCCTTTAGTGTCCACCGATTCTACCGAAGAATCTGTATAGATGTCAATTCCTTTTTTCTTAAACTCTTTCTCTAGCGCCTTAGAGATATCTACATCTTCTATTGGAACTACATTAGGCATAAATTCCACGATGGTCACTTTGGTGCCAATGGTATTGTAGAAATAAGCAAACTCACTACCGATAGCCCCCGAACCGATCACTACCATAGATTTGGGTTGCTTTTCCAGCACCATCGCCTTGCGGTAGCCAATTACTTTTTCGTTGTCTATTTTAATGCCCGGTAATTCACGGCTGCGAGCGCCTGTAGCCAAGATGATGTTTTTGGCAGTGTAGGTAGCTTTTTTACCATCTTCGGCTGTAACTTCTACCGTATTCTTTGAGGCCAGTTTACCATGACCAAGCAGTTTTTCGATCTTATTCTTTTTAAATAAAAACTCAATGCCTTTGCTCATGCCACCTGCTACACCACGGCTGCGGGAAATCATACTGGTGAAGTCAACAGATGCATCTTTTATATTGATGCCGTAGTCTTTGGCATGTTGAATATATTCGAACACCTGTGCGCTTTTCAATAAAGCTTTGGTGGGTATACAGCCCCAGTTGAGGCAAATTCCACCGAGTTCTTCTTTCTCAACTACGGCTACTTTTAGTCCCAGTTGCGACGCTCTGATGGCGGCCACATAGCCTCCCGGTCCACTGCCGATTACAATCAAATCAAAAGTTGCAGACATATTTTCTTTTTGTTATTTGCTGATTTTTTGAGGGCGCAAAGTTATGGTTATTTGCATGTGGTCAAAGTTGCAACGCCATTCCCTTCAACTTCAAGCAAGAGGTGAAGGTTTTATAATTACTACAGATAAGAGGTTAACGGTTGAGAAATTCTCTTACCAGCACTTCCGCCTTTTGCAGGGTTTCGTCCAGGTTTTCGTTGAGCAACACAACATCAAATTGATTTTGGAAGCTCATTTCAAAGTTCACTTTAAACAGCCTTCTTGAAATACTATCCTCCGTATCTGACCCACGCCCTCTGAGCCTATTCTCAAGTTCTGCCACGCTGGGCACTTTTACAAAAATGGCTAATGCCTGATCTCCATAGTACTTTTTGATGCTCAAACCACCTTTTACGTCTACATCAAATATTACATTTTTGCCTGATTCTGTTAAGCGTTGAATTTCAGACTTCAGTGTTCCATAAAAAGCACCTTCGTATACTTCTTCCCATTCCACAAATTCGTCCTGATCTATTTTGTACTTGAACTCGTCGGGAGTGAGAAAGTAGTAATCTTTTCCGTTCACTTCTGTTCGTCCACGTTTGTCACGGGTGCAGGCAGAAATACTAAAGCCCAAATTGTCGATAACGCTGAGCAAATGCCTAACGATGGTTGTTTTGCCAGAACCAGACGGGGCAGAAAAAACAATGAGCTTACCTGTTTTAGGCGATGTTGCTGAAATCATGAAAGCGGGAATGAATGATATTTTTTGCAATGTTAAATAATTCCTGCACCTTCAAAACTTAAAAACTCAGGTATCTGTTCTATGGAATTTAGTGATGTGTTTTGGTATGCGGGTATAGCCTATTGGATTTACAGCATTTTTGGCAGGAAAAAGAAACCGCAAGTCGCTGCTGAAAAATCGACTCAGAAACCCAAAGTTGAGCGAAGACAAACCCGCAACCAGGATTCAAAAAAACCTATTGACGCCAAGGAACTGGAGTGGCTGAAAAAAATCAACCCTGATTTGTATAAGCAATTTACAGGCCGATCAGCCAATGAAGAAACACCGAAGCCTATTACCAAGGCTACCAAGGAAACCAGCTCTGATAAATACACAAGGCTTCGCAGACAACAGGAAGATTCAGAAACAGTAGAAGTGCTCGACTACGAAAATACGCCTAAAGATAAGTGGCAATCGAAATACAAGGCAATAGTTGTAGAACCAAGCAGGAAACAAATATTGGCAGAACAGGAAAAGAAGAAAAAGCTTGCAACTGCCATTGACGGGGTACTAAAAAACAAAAGCCTGCTCAAGCAGGCCTTCATTTTTTCTGAAATCATTAAACCAAAGTATTAAGTACCTAATGCTGTGGTTTTGTTAATTTTTATAATCCTAAACCAGGAAAGCATTTTTATTACTGGATAGCTCGGATCAAATTCAAACCATTTCACAGCAAAGTTGAGCCGGGCTGGCAATTTGTGATGGTTGTTTTGAAACAATTCGCCCATCATCAACAAATCAAGTACCAAAGAATTTTTGGATTTATCTTTATTGTCGAAGTTTTGATAGCCGTATTTGTGACCGCTCCAGTTTACTATAGCTCCATGCACCGGCCCCATTAAAAAGTGAATGGGAAGCAACAAAAATAGATACCAGGCATTGGAAGGCACAAAATAAATGTAAAAAAGAGAATAGGCAGTTCCCCAAGCCACACGGCTAATCCAGGAATCTCCCATTTTTTCTACCAAAGACCATTGAGGAATGTTGGCAGTGAAGCGGGATTCAACTTCAGATGTTTGGTGCAAAATGCCATTATAAATCGCTTTTGTTTTCCACATCATTTCGAACACATTTTTTGAATTATGCGGTGTATGGGGATCTTTGTCTGTGTCAGAATATGCATGGTGCATTCTATGTAAAACAGCATAAGCACGTGGGCTCAGGTATGAAGAGCCTTGAGTTATGTAGGTGAAAAAGTAAAAAAATCTTTCCCAGAACTTATTCATGCTGAACATTTTATGAGCAGAATAACGGTGAAGGAAAAAAGTTTGGGAGAAGAGAGACAGGTACCAATGACCCGCAAAAAAAGCAAGAATGACTATCACTTGATTGAGAAGTGTTTAAATTTTGTACAAATATATGCACTTACATAATAAAAAACGTTGCCATAATGTTCAAAAAATTCAAAAACTGGTGGTGGCATAGCTCAACAGGTTGCAGCCCATCTTAAGTGCTTGCTGCCTGATTTCTTCTGGATCGTTGTGTACAGATTGGTCTTCCCAGCCATTGCCAAGGTCAGATTCAAAGCTATAGAAACACACCAATCTGCCTTTGTAAATTAACCCATAACCTTGAGGCGGCTTGCTGTCATGTTCATGGATTTTGGGCAAACCCTTAGGAAATTTATACTTCTGGTGGTAGATAGGATGGTCAAATGGAAGCTCAACAAAACTGAGTTCTGGAAACACTTTTTTAATTTCAATCCTGATAAACTTATCGAGACCATAGTTGTCATCTATATGCAAGAAGCCGCCTCCAATAAGATATTTGCGCAAATTCTGCGCCTCCTGATCAGTAAAAACTACGTTTCCATGACCCGTCATATGCACAAAAGGATAGGTGAATAGTTCGCCAGAGCCTACTTCTACCACATCTTCATCGGGCGAAATGTTGAGCCGAAGGTTTCGGTTGGCAAAATCGATCAGGTTGGGCAGAGATGTTTTGTTGGCATACCAGTCGCCCCCGCCTCCATATTTGAGTTTGGCTATTTTAAAGGCATAGCGTTGGGCAAAAGCGGACTGCACAAAGACGGTCAACAACAAACCCAACATCATGGCAAATTTTTTCATCCTGTTGTGTGTTTCCAATTCAAGCAGTAAAGAAACGAGCAAAATGCGGGATTGTTGAATGTTTCGACTTTACAACTATTCCGACCAGCGCTCCAATGGTGTTCAATTTCTACAAAGACCTTGACTATACAATTGTATTTCTGCCTACTGCGAAATCTTTAACTCCTCTCCTACCCATTTCACCTCAATCACCAGACCTAAGGTAGACTCATTGGCTGGCAAGTGAATGTATTTCCAGTTTTTGGAGTTTGGTTGGCCTTCGTGGTAGTCTCGCAAAGCAGCATGTTCAAGCATGGTTTGCGTGCCCAAAATCCGGGCCGATGCTATGCTGCTCGATATATTTTTGAGTATCAATTTCCCTTTTCTTCCTGGCGGCACAAACAAATAAAGTGTATTGCCTTTTCGGGTGCTTGGGCCGTCGTAAAGTCCAACAGGCAATCCGGCTCGGGTGCCGAAAATTGCTTCCTGGTTTATTTTTATCCATTCGCCCAAGGCTTTTTTCTTTTCCACCTGTTCGATCGAAATATGCCCACGCTGGTCGGGAGCCACATTCAGCAGTAAGTTTCCACCAAGTCCTGCCGTGTGCATCAGTATTTGCACAAGTTCTTCTGGTTCTTTCAGGTGCTTGCCTGCATCAGGGCCATTCCAATTGAATCCAAGGGTAGTGCACAGTTCCCAAGCTGCATTGCTGGTGGGCGCTTTCATGGGAATAATCATTTCAGGAGTTGAATAATCGCCCAGGTTCTGGTGCCGCAATCGGTTGTTCACCACCGCCCAGGGTTGGTATTTTTTCACGGTATCCATGATTTGAAAACTTCGCCAACTGTCTGCACTGTGCTCCCAATCGCCATCGAACCAAAAAAGATCAATTTTGCCATAGTTGCGGCAGAGGTGGCTCACTTCGAACAACATATCATCGGTGAATCTTTTCCAGGCTTTGAAGTCTGTACGGCTTGAATCGATGGTTTTTTTGTCCTCTTTGAGTACTATTTTAAAATAATCGGGATGGCAACGGTCGGGCAAACTGTAGTACAAACCCACTTTTAAACCTTCGGCCCGCATTTCCTCGCAATAGGCAGTAAGTACATCTCGCCTGGCAGGTGAGCTTTTCTTGGCCGTAAACCTGGATCGGGGTGAATCGAACAAGGCAAAACCAACGTGGTGCTTGGTGGTGAGCACCACATATTGAGCACCCCACTCTTTCATCATTTTGGCCCAGGCTTTGGGGTCATATTGCGTGGCTGTGAAAGCTTTTGCCCCCTCGAGGGCGGAGGCTTTGTAGCTTTCTTGTGATTGCTTGGCTTCTTCTTGAGATTTTTCCCGCTCGATGCACCAATGGATGAAGGTGCCGTATTTGGCATCGAGAAACCATTGTTTCTCAGGTGGCAATGTGGTTTGAGCCTTCGATTGGATACATGCCATCGAAGCGAGTAATGCTAATGCAGAAGCTTTTATCAATTTGAATGTTGTTTCGAGTTTCAAATATACATGGAGGCTTGAATCAAATTATGATCAAAAAATGGAAAGGCTAATGAAAATCTGGCTTCACTTCATTGCAGTAAATTTCTTTCATTTGCCCAACATCAAAACGACTATGAAATATACACTAAAAACATTGTATGCTGCTTTGGGCATGTTCTTGCTTCATGCTGTCACCTTTGCCCAGGCCGAGTATGTGCCAACGAAAGAAAACCTGGAAAACAGAAAAACTTTTCAGGACAATAAGTTTGGCCTGTTTATTCATTGGGGCGTATATTCAACATTGGCCGATGGTGAATGGGTGATGCGGCACCGGGACATTCCTGTGTCACAATATGAAAAACTGCCACCCTATTTCAATCCTATTGGTTTTGATGCAGAAGCATGGGTGTTGATGGCAAAAAATGCAGGCATGAAATACATCACTTTCACCAGCCGCCACCACGACGGTTTTGCCATGTTCGATTCAAAAGTTTCGGACTACAACGTAGCACAAAAAACACCTTACAAAAAGGATATCGTGGCCGAGTTATCAAAAGCCTGTAAGAAATATGGCATGCAGTTGTTTCTCTATTATTCTCACCTGGACTGGCATCACAACGACTATTTTCCACGATCAAACACGTCCATCAATAAAGGCGGGCAAGACTGGAGCGGACGCCCACCAAGTGGAAACTGGAGCAATTATTTGAAGTATATGAACGGCCAACTTGCTGAACTGCTCACAAACTATGGCACCATTGGCGGCATTTGGTTCGATGGTTGGTGGGACAATAAAGAGGCCGATTGGAAGCTAAAAGAACAATATGAACTCATCCACAAATTGCAACCCGGCTGCCTCATTGGCAACAACCACCACCAATCGCCAAAATTGGGAGAAGATTTTCAAATGTTTGAAAAAGACCTTCCGGGACATAACACAACAGGTTTTGCGGAAAGCGATGTAACATTTGGCAGCTTGCCCATCGAAATGTGCGAAACCATGAACAATAGCTGGGGCTACAACCTGAAGGATCGAAAATTTAAATCGAGCAAATTCATTGTGCAGCTGTTGGTAAAAAATGCTGGCTACAACAGCAATTTATTGTTGAATGTAGGACCACAGCCAGATGGTAGAATCATGCCAGAAAATATCGACACTTTAAAGAAAGTGGGGAGTTGGTTGGCCCAATATGGAACAAGTATTTATGGTACCCGAGGAGGCATATTTCCGATTCAGCAGTGGGGTGTGATTGTAAAAAAGGAGCAAACACATTACATTCATGTACTGGAAATGCCCACCGCCGGAAAACTTTTTATACCTGGCTGGCCAGGGAAACCCAAACGGGTGACTCCATTCATTGGCAACAAAAAAATTCCTTTTAAAGTAATGCCGGAAGGTTTATTGCTCGATTTGGCCGGGCTCAATTTCGATGGAATTGATCTTGTGTTGACTGTGCAGTAATTACGATGAATATTGAAAGGAAAACTTGAGCGTATTTAAAGCAAAATAAACAAAAGCCGAAGCCGAAACTCAACAACTTATTACTTTTTACAATCCTGAATTCCAAGGTCCACCATCAAATCTAAACCTAAATTCCTGATGGTGTTCACAATATCAAGGACCAAATGACCAACGTGCTTGAAGTGCGTGGACGTGGCCTTATCATTGGCATTGCTTTGCCCGAACAACCGGCCCATGTCCAAAAGCAATTGCTTTTCAAACACCGGATTTTTACAGGAAGTGCCAACCCAAATGTCATTCATTTATTCCCAATAATGAACCTAAGCCAGGCCCATGCCGATCGGTTTTTGGAGGCGATGCGGGAGGTATTAATGGGGTAACATCAACTTAAACCAATAAAGTATTTTAACTTAATGAGTCTAATTTCGGCTTATGAACACGCAACAATCATTGCATCTACCCATTTTGATAGAACAAGATGAAGCTGGCATTTTTATCGTTTCATGCCCATCATTCAGGGCTTGCCATTCTTATGGAAAAACAACTGAAGATGGGCTTGAAAACATCAAGGAGGTGATTGACATGTGTTTGCATGAAGAACAAAAACCAACTCTGAACCGATTTGCAGGTTTTCGTGAAATTGAATTTTCGTCAAAAGTAGCTTAAGCGTTGAGCACAATACAGGTTGTTGTTTCTGGAAAGGAATTGTTAAAAATTCTGGCAAAACTCGGGTTTGAAGTAGTTCGGATCAATGGCTCACACCATATATTAAAAAACTAGGACGGAAGAGTAACCACAGTGCCTGTTTATGGCAATGATGATTTACCCAAAGGCCTGATGCGTAAGATAATAAGGGAAGACCTGGAGATGGAATTAGGTGACTTTGAAAAACTGATAAAGAGCGATTAACTATTTGAGATGACTTCCTTTTCACTGGTTAAATTGTCTCGAAAAGGATTTCAAACTTGAGGATTAGCTGGAATGGCTATACCTCCGAACGTTCAGACATGCAATTGAGTTTTTCCTGATTCACTTCACCAACAATTCCCCATGCCTGGCCAAACCTGCTGCCTGAAGCATGGGCAGTACCCAATCGGCCTCCCAGCGGTGGTCGAAATTAAGCGGATAGAGGTGGGTGTAGGTTATTTCATGGCGGGCAAAAACCAGCAGAAACTCTTTCGATGAACGCAGAAACTGGTCGTAGCCACCCACAATGATGCTTTTTGAACGGAAGCTTTCCGGGCGTTGTTCAGCCAGTGCAGGCAGGTAAAAATGGGTCATAAAATAATCTTGTTTGCCGAAGACCTGATCCATGCCCCAATTGGAATTAAAACTCGTGGCCAAAGGTGAATCCCAAACCATGATGCCATCGACCAGGTCGGGCTGTTGGCAGAGGATAAACATACTCCCCCACCCGCTTTTTGAAAAACCCAGCAAATGCACCCTGACCTTGGGGTGTGCAACATATTTTTTTTGAAAATGCTGAATCAACTGCACCATAAAATCCAGCTGCCGCACTTCTGGCTCGACAGGGTGATTCGCATACCAGGGCATACGCACAAACTCAGGTTGAACAAACACCACGTTATTACGAATAAAACCACTGTCGGCCAGCTCTTTGCACACTACAAGACCTTGTCCGTATTTGGGTGACTTTTTGCGTGCTTCAACGGGTAGCACAAACACCAAATGAACCACCTAGTCGGGATTCAACCCATGTTCAAACCCTTGAACGGTAGTGGTATGCTCCTGATGGGGCGATGGAAATTTAAAGTGAAAAGGCTGGGCGCATACCAATTGGATTGACAGTGCGCAAAAAAATGCCAGGGTACAATACTTCATTGGATGAGTTTCAATTCCGCTCTATCCTGACAAATAAATGTATTGTTACTCACGGTCTTAAGGATTATTATTCAGGCCTTGAAGTAGCTTAAACGCAATGTAGCCATCCTTTTCTTTATCGCTGAGGCTGTTGTAATGCGCTTGGCCCAGAGCTTCAATTTCGGCAACACGCTCAGGGGTAAGTACAATTTTGCCTTCGTTGCGTTTTCTAAAAATTTCACTCAATTCTTCCAATTCATTGTCTGTCATATTTGCGTAGTTTTTTTTGTTAACATTTTATAAGGTGGTAATTTACCAAAAGCAGATTTGATGTGCAATAGGTCAAAGTAAGTTGGGGGAATTGAGTGCTCATTTTTCTAAGACTGCCGACCACCTTTTGAAATTGGTTCTTAACCTAGGATCTATTGCATGGCAACTATTTGATATTCAAGGCAAAGCAATCTAAAGCGACCATGCTTTGAACGAAGCAACTGTTTCAACAGCTCACTTGAAGCCTGGCATCTATTTGTTGAAAATTTCAACTCAAGGCTTGCCAGTCCAATGTCTTTGCTTTGCAAAAAGATCAAAGTGGATTCGCTATTGGGGTGCTCCTGAGAATGAATAGGAAAAGTCTTACTCAAATCTTGGAATTTAGAAAAAAATGCAAGATTGTTGCTTGGTTGTTTACGCACTGAAAAATTGAAAACCCAATTGTGCTTTTTGTATTAATATCCCATGCGTTTATTCAAAAATTGCATGTTTGTAAAATGATAAAAGCTAATGAATCAACGGTTTACTGGAATTGGAGAATTGAAAACCTGCGTATATTTACAAGTTATGCCCTATGCTACAACACACATCTGTTTAGACAAAGAAAACTCTAATTTTAAATTTTTAATAAAATTCTATAGAGTAAAACAAAAATCATATGAGCGATAAACGAACCCCAATCCCAAACTGGCTTCAGGCCTTGCAAGAAAACTCATGGGAATTGGAGCTTCTTATTTCTGGAGGTGCTGTTTTTACCCTTGTACAAGCTCCAGATTTATTACAAGACTGGATGTTAGGATTCCTATCAATACATGATTTGGATGCAGCACCAATTTTCTTCCTAGGAGGCATGCTTGGAATTAAAATACTCACAAACGGGTTTATTCTTCACCTTTTATTGCGTTCGTACTGGTTGGCTTTGGTTTGCGTAAATTATGTTTTCCCTCAAGGAATTAATAGCAGGAAAGTTCAATTGAAATTTCCTTTCAAGGCTTCTGATATTGAAGGTGATTTACAGGAACAGATCATGAAAGTAGATCGTCTTTCCGGATTGGTTATTTTTATATCCATACTAAGTACAATTGTATTGGCTGGCCTTACTGTTTTATTTTTTTTATTTCTCACTTACGAATTTAATTCTGAAAAATTCTTTAGTCCCATTGTATATGAAATATTTTCAAATATATTTTCTATTTCAATTGTATTTTACATTACTGACCTGCTATTCATGGGCTTTTTTCGAAAGATTCCATATTTATCCTATTTATTTTTTCCCTTTTTTTTCATTTATGACTTTATCACATTAAGACTATTTTATGTGAGAGCTATTGTCCTTTTCAGTAGTAATGTTAAAAGATGGCCATTTCGTTCGGGTGCTTTTATATTTATGATAATAACATTTGGTTCAACTCTCCTTTCAATCAATCATTTCCGTCAAGGTATAAGCTTTTTTGATTCTAGAGATTATACCGATAAACTTAGTAAAAACAATTCGGTGGCAGATTGGAAGTATGCTGATGTATGCCCACATTCATATTCAATGGCTTATATTCCTTCAAAGATTATTGAAAATAATTTTCTTACCGTTGGCATTGGTTATAAACCTTGGATGGACAATCTCATTCGTTCCAGTACTAAAGTCGATAGTCTGAAATATGTAGATCGAATTTTCGAGGTTTCCATTGATGACAGTCTTTATTCAAACATTGTGTGGAGAGGTGTCCATAGAATGGATTTTCCAAGTTCAGGTTTAGAAGCTTTCCTTAATATTTCAAACCTGGCAAATGGAGAGCATATACTTAAAATAAAGTTGAAAGATTTTCCTGACGCTGAGTATAGGGAATATGTAAGACTAAATGCCGCTAGTGATAAATACCCCCTTTTTATTCCTTTCTGTAAAGATGTGTATTAGTTATATAATTCCATACACGAGCTGAACGATTTGCTTTTAGTGCCAATATTTTGAACTCAATTTAGATTAGGGACCAAATACTCTATGAAATTTCAAAGATTGATTGTAATTGACTATCGCACAGGTCATAACATTGTATTTCTAAAAATGCGGCTGAGTCACATCGCAGGAAGAGATTCGCTTATAGGAAATTCAGTTAAACGTATGAGATTCGGTGCTTTAAGTCCACATCTTCAGAAATACAAAAAACGTTAGCAGTAACTTTTGAAGAAAAAAAAACCGAAACCAATTTGGAATTTATACCAAGAGTTGGTATCTTTGAAAAAAAAATTATGGGACGAAATACATCAATTTTACTTGGCGACCATTTTGAAAACTTTATAAATGACCAAATTGCTACAGGAAAATATAGTTCTGTTAGTGAAGTCATAAGAACTGCTTTAAGAATATTCGAACAAGAAGAAACTAAAACAAAATCTCTAATCAATGAATTAAAGGTAGGCGAAAAGAGTCGTAAAATCAGACATTTTGATCGAAATAAAAATCTTGAAATGCTAAGAAATAATTTTCAAAAATAATGTCAGATTACATAATTAGCGAAAAGGCTATAGAAGACATTAATAAAATTTGGAATTATACGGCAGAAAATTGGTCATTGGAACAAGCTGACAGGTATTATAACTTAATTTATGACGAAATAGAATATATCGTGCGGAATTTTGAGTTAGCTTCTGACTTTAGTAAAATCAGAAAATCATATAAATATTCGAAGGTAAAATCACATTTAATTTTCTTTAAAAAAGATAATAATAATGAAATCGAAATAGTTAGAGTGCTTCACGAAAGAATGGATATTGAAAATCGACTTAGTGAAAAATAAAGCTACTGCTAAGTAAGCCACCGGTAAACTACGTCTTCACCTCGGTGGTTTTGGCTTTGTAGTTAGCAGGCAGGAGGTCTTCAATTTTATTGATCTTGTGTTCTTGGATGTTTGCCAATGTATGGGTGAGCCATTGCTC
>Ga0247832_1000644_pt1 | contig 70277 bp, 60 predicted proteins | sample LaCruzMarch2015__10_FD_192407 | JGI IMG/M metagenome (GOLD analysis project Ga0247832, IMG submission 192407) | Freshwater microbial communities from meromictic Lake La Cruz, Castile-La Mancha, Spain - LaCruzMarch2015_4m | ecosystem: Environmental > Aquatic > Freshwater > Lake | place: Spain... | reverse complement strand
TCCGCCGCCACTGGCCCGATTGCGTCCGGACACGCTCCTCGCTGACAAGGCCGAAGGGACCCGCGTAGGAATACTCCTTGCAGGGAACGCCCGCCGAAGTGCAAACTGGATCGTCCGTCGTGACATCCGGCGTGGCATCCTTGAACGGACCTATCTGACGAATCATCTGGCCATTGGTGTCATAGGCCATCGTGACCGAGAAGTTTTCGGGATCGGTGGACTTCGTCATCTTTCTCTTCCAGACCGGATCGTCGTACCGGTACTTGGTCGTCAGCGGAGCGCCCGAAAACTCGACGCCGGCACTTGTCGTCCGAGGCCGGACTGTTTCGGTCAGCCGGTTGCCGACCGCATCATACGTGTAGGTCGTGCGCGTGTGCCAGGTGTTTGCTGGATCGGACAGATAGCGCGCGCGTTCTTCGATGACCCGCCCCGCCGAGTCATAGGTGTACTCAGCATACCGGTTTCGCTTGTCCAAAGATGAGGCAAGCCGACCGCGCTGATCGAAGTACTGTTCCACAGCGAAGTTCGCCGCATCCGTCACGCTCGAGCGATAGCCGGGCACCACGGTGTACTTGGTGATTTTGCCAAACGCGTCGGTCTTGCTCAAAACACCGCCGCCATAGGCGTCGATTTCGAGAACCGCGAAGGGGGTCGGATCATTGCCGAGAAAGTACCTTTGCTTCCGGCAATGCGTCTTCGTCATTCGGCCATCATATTCGCCCTCTACGAAACACTCCGAGGCCGACGCAAGAATAACCGGGATGTCATTCTGCGCCGCGTAGCTGACCTTTTCTGTAGGTGCGCCGCACGACTGACCTGCGGCAACCTGCGCGCCCGTCTTGAACACGGGATTGCCTGTCGTGCCGCCCACGCAGCCTCCGATGAAGCCGTTGCCGGCGAATGCGGCGCCAACCATTTCCGCCGTGTCCGACGCATCGTTCTCCACTTTGGTCGACGCCGTCACAAGTCCAATCTGCCGGCCAAAATTGTTTCGGACACGTTTCAGGCCAGGATCGTTGCAGCCAACTTTTGCTTCGTAGTCGAATGTCGTTATCGCGCCTGGGTTGGTCCGAGACTCAATGATACTGAATTCACGCTCGATCCCCCAGAACACGCGCTCCAGGGGAAGGAGCTGCGTTGCCGAAGCGCCTGCAAATCCCATGCAGGTCACAATCTGGGCTTCGGTCAGGGTTTCGTTTCCAAGCGTCTGTTTCGGCGTGATCACTTGGAACTTCGCGCTTACGCCATCCTTGTTGTCATAAGTGAACACGACATCTCGGTAACCGCGCTTGTTATGTGGTGGAACAATGGTCGGCGTTCCCGTACGCGTCAGCGTCGCGATTGATTGCGGCCCGGAAAGATACACGCCGGCCGGATTTCGCGCGAACTGTTCGACCCCGCCCAGGCCGAGATTGATCGTTGCCACGCTGTCGGCCATCTGGTCGAGCGCCCAGGTTGTCGCGACCGCGCCTGCAATCGCTCGGCGTCCTTCATTGACACCCGAATCCACGTTTAAGGCGTTGATGGATTGAATCAGGACGATAAGCGCCGCAGCATCCCGAGGGGCCCGGTCTCCCGTCTGTAACCCGATATCGAACCCGAGCTGGAGCCCAGCGCGTGCATTTGAGGATATCCTCGTCGTCGGTGTGGACGCACCGATCGCCAGGAACTGCTGGTCTGCGAGCGTGATTGCGCCGCCCGCTTGGCCGCTTCCCTGATAGTTAGCTCCTTCGGCAATCTCGGAGCTTGTCGCGCGCACGTCAGTGAGTTTGACCTGGTAGTCGAGGGATTGAGCAGCGCCTTTGCCCCCCGTGCTGATCAAGGGGGGAACTGCGAGAACTGCCTTTCCGGATTCCGGATCGACGCTCAAAATTGAGTCTGTATTGAACAGGCCGCCGTTCAAGGCGTCAGCAAACTCCTTTCGCATACCAATCTGGTCTGACCCTTCGCCGGCGACATTTCCGGCGCCGCCCTTGATCACATACCGCTCGCCGTTCACTTCGTCTGCCAGCAACGCGACGAAGGTCCCCGTGCTCGCAGATCCGATGATGGCCTGATAGGTGGTTGCAGGCCCAAGGCTGCCGCCGGCCGGGCTCGCCGTAGTGCCGCTCCAGTTGTAGAGCATCCTCGCTTGGACTGGCTGATTGGGAATGACCGCCGACAGTCCAGACTGAACAAAGGTCTGAATCAATGCCTTGTCTGCGTTCGAGTAACCCGTCGTCTGGCTCATTGCCGCCGTATAGTTGGCATTTGTCACAGTGAAGAATCTCTGGCTTCTTCCGACATCCAAATGCGTGTCAAAAAGGTCCGCAGGCGAAATCCGGTTCACGAATGCGAGGCCGCTCAGGCTTTCGAACGATGCACTGATCGCACCGAGGGTTTTCGTCGCGGCCACTTCGTTCGTGGCATTTCCTGAAAGATCGTTGACGCTTACCAGTGAGCTTACTGTGACAAGCCTGAGCTCTCCTCCTTCAAACGTGTAGAACTGCTTATAAGGCGCCGTCCACTGCTGTGTTGTCCAATCGAAGACGACGAAGTTGTTTCCGAGGAAGGCCGCAGAGTGGTGTTGAACGACACGCTGCTTGAGCACTCTCCCCACGAGCGCGCGCAATGCAGTCTGGCGCGCAAAAAACTCTTCAATCTCGGCAACGTCAACCAGACTGGAACCCGCAATCGGAGGGGCCATCGGAACAGTCAGATAGGTTCCCGTGTCCTTGAACCGCTCCCGGATGAGTTCGCTTACGCCGCTCGTTGACACACCGACGTCAATACGAATGATCTGCGACGCCGCATACTGGACGGTGTAGGCCAAGCCCGGGCCGCGATTGGCGAGCGCCGAGTCAATCAGGTAGCGCGCATCGGCGTAGTTGCCAGACGACGCGGCGTACGGATGGTCGATCGCGACCTCGAAAGGCTTTTTGGTCTGAGGCGCGACAGCGCAAGGCAGAATGCTGACGGGCACGGAGCTCTTCATCTGCAGAAAGCGGTTGTAAGCTGCCGTGTCGCTCCATGCGGGATGAATGGGGTTCGAGCTCAGCGCGTCATGATATCCCGCCGTAAACTGAGCTTTGAATTGCTCGTCGGCGAAGTAGGTGATTGAGTCGCAGCTCGTGATCGAGATCTGGACACGGAAGCTGTTGGGTATCGCACCGGTCCAGACCGCGTGCGACTGCGTCTGTCGCGGGTTTGTGGTGAACCGGTCCGTGGTCCTGAATTTCGCCTTGATCTCGACGCCGCCCAAGATTTCGAGGGAGGCCGTACTGAGCTTCACACTTGAGGACATGGCGCTTTCGAACGCTGTTGCGCGCGCAGCGAGATAAGTCCTCAAATTGGTTTTGTTCGCGCCGGTAATGCGCGGGACGCCGCTCACCGTCGAGGCTGTGGAACCTGATGAAAATGCAGCGCTGGTGAGGCCAGCCGAGGTTACGCCTGATGCTGTCATCAGATTATCGCCGGCAAACACGTTATGTGTCTTCAGGGCCGGATCGAAGGCATACCAAACGCCGCCAATCTGGGCCTCGACCCAAACGTGGAGAATTGCCGCGCTGGTGACTGTGGGCGCTCCAGAGACCGTGGCCGGAATTCCTCCGTCAGCAAGAATGTTCGAGACCGCGACGGAATTGCTTGTACCGAACAGACTGGCCGCATCGGCTGCACTCAATGTGACTTCGCCGAATCGAAGCCGTACCGGCACGTTGGCCGCTCGCAGCAATTCCTGCATCAACTCAGCTTGATCGAACGCCGTACCTGCTTTGTTGAGGTGAGCGCCAAGGGCGCCTTTGGTTACCCCGAAGAGAGGGACGAACTCGATTTCGTTATACACATACTCAAAGATGCGATCGGGGTTGTTGTCGAGCCGTTTTGCGAGCGAGACAAGAATTGGATTCACGGGTTCGGTGAGACCCGGACTCGTGAGAGTGTATGTTGGCAGCGCCGCGCTTGGCGTAACCAAACTAGCGGACGCGCTCCGAATTGCGGGAGGTGAGGTTTGGCCCGCAGGTGGCGGAACGGCCAAAGCCGATGGGGCTTGAAGCCACACTGCAGCCCCGAAACTCAAAACGAAAAATGACCGAGCCAATCCGCTCGCGTGACCAACTCGATGCCAGGCTCGATGTAGTTTCATCACGGAACCTCCCCTAGAGTGCCGGTTTCTGCGGGCCAGCTCGCAGAGCATACAGCGTGTGTCGTCGGCTTCACGGCAGTCGCTCGTAGGCTCAAGGCCGGCCCAGCGACGCTATCGCGGAGGCTGCGACCGAAAACACCGCTGTGTTTCGCGATTGGTAGCGCGCTGCGCCGCACAGAACGCACCATCTCGTCGTCGTGCAATCTCTTTGATCGTTGCAGCTTCGATTTGGATGCGCTCGAAATTCTCCAATGAGCCGGCACCGCTGATCCCGTCGGCGTGCGGACGGTTTCGAGAGTTCGCCAAGCGTTCCTGGAGCTTTCTGTTGCGACGAACATTCATACCCTCGCTTCAACGCGCTCGCATCAGCGGAAAATTGAATTCGTTTTCCAAACGGATGAAAGACACACAATCGAAGGGGGATCAATCGGCACCCAGACGATTCCAGGCGAGAAGTTTTGCCACCATTGCACCGGACATCACGCCGCACACAAATATTTATTAGATTCAATGTTCTGAAAACTTTTCAGGAAAATTTCTGATTGAGTATTGCCTCGCCAACGCAGCCGTGAGTAACTGACCGTTGCTGGACAACTGCTTCAACCATGCAACCTCCGGAGGAGGCGATGCGATTTTTTGGCAGTCGATTTTTGCGTTGCGTGACCGCTGCTTGGATTGCGATAGCAGTGTTGAACAATGCGACGGCGCAAGCCCAGTCGGTGACGTATTCGTATGACGCGCTAGGAAGGATAGCCGACGCTACCTATTCAAATGGCGCGGTGATTGCCTACTCGTACGACGCTGCTGGCAACCGCACGCAAGTTGTTGCAACGTCTGGCGCGCCGAATACACCACCGGTCGCGATCAACGACGTCGTCTCGACCGCATTCGGAACGCCCGCCACTTTCGATCCGCGCACGAACGACAGTGATCCTCAAGGCGGCGCGCTCACAATCACCGCAACTGGAACACCGTCAAGCGGCGTCGCCGCGATTGTCAGTGGCGGAACAGCGATCCAATACGTCCCGGCGGCAGGATTTTCGGGTGCGGCAACATTCACGTACACGATCAGCGATCCAGGCAGTCTGACGGCAACAGCGACCGTGACAGTCAACGTCGGCGCGCCAGCGAACCAGCCGCCGGTCGCGGCGAACGATGCTGTCTCGACCCTTTCCAATGCTGCGGTGTCGCTTGACCCGCGTACGAATGACAGCGACCCGGAAGGCGGCGCGCTGACGATCGTGTCCGTCTCTGCAGCTTCGAGCGGTTCGGCGGCGGTGACGGGCGGCGGCACGGGTGTGACTTACACGCCCGCAGCCAATTTCACTGGAACTGCAACGTTTACTTACACGGTGCGCGATCCCCAGAACGCTACCGCCACCGCGACGGTGACTGTCACTGTCAACAATCGCCCCCCAGTCGCGGCGAACGATGCCGTCTCGACCCTTTCCAATGCTGCGGTGTCGCTTGACCCGCGTACGAATGACAGCGACCCGGAAGGCGGCGCGCTGACGATCGTGTCCGTCTCTGCAGCTTCGAGCGGTTCGGCGGTGGTGACGGGCGGCGGCACGGGTGTGACGTACACGCCCGCAGCCAATTTCACTGGAACTGCAACGTTTACTTACACGGTGCGCGATCCCCAGAACGCTACCGCCACCGCGACGGTCACCGTCACCGTGAACAACCAACCCCCTGTCGCCACCAACGACGCCACGACAACCAACTCCAACACGGCTAAGTCACTCGATCCGAGGATTAATGACAGCGATCCGGAAGGCGGCGCCCTGACCATTATTTCGGTTGGTACACCGACCAGCGGATCTGTTGTCATCACCGGCGGCGGCACAGGCGTAACATATACTCCGGCAAGTAATTTCGTCGGGACCGCCAGCTTCACCTACACAATCCGGGATCCGCTGAACGCGACGGCCGCCGGAACGGTGACCGTCACTGTTGCAAACCAGCCGCCTGTCGCTGTGAACGATGCCGTCTCCACTCTGTCGGGCGACTATGTTGCTATCGAACCGCGCACGAACGACAGCGACCCGGAAGCCGGAGCCCTGACAATCGTGTCCCTCGGCGTACCGTCAAGTGGTTCCGCCGAGATCATCGGAGCGAACCTCGGACAGAGCCTCGGTGTCATCTATACTCCGGCGACAGGATTCTTCGGCACCGCGACGTTCACTTACACTATTCGAGATCCGCTGAACGCAACGTCCACGGCAACGATCACGGTCACCGTTCAGAACCGGGCGCCAACAGCTCAACCAGACAGCACGAGCACGCCGTTCAACACGCCGAAGACACTCGATCCACGGACCAATGACACCGATCCGGAAAACAGCGCCTTGACGGTTGTGTCCGCTGGCCCCGCGTCAAGCGGGTCCGCAGCCGTAGCCAATGGCGGTGCCGCAATCACGTTCACTCCCGCCGCCGGATTCTCTGGGACGGCTACAGTTCCGTATACGATTGCCGATCCGGGAAATCTTCAGTCTACAGCAACGGTAACGGTGACGGTGCTATCCGGGGCGAACAATCCGCCAGACGCTGTGTCCGACCTAGTCGACCTCACTGCATTCTTCAACGAAGTCACCTATGCAGATGTCCCCTGGCAGCTGAACGACTCCGATCCCGAGAACCATCCTTTGACAGTCATTTCGGTCACTCAGCCGGCCAATGCCAATCAGGGAAGTGTGCAAATTCTTGGAAGTGGTGGTGGAAATGTAATCCAGTATACCTCTGGCACGAACAACGTGCTCGCCTCGTTCAGCTACACCATCTCAGACGGAAATGGCGGAACCGACACGGCGACTGTGCAAATTCAGATTCAGCGCGAAAGTCCTGACTGAATCGGCGCAAGCGAAGCGCCCGCCCTGCCTGCGTGCCGTTCGCAAGTTGAGAGTGGCTGCAGCGGCTCATCAGACGGACTTCTCTTGACCCATCGAAGGCCAGTTCGCGGCCACTATCTCAACTTCAGGCTCTCACGCGCATGCGCTCCGGGCGTTGCGTGTCGCTGGCCGGAATGGCCCGCAAATTGCTTCTCCCTTCCGCATGGCGCAACCCGGCGATCCAACGCAAATTCCGACCCATCTTCGGCTTCTTCGGACGAAGCGCCGAGGCGAGGACCGCCTCCTCTTTGGGCGTCCCCAGCAGAGGCTTCCGAACGCAACCGGCGGCGAACTTCTGACCTTTTCTGCCGGTGCTGCCTTCGGTTTTGTGCGCTGGCGGGGCGACGGATATGGCACGCAGACCTGGCGGGTTGTGGTAGCCGAAGCGGCCCGGTCCGGAGATCAGATCACGACCATTCCGGGTGTCGAACCGGGCGCTATCCTGCTGCTTCACGCCTTCGGCAAGACACGGGTTCACCGCGCGCTCAAAGCGATCGAAGCGTTGAAAAAGAACCACGATCTGGCGTCGATTAATGCGGCCTACTGGCGACATCTCCACCTCGCAATACAGCAGGATGCGGCGGCCGATTCTTATGACGCTGAAGGCTTCGACGCGCTTGCGCTCGCGCGGGATTTCCGGGCGGGTCTGTAGCATGCAGAAGCGCTCCGGGAACGGACGGAAAGAGAAGCGGCTTAATGCGAGATAAAAGAAGGTGTGCCCTGCGGGCCCCTCTTCTGGTGACGCCGCTTCAGGACCGTGCGAGTCGTTGACGACTTCGGCGCGAGTCGCCAAAATAATTCTTTGCCCGGCAGATGCTGCAGAACACGCGCGAGTCGTTTGTGTAGAAGTCCTGGCGCCCGGTTGCGCTGCGCCTTGCCGCCTTTCAATGTGCCTGCAGCAGGAAAGGCAGGCGCGGGGTGAACGAGACAAGCGATGAGTTCCGACCAAGGCTTGGCCGCATTGCCCGGGACAATGCGGCGCCGTCGCAGAGCCTTGCATCGCAGCTGCGCAGGGTCGGCAAATCCGGAAGCTCGCTGCGCCGAAGGTCAGCGCCGAAGTTGCAAGGGTGGCAGGGCACGCGCCGCGCCATCATCAAGGCGCGCGTTGTGCGCCTCAGCGGCAAGGGGCTGGCCCTCCAGCGGGCGCATCTCGGCTACCTGCAGCGCGAGGGCGCCGGCGAGCACGGCGACCGCGCAGCATTCTACAATGGGACCAGCGACGGCGTGGATGGCAAGGACTGGCTCAAGGCCGGCGCTGAAGACCGTCACCATTTCCGGTTCATCGTCTCAGCAGAAGATGTCGAGCAGCTGTCAGACCTCAAGCCCTTCATCCGTTCGCTGGTCAGGGAGATGGAAGCCGACCTTGGCACACAGCTCAACTGGATCGCGGTCGATCATCACAACACCGATCATCCGCATTCGCATATTATGGTGCGCGGCGTGCGCGGCGATGGCCGCGACCTCGTCATCGAACGGGACTATATTTCGTCCGGCATCCGCGCCCGCGCGGGCCTGATCCTCGCCCGCGAGCTTGGCCTCGAAACGGCCGAGGAAATCGAGCTCAAAATCAACCGCGCGATCCCGTCCCGGCGTGTGACAAATCTCGACCGGCAAATGTTGAGGCAGGGCGGTACCGGCGGCATCATCAAACTCGACGATGTGCAGCGCCGCCGGATGCACTATCGCGCCAGGCTGCAAGTTCTGGAACGCCTTGGCCTCGCAGAGCGCTCGGGCGGCTCGCTCTGGACGCTCAAACCCGGCCTGCTCGATTCCCTCTCGAGACTGGAGCAGCAGGACGTCGCGCAGGCGCGTATCCGGGCGCACCTGCGCCTACCGGGGCCGGACCGGACCGAGGGCTTCAGCTTTGACCCGCAGGCCGGGCGCCGGGATATCGTGGGCCGCGTGTTTGCGATGGCCCTCGCCAATGAGCACGCGGGAAGCGTCTACGCGCTGGTCGATGGACTTGACGGCCGCGTGCACCATTTTGAGGTCGCCGGCGACAGGGGACTGAAGTCCGGAGAATGGCTGCGGATCAGACAGGACGGGGCCGGGCGGCTTGGCGCCCTGCCGCCGCTCGGAGAGCAGGTCGTGGCGACCGGACGAACGATGCTCGACAACTGGCTCGCCGGAACAGAGAAGTTTGACGTGTCACGCGCAGGTCTCGGCGCGGAGTTTCTGTCGGCTGCGCGCGGCCGCCATGCCGAGCTGGTACGCCGCGACCTCGTCCAGCCCCGCGCGCTTCCGGATGCGCGGTCGCTCGCAAGGCTCGATTGGGCGGGCATGCACGCCGAAGGCCAACGTATCGCCGCCGAGACGGGCATATCCTACCGGCCCGTGAAAGCCGGCGAGGCGATCGAGGGTTACTTCGAGCGAGAGATCACAGGCCAGGCCGGGCGCTTCGCGATGGTCGAACGGGAACAGGCGTTCTCGCTTGTGCCCTGGAAGCCGGAGTTCGAGCAGCGGCGGTACACGCACATCCAGATGACCATCGACCGTGACCTGACGATCGGCCGGTTACGGCAGCAAAGCCTCGGCCTCGACCGCTGAGAGCAGCGCCTCTCAGGCGAAATGGCGCGCGCGATTTCGCCCGCGTTCCCGAAAGTGAAGCCGCTCGGCGACGCGCCGCGCGCTGCGAACCAACGCACTCAAAAAAATTCTTCAGCCAGAACGAAACGCCGGATTGCGCCGCGAAATGCACGGCCTTGCTGGCAATGGCCTGCACGCACACTTGACAGTCATGAGGCGCGAAAACGGGCGAAGCCACTCGCGCGGCGCTGATTTGACAAGCCGTGAAGACGCGCATTTCCTGATGGCGTCCATCGCCAGAAAGGCGCCTCATGAAGTCCCGCGCGATCTGCTATCTCGATGCCACGCTTGACGCCAAGGTCTCTGCAGCCGGGGCCAAGAAAGGCTGGTCAAAATCCTCTGTCATCGAAGCGGCGCTCAAATACTTCTTCTCCTCTGCCATCGAGCATGAGCGCGACGCGCTGCTCATCAAGCGCCTCGATGACATGAACCGGCGCCTCGCGCGCATGGAGCGCGACCAGCAGTCGCTGATGGAGCTCTGCGATCTCGCGATGCGCTATCAGATCGCCTACGGCCCGCGACTCTCGCCTGCAGCGATGCACCAGGCCGTCGCCGAGACCGCGCCTGCCTTCGAGTTCTATCGAAGCCAGCTCGAACGCCGTCTCGCGCCGGGACGCAAACTTCTCGGCGAGGCGCTCGCCGATGCGATCTTCAGCGAGGATGATTTTGCCACGCCGAAAGCGGCGCAGGCTGAAACCCTTCCGGGCACTGCACGATGAAGCGTGCTCCGCTCACCGGGAAACGCGTTTCCGGCGCCGCCTCCATGCGCGCCCCTGATCCTGGACGGAGGGTCTGGCAAGGGACACCCCGGCTTCTGCCCTTGCCAGACCCTCCGTCCAGGATCACACTTCGGGCGCGAGGCGGCTCCGGGAAACGCGGGGAGCGCTGAGACGGTGGAGCCGGTCACCCTCGAGCGGATCGACCGGGCGATCCGGATCGTCGCAGCACTGATCGATCAGACCGGGGAAGACTTCTGGCCGGTACTTGACCGGCTGGAGCAGGAGCGCGCCGCGCTCGCCGAGCGGGAAGCGAGGCTGGCGAAGTATCTCCGCGCCGGGACGCGCGGCGTGAAGACCCGTCCGGTGGCGCAACGGGCCCGGTCGTCAGGTGGCGCGCCGCCTACAGGGCAACGCCGACGGCGAAGTGCCCCGCCCTCAAATGCGCCGTCCACGGACGACCTGCGCTGAAACCGTCAGAGCGCGATGGCCGATATCAGTCCCGCCACCTGTTCCAGCGAGGCCCCCTTGCCATAGCGTTCCCGGTCGAGTGCATGGCCGAACACATCGCGCCGGATGCGGTCATCGATGCCGGCCGCCAGCATCCGGTCCTCGAACGCATGGCGCAGCGAGTAGAACGAGTGCTGAGGTGTCTCCAGGAGGTCATGCGCCTTGAGGTATTTGTTGACCGTCGCGCTGAGATCGGCGCGGCTGCGGTAGCGGGGGAAGCCGCCGGGAAACTCGCGGAACGCCTCCAGCGAAACGCCGGTCAGCGGAATGACCCGGCGCGCATAGGCGCTCTTCAGCTGGCGGCCTTCGGGTTCGATCGAGATATGCGGGATCGCGGCCTCCAGCCGGATCGTTGCCGTTGTGAGCGCGGCGCCTTCCGATGGCCGGTAGCCCGTATTGACCATGCCGAGCAGAATGCCGCGCGCTTCCGGGTTGAGGCCCGACAGGGCGCCCCGTGCCAGCAGCCGGGTCCTGATCCAGTCAGCGCTGAAAGGCGGCCGCGTCCGCATCTCGCCCTCGCGGAACGAGAGCTCGCCGAGCGGCAGGGTGAGCCCCAGCCGCTTCATCGTGTTCACCGTCTTCAGGATATCGCCGAGATGGATCAGGTCCTTGTTGGCCGAATTGGGTGTCACCTCGCCCGCCTCGATCCGCTCCAGCCAGTGCTGGCGGAAGTCGAGCAGGTCATCGCGCGTGATCGCGCCGATCGGCTTGTTGCCGATGATGTCCACGAGGTTGCGCACCGCCTTAACGCGCGGGTTCTTCCAACGCCGCAGCTGGTCGGCGCTCTTGCCGAAGGTCTTTTCGCGGGCGAGCGTCCAGTAGAGCTCCAGAGCCTTCTCGAGCGTAATCTCGGGCGAGGGAACCGTGCCGAGCAGGGCAGCGGCTTCCTGCGGGCTCGGCGCCGCACGTCCGCGCTCCAGCGCCTCAATGCGGGCGATCAGTTCCGGGGCGGGCAGGCCCGCGACCCGCGTCACATCGAGATAACGAAAGCCCCGTATCCGGGCGAGTTCCTGCGCCGCGCCGTGACGCGCCTCGGCGTCACCCGTATCGCCCGCCAGCCGCGCCTCCCACGCCTCGATCAACTGCGCCCATGCGAACTCGGCCTTGGAGCGCGCAATCGTCTCGGAATCCGTATGCAGGCTGATCCAGACCACCTCGCGCGGCTCAACGCTGCGATAGCGTTGCGGCACCCGCCGGCGCAGTTGGAATGTGCTACCCCGCAATCCGATCGACACCTGGCCCCTCCGTCGCTTTTGCCATTCTGTGCAGCAGATTGTGCAGCGAAATGTGTAGCAAGTCGAGTTCGGCGGAGTGCAACGAAGTGCAATTTGCAGCAATAATTTTCGCTTAATCAGGGTGTTGCATGCAGGCGGTTCGGGGCAATCTGGCGGAGAGGGAGGAAGACGTACCCGCGTTTTGCGCCGTTTCATAGCGTTTCGTGATTTTCTCTTTTTACTTATTATAATCAGACGGTTATGATAAGTTCATTGCGAAAGCGGAACATTTAGTTGCAAGCCGTTTCAGTCCGAGCGAAGAACAGGAATGCACTAGAGAATGCACTAGAAGACAGGTGTGGCGGAGGGATTCGGAGTGGCACGGTACGCAACAAACAAGCTCACCGACCGCACCATCAGGTCGCTCAACTCAGCCGGCCGTTATGCGGATGGCGGCGGACTTTACCTGCAGGTGCAGCCTGGCGGATCGAAGACATTCGTCTTCCTGCGCCAGGCAAACGGGCGCCGCCAGCTCGCAGGTCTCGGCCCCTTCCCCGCCGTCTCGCTTGCCGCCGCCCGGACCAGGGCAGCGCTTATCCGCGCCGCCGAACAGGACGGGCGGCTTCAACTGCTCATGGGGACCGGCCGGAACTTTTCGGAAGCTTGCGAGGCATTGACTGCCAACAGCAAGACGGCCGGCGAAGCGGCTGCTGATAAAGCGCCGCACGAACAAGTCCCGGCATTCAGGGACTTCTCGAAAGACTGGATGGACCGCAACCTTGCCAAGCTGTCCAACGAGAAAGCAAAGGCGCAGTGGTATTCGACGCTCAAGGCCTACACCAAGCCGATTGCCGCCAAGCGCCTCGACGAGATCGATACAGGCGACGTACTGAAATGCCTCAGGCCGATCTGGACCGAGAAGCCTGAAACAGCGCGGCGCGTCCAGCAACGCATCGAGCGCATCCTTTCGGCCGCTGACGTCCTCGGCCATCGCAGCGGCCGCAACCCGGCTCAGTGGAAAGGACACCTCGACCAGGTCTTGCCCGTGATGCGCTATGTGCGACAGCACCATGCCGCCATGCCCTACGCCGCCTTGCCCGCGTATATGGATGAGCTCTCGGCGCGGCAGACGATGGCGTCGCTCTGCCTCCAGTTCGTCATCATGACAGCCGCACGATCAGGGGAAGCCCGGGGCGCGTCCTGGGACGAAGTTGATCTGACGCGGGGCGTGTGGACGGTTAAGGCGGAACGGATGAAGGCACGCCGGCCACATCAGGTGCCGCTAAACGGCCCTGCGCTTGCGATACTGAGGACGCTCGATCCCGGCCCGAACCGAGGCTCGGCACACGTCTTCCCGTCGCCATCCGGATCCGGGCACTTGTCGGAAGCTGCGCTCAGGAAACTGATGTCGCAAACCGGCGCGGGCGAATTTACGATCCACGGGTTCCGCAGCACCTTCCGGGACTGGGCAGGAAACGCGACGGAGTTTGCCCGCGATCTCGCTGAAGAAGCGCTGGCCCACCAGCTTGGCGCCGTCGAAGCCGCTTACCGACGTGAGCAAGCTGTCGAAAGACGCCGCGTCATGATGGAAGCTTGGGCGGGCTTTGTATCGAAAGCGTGATGCCACTTCCGAAGGCAAAGGTCAGCGGTTCGAATCCTCTTGGGTGCATCTTAAAATCAAGGGCCTCGCTGTGACTTTCGGACCAGCGAGCTACCGATCTTGGCTCGGGGTTCCACTGGGGTTCCAACGAAATCGGCGCATGTTCCAATGTTTCCACCGGTTTCGGGACGTTTCGGCTTGAACTCTGCAGGGACATTCTCCGCTAATCCCGAAACAGCCTAGCCTCTTGACGCACAGAGGGGAAACATTCGGGAGGCTCGGCCAATACCAAGCGGCATTTGAATTCACCTTGACAGAGAGAGTACGTCTATCGCAATTTGAACTCGATTAAAGCTGAGCACGGCGTCAAATCGCCCCCCCAAGATTGATCTGTGCACAGAGGGGTTTCCGAGTGGTCGTGCTCCCATTCTGTCGCCGTTGGGGAAAACCATGATTAGCAGAACTTTGGTTGCAGCTGTTTTAGCGGCGTCCTTTGCCGCGCCAGCACAAGCTGTATGCACAATCGAGCCTCTGACTACGTCATGGGCACCGCAACTCGAAATGCACGTCGAAAAGATCAGCGACCAGAACATCCTGATTCTTTCCGGAATCATCTCCCCCGATGGTGGTGTAGCTGGTTAGCGCTGCGGGTCTCGTCCGCGCCTTTCCACATGGCGCTGTAGGACGAGGCCAGCGGCGCGGTTGGCCATTGCCGGTTCCTTGGTAGGGTTGGGTTGCGACACACAACCTGACCGAAGGAAGACCGACAATGACCAAGCCTATGATGGACCTGCGCGAGCTTGTTGAGAAGAGTGCGGACGCGGACCTGCTCAAGGAGATGATTGGATATGCCGCAGAGCGGCTGATGGAGCTGGAAGCGGGCGTGCGCGCCGGCGCGGCCTACGGCGAGAAAGACCCGGAGCGCAAAGCCCAGCGCAATGGGTACCGGGAGCGTGACTGGCAGACCCGGGCTGGCAATGTCGAACTGCGGACCCCTAAGCTGCGCACAGGCAGCTACTTCCCGTCCTTCCTGGAGGCCCGCCGCGCCGTCGAGAAAGCCCTCACAGCGGTAATCCAGGAAGCCTATGTGCAAGGCGTCTCGACCCGCGCGATGGATGATCTCGTTCAGGCAATGGGCGGCACGGGCATCTCAAAGAGCCAGGTGTCGCGGCTGTGCGAAGAAATCGATGAGCGGGTCGAGGCCTTCCTGACCCGACCCATCGAAGGCGAGTGGGTCTATCTCTGGATCGATGCCACTTATTTCAAGGTCCGCCAGGGCGGGCGCATTGTATCGGTCGCCGTGACAATCGCCGTCGGCGTCAACACCGATGGGCGCCGGGAAGTCCTGGGCATGGCCATCGGCCCCTCGGAAGCAGAGACGTTCTGGACGGGCTTCCTGCGAGACCTGGTGCGGCGCGGCCTGAGTGGGGTGAAGCTCGTCATCAGCGATGCCCATGAGGGCATCAAGGCGTCCGTCGCCCGCGTCCTCAATACCAGCTGGCAACGCTGCCGCGTGCACTTCCAGAGGAATGTCCTGGCCCATGCCGGCAAGAGCAGCCGGCGTGTGGTCTCGGCCTTTATCGCCACCGCCTTCGCCCAGAACGACTATGCCTCTGCAAAGACCCAGTGGCGCCATGTCGCCGATCAGATGCGGCCGAAACTACCCAAGCTCGCCGCGCCGATGGACGGTGAGGGCGTGAAGCGATCGCTCCGGTGGAGCGATCCTAGCCCGAACGAAGAAGACGTTCTCGCCTACATGACGTTCCTGCAGCAGCATCGCACGAAGCTGCACAGCACGAATCCCATCGAGCGCCTCAACGGCGAAATCAAACGGCGCACCGACGTCGTCGGCATCTTCCCCAATGAGAACGCCATCCGCAGACTGGTGGGAGCGATCCTCATGGAACAGACCGAGGAATGGGCCGTGCAGAGAGCACGCTACATGACGCTGGAAACGCTCGCGCCAGTCTGCGATAACCCGCTCGTCAGCCTGGCCAATACCGTCAGGCCAATGACGAGCTACACCACTTGCTGGGACACGATCCAGCTTTCCAGCAAAAAGCCATTATGCCGGTCGGTCAGGCCGCTCTCGCTCGCAGGCGAGCGCGGTTTTTCGACGCGTGACGTTGTGGTGATCAAAGAGCCGCCAGACCTCCGCGACGCCGCCCCCAGCCCGGCGCGCCGCCAACGCATCACCGATCTCATCCGATGTCGAATCCGGCTTCGCGTCTTCCAGCGCGGATGCATCCGTGGTGCGGTTCTATCAACGCCGAGCGCGAATGCCCCCCGGGCGTCTTGGCCACACCTCGCCCGCACGCAACGGAGACGACCGACAGCGGATCGCACTCGAAGCACTGCCCCCAAAACGCGCCTAAGCCTTACGTTAGGACAACCCGCCGTTGATCGCTGCGATCACCTATTGCCGGAAATCCAACGACAGAGTTCGACAGATCCATGCCGGTTTCGCCTTCACCAGCAGGAATTCCCAGTCAGGCATCAACCGCTTCGTGAGTCCTTCAAAGATCCAGCAATGTCGGCAACCGCTCCAAGCGAGCGGCGATCCGAGAATCGCCACTCGCCCAGATCACCTGTTAAATTACTTCTTGGTCCAGCTCGTGCCGTTGCTCCAAGAGACGGTTGTTGCGCTTATGGTCCCGGTGAGGGTCTTGTCATCGGGGTACGTGACGGTCAACGCGCCAGCATCGGTGCATGTGCCATAGGCGAGCGGACGGTTATCCCCAACATAGACATTCACCGTCTTTCCGTCCTGGCCAACGACAATCGAACCATAGCCGTAGACCCCAGAGGCGCCCTTACAAGCGGTCGAAGACGCGCCAGTCGCGATTGGCGAAGCCGGTTCCTGATAGGGATTGGCGGGCGAGTACTTGAGCCACGTAGAGTTGTTGTCCCAGGTCACCTTCTTTCCGTCGAATGTTCCCGTAACGGTCCGGTCATCGGTATAAGTGACGGACACTTTTCCTGCGCCGGTGCATGTTCCGTATGCGAGCGGGCGCTGGGCTCCAACCTGAACATTGAGCTTGCCGTCAACGCCAGCGATGATCGTTGCTTCCGGGCCGTAGACACCAGAGATTTTCTCGCATGTGCCGGGGGCGGCGGGGGACGCGATCGATGCAGAGATATTGGTCACCGACTTGCCCGAGAAGCTCTGGTTCAGCTTCAAGGTTTGCGCGAGGCCGGCTCCATCCGTAAAGCGATGCTCGTGGGTGCAAGAGGCCTGCTGGCAGATGACTTTAAAATTGCCAGCCGGATCGGAGGCGCCACCGCGCAAAAAGCCGCCACGCGTCTCTACTGACGCGAAATCTTTGTACTGGTACGAATACGAGTACATGATGAACCCATTACGCGGGTTCTGGCCTTCCTGGACAGCCGTACAGGTTCCAGCGTCGGCGTCGATCGCAAAGAACTTGTTCTGGTTGACGGTCGGGAGTGACACATCCGGGCACGTGATTGTCTTGGCCGTGGTCTGGGCCATGGCCGGGGCCGAAATTGCCAAACCAATAGCAGCAAGGCTTGCGCCGATTGCAAACCGCATGACAGTTTTACTCGTGTTCATCTGATTTCTCCAAACGTGATGATCTGTCCAAGGACCCAGGGACGGTTTAATTACAGACTAGAAATCCGGCTTGCCATGCCCAAAAGTAGGTATGCTGCGTCATCAGTGCTGCGCGATCAGACTGCTCGAGCTGGACACTCGCAAGAGACTGCCGCTCCGGATGCGGGATCATGGTTCATTGTGCGCACGGAGATGGTGCGATGAACCCTGAGAACCTGTTTCCGCTGACTGATCACCTTGAGCACCTCCGCAAGGACGGGCGATTCGCTGAGCGTGCTCGCTGCCAAGGCTGATCTTGAGTATTTCCGTGTCTGGCTGATGGAAGGTCTTGGTCAAGGCGACGGTTCGAAGGGCGCTCGCCGGCCCACCGTTTAATCCCGTGTCGACGTTCAAGGTGCTGAATTTTCAGTCACCGCGCGGTTTTTCTGACCTGGAGATGGAATTCAAGATCCTGGACCGGCCCTCGTGGATGCCGCTCTTTGGCTTGGCCGTGAGCGGGGCGATGCCGGATAAGAACACGATCCGCCACGTCCGCAATCGGATAATCGAGACCGGCAAATTGAAGCGTATGCCTTTTTGCTGTCGAGATGTCGCGGCCTCGCCTTCGAAGTGTCACAATGACATGGTCAACCTTGGATATCTTCATATTGCGGGGACAAGTCGCGGCAGGATCTGCGCAGAATTTTCAATACACATTGCGACCGGCAATCATGACCAACCTTGTTAGGCACATCTACCAGGCGACCTTGTCGCCAGAGGGATTTGATCGGCTGGTGCCCGACCTCGAGGCTGAGCTCGTGCGCGTTGTGTCGGCGGTCGAAGGGCGTAACGACGTGATGACGCGCCTCGTTTCCGAAAAGGAGGCGGCCGCAGCCGTGGCAGCTTTCGCCGATCTCGCGCCACATGCCGAAGCCGCTGCGGCGATCCAGGCCCGGCTCGGTCATTTATCGCCTGATACCTCTGGCCTCGAGGCGCTCCTCGCGCTGATTCCGAATCCGGCAGTGGTGCTCGATCGCGAGGGCAAGATCTTCGGCGCCAATGGGTCGGCGCGCGCCATCATGCAGCCGCTCGGCTTCGAGACGGTGTTTCCCGATCCGGAGGCCCAGCACACCGTGCGGCGCGCGCTCCAACAAGGCGCGGGACCAAAGGCGGACGCCGCCATCCCGCTCAACATCACGGCGGAAGGCGATGCCTCGCGCTGGGTGGTGCTGCGGCCTTTGCGGCTGCCCGAAAGCCTGGCCGCCATGGGTAAGCATTTGTTTCTCGCCACCTTTGTCACGCCCAATTTCGGCGCGGCGACGCGAGCGGTGCTGACCGACGCGTACGGCTTGACACCCGCCGAGTGCGAGGTAGCGCTCGCCCTTGCCCAGGGTCTAACGCCCGAGGCGGTAGCGGCGGCGCGCGGGGCTTCGCTCGAGACCGTGCGGGGACAAATCAAGTTCGCCAAAGGCAAGATGGGCGCCGGGAGCATCCCCGACCTCGTCCGTACCGTGTGCGGCTTCGCCGTGGGCGCTCTCGACGGCGCGGGAGCCGGCTCAGCGGGCGCTGAGACCGGCGTCGTGAGCGGGGCGCGTCCGGGCTTTATCCTTCTGCCCTGCGGGCGCCGCCTCGATTACCTTAGCCAAGGTGACCTCGACGGGGCACCCGTCCTGCTCTTCCACAATATGCCCTACGGCGCCGAACTGCCCCGCGCCGCGCAAGACGCGGCGCGGGCGCGCGGCCTCCACATCGTGGCCCCGCTTCGGCCCGGCCACGGACACTCCGGGCCCGTGTCGGCCCGGGGACCCGCTCTCCTCGATCAAGTGGCCGAGGACACCGCCGCCTTTATGGACCGCCTCGGCCTTGATCGAGCGCGATTGATCGGCCACGGGGCGGGCTCGTCCTTCGCGCTGCATTTCGCGCACATGAACCCAAATCGGGCGCGCGGCCTCGTGATGGTCAGCCGCGCGCCGGCGTGGCGCGCTGAGAGTTTCGGGGAGCTCTCGGCGGAACACCGGGCGTTCGCCCTTTTGATGCGGTACACGCCCCGGGTCGCTTCGTTGATGATCTGGGCGATCGTCAGCTACATCAATAAATTCAGCGCGGCCGCGTACCTGCGCAAAGCCTGCAACGGCAGCGCGCCCGATCTGCGCGCCATCGAGGATCCCGAGATCGTCGCGCTGATCGCCGAGGGCATCGGCCACGGTTTCCGCAACGGTGTCGAGCCCTACTGCCGGGACTTCGAGGCGATGGAGGTCGACATGACAACCGCAGCACGCTTCCTCTCGGTCCCCCTTGAGATCGTGCACGGCGAGGCCGACCGGATCGTCAAGCTGGAGTTCTCGCACCGCTTCGTCGCCGCTGTCCCGCGCACGCGCCTAACGTGCGTGCCTGACGCCGGCAATTACCTATTCTACAGCCACTGGGCCGAAGTGCTCGCGGCGGTCGAGCGTTTGTCGGCTTGATTTGATGTTGCTTCCAACGCAGTGACTGATTCTGTCACGGGACCGTGCTGTCTGTGGTGCTGTCGGTCTAATGCGAACCCGTCTCCGCTATTCGCGGGTCAGCAGGTGCTACACAACGAGAAGTTCGCGCCATTCGCGAAGGGCGGCGTCACGTAGCGATTTAAAGCCGGCCCTCCTCTCGATGTTTCTCTGGTGATTGAAATGATTGTGTACAGACGAATGCATTGAAACGAATTTCTGAAGACTTCGCATTCGCCTGAAGCGCGACATTGCCCGCTCTCGTCGGCGAAAAGGCTGGTGTGAATTTTCGGCGCGATTGTTTAAGTGCCGGCCTGTTTCCTGGCGTCCCTCGTTCCCGATCACCTTCATCGCTGCGTGGTAGGATGGGCACTTGTCAGTCACCACGACTTCGGGATTTCCGTAGCGTTTCATGGCTTTTCTGAGGAATTTCAGCGTCGCGGCCTTGTCCCGTTTCTTCGTAACGTAAGCCTCCAGAAGCTCCCCTTCGTGGTCTACAGCGCGCCACAGGAAATGCGTCTCACCTCGAATTTTCACGAACACTTCGTCCAGGTGCCAGCGCCATTGCTTGACCCGGCGCATAGCCTCGGACCTCCGCTTACGGATCTTATCTGCGAAGTATGTCCCGAAGCGATCGACCCAAAGACGGACGCTTTCGTGACAAACATCGATACCCCGCTCGTGAAGCAAGTCCTCGACGTTGCGCAGCGATAGAGGAAACCGGACATACATCAGCACGCCTAGCTGGATGATCTCGGGCGACGTTTTGAAGTAGCGGAACGGGTTCTTGCTCATATTCCAAGGCTAACCGCCCTGCCCGGCCGTCTCAAGACCCCGTTTCGCTGACATTACCCTCCTGAGGATCGACGTAGAGGCCTCATGCTGGGCCGCGTCCGGCGGGGCGCGCGCCGCCGCTTCCCACTGGCCGCCTCATCTGCCTACGGATGGGAACCCGAAAGTCGGTCTGCGACCAGAGGGGTCGGCGCCGCATCCGAACGCCGGCGGAGACCTTTGAGTGGCGCTGACTTCGACGGGCTGCCTCGTTTACAGCGGCGCGGATCGTAGTGTGGCCGCGGATCGAATGTTGCGTCTGAGCCGCGCAAGCTCTCCGCTACATCGAGCACGTCGTGACGGTTGCCGACGGCACATTTCGGCACCGGCGTCTGGTCTCCTTCGAAGCGGTGGCGGGCGGACGGCGCATGTGCCGGAGCGCGGGCGGCGCGCAAGGGGCGCGGAACGCGATCGTCTCTAACCGTCCGTAGACATCCTACCTACAGCTCCCCTTGCCCGCCGCCCTCCTGCGCTCCGGCCATGCGCCGATCCTGCCGCCCGCCACCGCCTCATGCGGAAAGGAACGGGACGGCGGAGGAGACCGACATGACCGAACCGACCACCAGCCCTTCCCGCGCCGCGAGCGCGCTGACGACAGTCAGCGAAGCCTCGCGAAGCGAACGGCCACGCATCTACGTTGCGTGCCTCGCAGCCTACAATAACGGCCGCCTGCACGGGCGCTGGATCGATGTCACCACGCCGGGCGAAATCTGGCGCAACGTTTCGGCGATGCTGCGCGCCAGCCCGGAACCTGATGCAGAAGAATGGGCCATCCACGATTACGAAGGCTTCGAAGGCGCGCACCTGTCCGAATACGCATCGTTCGAGACAGTGTGCGAGCTTGCCGAATTCATCGGCGAGTATGGCGAACTTGCTGCCCGCATCTACGGGCATTACGGCAATGACCTTGAGCAGGCGCGCGCCGCCTTCGAGGATTATGCGGGCGAGTACCGCAGCGCCGCCGACTTCGCCGAAGAGCTTCACAACGAACTCGGCACCGCGATCCCCGAAAGCCTCAGCTACTATATCGACTGGCAGGCGCTTGCACGGGACATGGCCCTGAACGGCGAGATCATGGTGTTCCAGACGGGCTTCGACGAAGTCCACGTCTTCTGGTCGCGGTGAGGGCGGACGTATGTTCACGAACAACTTTGCCACCTTCGTCTGTCCCGGCGATGCCATCACCGGTGAGGCGGGGCCCTTCACCGTCTTGGCGCAGATTATACCGGATGATTGTCCGGACGCGCCGGATCAGCGCCAGGACGGTTTCTGGCCCTCGCTATACATCGATGCGCCGGGGTTCATTGGCCCCGGGCCAAACCACCGCCAGCGATTTGCCGAGGCGCAGGCCAAGGCCGAAGCCGTCATGGAAGGCTGGCGCAAGGGTGACTGGTTCTACTGCGGGATCGTCCTCAGTGTGTCGCTGGAGGGCGTTCAGCTCGCATCCCATGCGGCAAGCTTGTGGGGCATCGAGGCGAACTATCCGGGGACGGATAACAGCTACCTCAAGGAGGTCGCAAACGAACTCCTCCCGGAGAGTATCGCTGTGGCAAGTGAAGCGCTCGCGCGGCTCGCCGCGCACGCGCTAGCGATGGAGGGCGTCTGATGCCGGACATCTTCGAACAACTGCTCGGCCCGCGCCCCGCGCTGACGCTCGACATCGAGCAGAGCTTTGTCACGGCCATCTGGGTGGAAGGCCGCTGCCCAAACGTCACGATCCGGGATTTCGATCTCGGCGCCAGTACGCCCGATGCTTCACTCGATTACTTCGGCGCGCCGTTCGTGCCGATCAACTGGCACCTGCCGCCGTGGCGGCTGGGCCTCGCCCTCGCGCCCCCACACCTGTTTCCATTCTGAGGAGTTATCCCATGTCAAAACCTGACCTGATCCACATCGAGCTCAGCAAGCTCAGCATTTCCAAACTCAACATGCGCCATGGCCGCAAGGCGCCGGATGTCTCCGACATCCTGCCGTCAATCCGGGAGAAGGGCCTCCGCCAGACCCTGCTGGTGAGGCGTGAAGGCGACGGATACTGCATTGTTGCCGGACGACGCCGGTTCTTTGCACTTCAACAGATCGCAAAGGAGACCGGTTCCGATCCGCTGGTGCCTTGCGCCGTGATGACGGAGGGCGATGCGGCGTCCGCTATCGAGGCGTCGATCATCGAGAACGTTGCGCGGCTGCCCGCCACCGAGATGGAGCAGTACGCAGCATTCCGGAAGCTTCATGACGAGGGAAGAACCGTTGAGGAAATTGCTGGCTTCTTCGGCGTGACGCAGCTGAACGTGCGGCGCGTCCTCGCGCTGGCCGCGCTCAGTGCGCCGATCCGTAAGCTGTATGCAGATGAAGAGATCGACCGGGAGACCGTCAGAGCTCTGACGCTCGCCACGGCTGCCCAGCAGGCCAACTGGTTGATGCTGTGGAACAGCGAGACCGAGCGCGCTCCGATGGGGCGGGCCTGCCGCGCATGGATCACCGGCGGCAGTGCAATTACCGCAGACAAGGCGCTGTTCGACCTTGCTGGTTACACCGGCGCGGTGATTGCCGACCTGTTCGGCGAGACGGCGGTGTTTGCGGACGCAGCCGCGTTCTGGGAGGCACAAGGCGCCGTGATCGCTGATCGCGTCGATAGCTACCGCCAGCGCGGCTGGGCAGATGTGATCCTGTTGGACCGCGGCGCATACTTCCAGCGCTGGGACTATGTGCAGACGACCAAGAAGCAGGGCGGCAAGGTTATCGTTGAGCAGCGCCATGATGGCACGGTGACGTTCCATGAGGGTTGGCTCAAGGCAGCAGAGGCGCGCAAGGCGAAGGCGCCCAAGGCCAGCGGCGAGGCTCAGCCCGAAGCGGACACGCGGCCTGAGATGTCCGGTCCGATGGCGGACTATATCGGCCTGCATCGGCATGCCATTGCACAGGCGAGCCTCACCCGCAGCCCGGCCATCGCGCTGCGCCTGATGGCGGCCCATACCCTCTGCGGATCATCGCTCTGGAATGTTCGCCCGCACACGCCGGGCGCGGTGAAGGCGGAAACGCTTGCCAGTACCGGGGGCGGGATTGCCGCCGCTGAACTGGCCGCAGCGCGAGATAGCGTCGAAGCGATGTTCGAAGCGCTCGGCGCGCCCGTCCCGCGCCGCAGCGGAGATGCGTATCACCTCTGCGAAACCTTGGCTGCGCTACTCGCGATGTCGGACGCTGAAGTGATGCAGGTAACAGCGCTTGGGATGGCTGAAGCGCTGGAGTCCGGAGGGCCAGCCGTCGAGGCCGTACTGCATGCCTGCGCCGCCGATCCGGCAGAGTTCTGGAAACCGGATGAAGCGTTCTTCGACCTGCTGCGCGACAAGCGGGCGATCACTGCGTTCCTCACAGAGGCGATCTCACCGGAAGCTGCCCGCAAGGCCGAAAGCCTGACCGGCAAGGCACAGAAGGACATGCTGACAGCCGCGCTGACCGCAGACGAAGACGGCGCGGGCACCAGCTGGCGCCCGGGCTGGATGCAGGTGCCACCGAGCCGCCATGTCGAGGGTGCAGCCTCGCCGCCTGCCGATACGTGGGACCGGATTTGCGGACTGTTCGAGACGGATGCAGAAGATGTATCCGGCGCCGGACCATCGTCTTTTGAAGCCAACGCTGCCTGAGTTCTTCGTCTCCTCTCAGGCAGTATGGAGCCGCCCGGTGCTTGCCGCCGGGCGGCTTTTTTTGCGCGAGGATCTCTGTGTTCGGATCAAAGAGCAGAAGATTCAAGTCGCGTGTCTTGCCGTCCGAAACTACGTCTCACTTTTCGTGAGGTATCCGAGTGCGTTGCGGAACAGGGAGCCTCATTCGTTCCGGGAGCCTGCCTCTCGCGGCCCCCCCTTGTTTCCGTCTCTTGCCGTTGGACCTGGACGACCTGCGCCGGGCCTCAAACCGCCCCATTCAGGAAATTTCCTCTGCGCTACGCGCATTCATCGCGAGACAATTTTCCTGCCCGGGGCGGTGCTCCACTCCGTTGCGCCCCTGTGGGTTCAGGCCCGGCGCAGGCCGTCCTTTCGGTCCGGCGTCGACGGGAACAAGGGGTTCCCGGAAGACGAGCCAGGAAACGAAAAGGAGACCCCCATGGCAAACGCACTCGGATACGTCACGGAAACCAAAGCCGGCTTCGAAGGCACCCTCGCAATGATGAACCTCTCAGCTGCGATCCGCATCGAGAAGAACGCGGAAAAAGCCGGAGACGGCCAGCCGGACTACCGCATCTTCGCCGGAGAGACCTCGACCGAAATCGGCGGCGGCTGGATGCGCAAGGCAAAGCAATCGGGCCGCGAATACCTCTCGATCACGCTCGCAGACCCCCGAATCGGCCCCCGCAAGATCTTCGCGAACCTCGCGCCGGTCAAAGGCAAGAAGGGCCGTCATGTGATCCTCTGGAACCCGAAGGAATAGCCATCTTCTTCAGCCAGACCAGAGCCGCCCCGGAGACACCTCCGGGGCGGCTTTCTGCATTTGAGATGGCGCAGGACTTGCGTGTCGGCGCACCGATGCCTGCGCCAACTCTCTCCTCTCGCGCGAAAGCCATCATCCTGGCCAGCGTGCTGGCCGGGATAGGGCTGACCGTGTTTCGGCCGCACGACCTGATCCTCTACAACCCGTCGGACTCGATCCCGAAAGGCTTTTATGTACGCGACGGGTCGGAACTGGCGCGCGGATCGGTTGTCACGATCCGCTCAATTCATGCTGCGCCGGACTACGCCGCCAAACGCAAATTCACCGACGCGGGCGACCGGTTCCTGAAGCGTATTGCAGCGATGGAGGGCGATACGGTGTGCGCCGAGGGCAGCACGGTTTCAGTAAATGGTAAGCCGGTTGCCGAGCGCGCCCATGTGGATGCGGCTGGTGATCCCCTACCCTCCTGGACCGGCTGCGTGACCCTCGATGCTGGCCATGTATTTCTCCTCGGCGATCATCCGGGCAGTTTTGACGGGCGGTATTGGGGCATCTCAAAACGCGCTGATCTCACCGGCCCCTGGCGTCCGCTTCGCTGATCAGGCGACTGATCAACTTCGCCCCTCGAATGAAACTGGAATCGCTGAAATCCGGGCGATGGTAGTCTCATCGCCATGGAGCACCACAAAAGTAAGAGAGAGCAAGATAAAGGCGCGGCCTGCAGGCCGCGCGAGACGCCTGTCGGCGCAGAGGTATTTGCAGGCCGTAGCCTGTGCCACAGGCTGTGCGACAGGCTGTGCCACAGCCTGTGTTTCAATCCGTGTACCGCTCTTCATGTCTTGGACAAGATGATGCGAGTCGCAGATGGCTGATAGCAAGAATGACCGGCTACTGAGCTTTTCGAAACTCGCGCGCGCCGCGAGTGGAGAAGACCTCTCCGCGATGAAGCCTTCGCGGCTGATGAGACCCGTTGAAACGGACCGGCTCGATGGCCGGCTGGCGGGCAGTGCTAAGCGCAGCGATAGCGCCGGTGCGACCAAGCCGCTTTCTCGCCGCCTCGCCCAGCGGGCGCTCGTGATGCGTCACGCGAAAGCGGCCGGACCGGGTGAGATGGTCTCAGACCTTCGCCAGAGAGCGGCGGTGAAAGTGCATTACTTCAATCACCGGGGTAGTGGCGGCGCGGCCTTGAAGGCGCATACGCGCTACCTGGCGCGGGATGCCGCTGGGCGTGATAAATTGAGCGAAGGGCCTGCCTCCCCTGCCCTCTGCCCAGATCTGGAAACGCCAGAAGCGGCAACCCGCGCACATGCAGATTATCTCGCGCGAGGCGAGCAAGGCCGCGGCCCATTCTATGACCGGGCAGAGGACGGCGTTGATGGCGGCGCGCGCGCTGAGGGATGGGCGACATCTGACAAGCGCCACTTCCGGATCATCCTGGCGCCTGAAGAAGGCGAGCGCCTCAGGGACCTGACGGGCTACACGCGGGAAGTCATGGCCCGCGCAGAAGCCGAACTCGGCACGCGCTTCTCGTGGGTCGCCGTCAATCACCATGACACAGGGCATGCTCACACCCACATCGTCCTGCGCGGGCGAAGGGCCAACGGTCAGGACCTGATCCTCCCCCGTGACTTCATCCAGCACCGGCTGCGCGAGATCGCCAGGGATGTGGCAACGAATTGGCTCGGACAACGCACGCCCGGCCAGGAACGCGAGGCGCTTGAGCGGGAAACCACCCGCCATGCGCCGACACGTCTCGACAGGCTGCTCGCCGCACAGCTGCCTGAAAGCCACGTGATAGAAGTTCGCCGCGTGGAAGCACAGAACCGCGATCCCCATGTGACCGCTGCTCTCAGGGCTCGGCTGAAGGAACTCCGGCGCCTCGGGCTTGCCCGCGAAGTCCAGCGGGGCGTGCTGCAGTTCGAGCCGGACTGGCAGGACCGCCTCAAGGCAATGGAGCTGCACCTCGATATCCGCAAGCAGCTGATGGCCGAGCGACAACTCTCGCAGCAGGTGGAGCGTGAGCGGCTGGCGCGCCAGTTGTCGCGGAATGGACTAAAGCGATAGGCCGGTTTGGACGCGTTAGCAGTCATTCGCCATTGGATAGCCGGTCGGCTGGGATCTGGCCCAAGGCAGTCATACGGTCGCCAACTTTTTTTGACCGAAGCTCAAGGTGTCAGTGTTTCGGATCGTCACCTCGTCTGATGATCGCCGAAAGCCATGTCGATGCGGATTTTTTGGGTGACTTGACCATGCAAACCACTTGCGGACCCTGTTCGCGAAGTGAGACGGTAGTTTCGTGATCGTCAGGACTGGCGCCGAATTTTTGAGATCTAGGGAGACGAACATGCGTTGGATTGCACCTCTTTTAGCTGCTGCAGCCTCCAGTTTGATGCTGATGGGCTGCACGCCCACTGCGCCCGCCGCACCAACCGCGCCCGAAGCTGACGCAAAGGCGGCCGATGCATGTGCCGATGGCGGCGCGAAGCTCGCCACGCTCGACATGTGCCAATCCGACGCCGCCAAACTGCTTGTGATCAGCGGCGGGCGCGAACCCGAACTGCCGGAAGGCTGCACCTGGGCTGTGCAGGAGACCGTCATGCCGAATGATGGCGGCGTGATGCTGTATCGCTCGGCGTCCTGCAATGGCGTCACCACCACGCTGGTTGCGGAAGGCAGCGGCGAATCGGTCAATTACAACTATAAATCCTCGGCGATTTTCCCGATGCCGGACGGTATCGACGACGACATGCCGATCGCGGAGTTGGACGTTGCCGGGCCGGATCCGAAAGTTGATATCCTCGGGCAAGTCCTGTTGCTCGCCGAGACGGAAAATGAGCGCACGAATTGCGAAATCCGCGCCGCAGGCAACGACAGCTGGCCGGCCGATGCACTAGTGGCCGATCTGAACGCCGCCGCCAAAGAGCTTGGCGGCATCTCCGACGATGAAGTGCGCCAAGCCTGCGGCTATCTTGGGCTCGATACGGGGGAAAGCAAGTTCTGGCTGGTTCGCCAGGGCCGCGCGTTCTTCGTCCAGCAGGGGCAAGATGAAAGCGACATCGACGCACGCTCGATCACCGTGGTGGCTAAAAGCGCCGACGGCGCTTGGGCCGTAGCGCCAACGCCGACAGTGCCGGAGCGGAACTGAGCCTGGCTTCTAATTCCGTCTCGCCACAAACTGCCAGCCCTACGCGGCCATGCTGCGCGTAAGCGGGATTGTATCGCTCATCTCCTCACAGGAGGGGCGTGGGAGAGGAACCCAAAACGCGCGAAAGTCCAGACAGGTCCGAACAGCACAACGTCCACATACGAACTACAGCCTGGCGGCGGTGAGGCAGCCGAATGCCAAGACCGAGGCGAAACTGCCATACGCCAAACCAGATGATCGTAGCCGACCTGGCCCGTTCCGGCCAGTCGCTCGTCGAGCGGGCGTGGAGTAGGAATTGCAGGCAAGCAGCAGGCGCCTATTTGGGCTGGCGCACCTGCGCCGCCAACGCCACCGACAGTTCCGCGAGGACGATGTCGCCGGGTGCGACCACGTCCAGCACCGCGTCCTGCGCTGGAGCATCGGCGTTCAGAAACACCACGAACCTGTCGCCCGGCTTGCCGCTGAAAACCGGCCAGCTCGGGGAAGCACCGCAGCTCGTGAAACTAACGTGAGCGAGCACGAACGGTGCTCGGGCAGCTTTCTTCTTGACGTCAGCGCCACCCTTTAACCAGCCCACCGGCTTGACGGTCGATCGTACGCCGAGGCCCATCGGGGATTGCGGGATCTCCACGCCGGTTTCAACGCCCACGACTTCGACCACAGCCACGCTCCTGGCGCGGGTCCACACATCCAGCTGGCTCTCGCGTGCGGCATCACGCGTGCGCTGCATCTGTAGCGCATTGAAGCCATCGATATGCAGGGCGGCTCGCTCCCGGTAGTCACTTTCTGATTCTCCGGGAACATGCACGGGCGCGGGCGGCACCGGCGGCGGAAGGATCGAGCAGGCTTCAGCGGGCAGGGCCACAATCGCTACAAGACTGGCAGCCGCAACACCCGTTGCTACGCGCCGGGCCGTCGCACCAAAGTTCTCAGAAGCTTGAGCGAGCAGAAAGGACCTCATGAAAACTCTCCCGGTTTACGCATCACACACGTGCCCGTTACACTGTATGCTTGCAAGAGCGTGCCGCCTTAAGATCCGACCGGTCGGACAGCCGGAAGCTTTCGGTGATGAATTGCCTGATATTGAGAACGAGCCTCTGACCGCCGTCCGTCGGAATTCCGCCATTCGACAGGTTGGATCATCAGCGAACCAAAAGCCGCTCGCCTTTGCACCCGACACCATCGCTAGCTGTCGGGCAATGTGATTGAAGATTGGATTCTGAAGAATAACTACACTGCGACACAGCTCGCGACCCGACCGCAAATCCGCTTGCGCGCATCGTGGCGCGACGATGCATGCCGTCTGCCAAAGACCGGCGCATCGACCCTGCACTTGAGCGCCTCGAGCCAATCAGTTCGCGTGCCCACGGCTCGCCGTCCAGAAGGTCGATTGAGCTGGCTAGTCAGGCAGAACCGCAACGTAACGCACCGCGCCGCTGCGAAACAATTGAGACGTGTCATGGACCTGAACCAGCAGCAAAAGCGGAGTAGTTTAAAAAACGGGAATGCACTAGCGAATGCACTAGATCCGAAACTTTCCAATAAATATCAATATAAACAATGGCATATGGCGGAGAGGGAGGGATTCGAACCCTCGATACCCTTGCGAGTATACCGGTTTTCGAGACCGGCGCGATCGACCACTCCGCCACCTCTCCGCGCCGGGGTCTTTGAGAGGCGGTGCACTATCCCGGACTGACGGCAAGCGCAAGCGGCGCTTTCGTTAACGCCGCGCCGTTCGGGCCTAGCGGCGCCTGCGCCGGGAGGCGCCACATGCCTGCCCCCGCGCCCCATCCGGCCACCGCAAATACCGTGAAGTTGGGATTTGACACGCCCGCGGCTTTGGTGTTTACCCCCCGCTTCGGTCGCCGCGCCCGCAAGGTGCGGCGGCCTCCCCATTTTCAGACGACTTTCCGGAAGGTTGCGCCCATGTTCGCGGTCATCAAGACAGGTGGCAAGCAGTATAAAGTGTCCGAAGGCGACACGCTCGTCATCGAGAAACTCAGCGCCGCAGCTGGCGACACGGTCACGTTTGACCATGTCCTTATGATCGGCGAAGGCGCCGGCGTCACGGTTGGCGCGCCGGTCGTGGCCGGCGCCGCCGTGACCGCCGAAGTCAAAGGCGAAGTGCGCGGGCCGAAACTGATCACCCGCAAGAAGCGCCAGCGCCAGACGTACCGCCGCACGATCGGCCACCGTCAGGACCTGATGGAAGTCACGATCACAGGAATCAGCGCCGACGGCGCTGCCACGGCCAAGAAAGCAACGCGCAAGAAAGCCGCCCCGAAGGCTGACGCCGCCGAAGGCGCAACCGAAGCATAATTTTTCCCGGGGCTCCGGCCTCAAGCGAGACACAGGTTAAGAGGAGCAGACTATGGCTCACAAGAAATCAGGCGGCTCTTCGCGCAACGGCCGCGACTCGAATCCCAAATACCTCGGCGTGAAGAAATACGGCGGCGAAACCGTTGTTCCGGGCATGATTATCGTGCGCCAGCGCGGCACCCAAAAATGGCCGGGCAAGGGTGTCGGCATGGGCAAGGACCACACCCTCTTTGCGCTAAAAGGCGGCAAGGTGGAGTTCGCGCACAAGTCGGGCGGCCGAGTGTATGTGAACGTCGTGGCTTTGGCGGAAGCCGCAGAGTAACGCGGCCTGCTCATCCGGCCGCCTTTAGGGGAGTGGCCGGGTCGCAGCAGACGACCAGTTTCCGAGGGGAGGCAGGCCACTGCCTCCCCTTTTTCGTTCGCCCTTCCCTCACCCGACTGCGCCCCCAAGGAGGCAGCCATGAGTGAGACCGTGTTGAGAACCGCCCGGCTGATGCTGCGGGCCGTCACGCCGCAGGACAGCGGCCGCATCACAGGGGTCGTCGCCGACCCGCGCGTCCACCGGATGCTCGCGCGCGTATCGCCGGACCAGACCAAGGCCCAGACCCTCGCCTGGATCATCACACATGATCGCGGCCGCGCCGACGACACAGACCACGTCTTCGCTATCACGCTGGGCGGTCATCTGATCGGCGTGATAGGTGCCAACCGGGCCGACACGGCGCTGCCCTTCGAGATCGGCTATTGGCTCGCGCCCGAGGCCTGGGGCCAGGGCTACTGCAGCGAGGCCGGAAAGGCCCTGATCGGCTGGCTCGACGAGAGACGATCTGCTCGCGCGCTCCTCGCTGGCCACTTCGCCGACAACCCGGCCTCCGGCCGTGTCCTCTCAAAGCTCGGCTTCCTGCCGTGTGGACGCAACCGCATGTTCAGCGCCGGCCGGGGCGAACTCGCAGACCACATCCTCATGGCGCGCATCGCGTGAACCAGATAAGAGCCCAAACATGAAGTTCCTCGATCAGGCCAAAGTCTTTATCCGCTCCGGTGACGGCGGCGCGGGCGCAGTCTCGTTCCGGCGCGAGAAGTTCATCGAGTATGGCGGCCCGGACGGCGGCGATGGCGGACGCGGCGGCGACGTGTGGGCAGTGGCCGTTGAAGGCCTCAACACCCTGATCGACTTCCGCTACCAGCAGCACTTCAAGGCAAAGAAGGGCGGCCACGGCATGGGCCGCAACCGCTTCGGCGCCAAGGGCGACGACTCGATCCTGATGGTGCCCGTTGGCACGCAGATCTACGAGGAAGACCAGGAAACCATGATCGCCGACCTCACGCAGGAGAACCAAAAGGTCCTCCTCGCGCAAGGCGGCAATGGCGGCTGGGGCAACCTGCGCTTCAAGACCTCGACCAACCAGGCCCCCGCCCGCTCGAACCCCGGCGCGCCCGGCGAAGAGCGCTGGCTCTGGCTGCGCCTGAAATTGATCGCGGACGCCGGCCTCGTTGGCCTGCCGAATGCCGGCAAGTCCACCTTCCTCGCCGCCGCCACTGCCGCGCATCCGAAAATCGCCGATTATCCGTTCACGACCCTTCACCCCGGCCTCGGCGTGGTCGATCTCGGCACCAGCACGCGCTTTGTGCTCGCCGACATTCCGGGCCTCATCGAAGGCGCCGCCGAAGGCGCAGGCCTTGGCCACCGCTTCCTCGGCCATGTCGAGCGCTGCAAGGTGCTGCTCCACCTGATCGACGTGACCCAGGACGATCCCGCCGGCGCCTATAAGACGATCCGTAACGAGTTGCGCGCCTATGATCCCGACCTCGCCGCGCGCCCCGAAATCGTCGCCCTCAACAAGATCGACGCCCTGACGCCTGAACTCGTCAAGGAACAAATGAAGCTGCTGAAGAAAGCCTACAAGGGCAAGCCCCTCCTCCTCTCCGGCGTCTCCGGCGAAGGCGTCAAACCCGCCCTCTACGCAATCGCGGAAAAACTGGGCCTCACCGGCGACCGGGAACTGATTGCTCCGCCCTCAGACGATCCAGACACGGAAGAAGGCTGGAGCCCGCTTTAGTATCGCAAAAGCCCCTTCTCCCTTGGGAGAAGGGAAAGGCAGATCAAGCCCCCGCGCTCGGCCTGGCGCTCACGCGCCCACGCCACGCGCGCAAATTCTCCGCCGCCTCCGGCACCTTAAGCCCGGTCCAGTCTGCAAAATCCACCGTGCTCAGCGCGCAGATATCCGCCATCGTGAACACCTCCCCCGCCACGAAGTCTCGTCCCGCCAGCTCTCCGTCCAGCCACATCAGCGCCTTCTCGTATGCGCCCTGGTTCGCCTCACCAAACTCCTTGTACTGAGGAACCACCACCCGGGCCGTGAACGGGTGCGCATGCCGCCAGAAATTCCCCGCTGGCCCCATCAGCTGGAACTCCACCCGCCGCACCCACATCTCCACCAGCGCCTCTTCCAGCGCACCCCGCCCGAACATCGCAGGCTCAGGATGCAATCGCTCAAGATACCGGCAGATCGCCACCGTCTCGCTGATACATGTGCCATCCTCCAGCTCCAGCACCGGCGTCTGGCCCAGCGAATTGCGCGCCACATGCTCCGGGGCTTTGTGCTCGCCTTTTACCAGCGCGACGTCCACCAGTGGTACCTCAACGCCCTTCTCCGCCAGGAAAATGCGCACCCGGCGCGGGTTCGGCGCCGGCATCGGCGTATTGTAGAGTTTCATGGCGCGTCTCCTCGTTGCCCGCAGACTGAAACGCCTCGCCCGACAGGTCAACGCGGCGCCCCTCTCGCCAACGCCCCTGCCCAAGTGTATCTCGCCCGCATGACCGCAGACACACTCGCCCGCGCCCGGCGCATCGTCGTGAAAACCGGCTCGGCCCTGATCGCCGAGGCGGGCGCGCCGCGTGCGGAGTGGCTGGCAAACCTCGCCGCCGACATCGCGTCCCTGCGCCAGCGCGGCAAGGATGTGATCCTCGTGGCCTCCGGCGCCGTCGCCCTCGGCCGCGCCGCCCTCGGGGCGCCCTATCAGGCGCGGCTCGAACAGAAACAGGCCGCCGCCGCCATCGGCCAGCCGCGTCTCATGGCCGCCCTCGCGGACGCACTCACCCCGCACAGCCTTGCCTGCGGCCAGGCCCTCCTCACCCCCGGCGACACCGAAAATCGCCGCCGCTGGCTCAACGCCCGCGCCACGCTCGAAACCCTGCTCGAAGCCGGTATCATCCCCGTCATCAACGAGAACGACACGGTCGCCACCGAAGAGCTCCGCTACGGCGACAATGACCGCCTCGCCGCCCGCGTCGCCCAGATGATGGCCGCCGACGTGCTCATCCTCCTGTCCGACATTGACGGCCTCTACACAGCCGACCCGCGCGGCCATCCGGATGCCCGCCACATCCCCTTCCTAGAAGCTCTGACCCCGGAGCATGACGCAATGGCCACCGGCTCGAACGCCGCCGCCGGCGTCGGCTCGGGCGGCATGGTCACCAAGCTCGCCGCCGCCCGCATCGCCCATGCCGCCGGCTGCTCCACGCTGATCACGCTCGGCAACCGCCCGCATCCCCTCGGCGCCATCGAAGCCGGCGAACGCGCCACCCTGATCGCCGCAAAGACGACCCCCGCCAATGCCCGCGCCGCCTGGCTCGAAGGCCACCTCACGCCCGAAGGCGAGATCACCGTCGATGACGGCGCCGCCAAGGCCCTCGCGGGCGGCGCAAGCCTCCTCGCCGTCGGCGTGCGCGCCGTCACCGGCCCCTTCGAGCGCGGCGCCGCCGTCGCCATCCGCGACGCCTCCGGCCGCACCATCGCCAAGGGCGTCACGGCCTATTCCTCCGCAGACATCCAGCGCATCGCGGGCCGTCGCACCGAAGAAGCCGAAGCCCTCCTCGGCTATAGGGGCCGCCCCGCCATCATCCACCGGGACGACATGGTGCGCCTGTGACGACTGCGAAGATACGGCCGGCCAGCCGCGACGACCTTGCCGCTCTTTTGGAACTCGAAGGCTCCTTCCCCGAAGTGGACCGGTTCGACGCGCGCACCTGGCGCCGCCTGCTCGCAGGCAAAGCCCTGACGCTGGTTCACGAAACGCCGCACGGCATCAATGCCGCAGCCGTTCTGCTCTTCCGGGCTGGATCGCCCACCGCCCGCCTCTACTCCATCTCTGTTGCCACCGCTGCGCGCGGCCAGGGAATCGGCTTGCGCCTTTTGGCCGCCTGCGAACAATCCGCGGCGGCCCGAGGGGCGACCCGCCTGCGCCTCGAAGTGCGCTCCACAAATACTTCGGCCCACCGCCTTTACGATGGCGCCGGTTATCGCGTAATTGCGCAGCTTGACTCTTACTATCCGGACGGAGAAGCGGCGCTCAGGATGCAGAAGTCACTTACCGCGCCCTCAGATGGAGCCCCATGACCGATTGGGTCGTGCTCGTCGAATCAGCGAGCGATATTTCGCAGGCTGAAACACCGCACAAGGTGCTGCGAATCTCGGACTATATCTCGAAACCGGCCCTCTTCGCCGGCCGCCGCCCTTATATCCTCAATCTCGCCCGCTCCTACGCCTACCAGTCCGAAGGTTATTACGCCTCGCTGCTGGCCGAGGCGCGCGGACACCGCGTTTCCCCCAGCGTGCAGACGATGGTCGAGCTGTCCAAGAAGACGCTCTACAACCACGCCCTGCCTGACCTCGGCGAGACTCTGCAGGAAGCCCTCGACAAGGGCGCGCCCCGGATCGAAAGCCTCTTCGTGGCTTTCTCGCGCTGCGAAATTCCTGCGTATGAACGCCTCGCCCGCGAAGCGATGGACTGGTACCGCACGCCTGCGCTCGAAATCGAGTTCGACGCCGAGGCGCCCCACGGCATCGCCCGCATACGCGCGATGGCCCCGCACAGGCTGAAACACCAGCGCCGCCAGTTCTTCCTCGACGCGATGGAGGCTTACACAAAGGGCCGCGTCAGCGCTCCCAAGGCTCGCACGCCCGCCAAATGGGCCCTCGCCGTCCTCGTCGATCCGAACGAGAAGACCGCGCCGTCAAAGCCCGCCTCCCTCAAGCGCTTCGCCGATGTCGCCGAGAAGATGGGTGTCGAGGTCGAGCTGATCGATCCGACCGACCTGCCGAGCCTTGCCGAGTTCGACGCGCTCTTCATCCGCGCGACGACCTCGATCGACAATTTCACCTACCGCTTCGCCCGCCGCGCCGAGCAGGAAGGCATGCCGGTCATCGACGATACCCAATCGATGATCCGCTGCACCAACAAGGTCTATCTCAAGGAAATCCTCGAGAAGGCCGGCCTTCCCATTCCGCGTACGGAAATTGTGGACGAGAAGGCGGACCTTGCCGCCCTGTTCGAACGCCTCGGCTCGCCCGTCATCCTGAAAACGCCGGATGGCAGCTTCGGCATCAACATGGTTAAGGCCCATACGCTGGAAGAACTGCGCGACGGCGCCAAGAAGATGTTCGAGGACACCGCCCTCATCATCGCCCAGGAATTTCGCCCCACGAAGTTCGACTGGCGTATCGGCGTCCTGAACGGCGAGCCGCTCTATGCCTGCCAGTACCGCATGGCGCGGGGCCACTGGCAGACCGTGAAATACGGCGAGGACGGCAAGTCCACCGAGGGTGGCTTCACCACGATGCCGGTCGAGGACGCCCCGCCGGACGTCGTCAACGCCGCCGTCCGGGCCGCCCAGCTGATCGGCGACGGCCTCTATGGCGTGGACCTGAAAGAGACCGAACAGGGCGTCATTATCATCGAGATCAACGATAACCCGTCGATCGACCATGACGTCGAAGGCCTGGTCCTCAAGGACGAGATCTGGCGCCGCATCATCTCCTGGTTCTCCAACCGGCTAGAACGCCGGATGAACCGGTCCGGTTAATCCCGCTTTCTACAGCGAAAAGGCCTTGCGCCGCCCTTCCATCTCATTACACCGGGACTCCGGAGCGTAGCGCAGTCTGGTAGCGCATCTGGTTTGGGACCAGAGGGTCGTAGGTTCGAATCCTATCGCTCCGACCATTATCCCAGGACGGCCCGGAGCGACGGCAGGAACATGGAAGCGCGGATCTACAAACCTGCAAAAAGTGCAATGCAATCAGGGCGCGGCAACACGAAAGACTGGGTTCTAGAGTTTGTGAATCCCGCCGCCAAGCGCCGCCTTGACCCTCTGATGGGCTGGACCGGCATCGACGACATGTCCGGCCAGGTCCGCCTCCACTTCGAAACCCGAGACCAGGCCATCGCCTATGCCGAGCGCGAAGGCCTGAAATTCACGGTTGAGGAAGCCCGCGAACGCAAGCGCCTGATCAAATCCTACTCCGAAAATTTCTCGGCCGCGCGCAAACAGCCGTGGACACACTGAAGGCCCCCGCGCTACTTGCGCCGATAGGACTCCGTAGCTCAGCTGGATAGAGCGCTCGCCTTCTAAGCGAGTGGTCGCAGGTTCAAATCCTGCCGGGGTCACCACCCTTCCTAGAACTTGTATCCCCCCGACACGAGCCGGTCATACCGCCCCTGTGTCATCGGCACATAGCGTGCCTCCTCGGGATCCAGCATCCAGAGCGGATCGGTCACCTTGTCGGGGTCAAACCCTTCGGCCACCAGCTCCACCTTCCGGTACTTGAACGTCCCCGTCGTCTCCGCTTCCGGCTGCACTCGGATGAAAATCGGCACTGCATAGCTCGGCAACCTCGCCGCCAGGGACGCATAGAGCCCGCCCAGATCCGCGCCGTCCTCCACCGTGAGCGCCGCCATCCCGGCCTTGCCATCCGTGCCCGGAATATGCACGCCGTAAACGTTCGCCGTCTTCACCCAATCGACCCGCGACAGGGCCTCACCCACTTCATTGGTCGAGACGTTCTCCCCCTTCCAGCGATACGTGTCCCCGATCCGGTCCACGAAGTAGATATAGCCCTGCTTGTCCTTGCGCATAAGGTCGCCCGTGCGAAACCAAAGGTCGCCCTTGGTGAACACGTCGCGCAGCAGCTTTTTCTCGGTCGCCTTCTCGTCGTTATAGCCCTCGAACCGATGGCGCACATCCGTACCGATCAGCCCCAGCGCCTCGCCCGCCTCATCCACACCTGCCGGAAGCAGGAACCCATCAGGGCCCCGAACCGGCTGCTCGGTTTCGATGTCGAACTTCACAAACGCAATGTTGGCGAACTGAGATTTCAGCCAGCCCGGAATGCGCCCGACGGCGCCTACCTTGCCGTCAAAGTTCAGGAAGCTGACGTTGCCTTCGGTCGAGCCATAGAACTCGCAAAGGTGCGGAATGTTGAACCGGTCAAGGAAAGCCTGCCACACTTCCGGCCGGAGGCCATTTCCAAAACCCGTCCGTATGCGATGCGCCCGCTCCTTCGGATGCGGCGGGGAATTCAAGAGATACCGGCAAAGCTCGCCGATATACACAATCGCCGTCGCCTTCTCGTTCACCACGTCATCCCAGAACGCGCTCGCCGAAAACTTGCGCCGCACGATCGCCGTCGCCCCGGTCATCAGCGCCTGCCCGATGCCGCACAGTCCGCCCGTGCCGTGATACAGCGGCAGCGTGATGTACACCTTGTCCTTTGGCGTGATCTGGCACGGCGCGATGAAGCTTCGCATCATCCCGCGCGTGCGCGCCTGGGTCAGCTTCGCGGCCTTTGGCAAACCCGTCGTACCCGACGTATAAACGTAAAGGCAGAGGCTTGCACCCGTCATGCCCGCCCGCACGCTGCGCGGCGGGCGCTTCTCGGAAAACGCCTCCAGCGCCCCGTCCAGATCCGCGCCCAGCTTGCCGCCAAGCGTCCACACCGGCGGCGCGCCCACGATCAGGCTCATCGCCCCGCGAATGGACCCGTCCTGGTCCGCCCCGGTCACGATCAGCTTGGCGCCCGCAATGTTCACGCAATGCGCCAGCGCCTCGCCTTCAAGGTTGTGATTGATCAGTGCCGTGACAAGACCCGCCTTCGCAAAGCCCGCCCAGGCGGCGACGTAATCGGGCCGGTTCTCCATGAACAGCGCGATACAATCCCCGGGCTTCAGCCCCTGCGCCATTGCCCAGTTGGCAAACCGGCTCGCCCGCGCATCAAACTGCGCATAGGTCGTGGATTTACCCTCGAACCGGAACGCCACGTTCTTCTTGTGGGCATCCACCGATCGCTCGAAATCATCGGCCACGACGAAGTCGGATTCCGTGGTGATATCGCCCGTCCATTTCTTCAGGCGCTGCGCCGCCTGGAAGAACGCGAACTCACGCGGGATGATGACAAACGGGTTCATATGCGGCGCCTCCGGCCATAGAGCGTCGTGGAAAAAACTGGAAACTGAAGGCTGCAAGCCAAGTCTGTTTCTTAGCTCTTGTCAAAGAAAACCGGCACGAGCCGCCGATTGCGTTCCCCCGCGTGACGGCATATTGCTGCGCCGCACAAAGATAAGAACAGGAAACGTGCGATGCCCCTCGATCCGGTCGGAGACCTGCTTACCCTTCTCGACATCGAGCGCCTCGAACTCGACCTCTTCCGCGGCCAGAGCCCGGACGAGGAAGAAAGCCAGCGCGTCTTCGGCGGTCAGGTCATCGCGCAGGCCCTCGTGGCCGCCTACCGCACCGTGACGGACGACCGCACCTGCCACTCCCTGCACGCCTATTTCATCCGCCCCGGCGACCCCAAGGTGCCGATCATCTACCAGGTGGACCGCTCGCGCGATGGCGGCAGCTTCACCACCCGCCGCGTCGTCGCCATCCAGCACGGCCAGCAGATCTTCAACCTCGCCGCCAGCTTCCACGTACCCGAACAGGCCTGGAACCACCAGCATGCGATGCCGGACGTCCCCGGCCCTGACACGCTGGACGACCGCACCGAGTGGCGCCGCCAGTTTGCGGAGAAGCTCCCGCCGCGCCACCGCGGCCATTTCCTCCGCCCCCGTCCGGTCGAGATGCGCGAGGTCGAGCCCCTCGATCCGCTGAAGCCCGCCAAAGCCAGTGATGTTCAGCACCTCTGGTTCCGCGTGGCCCGTCCGATCGACGAGGCGCCCTGGCTGCACCATTGCCTCCTTGCCTATGCCTCCGACATGGCCCTCCTTGGCACCGGCAACCGCCCGCACGGCGTCTCCTGGATGACCGGCGAACTGATGTCGGCGAGCCTTGACCACGCGATGTGGTTCCACGCCCCGCTCAAGTTCGACGACTGGCACCTTTACACGATGGACAGCCCCTATGCCGGCGGCGCCCGCAGCTTCAACCGCGGCTCCGTCTACGACTCGCACGGCCACCTCGTCGCCTCTGTCGCCCAGGAAGGCCTTATGCGCAAAGCCGTCCGCAAACCGAAACCATGACCCCTCCCCTCTCCCGCTCGCAGGCTTGCGCGGCAAAGCGATTGCAATGCGATTGCCTGCGCAAGGAGGGACAAGCCGCGAAGCGGTAGGAGGTGAGGGCACTTACGCCCACGAAATCCGAGGCCATCGAGGCACAGCCCCCAGGGCGGCGGCGCCGGGTAATCGGCCGAGTGAAGCCAGATGCGCGGACGCAGGTCGGTTCGCCGGAGCTGTGTGAATTCGACATGCCCGCCGGCGCCGCTGAGACCGCCCGACTGCCAGACACGCAGCACCCGCTTTCGGCTGCCGATCTTGCCCAGCGGGTTGGCGGACGCGTTGCCGCCATCAAATACCGATCCCCTATATGGCCACCCGTGATGTCCGCCCAACAGGAAACGCCTCTCGAGAGGGGTGCGCACCTGCCGCAAGTCATTTGGAATCAATACATTCTGATGCCCGGGCCGCAGTCTGTCAGGATTGTCTTGCTTACCGCTGCGGCAAAGGTGCAACCTGAGCCGCAGAAAATTCCGGGGAGATACCATGCCTGATCCGAAAATACTGAGCCGCCTGCATCCTGAGTTTGCACCACTGATGGCGCAGTTTGCCGCGGTGCCCGAAACCCCGCCGACGATCCCCGAGACGCGCGCCATGTACCGCGCGCTGCAGCCCGCGGCGCCGCAGCTGACGGTGGGCGAGATCCGGGACGCGAGCTTCCCCGGCCCCGCCGGTCCCGTGAAGGTTCGCCATTATATTCCAGAAGGCAAAGGCCCCTTCCCCGTGATCGTGCATTTCCATGGCGGCGGGTTCATCATGGGCGATCTTGAAACGCATGACGCACAATGCCGCCTGCTCTGCAGCGAGGCCAAATGCATCGTCACCGCGGTCGATTACCGTCTGGGCCCGGAAGTTCCCTATCCGGCCGGACATGAAGACAGCTTCGCGGCCCTGCGCTGGGCCGGGGCGTCTGCGACCGAATTCGGCGGCGATGCCAGCCGCATCGGCGTGGCGGGTGACAGCGCCGGGGGGCACCTCGCGCTCTATTGCGCGCTGCGCGCCAAACGCTCTGGCGGGCCGGTGCTGAAAGCCCTGCTGGCGATCGTACCCGGCGTTGTGATGGGTCCGCCGCTGACGGCCGAAATTGCCGCAGGACGCGAGACCCGAAACAACAGCCTTCTGAGTACGGACGGTATGGACAACTTCGTCGCCGCCTATTTTCAGGACCCGTCGGATGCCAGCGACCCGCTGCTCAACTTCCTCGGCGCGGATGTCTCCGGCCTGCCGCCTTCGATCATTGCGCCCGCAGAGATCGACGTGCTGCATGATGAAGGCGTGGCAATCGCCAAGCACCTGTCGGACTCCGGCGTGCCCACGCAGCTGATGGTCGCCGAGGGCATGGTGCACATCTATTTTTCGGTCACTGAAGTGTTCCCGTCCGCGCGGCCCTTTGCCGTGAAAGCGGCGAAGGCGATGGGAGAGCTGATGCGGGCTTAGCCTCGCATCACTTTTCCGCCGGCGGCGTCACCGCAGGAACGTCCGTGAACGGCTTGATGCCGAAGTGCGGATAGATCTCGCTCGGGAAATAGACCGTGTCACCTTTCGAGACGAGGCGGATCGTCTTGATCGCTTTCAGATCTTCCACCGGATTGCCGGGCACGAGGAAGAAGTCTGCCTTCTTGCCGGGCTCAATTGAGCCGAGCTCCTCGCCGAGACCCATGTAATCGGCCGCTTCGAAGGTCGCGCGGGCGAGGATTTCGGGCGGCGTGAAGCCGGCCTTCTGGTAGAGCTCCAATTCGCGGTGGAGCGTCAGCGCCCCGCCAAGATCCGTGCCGAACACGATGAAAATGCCGTGATCCTTCATGCGGCGGATCGTGCCCGCCATCTGCTCGAACGCGCCCTTATAGGCAGCGTCTTCCTCGGGGCTGCCAATGGCCGACCAGGCCTCTTTTGCCTCGCGCTGAACGGCGACCGGCATGTTGGCGACATAGTCCGCCATGCCGGCCTGCAGCTCGCCGTTGCGCGACAGCAGTAGCGCTTCGTGGATGGCGAAGGTTGGATCAATTGCGACGCCTTTCTCAGCCATCAGGCCCAGCGTATGGGCGACCTGCTCGCCATTGAGGTCCACTTTCGGCAGGCGTTGCAGCGCGGTGAGGCGCAGCAATGTGCGCGTGTCTTCTGCCGGCGCGAGCACCCAGCCGAGCATCAGCTGGTTGATGTGGGTGATCTCGTCATAGCCCGCTTCGATCATCGTGTTGGCATTGGTGAAGGCGGGCACGTGGCCTGAGACCCGCAGGCCGCGCGCCTTCGCGCGCGCGACCATCGCCGGCACCCATTCCGGGTTCATGGAGTTGTAGATCTTGATCTGCCAGAAATCGCCCTGATCGGCATACCAGTCCACGGCGGCGAGCGCCTCTTCCTGGCTGTTCACAAGGATACCATTGTTCGAGCTGAACGGGCTCTTGCCTTCGATGAAACCGGAGCGGACGACGCGGGGGCCGGCGAGCGTGCCCGCCTCGATCTTGGTGATCAGTTCATTGAGCACCGCATTGTCATTGCCCATGTCGCGCATCAGCGTGACGCCCGCGGCGATATTCTTCAGCGCGCCGTCCTCGCCCATATGGCCGTGCATCTCGGCGAGGCCGGGGATGAGCGAGCCGCCCTGCCCATCGACGACATATGCGCCTTTTGTATCGGCCTTGCCGACTTTGACCGATTTGATCAGGCCGTTCTCGACGATGACCGTCGATGGCGCCGTCATGGCTTTCGCCTTGGGATCAAACACGCGGACGTTCGTGATCGCCAGCGGCGCATCATAACGATGCGCGGTCTCGGCCTGGATGGACTCGAGCCGCAGGGTGGAGAGACGCGTTGCCATGTCCTGCAACTGGTCATCGGCCTCTTCATAGCCCTCGCGCACGATGACGAAGCGGGGCGACATCAGCGCGAAGAGATCGCCTTCGCCATCGACGAGGAAATAGGCCGGGTCCGTATCATCGCCGACGAGAGCATAGGCGGACGCGTCCACCGTCCCCCCTGCGCCTTCAATGCGCACTGTGTCGAGCGGGCTCATCGACAGGCTGCCTGCGGGCCAGGCCGGGAGCGAGCGGTCGGCGTCCGCCAGCAGCACCTTGGCATAGACCGCCAGCGTATAGGGCGAGGCATTCTGCGGCACGTAGATTGTGGGCTCGGTCATCTTGGCGGTGGACGAGCCGGCCGTATCGGTCCAGCTGGCGACGCCGCCTTCAAGCGCAAACTTTTCGTGGATCTCGTTGCCGAACGTGGTCGCGCCATCGATGGTCCAGCTGACGGGCAAGCCGTCCGCGCCGAGCTTGATGGTTTCGGCGAGCGTCGGGCCACGGCCATTGTTGCGGTATTCGTAGTTTATCTTGACGGTGTCGCTTGTGGTAACGGCGACGAGCTGGCCGAGCGTCTTGTCGAACAGACGGACGGAGAAGGTTTCGGTCGTGGCTTGCGTTTCCGCGAGCGGCGCCTTCGCCTCATGCGCGCAGGCGCCAACCACAAACAGCGCCGCCAGCGCCGTGCAACCAAACCGGTTCAGCATGTCGGATATCCTTCCCCAATGTGGCTGCCTGCAATGCGGCCGTCCGGCAGCATTGGTGGCATATTGTGGTGGGGGTGGGAAGGCCTCGCAGGACAGGTCGCCGGACTTATTACCGTGAACGGAGCAATCCAGCTCCGCAGGCATCTGGCCGGTCAGACCTTCCGGAGCGCGGCGTCAAAAACGTAAGAGCCCGAACCGGCGTGCCGCTGTGCGACAACCGCTTCCTGCTCCTTCGGGTTCATCTCCTCAAACAGGCGGTCGACATGGTTCAGCGTTTCGCCGCCAAAATACATCTGCGTCGTCACCTCACGGCAGCCCCGGCGCGCGACCTTGAAATGGATGTGCGGCGCGATACGTTTTGCTGCTCATGAGCATGCCCTCCAACCGAGGAGACAGGCATGGCAGGGTTTCAGGCAACTGTCAGCGTCCTGCCCGCGGCGGGAAGGCAGCGACAGGCCGAATCGAGAGGGCGCCCGGGAACTCGGCCCCGGCTTTCGCCGGGGTGAGCGGATGACCAGCGCCCTACAAAGGAATGTTGTCGTGCTTTTTCCACGGATTGCTGAGCTTCTTGTTCCTCAGCGTACGGAGGGCTTTCGAAATGCGGCGGCGGGTGTTGTGGGGCATGATGATGTCGTCGATATAGCCCTTCTTCGCGGCCACATAGGGGTTGGCGAAGTTTTCTTCATATTCCTTTGTGCGGGCGGCGAGTTTCTCCGGGTCGCCGGCTTCCTTGCGGAAGATGATCTCGACGGCACCCTTGGCGCCCATCACGGCGATCTCGGCGGTGGGCCAGGCGTAGTTCACGTCGCCGCGCAGGTGTTTGGAGCTCATCACGTCATAGGCGCCGCCATAGGCCTTCCGTGTAATGACGGTCACTTTCGGCACGGTCGCCTCGGCATAGGCGAAGAGCAGCTTCGCGCCGTGTTTGATGAGGCCGCCATATTCCTGCTTGGTGCCTGGCATGAAGCCCGGCACGTCGACAAAGGTGACGATAGGAATGTTGAAACAGTCGCAGAAGCGCACGAAGCGGGCCGCCTTGCGGGAGGCGTCGATGTCGAGCACCCCGGCCAGCGTCATCGGCTGATTCGCGACCACCCCGACCGTCGAGCCTTCGATGCGCCCGAAACCGCAGATGATGTTGCCGCCGAACTGCGGGCTGACTTCGAAGAAATCACCTTCGTCGAGCACCTTGGTGATCAGCTCTTTCATGTCATACGGCGTGTTCGGGTTCGGCGGGATCAGCGTGTCGAGGCTGAATTCCTGACGGTCGTAAACGTCATGCACCGGGCGAACCGGCGGTTGCTCGCGGTTCGAGGCTGGCAGGAAACCAATCAGGCGGCGCATCTGCGTCAGCGCCTCGATATCGTTTTCGAAGGCGCCGTCGACGACGCCGGATTTCTTCGCGTGCACGGACGCGCCGCCGAGGGTCTCGTGGGTGACTTCCTCGTTGGTCACAGTTTTCACAACGTCCGGACCGGTCACGTACATGTAGGACGTGTCCTTCACCATGAAGATGAAGTCGGTCATCGCGGGTGAGTAAACGTCTCCGCCGGCGCAGGGGCCCATGATGACGGAGATCTGCGGAATGACGCCGGAGGAGAGCACGTTCTCCATGAAGATGTCCGCATACCCAGCAAGCGAATCGACGCCTTCCTGGATGCGTGCACCGCCTGCATCAAACAGGCCGATCACCGGTGCGCCGTTTTGCACGGCCATCTTCTGGACCTTCACGATCTTGGCGGCATGAGCGAGGCTGAGCGAGCCGCCGAATACGGTGAAGTCTTTTGAGAAGACATAGACCAGGCGGCCGTCGATAGTGCCCTGCCCGGTGACGACGCCATCGCCCGGTATCTTCTGGTTTTCCATGCCGAAATCGCTGCAGCGATGCTCGACGAACATGTCGTACTCTTCGAAGCTGCCTTCATCGAGGAGAACGTGGATGCGTTCGCGGGCGGTGAGCTTGCCTTTGGCGTGCTGGCTGTCGATGCGGACCTGGCCGCCGCCGAGGCGGGCCTCTTCGCGTTTGGCTTCCAGTGCTTCGATGAAGTTTTGCATACCCGGCGCTCCGAGGAAAAGGGTTCAGAATTCAGACCGGACGACTGATACCCCCTCGCGCGGGGTTGGCAAGCTGGCGCGGCGCGGCAGAAAGACCAAAGCGCAAAAAGATGCGCCCCGGATATCCGGTCCGGGACGCGGTTGGAGCACCGGGGTGACGCAGGGTTACAAGCCGCGGGGATACGGCCTGCCCAGATGGGGGCGCGGGATGCCCTCGACGGAGATCACCTCTCCCCGGCGCACTTCGCAGGTGATGCGAGTTTCGGGGGCATACCGACGGCCTTCGAACTCGACGTCGTCGAAATCAACCAGGAAGCCGCGGCGGCTGATCTGCTCGACATAGGGCTCATCGTCGAAATCGACATCATGGTAACCTAGGTTGCGGGCCTCGTAGCGGACGGCCTGGCGGCAGGCCTGCGACGCACCGCGAATCAGGGCGCGCAGTTCGCGATCGGTCTGGCCGAATGCGTTCAGGCCCCGGCGGTAATCGCGCCGGCGGTAGTCGTTATAGTCGCCTGAACCCAGGGCGAGGATGAGCGTGGTTTCGTTGCCGGGCCGGGTTTCAATCCGGGTGTCTGCAGCGGCGGGCGCGGCGAGGAGAACCGGCGCGGCAAGGGCGACGACGGCAGCTCCGAGCGATTTGATGCGGTTCCTCATGGGACCAGAAAAACACAGGCCGGCCAAACCGGGCCTGAAGGCGGCGTTCATGCCCGGTTTCACTGAGGTTAATCTGGCATTCTGCGGGCAGCGGGCATATAAATTGTGAGCGCTCACTTTTATTGCCGCAGTTTTGCCTTGTTTGAATTTTAGTGAGTGTTTGTTCGCTCATATATCCGCGGACGCAAACCGGCGCCTTCCGCGCCCCAAACAGGAGACTAAAATGGCAATGCGCCTCATCACCCCTTTCTGTGCTTCTTCGGCGCTGTTTGCCGCGCTGGTCGCGGACGGCGCCCTGCCGGACAGCTGGGCGCAGGTGAAAGCCCGACCGGCACAAAGTACAGCCGCCGAAGGCAAGACGCCGTTGCCGCAGCCGCCTGCCGAACAGGCCTGGCAGAAGGCGGATTGACGCAGCCGCGGCTGCGGCATCTGCTCAGTCCAAACTGGTAGAATTACGAAGGTGCGGAATGCTTAAGCGCGTGTCACGTTTACCCTTCATTAGGGGCGCCCGGTGCATGCGCTCACGCAGAGTAGCGTAACCGATTTTATTCTCGCCAGAGCGGACGCCTGAACAATGCAGACCCTGAAAGTCGAACTCGCAATTGCCGGTGCGGCGATGTTTACGCTTGGCGCATTCGTCGCCACGCGGCCCACCGATGCCGAAGCCACCTCGGCGCAGCCGCCGGCTGTGCGCGCGTTCTCCGAGCGCGACTTCGCCGTGTTCGACCGGGGCTTCCTGCTGGACGAGATGCCCTGCCCCGTGGGCTTCGAGCGTCACATGATCTGCTTCGCGCCCTCCCCGCTGGAAGCCGAGATGAAGCCTGGAATGATCGTGGCGCCGGACGTGCCGCTGGTCGCGGTGGAATTCCGCGTGATCGTCGAGACCGCCCTCAAGGATCCGAGCCTGCGCACCGTGAGATTCGGGCAGAGCCTGGCACTGGTCGATCCGGAAACGCGCGAGATTGTGGACCTGATTCGCCTCTCGGCACCCGACTATGCCACGGCTCGCCCCGACGGGTTGACGAAGAGTTGAGGCTTGGCGCCTGACCGGCTCCGGCGTAAGCCGGGCGCATGACGTCTTCCAATGCTGCTCCCAAACGTTTCTACAAGGCCGCCACGGTCGAACCGCAAGGCGATGGCTGGACCATTGCGCTCGACGGGCGCACGATCACGACCCCTACCCGGGGCGCGCTGACGCTGCCACGCGAGGCACTGGCGGAGGCGCTGGCGGCGGAATGGAACGCGCAGGGCGAGCGGATAGACCTGACCGCGATGTACCTGATGCGGCTGGCGAACATCGCCATCGATCATGCGCCGGACGCGCGCGACGGGATGGCGGATGAAGTGGCCCGGTTCTGCGAGACAGACCTCATCTGCCACATTGCCGAAGAGCCCGAAGACCTGATCGCGCTCGAGGAAGAGCATTGGGCGCATGTGCGCGAATGGGCGGGCGAAGCGCTGGGCGTGAACCTTGTGACCACCGAAGGCGTACGCGCGACGCCGCAGCCGGACGCCTCGCTGGAAGCGGCGCGGGAGTATGCGCTGAGCCTCGACGATTTCCGGCTGACGGGGCTGGTGCATGCGTGCGCGCTCTACGGCTCTGCGCTGCTGGCGATGGCGGTGTGCGAGGGACTGCTGACATCTGAGGATGCCTACGAGATGTCGCGCCTCGATGAGGCGTACCAGGCGGCGCGCTGGGGCGAGGATGAGGAAGCGGCCGCGGCGACGGCGGGCAAGCGCGTGGAAGCCGCGGCGCTGGGGCGGTGGTTCCTTGGACTGGCGGAGTAGCGGCTGACGCTGCGACACTGTTGGCAGTCTGCGCGGGGGTGTTACTCTCCGCCCGGCCAGGGTGACAGCACGAAACGTGCGCATCTGGTGGGAGGATATGACATGGCGGATGATCTGCGCAGCGGCGGATTCGTGCTGGAAGTACCCGGTCAGGCGAGCCAGCCTGTTTCACCGCAGCGCTCTGCTTCAGCCAAGACACATGACTGGCCCGCGGGCACGACGATCATTTCGGCCGACAGCCACATGCTGGAAACCGATTGCTGGATCGACCGGTTTCCCGAGCACCTGAAGGACAGGGCCCCCCGGATGGAATTCCGGGACGGAGGCTGGCATTTCACCATTGGCGGCAAACCCATGATGCGCCCGCACGATATCGTGCCGCTGTGCGAGGCGATGGAATGCCATCCGGGCCTGACCAGCATCGAGGCGCGGCTCAAAGATCTGGATACGGAAGGTGTGGAAAAGGAGCTGATCTTTCCGCAGCGCCTGTTTGGCCTCTACATGATGACCGACATGGAGATGCGCGCAGAGATTTTCAGCGCGTATAACGAATCGATCGCGGAGCAGTGCGCGAAGGGCCAGGGGCGGCTGTTTGCGGTGATGGTGCCGAACTACTGGGACATGAGCGAGGCGCGCGCCTCTGTGCTGCGCTGCAAGGAACTTGGCGCGCGGTGCCTGATGGTGCCGATCAATCCGCGCAAGGATCTCGATGGCAACCCGATCCTATATAACGATCCGAAAATGGACACGCTCTGGCAAGCCATTGCCGATAGCGGCATCCCGCTCTGCTTCCATATCGGCGAGAACATCCCGACCGCGGCGCCGGGGGCGACGGGTACATTCGTCCTTACACAGATGGGTGGCTTCCGGCAAAACTGGGGCATGTTGACCTTCGCCGGTGTGTTTGACCGTTTCCCCGAGCTGAAGGTCGTGTTTGTCGAGGCAGGTATCTCATGGGTGGCGAGCATGATCCATGACGCCGACATGATCTACACGCACTTTCCGACGCAGGTTCAGCCGAAGCTGAAACATCCGCCGAGCTGGTACTGGCACAACCACTGCTTTGCGACGTTCATGACCGATCCGGCAGGCCTCGAACTGCTGCACCGGATCGGCGCGGACCGGGTGATGTGGTCATCGGACTATCCGCACCAGGAAAGCACGTTCGGCTATACGCGCGGGGCCATCCAGGCGGTGTTCGATGCGACGAGCGTGGAGAACGCGCAGATGATCCTGGGCAAGACGGCAGAGCGGTTGTTCCGGATGGAGTGAGCGCTCAGGCGGGGGCGAAAGCCAGCAAGCTCTCCGTCAGTGTACCAAAATCATTGTGGACTTCGTCGGCACCAGCACCGCGGAGCTCTTCTGCCCTGCCGAAGCCCCAGCTGACGCCGAGGGCGCGCACGCCAGCGGCGCGGCTCATGGCGATATCGTGGATGGCATCGCCGATCATCAGGGACTGTGCGGGGGCGCAACCGAGGGCGCGCATGGATTGCTCGACCATGAAGGGATGCGGCTTTCCAGGGCCATCATCGGCGCACCAGACGGTGTCGAAATAGGCCTTGATCGGATGTTTGGCGAAGAGGCCGTCCAGACCCCGGTGCGTCTTGCCGGTGGCGATAGCGAGGCCCCAGCCGTCTTGCTTGAGGCGGTCCAGAAGTTCCAGGGCGCCGTCATACATCGCCTCTTGCAGGGCGGCGTCGGCCCGCAGGCGCGTGAAGGTGTTGCGGTAGGCATCGACGAGCGCCTCGAGGCGGGCGGCGCCGAGATCCGGCGGGGCGAGCTGCTCGATGCCGGCCTGCAGGCTGAGGCCGACGATGCGGCGGGTAGCGTCATAGTCCGGAGGCGGAAGACCGCTCTCGCGAAAGGCCGTTTCCATGCAGGCCTGGATGACCGCGCGGGAATCGACAAGCGTGCCGTCCACATCCCAGATGGCGAGGCGCAGCGGCGTCATCAGTTGAAGGGCGCGAGCGGGTCCCTGCCCGCCTCCTGTTCAAGGAACCCGAGCGTGGCGAAGGTTTCCATCATGTGCGGCGGCAGCGGCGCGACGATAGTGGTGGGCTTGCCGCGTTCGCGCGGGATGATCAGCGCGCGGGCGTGCAGGTGCATGCCTTCGGCGAGACCTTGCGGGACTTCGCGGCGCGACTGGTACTTGTAGTCACCGAGGATCGACGTGTTCATCTCCAGCATGTGGAAGCGCAGCTGGTGCATGCGGCCCGTCTCCGGGCGCATGGCAACCCAGGCGGCCTTGCCGCCGGCCTGCGAGATGACGGTATAGTCGGTGATCGAATGGCGGGCGCCTTCGACGCCCTGCGCGGAGCGGATCATCCGCTCGCGGTCCACGTCGCGGCGTTTGGCGGTCGATTTCGGATCATAGGGGCGGTAGCCCGAGGGCTCGTCCGCATCCGGAATACCCTTGATCATCCAGCAGCGGATCTGACCCATTGGCGGGTTGGGCACGCCAACCGTGACGGCCCAGTAGATCTTGTCCATCTCCCGGCCCTTGAACATGTCGGCGAGCTGGTGCGCGGCGCGGGGGTGCTTGGCGATGAGGAGAACGCCGGACGTTTCCTTGTCAAGCCGGTGCACGAGGACGGGGCGATGCTCTTCCTCGCCGTACACGCCCATCAACAGGCCGTCGATATGGCGGCCCTGCCCCGAGCCGCCCTGAACGGCGATGCCGGCGGGCTTGTTCAGGGCCATCATGTCATCATCCTCGTAGATGATGATCGATTTCAGGAACGCCTTGTCCTCGGCGCTAGCCTTGGCCGCATGGTGCGTCTTGGGCGCCATCGTCTCGGTACTGAAGATCGGCAGGCGGACCTCGTTACCGGCCTCGAGGCGCGTGCTGGCCTTGGCGCGGGCTCCGTTGACGCGGATCTGGCCGGTCCGCAGCATCTTCTCGATCTGGCCTTGCGTCAGCTGCGCGCGGCGTTTGATCCAGCGATCAAGACGCGCGCCGGCTTCCTGGTAGGAGACCGTTTCGGTGATGATCTGGCCACTCATGCGAAAGCCCGCTTTGCGATCCAGAGTCCGAGCCCGAGCGCGGCGACGCTGAGAACAACCGAGAGAACGGCGTAGGCGGCGGCCTTCGCGGTCTCGCCGCTGCGGAGCATGTTCATGGTTTCCAAAGAGAAGGCCGAGAACGTGGTGAAGCCGCCGAGCACGCCGGTGGCGAGGAAAAGACGCACGTCTTCGGCGGCCCCGTTTGCACGCTGGGCCAGCCAGCCGGCGCCCAGCCCCATGGCGAAGCCGCCGAGGAGGTTCACCGAAAAGGTGGCCCAGGGCCAGTTGGCCGGAAGGTGGCGCGCGCCGAGGAGGCCCGCGCCGTGGCGCAGAGATGCGCCAACGGCGCCGCCGGCGGCGACGAGAAGAAAGCTGTTCATGGCGCGCCGTTTACACGGCGCAAAGCCCATGCGCCAGCGGGGATTGCGGTCAATCGGAGCCGTTCAGGGCGCGAGCGTTCCGGGCGGCGTGTAGTGGACTTCCGCGCCGGGCCCGAGCGGCCAGGCGAAGGTGGCCCAGGCCGCCGTGAGCCCGATGCCGGTAACCATGAAAACGAGGCCGTAGGGCAGCATCAGGGCCAGCAGCGAGCCGACGCCGAGGCTGGGGTCCCACCTTCGGGCAAAGGCGAGGATCAGCGGGAAGTAGGACATCAGCGGCGTCATGATGTTGGTGAAGCTGTCGCCCATCCGGTAGGCCGCAGTGGTCATCTCCGGCGAGATTCCGAGCAGCATGAACATGGGCACGACGACCGGGGCGAGCGCGCTCCACTTGGCGCTGGCCGAGCCGATGAAGAGATCGAGGCAGGAGGAGAACAGCAGCACACTGACGAGGAGGATGCCGGGTGGCAGGTTCAGCGCCTGCAGGCTTTCGGCGCCGTTGATGGCGGCAATGGGGCCAAGGCGCGACCAGTTGAACATCGCAACGAAGTGCGCCGCGAAGAAAGCGAACACGATGTAGGGCGCGAGCGTGCGGATGCCTTCGGTCATCATGTGCACGACGTCCTTGGCGGACTTCACGGTGCCGGCGGCGAGGCCGAAAGCAATGCCAGTGGTGACGAAGAGGAGCGCGAAGGCCGCGATGAGCGCGCTGTAGAAAGGCTGGAGGCGTGCGGGGCCTGTGGCCGCCTGGTCGATCAATGGCGTGTAGCCCGGCGTCAGCGTGAGCGAGGCGAAAAGAGCGACAACGGCGAGCGCGACAATTCCGGCGACGCCGAGGCCGCGTTTCTCGCCGGGCGTGAGTTCGGATTTGGCAAGGTCTGCCTTCACTGCTTCGTCCGCTGCGCCGCCCCATTTTCCGAGACGCGGCTCGACGATGCGGTCGGTGACGAACCAGATGACAGGTGTGAACAGCACCACAATGGCGAGCAGGAACCACCAGTTACCGAGCGGGTTCATCGTCCAACCTGGATCGACAATGCGTGCGGCCTCCTGGGTGAAACCGAAGAGCAGAACGTCTATCTGGCCGGGCGTGATGTTACCGGCATAGCCGCCGGAGACGGCGGCAAAGGCGGCGGCGAGACCTGCGAGCGGGTGGCGGCCGACAGCGGCGTAGAGCAGCGCGCTCAGCGGGATGAAGACGACATAGGCGGCGTCGGAGGCGTGGTGCGAGGTCATGCCGATGATCGAGACGACGGGCGTCAGCATCCATTTTGGCGCGTCGCGCAGGCTCGCGCGGATCAGCGCGCTGAAGAGGCCCGAACGCTCGGCGACGGCTGCGCCGTACATCACGACAAGCACGAGGCCGAGCGGCGCAAAGCCCGTCAGGGTGCGCGGCATCTCGACGATGAGGCGGTTGATGTTTTCGGAGGTGAAGAGGCTCGTGGCGCGGAAGGTCAGCATGCCATTGTTCAATTCGCCGAACGCGGGCGCCGTCGTGCCGGTATAGGCAAGGCTGGCTTCCCAGCCTAAGGCGGCGCCGATGGCTGACAGGATCATCAGAAAACCGATGAGCCAGACAAAGATCATCACCGGATCAGGCAGCTTGTTACCAAGCCGTTCGACAAGACCCAGAAAGCCGCGGTCGCGGGTTGAGGAGGCTGCCGGCGTTTCGCTCATACGTGCACGTTCAGATCCATGGGCCTGCCTCTCTTCGGTTGTCCGGAGCGGCGGGACATGCGCTGACCGGTCTGTTGCTTCCTGCGCATCTGCGCAACATGTTTGACCCTAGCGCGCACGCGGCGGCAATCAATCAGGGATACTTAACCAAGGCCGCTAACTTAGCATATGACCAGCCCTTGCGCAGACGGGCGTTCCGGCTCAAGTTCGCCGCGTGCGCGGGTGTAGCTCAATGGTAGAGCAGCAGCTTCCCAAGCTGAATACGAGGGTTCGATTCCCTTCACCCGCTCCAGTCGCCTGCTTGCACTATCACCGAAGCGAAGTTATCCGATCAGGTTGTGCAATGAATCACTGGCAAAATTGACTTTACAGCAGCCAGAAACCCCCGTTTTACGCTGCTTTTTGCACTCACTGACTGACAAAGGAAACCAGAATGGCCCTCAAACCGAAAACCGCCAAGAAAGCACCGGCCGTAAAAGCACCGGCGAAGAAAGTTGCCGTGAAGGCAAAAACGCCGATTAAAGCTGCTGCAAAAGCACCCGCGAAAGCCGCGCCGAAGGCGGCTGCAAAAAAAATTCAGCCGGACGTGCTGACGCTGAAGCACCTCGCCGCCGAGCTTTCTGTCGCGCATGAAATGCCGAAAAAACAGGCTGAACTCGTGGTCAGCGACTTCATCGACCGCATGGGCGGCTACCTGAAGAAGGGCAAGAAGCTTCGCATTTCCGGCCTCGGCATCCTTCAGGTTCGCGCCCGCCCTGCCCGCAAGGGCCGCAACCCGGCGACTGGCGAAGCGATCAAGATCAAGGCTTCGAAGAAAGTGGCATTCCGTCCGTCGAAAGACCTCAAGGACCGCGTTCTCTAAGTCTTTCCTGACAAATCAGGCAGAACGCCCGGCCGCGCGATGCGCGGCCGGGCGTTTTGTTTTCCGCCAGTGACAGCTCAGGATTTGCTGCCGGCGCAGATTGCGGGCGGAGGCATTGATGACGTAACCGGTCTTGGCGGCGAGCGCGATGATCTGATCAAGCGCGGCACCGTGGACGGCGCGACGGCCGCGAGCCGCGCAGGCTCGGTCATGGTTTTCTTTTTCCTGATACCCACCACCGTGCTCAACCTTGCTTGCTCACCGACATCGGGGCCATGGGCACATTGCGGAAAGCTGATAGCCTTTGATGCAAATGGGTTGATCGGGCGCGGCAGGTCCGGCAATCGGTATCCGACGCGATATGCCGGACGGCTTGTGGGCGCGGCTGGAGAGTTGATGGCGCAGTTTTACGTAATGCATGGGCGCGCGAGCTCACTTGTGATCGAACAAGCGGACGGCGCCGCGCCGCTGTGGCGGTACTGGGGACCGCGCCTGGCGGAGGGCGCGGTGCCTGAGGCAGCGCTGGCGGACACAAGGCCCCTGCCGACATTTGCGCTGGACAAGGATGTGGCGCTGAGCGTGTTTCCGCTGATTGGTGAGGGCTGGTTTGCGCAGAGCGCGCTGCTGGCGCACCGGGCGCAAGCTGACTGGGCGCAGGCGGTGACGCAGTCCGAAGTGGTGGTCACAGCGCAGACGATCCGCATCAGGCTGGCGGACGAAGTCTCCAAGCTTAGCGTGGATATCCAGCTGGCCCTTGATCCGGAGACGGATGTTCTGACGACCTCGACGAAACTCACAAATACCGGCGCGGGCGCAATGGACGTGCAATGGCTGGCAGCGGCGTCCCTGCCTTTGCCGCCGGACACACGGCGAATTCATTTCTACAATGGGCGGCATCAGGCCGAGTTCGGGCCGCAGGTGCAGGAATTGACGCGCAGCCTGTGGAGGCGGGAGAACCGCCGGGGGCTGACGTCGCACGACGCTCCGCCGACCGGGTTTGCGGAGACCGCCGACGGGCATGTCTATGCAGCGCACCTCGCCTGGTCCGGCAACAGTGTGCAGCAGGCCGAGTGGCTGGATGACGGGCGCTATCTCTGGCAGTTCGGCGAATGGCTTGCGCCGGGCGAAGTGCAGCTCGGGCCGGGAGAGACGATTGAAACGCCGGAACTGTTGGCGACCTTTTCGCCGGGTGGGCGCAATGGCGCGATGCAGAACTTCCATGCGGCGATCCGTAAGCGGATGAGCTGGCCCGGCGGCGGGATGCGGCCGCGACCTGTTCAGATCAACACTTGGGAAGGTTTTTACTTCAATCACGACACGGCCGGCATGAAAGCGCTGGCAGATGAGGCGGCGGCGATTGGAATCGAGCGGTTCGTTCTCGACGACGGCTGGTTTGAAGGGCGCAAGGATGACAAGGCGGCGCTGGGCGACTGGACACCGGACCGGACGAAGTATCCCGATGGGCTTGGACCGCTGGCGGCGCATGTGACCGGGCTCGGCATGGAATTTGGACTGTGGGTCGAGCCGGAGATGATCAATCCGGACAGTAGCCTCGCGCGGGCGCATCCGGACTGGATCCTGACCGGCGAAGGCCGGCCGAGGCTGACCGGACGCAACCAGATGGTTCTGAACCTGAATGCACCGGGCGTCACAGATTATCTGTATGGCGTGTTGTCGGACTTGCTCCGCAGCCTGCCGATCTCATACCTCAAGTGGGACCATAACAGGGAGATCGTGGCGGGCGGACCGCGTGCGGTTTACCGGCGGCAGGTGAAGGCCACCTATGGCCTGATGGCGCGCTTGCGGGCGGATTTCCCGAATGTTGAAATCGAAGCCTGCGCTGCGGGCGGCGGGCGAATTGATGCGGGAATCCTTCAGTACACGCACCGGTTCTGGACGAGCGATTCACTCGATGCTGTGCAGCGGATTGCGATGCAAAGGGAATTCCTGCGCGTGTTCCCGCCAGAAGTGATGGGTTCGCACATCGGCACGGCGCCCGCGCACAGCACGCGGCGGCGTCAGTCGCTGGACTTCCGGGCGGGCGTGGCGCTGGCGGGACATTTCGGGGTCGAACTTGATCCCATGAGGCTGGATGCGAAAGACAAGGCGCGGCTCGCCGAGTGGATCGGGACGCACAAGGCGCTGCGCGACCGGCTGCATTCGGGACGCGTATGGCTTGGAGAGGCGGGCGACGGCGCCGTGTGGCAAGCGCACGGCGAGGCGCGTGACCTGATCCTGCTGCTTTACCGTGTGGAGCCCACGGCGCAGCGTCATATGCCGCTGGTGCGCCTGCCGATGCTGGAGGATGGCGCCTATACGGTTACGCGGATTGACCAGACACGGACAAACCATATAGCGCCGTTTATCGAGGCCATGCCGGCAGGTGTTGAGGTGTCCGGCGCGTGGCTCAAGCAATCGGGCCTGACCATGCCGACGATTGCAGCCGAAACCCTCGCGATCTTCCGCCTTGTGACGAAGTAATCCTCAGACTTTCCAGGCCGCCACGCCGCCAAGCTCAAGGCGAGGACCGCCGAGCGCGTAGGCAGAGGGGTCTGACGGGGCACCCATCGGGGCAAGATCGACAGAGTTGGGGCCGTAATTGAAGGCGAACTGAAGCCCGCCCGCGCGGCGCAGGCGGATGTCCGGCCCCGTATGGCGGACCGCGAGCCCGGCTTGTGCGCAAAGGATTTCAAGCGCCGCATTAAGCAGCAGCTCGTCCGGCCAGGTCGCCAGATAGTGGGCCCGCTCGTGGCTGATCCAGGCCGGCGCACCGTCATCAAACCGAGCAAGCACTTGCGCCTTGGTCTCGACGGTCTCGCGCCAACGGCTGGCCGTATACATCGCATGCTCGGTGCGCACCTTCATCGTAACATGCGGCGCGAGGCTCTCGAAGCGTAGCATCTGCATCGGGAGGAGTTCGGGCAGCGGCCCGAGATCCGGGCGCGGCAGCAGGTGGACGTCCTCGGTGCGGCAGCCCGTCAGCGCCGTGGCGAGCACAACGGCGCCGCTGGCCTTCAGACGCTCGCCAAGACCGTCCGGCAGGATCGACGGGCTGGGCAGGACCACAAGCTTGTAACCCGTGTAATCTGCCGTAGCCGGAACAATATCGACGTCCAGCCCGAGCTTGCGCAAGGCCGTGTAGATCGTGCGGCAGAGGTCGATGGCGGCGCCGCGGCGGCCTTGTGGCTGGATTTCGTGGTGCCAGAGGCTGGGGTAATCGAGCACGAGGGCGATGTCTGCGCGTTGTAGCGCCAGATATCCCAGCGCGGCGAGTTCTGCCGCGACCGCGCGGACTTCTCCCGTCACCGGCTGCGGGACGCGGTCCCAGCGCAGCAGGCCGGCATGCGTTTGCTCCTGCGCGAACGGCAGCTGGCGCCAACGAAAATAGCTGACGAAGCGGGCACCGTGAGCGAAGGCTTCCCAGGTCCAGAGGCGCACCATGCCGGGCGCGGGCGCGGCGTTGTGCCGGGCCCAGTTCACCGGGCCGGGCTGCTGCTCCATGATCGCCCATTCGGGCGCGGTGCCCCGGTAGACGTCATGGTTGAAGGCGGCAAAGTCCGGGTGGCCCTGATGCAGCCAGCGGGATTTTTCCTCGGGCGTGAAGTGGCCCTCGCTGAGCAAGCCGATGGGATAGCTGTCCCAGGTCGCGATATCGAGGTGCTTGCCGATATCGTGATGGTTGAGGCGGATGAAGTCGCCGATGAAGTTATGGGTGACCGGCCGATCCGGGCTGAGGCGCCGGATGATGGCTTCCTGTTCGGCATGGAAGCTCACCATCTGATCGCTGTTGAACCGGCGGAAATCGAGGATATGCGAAGGGTTGGCCTCGGTGACCGTGGCGCCGGGCAAGTCCACTTCGGCGAAGCTGCGATACTCCTGCGACCAGAATACCGCGCCCCAGGCCGTGTTCAGCGCGGCGATGGTGCCATAGCGGCGCTCGAGCCAGAGGCGGAAGGCGGCGTGGGCATCCGGCGAGAAGCTTTCATCGCTGCCATGGTGGCCGAACTCGTTATCGGTCTGCCACATGGCGATGGCGGGATGCTGGCCATAGCGGCGCGCAAGCGCTTCGGTGATGCGGGCGCCTTCGCGCCGGTAAGTCTGCGAGGAGAAACAATAATGCCGGCGTGAGCCGAAGCGGCGGGGATTGGCGTGCTCATCGTGCGCAAGGATATCCGGATACATGTCCACGAGCCATTTTGGCGGTGTGGCGGTGGGGGTTCCAAGGATGACGCCGAGACCTTCCGCGTGGAGGGTTTCGACGGCGCGGTCCAGCCAGGCCCAGTCGAAACGGCCCGGCTCCGGCTCGATCCGCGACCAGGCAAACTCGCCGATGCGCACGAGGCTGAGGCCCAGTTCGCGCATCATACGGGCATCTTCTGCCCAGTCGGCCTCGGGCCAGTGTTCGGGGTAGTAACAGACGCCGAGTTTCATGCTGCACGAATCTCCATTTCGGGCGGCTTTCTGCCACGGGCCGGGATGACTTGGAATGAAAACGCTGCCAATCAGGCAGCGATGACATCTGGCGTTTCCAACATACTCCTGAAGGGCCGGGCGCGCGACGTGTACCGGCGGGATCATGCCAAGGCCGACGGGCGGGGGCTGAGGGTTTATGGCTACGGCCCGCACACCGGCGCACCGGGCGAGGAATTGCTGGCAGCCAGCAGTGACCAGAGCGAGCTGCGGCGCGATCCGCTGCGGGGAACGGTATCGCTTTATGCGCCGCACCGGCAGGCGCGGACGTTCAACCCCTCCGCTGCGCAGGACCCGCTGGCGCCGGCGGGAGGCGCCGTCACGGAGATCCCGTTTACGGATTTCGAGCTGGCGATCTTCGACAACCGGTTTCCGGGATTGAAGCCGGGCGTGCCGGCGGGCGCTCTGACGGACTGGGCAGATGGCGCGGCGACCGGGCGCTGCGAAGTGGTGGTCTACACCAGTGCGCCCGAGGGCAGCCTTGACACGATCGGGCAGGACCGGCGCGTGTTGCTTCTGGAAGCGCTGATCGACAGGTATCGGGCGTTGCATGCCGACGGCGCCGCCTATGTGATGCCGTTCGAGAACCGGGGTGAACAAGTTGGCGTCACCCTGCCCCATCCGCATGGACAGATTTATTCGTTTCCGTTTGTGCCGGCGCCGCAGGCGGCAGCGGCGAAGGCATTTGCCGACGGATATGATCTGACGTCGGATCATGCGCGCTGGGGGGGACGTTTTGACATCGCCTCCGCCGGGGACGTTTCGGCTTTCTGTCCACCCTTTTCGCGGTTTCCTTACGAGACCTGGATCATGCCGAGGCAGCGACGTGCCGGGCCGTGGGCAATGGCTGCGGAAGAGATCGAGGCACTGGCTGAGTTACTGGGCGATTTGCCCCGGCGGCTGGATGCGCTGTTCGGGGCCCCGATGCCCTACATGATGAGCCTGCAGGCAGCGCCTGGCGGCGCGGCCAAGGACTTTCAGTTCACGGTGCAGTTCTACCCGATCCTGCGCGATGCGGGACGGCTCAAATTCCTTGCGGGTGTGGAGCAGTTCACAGGTGTGTTCACCGTGGATGTAGTGCCGGAGGCGGCAGCAGAAAGGCTGAGGGCGCTGTGAGTACTGAAGAGGTGACCGTGCGCGTGCCGGGGCGCGTGAACCTCATTGGAGAGTGGATTGATTTCAGTGGCGGCACAGTGCTTCCGATGCCGATCCGCAGCGAGATCACGCTGACGCGGCGACCCAATGGCACCCAAACGGACGTGATCGGCTCGGCGCAGTTTGGTAATGAGGCGCGTGTTGGCATGGAAACACCAGCCCAGCATGACTGGCCGGACGCGGTACGCGGGGCGCTTCAGGCGGCGCGGGCGATGGGCTGGATTGATGGCGGGCAGGATGTGTCCGTACACAGCGATATCCCTGTGGGCCAGGGATTGTCCTCATCTGCGGCAACAATTGTGGCGGCGCTGAAGGCAAGCCGACCTGCTGGCGAAACGGACGATGTGGCGCTCGCGTTGGCGGCGCGGCGCGTCGAAAACGAATTCATGGGCGTGCCCTGCGGGATCATGGACCAAATGGCCGTGGCGGCGGGGCGCCGCGGGCATGTGCTGGCACTGGATACCGTTGATTGCAGTTTTGAGCTTCTTCCGCTCCCGGACGATTGGGAGATCGTGGTGATCCAATCCGGCGTGCAGCGGGAACTTGCAGACGGAAGCTACAAGATGCGGCAGCTTGAATGCCAGGCCGCGGCAGACGCGCTGGGCGTTGAGCATCTGTGCGCACTCAAGGGCCCCGAGCTGCTCAAACTGAGCGGCGCGCCCGCCAGGCGTGCCCGGCATATCTGGACCGAGGGGCAGCGCAGCCTGGAGGCGGTGGACGCGTTGAAAGCGCGCGACCGATCCGCGTTCGGGCGCCTGATGGTGGCGAGCCACAACTCCCTTCGCGACGACATGGAAGTGTCCCTGCCCGTCATGGACCGGATGGTGGAGGACGCGCTGGCGCTTGGCGCGGAAGGCGCACGGCTGACGGGGGCTGGTTTCGGCGGATGTATCGCCGCGCTGGTCGCACCGGAGTGCGTCGCGACCTGGTGGGCCGCGCTCCAGGCTCGGCATCCGCAGCTCAAACGGGCGGATTGACCGGTGACGGAAGGCCTGCAGACGGTCCGCGCCGGTGACTGGTCGGTGGAACTGGACGGCGACCGAGGCGGCCAGATCGTGCGGGCGGATTGGCGCGGCCATCACATCCTCGCGCCGGGCATTCACGGGCGAGACGCAGCCGATCAACACGCGGGCTGTTTCCCGCTGGTTCCATTTTCCAATCGAATCCGCGGCGCGCATTTTGTATTCGAAGGCCGGAAGGTGACGCTTCTGCCCCCGGCGTATGCGGCACACCATGCCTTGCACGGCGCCGGGTGGCGCACGGACTGGCGCGCCGAACTCGCCGGTCCAGGCGCGGCACGGATGACATTCACGCATTTGCCCGGCGCGTGGCCCTGGCACTACCGCGCCGAACAGATCGTTCGCGTGGACGGCGACAAGCTCTCTGTAGCACTCACACTGACCAACCTCGACGCAGCTGCGATGCCCGCCGGGATCGGCCTGCATCCCTATTTCGGCCGTCCGGACGGGTTCTGGCTGAAGGCCGGGGTGCGCGGGCGCTGGGCAACTGATCCGGGCGAGCCCGGTTTGCCTGTCCGGCGCGGGGCGGCCCCCGAAGATCTGAGCGCTCCGGGCCTCGATGATTGCTTTTCTGGCTGGGATGGGGCCGCCGAATTTGGCGGGCGCGAGGGATTGCAGCTGACCCTCGCAGGATCGGGCGCATTCAGAAATCTCGTCATCTACACGCCGCCGGGCAAGCCTTACTTCTGCGCCGAGCCGGTCTCGCACGTGAACAACGCGATCAACATGAGCGGGCTCGCGCCCTCCGAAAGCATGGCGGTGCTCGCCCCGGGCGAAACCCTGTCGGGGACGATGACATTGTCAGCCCGGCTGGCCGGATGAGGCGCGGTCTTGATCGCGGATTTGCAGATGGGCAGATGGCTTTTGTCCATACCTCGGGCCTCCGGGTCGGCCATTATCCAGAGTTGGCGCGCCCGATGATTTCTGTCAGCTTGCAGATCGGAATGCGGCTTGGCCTCCTGAAGCCATAAGAGCCGCGGAGGGAAAGAAACAGGCCATGAATCTTGATCTGACAGCCAGTGATATTGCGTTCCGGGACGAGGTGCGCGCATTCCTGACGGCCAACCTGACGCCTGCCCTAGCGGCAGCGGGCAGACTGGCGACCAGCGTGTTCATCGAGCCGGAATACACGCTACCCTGGCAGCGCATCCTGCACGCCCGCGGCTGGGTCGCACCGAACTGGCCAAAGGCATATGGCGGCACGGGCTGGGACGAGATGCAGCGCTACATCTTCGCCTCCGAGTGCGCCCGGGCCGGCGCGCCGGGCCTTGCGCCTATGGGGCTGAACATGGTCGGCCCTTGCATCATCGGCTATGGAACGCCGGAACAGAAAGCCTACTACCTTCCCCGCATCCTGTCGGGAGAAGATTACTGGTGCCAGGGCTATTCAGAACCCGGCTCCGGGTCAGACCTCGCCTCGCTGCAACTGAAGGCAGACAGTGACGGCGAGCATTATGTACTGAACGGCTCCAAGATCTGGACCACGCATGCCCACCACGCCAACAAGATGTTCTGCCTTGTACGGACGGACCCGGCCGCGAAACTGCAGCTGGGCATCACCTTCCTTCTGCTCGATATGGACACGCCCGGCATCAAGGTCGAGCCGATCATCACGCTGGCCGGTGAGCATGAGCTCAACCAGGTCTTCTTCGACGATGTGCGGGTTGCGAAATCCGGCCGGCTCGGCGCCGAGAATGATGGCTGGTCGGTGGCGAAATACTTGCTCGAATTCGAGCGGAGCGGTGGCTCGTCGGCCGGTCTTGAGGCTGTGCTCGGAAGGTTGCAACGATATGTGCAGGCCGAGTTGCCCGCAGACTTCGGGCTTATCCGGCGTATCGGGGAACTTGCGATGCGCATTGAAGCGATCAAGACGACCGAGCAGCGTGTCCTGTCGGACCTGACGAGCGGCCAGCCGCCCGGCCCGGCCGCCTCCATGCTGAAAGTGCAGCGTACGGAGCTGATGCAGGCCATCGATGAAGCGGGTGTGCAAACGCTCGGCATGCACGCGGCTCCTTACCAGCCGGATGCCTGGCAGCCCGGCGCAAACGTGCCCGTACTCGGCCCGGAAGCGCTGGTCGTCGGGATGGCAAGGTATCTCAACAACCGCGCGGGTTCGATTTATGGCGGCTCGAACGAGGTCCAGCGCAACATCATGGCAAAGGGCGTTTTGGGGCTGTAGGGCCCCGGCTCAACCCACACGATGCGTCAACCGGGCGTCGCCGCAGGGAGACAGATGTTTTTCCGGGACGATATCCGTTCGCCGGACGCGATATGTGCGGCGCCGGCGATGCGGGTAACCTTCTGCCGGGCAGCTTCTCCCTCTTCAACGCCGTTGGTGCTGGCGTCATCGCGGCAACAGCTGGGAATTGAATTCTGCCCCCATGTCCTCATGAGCGCTCGCCTCACAAGCGAGCGGCAGGCATCTTGCAGAACGGGCAGCAAACCTCTGTCAGGAGACCCGATCCATGTTGCACAAGCTGCTTGCCGCCGGCGCCCTCATCAGCACCATCCTGCTTTCAGGATGCGCGCAGACCGGCTTGAAAATGCCAGCCCTCTGGGCCCCGGCCGCCGAAGAAACGGCGCCTGTCGCCGCCCAGACCGGTCCCTGGCGCCCCTTCTCGGCGGACAGCCCCTGGAACACCCCGATTGCGGCGGATGCCAAGATTGACCCGAATTCGGACATTCTGATGGGCGGTTTTGCGGCATTGAACACGCTGTATATCAACATGGCCGAATGGTCCGTCGCCGTTTACCCGGTCGACTCGAGGAAAGCGCCGAAACGCTACGTCCGCGACCTTTACCAGGGTCAGTACGGGCCCGGCTTTGGCCCGCTCAAGCGCGTTCCGATTCCCGAGGGCGCCTCGGCAGCCGGCCCGGACTTTGGCACCGGCTATCTGGTGCTCGAAGATCGAAAGGCTGGTAAAGCCTGGGAAATGCGCCAGGCCGGACAAGACCTGGATGGCACCTGGTTCACAGGATTCGGCGCGCAAGTCGATCTGAACGGCACAGGCGTCAAGACGCCGTGGATGCAGGCGAAGGAGCCGAGCCTCGCCGGTTCGCCGCGCCCCTCCGGCCTGCCCCTCCTCGCGGGCCTGATCCGTACCGAAGAACTGAAAGCCGGCAAGATCGAGCACGCGCTGGCATTCGGCTCGCCGAATGTGCGCCGCGGCATGTTCGTCTCGCCCGCCAGCACCGCTCCGGCGCCGGTTGACGGCGCACCCGCCAAGGCACTTGGTATGCCGCTGGGCACGCGCCTTCAACTGGACCCTTCCTACGACATCGAGAACACGAAACTTTCACCGGAAGGCAAGACGATTGCCCGTGCGCTTCAGACGTATGGCGCGATCCTCGTCGAAGAAGCTGGTGGCAATGTGCTCTATGCCGAAGCCGCGCCCGCCCAGCTCGCTGACTGGAGAGATGTGCTGACGCCGGAGGAAATGCATCTGCTGTTCACGCCGGAGTTCATGTCGAAGAATTTCCGCGTGCTCGAAATCGGTGAGCCGCTGGCGGGCAAGGCGGCTGTCGCAAAGTAAGCGCTAGCTCGGGCGGGACGTATCGTAGGGACTGTCGAGGGAAAAGGCCGGGATCACCGCGACCATTTCCTCGCCATTCTCGTCGATCAGGTCGTACGTGCCGCTCATCATCCCCGACGGCGTTGCGAGCGGCGCACCGGAACTGTAGCTGAACCGCTCGCCCGGACCCAAGGTCGGCGTCTGTCCGATGACGCCGTCACCGTCCACCGCCTGAAGTCGGCCTGCTGAATCCACGATCCGCCAATGACGCCGGGCAATCGTCCAGATCCGGTCACTCTCGTTTTGCACGTCAACCAAGTACGCCCAGAAATACTTGCTGCGGCCCGGCTCGGATTCGTCATGCAGGAATCGCGGGCGCACACGGATGCGCACGCCGCCTGTCACGGCTTCATACTCGGGAGGTGCAGGTCGTCTTGCCATTGCGTGAAGCTGCCCGCCTGGAAGTTCAGGATGCGTTGAGCGCGCCGAGGAAGTCGGCCTCGAGATCGTCGATATCCTCAAGGCCAACCGAGACACGCACCCAGCTTCGATCAAGCCCCATCGCCGCCTGCTCGGCGTCCGACAAGGCGCGGTGCGTCGTCGTCGAGGGGTGGCAGGCGAGCGTCTTGGTATCTCCGAGATTGTTGCAAATGTCGGCGATCTTCAGGCCATTGAGGAAGCGGAAGGCACCAGCCTGCCCCCCCTTGACCGAGACCGCGAGCAGCGTGCCGCCGGATAACATCTGCTTCTTGTGGATCGCGTAATGCGGGTGATCCTTGCGGTGCGGGTAGCGAACGGCCTGCACGGCGGGATGCGCCGCCAATGCATCCGCAAGACGGGCTGCGTTTCGGCTCTGCGCCTCGACGCGCAACTGCATGGTCTCGAGGCCCTTCAGCACAACCCAGGCGTTGAACGGCGAGCAGGCCGGACCGACGTGGCGCAGCCACGGATCATAGACTTCGGACATGTATTTCGCGCTCGTCAGGATCGCGCCCGCAAGCACGCGGCCCTGCCCGTCCATATGCTTGGTGGCAGAGTACGCGACGACATCTGCGCCCAGATCGAGCGGGCGCTGCAGAACCGGAGTTGCGAAAACATTGTCGACGACCAGCAATGCGCCAGCTGCCTTGCAGAGTTCAGCAACCGCCGCGATGTCCACGCCGTCGAGCAGCGGATTGGCCGGGCTTTCGATCAGGACCAGCTGGCAACCTTTGCCGATCTCGCGCTCCCAGGCTGCGAGGTCTGCGCCGTCCACGAACACGGTCTCAATGCCGAACCTGGGCATTTGGTTGGCGAGGATCCAGCGGCAGGAGCCAAACAGGGCGGTTGCGGCAACCACCCGGTCACCTGCCTTCAAAGGCGCGAGAATCGCGGATGAGATGGCACCCATACCGGACCCCGTGACGCGGCACGCCTCGGCGCCTTCGATGAGGCAGAGGCGCTGCTGCAGCATTTCAGCGGTCGGGCTGCCGTAACGGGAATAGACGAAGCCCTCTTCCTTGCCGGCCATTCGGGCTTCGGCCTGTTCGGCCGTGTCGTAGGCATAGCCCGAGGTCAGGAAGATCGCTTCGGAGATCTCGCCATATTGCGAGCGCATCAGGCCGCCGCGCACCGCCTGGGTGGCGGGCTTCCAGCCTTTTGGGTCGTCTCCGCCGGGTGCATCGGCCATGTCAGCGCTCGTCCTTGTGTTTCCCGGAGAGGGACTTATGCCTGATGACCTGCGGGGTGCAAGTGATGGCGGATGTGGCGGGGGTTCTCCCCGATTTTGAAATTGAGGCCCTGGCGGCCGCGGGCGCCATCCGCAGCACGCTGGCGCTGGAGGCCGGACAGGTGCAGCCTGCAAGCCTTGACCTGCGCCTCGCCGAGGATGCCTACCGCCTGCGGGCGAGCTTCCTGCCGGGCAAGGACCGCGCGGTGGCGGACCTCCTGCAGGACCCCGGCATCCGCCTTCACCGCATCGACCTGACGGACAAGGGCGCGGTTCTGGAAACCGGCTGTGTGTACCTGATCCCCCTGCAGGAATCGCTGCGCCTGCCTCCGGGCCTCGCCGCGCGGGCGAACCCGAAGAGTTCCACAGGCCGGATCGACGTTTTCACCCGCCTCGTCACCAATCGCAGCCGGGCGTTTGACGATGTGCCGACGGGCTATGCCGGGCCGCTTTATCTCGAAGTTAGCCCGCGCACGTTCCCGGTCATGGTCCGCCCCGGCGACCGGCTGGCGCAGATCCGGTTTAAACGGAAAAAGCCGGAGACACTGAAGGAAAAGGTCGTGTCCATCGACCTTGAGCCACCCGCCGGACAGCCCGCCGGTTACCGCGCGAAGCCGCATTCCGGCGTCGTCGACCTGCGCGGCCTCGGCGCGCACGATGTCAGCCAGTTCTGGGAACCCGTCTATCCGAAAAACGGCCGCATCGTCCTGAACCCAGAGGAGTTCTACATCCTCGTCAGCCGGGAGGCGGTGAAGGTCGCGTCCGCCGAGGCCGCCGAGATGGCGCCCATCGCGCCGGAACTAGGCGAGTTCCGGGCGCACTATGCGGGCTTTTTTGACCCGGGCTTCGGCATGAACAAGGAGGGCAGCCGCGCCGTGCTGGAAGTGCGCTCGCGCGATGTGCCCTTCATCCTCGAACACGGCCAGCCGGTCGCGAAGCTGATCTACGAGCCCATGTCGGCCAAGCCGAGGGCGCTTTATGGTGGTCAGGGCTCCAACTATCAGGGTCAAGGGCTGAGATTGTCGAAGCACTTCACCCAATAAAAACTGCCCGCCCGGCAGATTGCCGAACGGGCAGCGATAGGGCTGTGTCTTACTTGCCGAAGGCGTAGACGAGCGCGATGCGCGTCACGGTGTCGGTCTGCTCGAAACCCAGCGGCGGGTCGGTATCGTGGCGAACGTCGAACGAGAAACGAGCCGAGAGCGCGCCGGTCAGGGCCGACGTGACGGCCAGCGAGTTACCGATCTGGGTCGACGTTTCGGCATAGAGGACGGAGCTGTCGTTCGTCAGCTTGACGCTATCATTGAAAGCGTGAGCAAACTTCGACGCGCCAACGACCGCGAAGCTCTCCTCGGTTGATCCCGGAATGATGACCGGCGTCGCAATGTCGCGTGTTTCGTCGATCTTGAGACCCGGACCGCCTTCGATGGACCAGCTGGTCACGTCGCCGACAAGGATACGGTACCCGACACCTGCACCAACAAACGAACGGCTCTCGAAGCCCGAGAATTCATCGCGCTCGTGTGACACGCGGCCAAAGCCGTAGGTCCGCTCGTTAAAGTCACGGTCGAACTGACCGGCGACGAAGACGCGGTTACGCGTTTCCGATCCATCGGTTTCGCTATAGTCGGCCAAAGCCTCGACGCTCGGACGCCAAACACCGCTATCGCTGGCGAGTTTGAGGCCTACTGACAGGTCTTTGGTTTCCGTGTTGCCCGTCGATGCGGCCGCGCCAAGCGAGCCCTCACCACCCCATGTCGACGACTGCGCAACTGCGGTGCCCGCAACACACGCAAGCACGAGCGCGAGCGCGAGCGAGCAGGTAATCATTCTCATTTTCATGTCACTTTTTCCCCTTTGGCTAATGACGGGGGAAGAACGACCTACAATTGCACCAATGAAAACAGGGCAAAAGCATCGGATTGATGTTCGCTGAACCACGGGAACCTGCGCGTGCTCTGCGCGTTGCATCTATGACCCTGCGCGGTGTGCGGGGATCATTTCGGCCGGTGCCGCCGGGCTCATCCGGCCTCGCGCGCACCTCCGGATGATGTGAGATCAACAACCGCAGAGGACTTCTCCCATGAAAATCCGTTTTCCCGCTCTCGTCGCCGCAAGTTTTGCTCTGTCGCAACTCGCGGTTCCGCTCGCGCAGGCTCAATCACCGGCTGCGCAATTCCGCACTGTGGAAGCACAGACGTTCAATGCAGCCGACCTCCAGGCTTACGGTCTGTCTACGGACGATACCGCTGCAGTCCTCGCCTATCAGGAGCAGGGCTACACCGTCCAGCTGGTGACCCCGGAAGAAGCCGCCGCTTATGATGCCGGCATGACCAACAGCAACATGCTGGCGCTGGTCGGTCTCGTCGTCATCGTGCTCGTGGTCGCATCGGTGATCTGATCCATGCTGCGAGGCGCCGTCGCAGCGCTGGCGTTCGGACTGGGCGCCTGCGCCACAACCCCGAACGCCACGCCCGGCGACTTTGCGGAGCGGAGCGCCGCAAACAGTTTCGAGCTTTTCGACCGGTCGGTCGCCCCCCATCCACGCTGCTGCTGCCGCTTGAGCATGACCGCCAGGTCAATGGGATCGCTTGCGGCGCCCATGCGCTGGCCAGCATTGCAAATTACTGGCTCGGCCCAGCGCACGTCTCCGGTGAAGCGATTTTCGCCGCTTCGCCGCCAGCCGACATGGCAACTGGTTATTCGGTGGCCGAGTTGATCTCGCTTGCTGAAGAGCAAGGCCTGCTCGCCAGCGCCGCGCGGCTGAAGGAGGCCGATGTCTTGCGCGAGCTGGAAGCGGGCCGCCCTGTTCTCGTTCCGGTGCGCGTACCATCCGTGTTCGTACAACCCTGACAGTTGCCAGGGGCGAACATCCCGCTGCTCGGCCTGCCGGCTGCGATTGGCATCACGCGCGCGGCGAGCCTGTCCGAACTGACGGGCCGCGGCATGTTCAATCACTATGTCATCATTGCCGGACATGAGGGGGACACGTTCGTCATCCTTGAACCGGTGATGGGCCTGCGCACGATCAGCGCCGAACGGCTGATGCGATACCGTTCCGCATTCGGCAATGCGGCCGTTGTTTTCAGCGCACCGCCTGCCCCGGCCTGATCCCAAAAACAATTTCGCCGGCTTGCGCCGGCGAAATCTTACGGTTTGTCAGCTGATCGGCGGGATTGGCGGCGGCGGGATACCCGCATCATCCTCGTGGACATCCACAACGCCCCGGCCAACGTGGCTGCGGCTGCGGCTATAGAGGAAATAGACAACCAGACCGATGGCCGCCCAGATCACGAACAGCAGCTTGGTATAGTTCGACAGGCTGAAGAACAGGTAGAGGCACCCTACGATCGCAACGGGCGCCACCACATAGACCAGCGGCGTGCGGAACGGGCGTTTGCGGTCCGGATCCTTGCGGCGCAGCACCATGACCGCGATGCCGACCATCGCGAAGGCAAACAGTGTGCCCGAGTTCGAAATGTCAGCGAGTGCACCGACCGGGAAGAACGCCGCGAAGGCCGCGACAAACACGCCGGTCATAATCGTGATCACGTAGGGCGTGTTGAACTTCGGGTGGATGCGGGAGAACACGTTCGGCAGAAGGCCGTCGCGGCTCATCACGAAGAAGATGCGGGTCTGGCCGAACATCATCATCAGGATGACCGATGGCAGGGCGAGACCGGCGGCGAGGCCCAGCAGGTTGCCGATTTGCGGCCAACCGATTTCGCGCAGCGTCCAGGCGAGGGCTTCCTTCGAGCAGACAACCGCTGCATCGCCGATTTCCTTACAGGCGGCCGTGAGTTCGGTGCTGCCGGGCGCGAGGCCTTTGCCGGCCTCGTCCATAATTGGCTGGGCGCCGACCCCGCCCACCACACCGGATGCGACCAGCAGGTAAAACACGGTACAGATTGCAAGCGACCCGATCAGGCCAATGGGTACGTTGCGTTGAGGGTTCTTCGTTTCTTCCGCAGCTGTCGAGACCGCATCGAAACCGACATAGGCAAAGAAAATGGAGGCGGCCGCCGCTGAAATACCGGCGAACCCAAGCGGCGCGAATGGCTCGAAATTCTCCATGTTCATCGCAGGGATGGCGAGAACGACGAACGCAGCCAGCGCGGTGATCTTTACCACGACGAGGATGGAGTTGACGAAGGCACTCTCCGTCGTTCCCAGGACGAGGAGGCCGGTGACGAGGAGCGCAATAATCATCGCTGGAAGGTTGATGATGCCGCCCTGGCTTGGCCCGAGCGTGTAGGCATCGGGCAAGCTTATCCCCGCCATGTTCTCGAGAAGACCGACGAAGTAGCCCGACCAGCCGACCGACACGGCGCCTGCTGCAACGGCATATTCAAGCACGAGCGCCCAGCCCACCATCCAGGCGAGCAACTCGCCCATCACCGCGTAGGTATAGGTGTAGGCTGAGCCCGACACCGGAACCATCGAGGCAAGTTCGGCGTAGCAGAGCGCCGCCACGGCGCAGACCACGGCGGCGATCACGAAGGACACCATCATGCCCGGGCCGGCTTTCTGCGCGGCTTCTGCCGTCAGCACGAAAATACCGGTTCCGATAATGCCGCCAATGCCCAGCATCGTCAGCTGGAAGGCGCCGAGCGTGCGCGTCAGTGACTTCTTCTCGGCCGTCGCCAGAATCGCGTCGAGCGATTTTACCCGGTCAAAGATCATACTGTTCAACCCTGATTGTTTGCGTTCGTGCCGCGCGCAATGCCTCGGCCCCCATATTCGTCAAGCCTAGCCAAATGCTGGCCCTG
>Ga0247832_1000637_pt1 | contig 70870 bp, 71 predicted proteins | sample LaCruzMarch2015__10_FD_192407 | JGI IMG/M metagenome (GOLD analysis project Ga0247832, IMG submission 192407) | Freshwater microbial communities from meromictic Lake La Cruz, Castile-La Mancha, Spain - LaCruzMarch2015_4m | ecosystem: Environmental > Aquatic > Freshwater > Lake | place: Spain... | reverse complement strand
CGGGTCTGGGGATCCACAGGGGATTGGATTGGTTTCGCAGCCCCAAGCTCCCATGGCTCCCTGCCCACCCCATTGACTGAGACCCATTCTGTCGCAAGGGTTCTCAGACTTGTGTCGGGCAGTCAGGCACCTACCTCGATCGAGAGGGCAAGGTGCTCGGCGTCTTCGCCGCCGCCCGCGACGTCACCCAGACCCGGTCCATGGAGGAGGAGCTGCGCCGCCTCAATGCCACGCTGGAGCAGAAGGTGCAGGAACGCACCGCAGACCTCACCCAGGCCAACGAGGAACTGGAATCCTTCGCCTACTCCGTCTCCCACGACCTTCGGGCTCCGCTGCGGGCCATCGACGGGTTCAGCCTCAAGCTGGTGAAGAGCTCCGGCGACGTGCTCGACCAGGAAGGCCGGCGCCTGCTCCAGGTGGTGCGCGACAACGCCTTGCGCATGGGCCAGCTGATCGATGATCTCCTGCGCTTCTCCCGCCTCGGCCGCCGAGAGCTGGAGGTGAGCCGGGTGGATATGGAGGCGCTGGCGACGTCGGTGGCCACGGAATTGCTGGCCCTCGAAAACGATCGCCAGATCGCGTTCAGCTGCGGTGAGCTGCCGCCGGCCCAGGGGGATCCCGCCCTGCTGCGGGAGGTGTGGCTCAACCTGCTGAGCAATGCGATCAAGTTCTCCCGCCGGCGCCCGGTGGCCCACATCTCGGTGAGCGGTGCGGTGGAGGGGGCCGAAGTGAGCTACTGGGTGAAAGACGACGGCGACGGCTTCGACATGGCCTACGCCGGCAAACTGTTCGGTGTCTTCCAGCGGCTGCATCGCCAGGATGAATTTGAGGGCTCCGGTGTGGGCCTGGCACTGGTGCAGCGCATCCTGCACCGCCACCGGGGCCACATCGAGGGCGAGGGCCACATCGAATGCGGCGCTATCTTCCGCTTCAGCCTGCCCTCTGCGGTCCCTTTGGTGTCCGGAGCCCCCCCGCCATGACCGAGCAAAATTTCCCCCTCCAGCTGCTCCTGGTGGAGGACAACCCCAACGATGCCGAGCTGACCATCGATGCCCTGCGTGAGACGAAGCTGGTCAACAACGTGACCTGGGTGAAGGACGGGGCCGAAGCCCTGGAGCTGTTGCTGGCCAACGGTAAGAAAGATGATCCAGCCAGGTTGCTCAAACTCGTGCTGCTTGATCTGCGGCTGCCGCGGGTGGATGGCCTCGATGTGCTGCGCGCGATCAGGGCTGACCGCAGAACAAAATTGCTGCCGGTGGTGGTGCTCACCTCCTCGCGGGAGGAATCCGACCTTGTGCGCGCCTACGGCCTTGGGGCCAACAGCTATCTGGTGAAGCCTGTGGAATCGGAGACGTTCTTGAAGGCGGTGGCCGAGGTCGGCCTTTACTGGATGCTGCTCAACAGGCTGCCGGGAGAGACGCGATGATCGTCCCCCCCGATCACACGGCCAACGACGTGAACGCACCGCCGGTGAGCGCGGATCTGCTGCTGATCGAGGATGCGCCACTGGATGTGGAAATGATCGGCGATGCCCTGCGCCGCGCCGGACTGGAGCCGCTGCTGCGTTGCGTGGAGGATGAGTCCGGCCTACGCGCCGCCCTGGCCCAGCGTCATCCTGATGCGATCCTGTCCGACTGGACCCTGCCGCGGTTCTCCGGGATCAGAGCCCTGGAGATCGCCCGCCAGGAGTCCCCGGAAGTGCCGTTGCTGTTGGTCTCCGGCACCTTCTCCGAGGCGACGGCCCTGGAGGCCCTTCGCCATGGTGCTGTCGACTACATATTCAAACACCAGCTCGAGAAGCTCGGCTCCGCTGTCATCCGCTCCATCCATGAGGCCCGGGAGCGCAAGAACCTGATCGACAGCGAACAGCGGTACCGGCGCCTGTTCGAATCGGCCAAGGACGGCATCTTGATCCTCGACGCCGTCAGCGGCCGGATCACCCAGGCCAACCCCTACATCTGCCAGCTCCTTGGCCATGAGGCCGAGGAGATCATCGGCAAGCAGCTCTGGGAGATCGGCTTCTTGCTCGACAAAGTCAAAGCCATTAAACTTTTCGCCGAACTGCAGGGCAAGGGCTACGTCCGCTACGAAGACCTGCCCCTGCGCTCCGCCACCGGCTCCTTGAAGGAGGTGGAGTTCGTGAGCAACACATACCTGGTGGGTGAGCAAAGGGTGATCCAGTGCAACATCCGCGACATCTCCGATCGCCGGGCGGCGGAGCGTCTGGCCCTGGCCTATGAGAAGGAGACGCTGCGCAGCTTCCAGGAGATGGTGGCGGCTCTCGTGGCCCTCAGTGAGGCCAGGGATCCCTACACGGCGGGGCACCAGGCGCGCGTGGCGCATCTGGCCACGGCCATCGCGGCGGACATGGGGCTGGACGAGCACCAGATCGAGGGGATCCGGATCAGCGGCCTGGTGCATGACATCGGCAAATTCGCCATCCCTGCCGAAATCCTGGTCAAACCCACGGCCCTCAAAAAAGAGGAGATGGCCCTGATCCGCACCCACGTCCAGGAGGGGGCGAATGTACTGCTGCCGATTCACTTCCCCTGGCCGGTGGCCGAGGCGGTGCTCCATCACCACGAGCGCCTCGATGGCAGCGGCTACCCCAAGGGCCTCAAGGGGGAGGCCATCGGCCTGGAGGGGCGGATCCTGGGCGTGGCCGACACGGTGGAAGCGATGGCGACCGATCGGCCCTACCGCTTTGCCAAGGGCCTCGAGGCGGCCCTTGCTGTCATCGAGGCCGGCAAGGGCAGCCACTACGACCCAGCCGTCGCAGACGCCTGCCTGCGGCTGTTCCGGCAGAAGGGCTACCAGCTGCCGAGCCAAGAGAAGCGGCGGGAGCTCGCCACCAAGCCTGCCACCCCCGCTCCCTTGTGGGGGCCTGACTAGGCCACCTGCAGGCGCCGCACCGATTCACCCCCCAGCCGCTGGCGCAACCGCCGCAGCAGGTCGGGGATCTCGGCGGCCCAGGGGCTGCCCCCCAGCACCGCCCGCAGCTCGGCCTCGCTCACCATGCCATCGAGGGCATCGGCGTTCTCCCCCGGGAACCAGTGCCCCCCCTGGCCCAGCAGGCCGTAGCGGGCCCGGCCGTAGGCCTCCAGGTCCCAGGCCTCCAGCAGGTTGTGCAGCCACAGCAGCACCGGCAGGTTGAGGCGGCCAGGGGTGTCCTGCCAGGCCGGCAGACCCCGGTCCCAGCTGGCCAGCCAGGTCTCCCCCAAGGCCTCTCGGCGGGCCTGATCAAGCCGCTCCAGGATCGGCGGCAGCAGCTCCCCGGCCCTGGGCAGCAGCGCCACCGCCTCCAGGTGCAGGGCCAGATCCTGCGGGGAGGCGGCGCCGACGCTGATCGTATGGATACCGGGCGCCGACAGGCAGAACAGGTCGTTGAAGACGATCGGAGGCAACGGCGCGCACAGCTCGCAGAGGCGCTGCGACGGGCTGTGCAGGTGGCCCCCCTTGTCGGTGGGGCTGATCACGAACACCCCCATGTCGTGGGCGGTGGCGGCCTCGATCGCCGGCCGGTTGTCCTGGCGGATGAAATACCAGTGCAGGTTGATGTAATCAAACTGATCGCTCGCGATCGCCTCCAGGATCAGGGGCAGCGGCGCATGGGTGGAGAAGCCCACGTGGCCGATCCGGCCCGCCTCCTGCCAGCGGCGGGCCACCGCTCGGCAACCGCCGGGCCGCAGGGTCTGATCCAGCAGCTCCGGGGTGTTGAGGCCGTGGATGGCCAGCAGGTCGACCCGGCCCCCTTCGCCTGACAGGCCCAGCCGCTCGAAGCTGGTCTGCAGGTCGGCTTCGAAGGCGGCCGGGTCGGCGCTGGGGGGGACTTTGGTCTGCAGGAGGCGTCGGGGATCCGGCAGCCGGGGCAGCAACCAACCCAGCTGCCGCTCCGAGGTGCCGTAGTGGCGGGCGGTTTCGATGTGGTGCAGGCCCGCCGCCATGGCGGCCTGCAGCGTGGCCGCAAGCCTGTCCTGGCTGCCAGCCTCCACCGCCTCGGCCGGCAGGTCGCTCCAGCTCTGCTGGAAGCGCATGCCCCCCAGGGAGAGCACCGGCATGGCCAACCCCGTGCGGCCGAAACGCCGGCTGGGGATGGTCACGGCGCTGGCGGGGCGGAGCGGGGCAGGGTGCGGCGGCGGCGACCCTGGGAGGGCAGACCCAGGGGCTGGATCTCCTGTTCGTCGAGCTGGGACCTGAGGGCGGGCAACTGCTCGTAGGCCACCCAGTGGATGCAGTCCACGGGGCAGGTATCGATCGCTTCCTGGATCCTCTCGGTGCTGTCGCCGTCCTGGCGCAGGGCCCGGGAACGGCCCCAATCGGGTTCGACCACGAAGGTGTTGCCGGCCACATGGGCGCAGTAGCGGCAGCCGATGCAGACGGCCTCATCCACCCAGACCGCCTGCTGGCGCAGGGCACCTCCGAGCACCGGCTCGCTGCCTGTCGCCTCGGACTGCGGGGCCGCCACGGTGCGGAAGGCCAGGGCGGGATCGAGGCCGGCGCAGGGGCCCGTCGCGCTCATGGGCTCAGGCGTCCCAGCGGGTCACCACCAGTTCGATGCTGCCGTCGCGGTGGCTGGTCTGCTCGCTCACCTGGAAGCCCTCCTCGGCGGTGCTGGCCAGGATGGTGCGCAGGGCGTAGCGCTGGGTGAGCTTGGCCAGAAAACGCTCCACCGGAATGGGCTGCTTCCAGAGCTCCAGGTCGGTGACCAGCTCGTAGCTGCCGCTGTCGGGATTGAAGCGGAAGCCGATGTCCACCCCATCGGCCTGGGGAATGGCCAGGTCGGCGGTCACCGTCTGGCCGCGGTAGCCGCGCACCTGGCAGGACCCCTCGGCGGGAGGAAGGCCCAGGTCGCAGAGGGCCTCCACCAGGGCCTCGCGATCGCGCAGCTCGGTCTTGACGGTGCTGAAGTGCGACATGGGACGGAAGGGGAGGAGGTGCGGTGGCTCAGGTGCCGTGGTGCTGGACGACCACCTGGGGGTCCTGGAGATCGAGGGGTTGGGCCTGGAACGCTTCCGAGGTGCTCAGGCGTTGCTGCACGCTGCCCAGCCGGGCCTCGATCCGCTCCGTGAGCTGGGAACAACCCTCGCCCTGCACGCCCTCCACGAGTTCCTCAACCCGTCCGTCAGGACGAATGCGGAAGCGGATGGTGCGTTGGGCCATCTCAGGTGAGCGGCACAGGTCAGAGCCGGATCTTAACCGCGAATTCCGGTGGCCGCGGTCGGTGGGAACGTGGCGACGGCGGGCCCTTCAGCTGATCAGACCCTCATCCACCAGGGTCTGGAGCCGCTCGAGCACCTCGGGCTGCTCCAGCTGCTCCAGGGCCATCCGGGCTTCGTCCCGGACGGTGGAATCGCCGTCATGCAGCATCGTGTGCAACAAAGCTTCCACCACGTCCCGCTGGCGCGGTTCCACCAGATCGGTGTAGAGGCGGCCCAGCGACCAGGCGCTGTTGCTGCGCACGGCCGGCTCGCTGTCGATGCGCAGGGTGAGGAGCAACTGGGCAGCGGCGGGGTCGGCCTTGGCCACGCCGGTGGCGCCGGCATCGGCCAGGGAACTGGCGGCCCACAGCCGCACGGCCGAGATGTCCATCTCCAGGGCCCGGATCAGTGGGTTGAGCACGGGGGCTTCGGGGTAATTCCCCAGGCTCCACGCCACCGCCTTGCGCACATAGCCATTGTCGTCGGCCCCGAGCAGGCCCAGCAGGGGCTCCACCGCCAGGGGGTGGGGGTTGCGCCCGAGGGCGTAGACGGCACTCATGCGCACGATCGGACAGCCGGCCTTGAGCAACGGCAGCAGCAGGGGAATGGCGCGGGGATCCCGGTGCTCGCAGAAGATGCGCAGCCCCTGCAGCCGCTCCTCCCGCCCCCCTTTCAGCAGGGCGATGCCGAGGTCGCACTCGGCGGCCACATCGGAGCTGGAGGGGGCGACGCTGTCGATCTCATCAAGCGGATCACCCAGCAACTCCTGCGCCAGTTCCCGCGCCAGCACCTCAGGATCGAGGGCCAGCTCGTGGGTGGTTTCGGGAAAGGGCAGGCCGTCTTCCGGCATGGAACCATCCAGGTCACGGCATCGTAAAAGCAGGACGGCCAGCCGATCAGCCCAGGGGCGCGGGGGCCGCCATGTCGCCGGGCAACCAGATGCGGGCGCTGACCGCGAACAGGGCCACGCCGAACAGCAGCACGATGGCAGCAGGCAGGAGCTTGGAGCGCAGGAAAGACATGGGGACCATGCGGCAGTGCTGGCTGCATTGTGGTCCGATCGGTCGCTTCTAGGGTTCGGCCACCCGCAAGCGGCCATGGCCACCCGTGCCTCCAGCAGCGTCCGCCCCTGGCGTCGCCTCCTGGCGGTGGCCGCCGAGGGGGTGGCCAGCGGCACCCCCTACATGGTGGGCACCAGGCTGCTGCAGGGCTGGCTCGCCGCCAGCCAGATCCCCCTGTCCTTGATCGGCCTGCTCGGGCTGGCGGAGCTGCCCTACACGCTGAAGATGTTTTGGGCTCCGGCCCTCGACCGCTGGCCCCTGCCCTGGCCCGACCGTCGCCGCGGCTGGCTGCTGGTGCTGCAGCTCACCCTGGTGGCGGTGATCGGCGCCATGGCCCTGCTGCGGCCCTCCAGTGATCCGGCCAGCCTGACGGCGATCGGCCTGATGGCGGTGCTGCTGGCCGTGGTCAGCGCCACCCAGGACATCGCCGTCGATGCCTACCGCACCGACCTGCTGCCCGATCTGGAGCGGGGCGCCGGCGCCGCCGCCTCCAACCTGGGCTACCGCGCGGCGATGCTGGCCGTGGGGGCCGGCGGCTTCATCCTGGCCGGCCGCTACGACTGGCCCCTGGCCTTTCTGTTCTCGGCCCTGCTGATGCTGGGGGTGGTGCCCTTCACCCTCACGGCACCGCGCCTGGAACCCCTGGCGGTGCCGGTGAGCAGCCTGCGCCAGGCGGTGCTGGGTCCGGCGCGGGAGTTCCACCGCCGCAGCGGCGGAACCAGGGCCGTGGCCCTGCTCACCCTGGTGCTGCTCTACCGCTGGCCCGACGGTCTGCTCGGCCTGATGGCGGTGCCGTTCCTGATCCAGAAGGGCTTCAGTCCCGAGGTGGTGGGGTCGGTGCTGGCGGGCTGGGGCATCGGCGCCACCATCGTGGGAACGCTGCTGGGGGGCCTGCTGTTCGGCCGGCTGGGCATGAACCGCTCCCTGTGGCTGTTCGCCCTGGTAGGGGCGGCGGGCAACCTGGCCTATTGGGCCCTGGCCCGCTTCGACGGCGGCATGCCAGCCCTGCTGATGGCGGTGGCGCTGGAGAACATCGGCGGCGGCATGGTGGGCGCCGCCTTCGTGGCGCTGCTGATGAGCCTCTGCAACCCCCGTTTCTCCGCCACCCAGTACGCCCTGCTCTCGGGGGTCTACGCCCTGAGCCGCTCGCTGCTGGCCGCGCCCGCCGGACTGGTGGCCGAACGACTTGGCTGGCCGGGCTTCTTCCTGGCCACCACCGCCGCAGCCCTGCCGGCCTTCCTGCTGATGGTGCGGCTCACCCCCTGGAACGGCCAGGGCGCCCGCGGGGCCTACAGCGCCGAGCGCGACGCAGAAAACTCCCGCAGCAGCGAGAGATAGCTGGGGGATCCCTCCACGGCGTTGTGGCCATGGACGGGCAACACCACTAGGGAAGCGACGCCGGGGCGGAAGTGAGCGAGCAGGGCGTCGGTGTTGGCCCTTGGGATCACCTCGTCCCGTTCGGCCGCGATCAGCAGGGTGGGAGCGTTCACCCGGGGGGCGTCCGCCCAGGAGCGGTACTTGTCCCGCAGCAGCAGGGCCATCGGCACCAGCGGGAACTGGCTTGAGGCCACGGCCTCGATGCTGTCGAACGGGGTGACCAGCACCAGCCCGGCCACCGGACGGCGGGCCGCCAGATGCACCGCCACGCCGCTGCCCAGGCTGCGGCCGAGCAGCGTGATGTGCTCGTGGTCGGCCCGCACCCGGTCGAACAGGGCGAGGGCATCGGCGAACAGGGCCGCCTCCGACGGCTGGCCGCTGCTGCCGCCGTAGCCCCGGTAGTGCATCAGGTAGAGGGCGTGCTCCGGGAAGGCGGCCTCCAGCAGCGGCAACTGGCCCGCCACAGCCTCGGCATTGCCGCCGAAATAGAGCAGCGCCTTCAGGCCGGGGCGGCGGTGCACGGTCACCAGCACCCGGCTTCCCGGCGGGCCGTCGGCGATGGGCAGGGCCAGGAGCTCGCCAGCCGCTTCACGCGAGCGGGGCTGGGGGAAGTAGAGCAGGGAGCGTTGCTGCAGGAACAGGGCGCCGCAGAGTCCCAGATAGGCCAAGGCCGCAAACAGGGCGACGAAGGCGAGCACGGCGACGGGTCGCTGGGCCATGGCCACGGCGATCAAGCCGCCGGGGCGGTGAGCAGGCGGCGACGCAGCTGGCCGCAGGCCGCATCCTGGTCCAGGCCGCGGCTGGCCCGCACGCTCACGGCGATGTGGCGCCGCTCCAGCTGGGAGCGGAAGGCCTCCACCGCCTCGGGGGCGGGGCGCCGGAAGTCCTCCTCGGCGATCGGGTTGTAGGCGATCAGGTTGACGTGACTCTGGAAGCCCCGCAGCAGGCGGGCCAGGGCATCGGCCTGGCGGGGATGGTCGTTGAGGCCGCCCAGCAGGATGTATTCGAAGCTGACGCGCCGACCGGTGAGGGCCACGTAGTGACGGCAGTCGTCGAGCAGCGCCTCCAGCGGGTAGGCGTGGGCGGTGGGAATCAGCTCCTCCCGCAGGCGCTGGTCGGGGGCATGCAGACTCACGGCCAGGGTGAACTGGGCCCGACCCAGCCGCTCCAGGGCACGTTCGGCCAGGGTAGGCAGGCTGCGGGGCACCCCCACCGTGCTCACCGTGATCTGGCGCTGGGCCATGCCCAGATCGGTGCAGAGGCACGCAATGGCTTCCAGCACCGCCTCGGTGTTCAACAGCGGTTCGCCCATGCCCATGAACACCACGTGGCTGGGGCGACGGTCCATCGCCTCACGAACACTGAGCACCTGATCGACGATTTCATGCACCGCCAGGGAACGCTGCAGCCCGCCTTTGCCGGTGGCGCAGAAACGGCAGCCCATGGGGCAGCCCACCTGGCTGCTGACGCAGACCGTGAGCCGATCACCGCTGGGAATCCCCACGGTCTCGATGCTGAGGCCATCAGCCGTGGCCAGCAGCAGCTTGGTGGTGCCGTCGCGGGCGTCGCTACGGTGCAATAGGTTCGAGCGTCCGAGCCCGGTGCCAGCGGCCGCCAGCTGCCCACGCCAGGCCTTCGGCAGCACCGTGATCTCCTCGAGACTGCGGGCCCCTTTGGCATACATCCAGTCGTGCAGCTGCTTGCCGCGAAACGTGGGCTGGCCCTGCAGGCCAGCCCACTCCTGGAGGGCCGCCAGGCCCATCCCCAGCAGGGGAACGGGCTCCGCCATCAGGGCCAGATCAGCAGGCCGTGACCCAGCTTCCACTCCACCGCCACCAGGGCGATGAAGCCGAGCATGGCCAGCCGGCCATTGAGGCGCTCGGTGTGGGTGTGGAAGCCGAAGCGCGGCACCCGGCGCACCGGAACCGGGGTGGGCCGGGAGGGGGCCGGTGGGTTGGCGACGGCGGGATCAGTCATCGCTGAGCAGTCCCTCCTCCTGCAGGCCCTCAAGGGCGGCCGGATCGGCGATCAGCTCCTCTTCCAGCCCCTCATCCGCCGTGGGACGGGCGAAGGCGGCGAAGCCGCTGGCGGCCGCTTCGATGCCATGGCGGCTGCGGGTGGCCTCCAGATCCTCCTCGGAGGGGTCATCCAGAACGGCGGCGGTGACTGCCGGTGCGGGCATCTCGACGGTGTAGTCGGGACGCAGGTTCTGGTTGCGGCGGTAGCCGGCGGCCTCCTCCTCGAGGATGTCGGGGTGGGGTCCGGCCTCGGCACGCAGCTCCTCTTCAAAGCCCCCGAATCCGGTGCCGGCGGGGATCAGGCGGCCGATGATCACGTTCTCCTTGAGGCCCCGCAGCCAGTCGCTCTTGCCCTCGATCGCCGCTTCGGTGAGCACTCGGGTGGTCTCCTGGAAGGAGGCCGCCGAGATGAACGAATCGGTGTTGAGGGAAGCCTTGGTGATGCCCAGCAGCACGGGGGTGAACTCGGCAGGGGCCCCACCGGTGATGGCCATGGCGGAATTCACCTGCTCCACCTGACGCAGCTCGATCAGCTCACCGGGCAGCAGGGTGGTGTCACCGGCATCCTCGATGCGGACCTTGCTGGTCATCTGGCGCACGATCACCTCAATGTGCTTGTCGCTGATCGCAACACCCTGCGACTTGTAGACGTTCTGCACTTCCGTCACCATGCGGAATTGCAGCTTGGAGATCGCCTCCTGGGCCGCCTCCATGGTGGGCTTACGGCTGCGCAGGTCCTCGAAGAAGCACTCGAGCAACTCGTGGGGATTGATCGGGCCGTCGGTGAGCATCTCACCGGCGCTCACCTGCTGGCCATCGGAGACCATCACGTTGCGGCCCAGAAGGATCGGGTACTCGGTGATGATGTCGTCGGTCTCGATCACCGAAACGGTGATCGAATCGTCGTCCTCGCCCTGCTTGATCTGCACGGTGCCGCTCTTGCGGCAGAGCACGGCCGATTCCCGCGGCCGGCGGGCCTCCAGCAGTTCTTCGATACGGGGCAGACCCTGCACGATGTCGCCGGTCTTCTGGCGCTCGAACACCAGCAGTGCCAGGCTGTCGCCGCGTTGTACGAGCTCGCCGTCACGGACGTGCAGCACCGAATCGGGCGACACCATGTAGGGCCGGCCCAGACGGATGGTGAGGGTCTTGCCGTCGATGGCCTCCACCTGGCCGCAACAGGGGGAAAGCACCCCTTCGGCGAGGACGTCGCCGTCGACGATGCGGTCGCCCAGCGACACCTTCGGGGCGGCCCCGCCCAGATCCAGGCTGCGGGTGTCGTCGGCCCGCTCGACGATCAGGCGCCGGATCGGTTCGCCGGCCGTGGGCTCGGGCAGTTGCACCACCCCATCCCCGTTCTCCTTGCAGAGGATCTGGGTGGTGGCCACCACATCACCGCGCTTGACGCTGATGCCGTCCTCCACCTGCAGCTCGGTGTGGGTGGAGCCATGGCTGGCATCGGAGAGGGTGTCGCGGCGCACCAGCAGGGTCTCCAGGATCACCAGCTGCAGCCGCTCGATGGTCTTGGCCCGTTTGTCGGCCACCGCCTCCACATCCACCGTCATCTGGGGGGTGGTGTCGAAGGTCTCCAGGATCAGCTGGGTGCGCAGCAGCTCCACCCCTTCCACCGACTTGATCAGCTCGCCGTCCTTGAAGGTGAGACGCTGGGTGGCCTTCAGCCCCAGGGACGGTCCGCCGGTCTGCTTGACCGTGGAGAGTTCGGGCAGATGGGCGGCATCGGGGATGGCGTATTCCTCGACAGGCCGCAGCAGCAGGGCGCCGCCCTCGGGGGTGTCGACCTTCTCGACGAACTTCATCGCCTCGGCCTTGAGGCCCGGGGCGATCTCCTCGCCAGGGTTGACCATCTTGCCGTCCTCGCCATAACGGCCGAGCACCTTGGCATCGGAGACCAGGTGCAGCTCACCGGAGCGCACGATGATTTCCCGCAGGATGTCGTTCTTCTGGGTGACGGTGACGATGCCCGCGGTCTGGCTGAAGATGTCCTTGACGACTTCGGTGCCGGCCTCGATCCACTGGCCGTCCTCGATCATCAGCAAGGAAATGTCCTTGTTGATCTCGTGGGTTTCCTGGGGAATCCACAGCAGGGTGCCGCCCTTGCTCACCTCGAAACCGTGCTTGGCGGAGCGCGCCTTCTTGATCGAGAGGCCGGGGGCGAACTTCACCATGCCGCCGGTCTGGGTGCGGAAGCGGTCGTCGGTGAGTTCGGCGATCACCTCACCGGCGCCGATCTTGGTGCCGGGCTGGGTCTTGACCAGATAGCGGCTATTGTCCTTTCCCTCCAGGTGCCAGCTTTCGCCGGTGTGGCTGGATTCACCCACCAGCTTGCAGTCCTTGAGGGTGAGGCTGGCGGTGACGATCTGCACCTCGCGGGAGTCGCCGGTGGACTCCCGCAGCCGCACAGAGCCACCGTATTCGCTCTGCAGCCGGCTCTCCGCCAGCACATTGCCAGCGGTCACCGGCTTGTCGGTCTCCACGACGGGGAGGGCGTTGGGCGGCAGGTTGTAAACGTCGCCGCTGAACACCCACAGGCGCCCGAGACGCTGGGCCTTGTGGGTGATGTTGCCCTGGCGATCGGTGACCTCCCGGGGCTGGATCACATCCTCAAAGCGCACCTGGCCGGGCAGATCGCAGATGACATCCTTGGTGGCCTTCTCCACGCTCTTCTTGACCGCCGAGCCCGAGGAGATCTGGGCCAGGATGATGTCGTGGGCGACGGGATCACCATCGGCCACAAACAGAATCGAGCCGTTGGTGATGTCGATCTTCTGCACCTTGCCCTTGCCCGAAGGCTTGAGGGTGAGGGTGAAATCGGTTTCAGCCAGCTTGGCCTCCACCCCATGGGGGGTGCGGTGGTCACGCACACGGGCCTTGGGGCCGAATTCGACGATCCCGTCCACCAGGGAGCGCACCACGCCGGTTTCGGCCGTGGACACACCACCGGTGTGGAAGGTCCGCATGGTGAGCTGGGTGCCCGGTTCACCGATGGACTGGGCGGCGATGATGCCGACGGCTTCGCCCAGGTCGACCAGTTCGTTGTGGGCCAGGGCCCAGCCGTAGCACTTGCGGCAGACGGAGCGGGAGGCTTCGCAGGTGAGCGGTGAGCGCACCATCACGGTGGCGATCGACGCCTTCTCGATCGCTGCCGCCAGGGCCGGGTCGATCTCGCCGTTGCGATCGACGATGACGACGCCCTCGCTGTCGATGACGGGCTGGGCCGCCAGACGGCCCACCAGCTTGGTGCCGAAGCGGCCGCGCTCGTCGGCGTTGATGGGGATGAAGCGGTGGGTGCCGCAGTCCTCCTCCCGCACGATCACGTCCTGGGCCACGTCCACCAGACGGCGGGTGAGGTAGCCGGAGTCGGCGGTACGCAGGGCCGTGTCCACCAGGCCCTTGCGGGCGCCGTAGGAGGAGATCACGTACTCGGTGACCGTGAGGCCCTCACGGAAGTTGGTGCGGATCGGCAGGTCGATGATCTCCCCTTGGGGGTTGGCCATCAGGCCGCGCATGCCCACCAGCTGACGCACCTGGGACATGTTCCCCCGGGCGCCGGAGTTGGCCATCATCCACACCGAATTGAGTGGATCGTTGTCGTTGAAGTTGCGGCGCACGGCCGCCACCAGACGCTCGTTGGTTTCGGTCCAGGTGTCGATCACCTTGGTGTGGCGCTCCACCTCGGTGATCTCACCGAGCCGGTAACGCTCCTCGGTGGCCGTGATCTGCTCCTCCGCCTCTTCCAGCAGAACCGCCTTATCGCCGGGGATGCGCAGGTCGTCGACCGAGATCGACACCGCCGCCTGGGTGGCGTAGTGGAAGCCCAGATCCTTCAGCTCGTCGGCCATCGCGGCGGTGGCGGCGGTGCCGTGGTGCTTGTAGGCCCAGGACACCAGGTTGCGCAACGCCTTCTTGTCGATGATCCGGTTACGGAACGGCGGCGCCTGCTTGCTCAAGGCGGAGGCCGCAAGTTCGGCGGCTGCCGCGGCGGCCGCCAGTTCGGCGGCGGCCTTGGCGCTCTTCTTGCTGATCTTCTTGGCGGGGGTGGCGGTCATGGCAGCGCGCGTTGGAAAAGGCTGGAGGGGAACGGAAGACACGGGGCGCGGGGCTGGGCCCGGCCGGTGGAACTCAGGTCGCGGCCACGGCGTCGATGATGGTGTGGTTCATCACGACCCGACCCACGGTGGTCAGCAGGTAGCGGCTGATCAGCGCACCGTCCTCATCGAAGCGGTCGCGGCGGAACTTCCACTGCTCGAAGCGGGTGCCATCCGAGAGGGTGCCCTGCTGGGCGGGCTCGTTGTCCTCGTCGTCACTCTCCACCTCGCCGTTGAAGCGAACCCAGACCCAGTCGTGCAGCGTGAGGTGCTTCTCCTCGAAGGCGGCGATCACGTCCTCGAGGTCGGCGAAGGTGCGCGCGCGGTCGCCGAAGGCGGGCTGCACCTTGTCCCGATCGACGGCGGTGAGGTAGTAGGCGCCAAGCACCATGTCCTGGGACGGGGTGATGATCGGCTCGCCGGTGGCGGGGGAGAGCACGTTGTTGCTGGCCAGCATCAACATGCGGGCCTCGGTCTGGGCCTCGATCGCCAGGGGCACGTGCACGGCCATCTGGTCACCGTCAAAGTCGGCGTTGAAGGCGGGGCAGACCAGGGGATGGAGCTGGATGGCCCGGCCATCGACCAGCTTGGGCTCGAAGGCCTGGATGCCCAGACGGTGCAGCGTGGGGGCCCGGTTGAGCAGGATCGGGTGCCCTTCGATCACTTCCTGCAGCACCTGCATCACCTCGTCATCGGCCCGCTGGATCAGCTTCTTGGCCGCCTTGATGTTGTTGACGATGTTCTGGCGGATGAGGCGATGGATCACGAACGGCTGGAACAGCTCGATCGCCATCTCCTTGGGCAGACCGCACTGGTGCATCTTGAGCTTGGGGCCCACCACGATCACGGAACGGCCGGAATAGTCGACCCGTTTGCCAAGCAGGTTCTGGCGGAAGCGCCCCTGCTTGCCTTCGATGATGTCGCTGAGTGACTTCAGGGCCCGATTGTTGGCCCCCACCACGGTGCGGCCGCGGCGACCGTTGTCGATCAGGGCATCGACGGCCTCCTGCAGCATCCGCTTCTCGTTGCGGACGATGATCTCGGGGGCGAGGATCTCCTGGAGGCGCGCCAGGCGGTTGTTGCGGTTGATCACCCGCCGGTAGAGGTCGTTGAGATCGCTGGTGGCGAAACGGCCGCCGTCGAGCTGCACCATGGGGCGCAGATCGGGGGGGATCACCGGGATCACATCCAGCACCATCCAGTCCGGACGGGCGTTGGTGGCGATGAAGTTGTCGATCACCCGCAGGCGCTTGATCAGCTTGGCCCGCTTCTGGCCCTTGGAGTTGTTGATGTCCTCCCGCAGCTGTTCCGCTTCTTTCTCGAGATCGATGTCCTCAAGGAGCTGCTTGAGGGCTTCGGCACCGATCCCCACGATCGGCTCGTTCTCGATCTCGGAATCTTCGGCGAAGATCTGGTCCTCGATCTCCAGCCACTCGTCTTCGGTCAGCAGCTGCTTGTAGGTGAGGTCCTTGTGGTCCCCTTTGTCGAGCACCACATAGCAGTTGAAATAGACGATCTGCTCAACGTCCCGCAGGGGCATGTCGAGCAGGATCGCCACATAGCTGGGGATGCCCTTGAGATACCAGACATGGGACACCGGGGCCGCCAACTTGATGAAGCCCATGCGGTGACGCCGCACCCGGCTCTCGGTGACTTCCACACCGCAGCGCTCGCAGACGATGCCCCGGTGCCGCACCCGCTTGTACTTGCCGCAGTGGCATTCCCAGTCCTTGGAGGGGCCGAAGATCTTCTCGCAGAAGAGCCCGTCCATCTCGGGCTTGAGGGTGCGGTAGTTGATCGTTTCCGGCTTGGTGACCTCACCCACCACCTGACCGTTGGGCAGCGTGCGCTGCCCCCACTGCATGATCCGCTCGGGGGAAGCGAGCGTGATCTTCACGTAGTCGAAGTGGTTTTCGGTGCGGAGGTTGCTGTTGGACATGGCGGAAACGCAGGGTGATCGAGAGAAGCGGAGAAATCAGAGCCGGTGAATCAAGCGATCAGTCATCGTCGTAATCCGCGACACCGAGGGACTCGTAGGTGGGTCTGCTGGGGGTGCTGCGGCGAGGGTTGACGTCCTGCATCAGGTCGACTTCCTCACCGGCGTCGGTGTAGACGGCGATGTCGAGGCCGAGGGACTGCAGCTCCCGCATCAGCACCTTGAAGGACTCGGGCGTGCCCGGCCTGGGGATGGGCTTGCCCTTGACGATGGCGTTGAGGGCCTCGTTGCGGCCCTGCATGTCGTCGGACTTGACGGTGAGCAGTTCCTGCAGGGTGTAGGCGGCGCCGTAGGCCTCCAGGGCCCACACCTCCATTTCCCCGAGTCGCTGACCGCCCTGCTGGGCCTTGCCGCCCAAGGGCTGCTGGGTCACCAGGGAGTAGGGGCCCGTGGAGCGGGCGTGGATCTTGTCGTCGACAAGGTGCACCAGCTTGAGGATGTGGGCGTAGCCCACCGTCACCGGCTGGTCGAAGGGTTCGCCGCTGCGGCCATCAATCAGCTGGATCTTGCCGGGATTGGTGGGGTCGTAGACCCACGCCTTGCCGGGCAGCTTGGCGGCTTCCTCGAGGTAGGCCTGCACCGTCTGCTTCGACTTCTCGGGGCCGTACATCTCATCGAACGGCACCACCTTGACGCGGCAGTCGAGGTGGGACGAGGCCCAGCCCATCAGGCATTCGAACACCTGACCCACGTTCATACGGCTCGGCACACCCAGGGGGTTGAGCACGATGTCGATGGGGGTGCCATCAGGCAGGTAGGGCATGTCCTCCCGGGGGAGGATGCGGCTGATGATGCCCTTGTTGCCGTGGCGGCCGGCCATCTTGTCGCCCACCTGGATCTTGCGGCGCTGGGCCACGTAGACCCGCACGACCATGTTCGCGCCCGGCGGCAGTTCATCGCCCTGCTCGCGGGTGTAGATGCGCACGTCGACGACCCGGCCCCGTTCGGTGCTGGGCACCCGCAGGGAGTTGTCGCGGACGTCGCGGGCCTTTTCGCCGAAGATGGCGCGCAGCAGCTTTTCTTCCGGCGGCTGGTCGGATTCGCCTTTCGGGGTCACCTTGCCCACCAGGATGTCGCCGGATTCGACGTAGGCGCCGATGCGGATGATGCCCATCTCATCGAGGTGGCCCAGGCTCTCCTCGGCCACATTCGGGATTTCCCGCGTGATCTCCTCGGGGCCGAGCTTGGTCTGGCGGGCTTCGATCTCGTACTTCTCGATGTGCACCGAGGTGTAGAGGTCGTCCTGCACCAGCCGATCGCTGACAAGGATGGCGTCCTCGTAGTTGTAACCCTCCCAGGGCATGTAGGCGATCAGCACGTTCTGGCCGAGGGCAATCTCACCGCCTTCGCAGGCCGAGCCATTGGCCAGCACCTGGCCGGCGATCACCGGATCGCCCTGGCGCACGATCGGCCGCTGGTTGAGACAGGTGTCCTGGTTGGAGCGCTGGTACTTCTGCAGGAAGTGGGTGTGATCCCGGCCCTGGTCGTCACGGATGACGATGGCGGTGGCATCGACGAAGGAGACGGTGCCATTCACCTTGGTGATCGGCACCATGCCGGAGTCACGCGCCACCTGGGTTTCCAGGCCGGTGCCCACCAGGGGCCGCTCGGGCCGCAGCAGGGGCACGGCCTGGCGCTGCATGTTCGAGCCCATCAGGGCGCGGTTGGCGTCGTCGTGCTCCAGGAAGGGGATCAAGGAGGTGGCGACCGAAATCACCTGCACCGGCGACAGCTGGACATAGTCCACCTGCTCGGGGGGAACCTTCTCGAAGTCCTGGCGGTAGCGGACCGGCACCAGGTCGACGGTGATGCGGCCGGTGGCATCGGTGGGCACGTCACCGGGAGCCACCCGGCATTCATCCTCCAGGTCGGCGGAGAGGTAGAGGGGATCGCCCTGCTTGAGCACGATGCCGTCTTCCACCCGCCAGAAAGGGGTTTCGATGAAGCCGTACTCGTTCACCCGGGCGTGGGTGGCGAGCGAACCGATCAGACCGGCGTTGGGGCCTTCCGGCGTCTCGATCGGGCAGATGCGGCCGTAGTGGGAGGGGTGGATGTCGCGCACGGCGAAGCCGGCCCGCTCCCGGGTGAGACCGCCTGGGCCGAGGGCACTGATACGGCGCTTGTGGGTCAGCTCGGCCAGGGGGTTGGTCTGGTCCATGAACTGGCTCAGCTGGCTGGAGCCGAAGAACTCCTTCACCGCCGCCACCAGGGGCTTCGGGTTCACCAGCTGGGCGGGGGTGAGCGATTCGGTCTCGCCGACGGTCATCCGTTCCTTGATGATCCGCTCGAGGCGGTTCAGACCGACGCGCACCTGGTTCTGCAGCAGCTCGCCCACCGAACGCACCCGGCGGTTGCCGAGGTGGTCGATGTCATCGAGGCAGGCGCCGCCCACATCGAGCTCGAGGTTGATCAGGTAGTCGATCGTGGACAGAACGTCCTCGGCGGTGAGCGTGCGCACCGCATCGGGGATGGTGAGACGCAACTTCTTGTTGATCTTGTAGCGACCCACCCGGCCCAGGTCGTAACGCTTGGGATCGAAGAAGCGGCTGTGCAGCAATTGCTGACCGCCACTCACCGAAGGCGGTTCACCCGGACGCAGCTTCTTGTAGAGCTCCAGCAAAGCCTGGTCTTCGGAGCTGATGCCCTCTTCGTTGGAGGCCTCGATCGACTTCTGGTAGTACTCCGGGTGACGCAGCTTGTCGAGCACGTCGTTGTCGGACAGGCCGATGGCCCGCATCAGCACATGGGCATTGATCTTGCGGGTCTTGTCGACGCGGACGTGCAGCAGGTCGTTCTTGTCGGTCTCGAATTTCAGCCAGGCGCCGCGATTGGGGATCAGGCTGGCGTTGAAGGTCTTGCGGCCGTTCTTGTCCTGTTCGTCCTTGAAGTAGACGCCCGGGCTGCGCACGATCTGGTTGACGATCACCCGCTCGGCGCCGTTGATGATGAAGGTGCCGCGCTCGGTCATCAAGGGAAGCTCCCCGATGAAGACTTCCTGCTCCTTGATCTCGCCGGTTTCCTTGTTGACCAGACGACAGGTGACATACATCTGGGAGGCGAAGGTCGCATCGCGACGCTTGGCCTCTTCCACGTCGTGGCGGGGGCGTTTCAGGCGATACTGATCGCCAATGAAATGCAGCTCCAGCTTGCCGGTGTAGTCGGTGATCGGAGAGAAGCTGTCCAGCTCTTCGATCAGGCCCTTCTCCAGGAACCATTTGAAGCTCGCCCGCTGTACCTCCACGAGATCGGGAAGGTAAGTGACGGTCTTGGCGACCTGGATCGCGCTGCTCATGCGGTGAACCTGCAGGAACGGTGGTGGTAGGGCGGACCTGGACGGGGAAAGGCGATTACGCTGAGACCTGCCTGGAGGAGTGCCCGGTGACGGGCCATGCCAACAGGCGCCTAGCTGTGGCGTCCGCCCATGGGAATGGGACGAACAATCCAGCTGAAGCGCTTACAGGGCTCGCTGCGATATTGCCGACTCAGTTGCCGACTCAATGGATGCCGTCGTGGACAAAAAGAGCGCTTCCGCTTCCAGGCCAATAAGACATCATACAACCTGGTGGGGCAGGCGGAACAGACGGGTGGAGTTGGCGGTCGTCGCCTGCGCCACCTGCTCCAGCGTCTCGCCCCGCAGGTCGGCCACCCTGGCCGCCACGGCGGCCACGTAGGCGGGCTCGTTGCGCTTGCCGCGGCGGGGCACCGGCGCCAGGAAGGGACAGTCGGTTTCGACGAGGTAGCGATCGGCCGGCACCAGGCGGGCACAGGCGTGGATCGGCTCGGCCTTGGCAAAAGTGACCGTGCCGCTGAAACTGATGTAGAGGCCAAGCTCCAGGAAGCCTTCCATCTCCTCGGGGGTGCCCCCCCAGCAATGCATCACCCCACGGGGGCAGGTGCCCTGGCGCTCCCGCCGGCGCAGCTCGGCCAGCATCGGTTCTGCCGCATCCCTGCAGTGGATGATCACCGGCAGATCCAGGGCTACAGCCAGATCCAGCTGGGGACCCAGGGCCGCCAGCTGCTCTTCAAGATTCGTGGCGCGGAACAGATCCAGGCCCAGTTCACCAATCGCCACGACGCGGTCGTCGGCGCAGGCCGCGGCTTCCAGCACGGCAGCGGTGTCGCTGTGCCAGTGCTGGGTGTCAAGGGGATGGACCCCGACCGCGTAACGCAGCTCCGGGAAGCGGTCGGCCAGGGCTCGGATCGCCCCGATCTCCGACGGCTCCACGCAGGCATGGACAAGGGCCTTGACCCCCGCCTCCCGCCAGCGTTGAGCCACTTCGTCGAGATCCGCCTCAAAGTTGCGGAACACGATGTGGCAGTGGCTGTCCACCAGGGATGGAGCAGCCTCGGAGCTGACGGCCATGGGGTGGCGCTCAGGCGCCGGTGCTGCCGGCGGCCGAGGGCTCCAGCACCTGCTTCACCGCCACGCTCAGCCGCGACTTCTGGTTGGCGCCGGTGTTGCGGTGCACGACCCCGACCTTGACCGCCTTGTCGATCTTGCTGAAGGCGGCGCTCATGCTGGCCTGGACGGCGGCCTTGGCCTCCTCTCCTGGCTTCTGGCCGTAGGAGCTGCAGGCCGTCAGGCAGCGCTTCATCAGGGTGCGCAGGGCGGACTTGTAGGTGCGGTTGCGCAGTCGATTGCGTTCGGCGATCTCGATGCGTTTCTTCGAAGACTTGTTATTGGCCACAGGCGTAGGGGCGCTGACTCGGCAATCGCGGATCCTACCTCCTGGAGCCTGGCGGGTCCTTGGCCCTAATTTTGTGGTGGCCCTTCGCCTCCGGCACCGACCCGTGGTTGCTTCCACCCCGACCAGCAGCAGCAGCGCCGCTGACGCCTCCGCGGCGCTGCCACCGCTGCGGATCGCCTGTCTGCGGGCGGGGCCACAGGCCGGTGAACGGCTCGAAGCGATCGCCGCCCGCACCGAGGGTGCCCGGATGCATCAGGAGGAGGAGACAGTCGCGGCGATCCTGGCCGAGGTGCGCCAGCGCGGCGATGCCGCCCTGCTGGAGTTCAGCGAGCGCTTCGATGGCCTGCGGCCCGATCCCCTCAGGGTGCCGCCGGAGCGACTGGCCCAGGCCTGGCAGGCCTGCCCCGAGCTCCTGCGCCGGGCCCTCGACCTCGCCCACGAGCGGATCCTCGATTTCCACCGCCGCCAGAAGCCCGCGGATCTGGCCGTGGTTGGCCCCCATGGCGAACGGCTGGGACGCCGCTGGCGCCCGGTGCAGCGGGCGGGGATCTACATCCCCGGCGGCCGGGCCTCCTACCCCAGCACCGTGCTGATGAATGCGATCCCCGCCCGGGTGGCCGGCGTGGAACGGCTGGTGATGGTCACCCCGCCCGGCCCCGGCGGCGAGCCGAACGCCACCGTGCTGGCGGCCGCCCACCGGGCCGGGGTGGAGGAGGTGTACCGGGTGGGGGGCGCCCAGGCGATCGCGGCCCTGGCCTACGGCACCGAAACAATCCCCGCCGTCGATGTGATCAGCGGCCCCGGCAACCTCTACGTCACCCTGGCCAAGAAGGCGGTCTACGGCAGGGTGGGCATCGATTCCCTGGCCGGCCCCAGCGAGGTGCTGGTGATCGCCGACCACACCGCCAGCCCCGCCCAGGTGGCCACCGACCTGATGGCCCAGGCGGAGCACGATCCCCTGGCGGCCGCCATCCTGATCACCACCAGCACGGGGCTGGCCGCCGCCCTGCCGGCCGCCATCGAAGCCCAGCTGGTGCGGCACCCCCGGGCCGCCATCGCCCTGCAGGCGCTCAACGACTGGGGCCTGATCGTGGTCTGCGGCGATCTGGCCGAAGCGGCGGCCCTCAGTGACCGTTTCGCCCCGGAACACCTCGAGCTGCTGGTGGCGGACCCCGAAGCCCTGGCCGATCGCATCCGCCATGCCGGCGCCATCTTCCTCGGCCCCTGGTCGCCCGAGGCGGTGGGCGACTACCTGGCCGGCCCCAACCACACCCTGCCCACCTCAGGCACCGCCCGCTTCGCCAGCGCCCTGAGCGTCGAGACCTTCCTGCGTCACACCAGCCTGATCCAGTTCAACCGGGCGGCCCTGGAGGCCACGGGCCCAGCCGTGGTGACCCTGGCCGAGAGCGAAGGACTGCACAGCCACGCCGAGTCCGTGCGCCAGCGGCTTCAGGCCGACTGACGGCGCCACAAGAACGGCGCCGTGATCAACGCCGGGGCAGATCCCTCACCCGGGGCTCGCCGTCGACGATCTCCCCCACCAGCACCTGATCGGCGAGATTGACGAACAGACCGTTCTCGAGCACGCCGGGGATGTTGTTGATCGTCGCCTCCAGGGCGGCGGGGTCGCCGATGCCCCCTTCGAAGGCCACATCCAGCACCAGGTTGCCCTGGTCGGTGACCACCGGACCGGCCTTGCGCACGGCCATGCGCAACGCGACGGAACTCCCCATGGCGGTGAGTTCATCCCGCACCTGGCGCCAGGCGCCGGGCAGCACTTCCACCGGCAGCAGGAAGCCAAGGTTCAGGCGCTCCACCAGCTTGGTGGCATCCACCACGATCACGAAGCGATCGGCCCGGCGGGCCACCAGCTTCTCCTGCACATGGCAGGCCCCGCCCCCCTTGATCAGCTGGAAGGAAGGATCCACCTCATCGGCGCCGTCGATGGCCAGATCGATGCTGGTCACAGCGTTGAGGGCCATCAGGGGAATGCCCAGCTCGGCCGCCAGCACCTCCCCCTGGAAGGAGGTGGTGACACCGACGATGCCGGTCAGCTCGCCCTGGCGCAGCTTCTGGCCGAGGGCACGGATCATCAGGGCGGCCGTGGAGCCTGAACCCAGCCCCACCACCATGCCGTCACGGATCTGATCCACCGCCGCCGTCGCCACGGCCTCCTTCATGCGGTCCTGAAGATCGGACATCGAGGTCTGCCGGAATCGGGCCAGACCGTAGCAAGGGGGACTGTCCTGTCCCCCCTGGGACCTAGCCCGCCTGGGGCAGGGCCGCCGGCCGGATCGAGAGCTGCAGCTCCCGCTGGCCCCGGACCACTCGCAGCGGCAGGGGTTGACCCACCTGGGCCTGCTCCACCTGGTGCAACAGCGCCGAAGGGGTGTTCACCGGCTGGTCGGCAATCGCCACCACCAGATCACCACGGTGCAGCCCGGCCGCCTCGGCCGGGCTTTCCGGCAGCACCCGCTGCACCAGGGCCCCGTCCCGCTCGGGCAACTGCAACAGGGCATCGGGATCCTTGTTGTTGTCCCGGGCCATCCGGGCCGTGAGCGGCACCAACTGGAGGCCGAGATAGGGATGCACCACCGTGCCCCCCTCGCCGAGCTGGTCGGCCACCCGTTTGGCCAGGTTGATGGGGATGGCGAAGCCCAGACCGGCCCCAGGCCCGGAACGCACCAGGGTGTTGATGCCGATCACCTCACCAGCGGCGTTGATCAGGGGGCCGCCGGAATTACCGGGATTGATGGCCGCGTCCGTCTGGATCAGATCGAGGCGCTTGTCGGCGAAACCGAGACTGTTGATGTCGCGGTGCAGGCTGCTGACGATCCCCAGGGTGACGGTGCGCTCCAGGCCATAGGGGCTGCCCAGGGCGATGGCCCAGTCGCCCACTTCGAGGGCCTCGGAATCGCCCAGGGGAGCGGCGCTTAGTGGGGCCTTACCGGTGATGCGCACCACCGCCAGATCGGTGACCGGGTCGCTGCCGACCACCGCGCCATCCAGCTGGCGGCCATCCGCCAGGGTCACGGTCACCCCATCCACCTTGTCGACGACATGGGCATTGGTGAGCACCAGGGCGCGGCGCCCATCGATGACCACCCCCGAACCCTGGCCCCGTTCCCGCGTGCTGCTGGAGGGGTCGCCGAACAGATCCCGCAGCAGGGGATCGAGCAGGGCGGGATCGAAGGCGGGCCTGGCCACGTTGCGCTCGGTGTCGATCCGCACCACTGCCGGAGCCACTCGCCGGGCGGCGTCGGCCACGAAGCTGTGGGGGCTAAGGGCCGGGGGGGCCGTCTCGAGGGCCGCCGCGGGCAGGGGAAGGGCAGTCAACGCCAGCAACAGGGCCAGCAGCGCCAGGCCCCGCAGCCGCCGGCTCAGGGAAGACAAGGGATGGGAGCGTTGCATCCGGCGAGGCTAGGGCCGTCGAGCGGCGCCCAGCGCAGCAACCGCTGCCGCAGGACGCCGTCCTCGCCGATGTGAAGCCAGCGCCCGCCTGGGTCGTCCGGACGTTCCAGGGGGCAGGGCTGCACCGCAGGGAAACTGCGCAGAGTGGAGGGACAGCCCAGCAGGGGCACCTCCGGCCGGCCGGGCAGTTCCCCTTGCCAGTGCTGGTGGACATGACCAAAGACCAACCCCCGCAGACCGGGCAGCGGCCGCAACCCATTCAGCAGGGCCTCGCCATCCCGCAACCGGATGGCATCCATGCCGGCATCGCCGATCGGCACCGGGGGATGGTGGACGGCCACCAGCAGGGGCTGGCCCGCGGCCGGCGCGGCGTCGTCCAGTTGGCGCTGCAGCAAGTCCAGCTGGAGCGGGCCCAGTTCGCCGGCGGTGTCACCGCTGCGGTGGCTGTCGAGCAGCAGCAGCCAGCCCTGGCCGCAGCGCACCAGGGCCGGGGCGATAACGGCGCGGCGCCCCAGGGCGGCGCGCAGCAGGGCGGGTTGGTCGTGGTTGCCCGCCAGCAACGCCACCGGCAGCGGCAGCGTCTGCAGCAATTCCCCCAGGCGGACATAACCGCCCCAGCTCTCGTCATCGCAGAGGTCGCCGCTGATCAGCAGCAGATCGGGGGCCTCCCCGAGCGCCCGAAGCTGGCCGAGGGCCTCCTGGAGTGCATGGCGCAGCAGGTCCAGCGCCGGCCGGCCATGGCAGCGGCCGGCGGGATCGGCGAGCAGATGGGGATCGCTCAGTTGAAGAATTCGCATGGGAGACCGCTCCGGCCGGCCCCGGGCAGGACCGCTCGACCTGAATCGGCTTAACTTTGCCCCCAGTCCTCCCCGAGGCCATGGCCACAATCCCTCCCGGAACCAGGCAGCGCTGCACCCTCTGCAAGGTGGAGATCCAGGGGATGGCCGGAGGCAACGACCTGGTGCACTTCAGCCAGGGGGCTCCCGGCAGCCGCGCCAAGCTCTGGGCCCGGGTCTGCCAGTTCCTGCGCACGCCTGAGCAGTGCGGCCAGTGCCTCAACCAGGACCTCAGTCAGCGGGGCGAGGTCAGCGCCAACGATTACTACGCCGAGGCTCCTGTCCTGGAGCTTCCCAGCCCCCCGGGGGGCAATCCCTTAGGGTGAATCCATGCCCGCCGGGCATCACCCTTTTTCCCGGATGACGTTCCCCCTGACAGGGGCAACGCCTCTGGTCGGGGGCAGTGAACACTGCAGCGCACGGCGGACCATCCCGCCCGCGCCGCCTGTCCTTGCCCGATCCCCTTACCGACGACCTGGAGACATTGGCCCGGCCAGTGGTCCAGGAAGCGCACCTCACGGTGCAATCGGTGGAGGTGCTGGCCCATCGCATCCCCCTCACGGTCGTGGTGCGGGTGCAGCGCGCCGATGGCACCGACGTGAATCTCGACGAGTGCGCCGCCGTGAGTGGTCCCCTTGCTGAGGCCATCGAAGCGTCGGGTCTGCTGACCATGGCCTATGTGCTGGAGGTGAGCAGCCCCGGCATCGGGGAAGAACTCCTCACCGACCGGGACTTCGTCAGCTTCCGTGGGTTTCCGGTGGAGCTGATCCGCCAGGAGGCCGGCGCTGCGGAGGTGCGCCGCACCGGCCTGTTGCTGGGCCGGGATGACGAGGTGGTGCAGCTCAATGAGCGCGGCCGCATCCTGCGCATCCCCCGCGACGAGGTACTGCGGGTGCGGCTCAGCGAAGCTCCACCCGATTCCTGAGCCGCCCCGGTTCACCTGAGCCGCTCCGGTTCATCCTTCTTCCCTTTCATCCCAACTGCCTCCGAGTTCATGGCCCTGGTTCTGCTCCCCGGTCTCAACAACCTGATCGAGGACATCAGCGACGAGAAGAAGCTGGCTCCCCAGGTGGTGGAGGCGGCCCTGCGGGAGGCACTGCTGAAGGGCTACGAGCGTTACCGCCGCACCCTCTACCTGGGCATCAGCGAGGACCCCTTCGAGGAGGACTACTTCAGCAACTTCGACGTCGCGCTCGATCTCGAGGAAGAGGGCTACCGGGTGCTGGCCAGCAAGATCATCGTCGAGGAGGTGGAGAGCGACGACCACCAGATCGCCATCGAAGAGGTGCGCCAGGTGGCGGAAGACGCCCAGATCGGCGACACGGTGGTGCTGGACGTGACACCGGAGAAGGATGATTTCGGCCGCATGGCCGCCGCCACCACCAAGCAGGTGTTGGCCCAGAAGCTGCGGGACCAGCAGCGCCGCATGATCCAGGAGGAATTCGCCGACCTGGAGGATCCCGTGCTCACCGCCCGGGTGATCCGTTTCGAGCGCCAGAGCGTGATCATGGCCGTCAGCAGCGGCCTGGGCCGGCCAGAGGTGGAGGCGGAGCTTCCCCGCCGCGACCAACTTCCCAATGACAACTACCGCGCCAACGCCACCTTCAAGGTGTTCCTCAAGGAGGTCAGCGAGGTCTCCCGTCGCGGCCCCCAGCTGTTCGTCTCCCGGGCCAATGCGGGCCTGGTGGTCTATCTGTTCGAGAACGAGGTGCCTGAGATCCAGGAGGGCTCGGTGCGGATCGTCGCCGTGGCCAGGGAAGCCAATCCCCCCTCCCGCGCCGTCGGCCCCCGCACCAAGGTCGCTGTCGACAGTGTGGAGCGGGAAGTGGATCCGGTGGGCGCCTGCATCGGCGCCCGCGGCTCCCGCATCCAGCAGGTGGTGAACGAATTGCGGGGCGAGAAGATCGACGTGATCCGCTGGTCTCCGGATCCGGCGCAGTATCTGGCCAACTCCCTCAGCCCAGCGCGGGTGGAGATGGTCCGCCTGGTGGATCCCGAAGGGCACCACGCCCACGTGCTCGTGCCCCACGACCAACTGAGCCTGGCCATTGGCCGGGAGGGTCAGAACGTTCGCCTGGCGGCCCGGCTCACCGGCTGGAAGATCGACATCAAGAATGCCCAGGAGTACGACCAGGTCAGCGAGGACCAGACGGTGGCGACCCTGATCGCCCAGCGCCAGGAGGAGGAGGCCCTGCAGGCCGAAGCCGAGGCCCGTCTGGAGGCCGAGCAGGCCACCCGGGCCGAGGAAGATGCCCGCCTGCGTGAGCTCTACCCCCTGCCCGAGGACGACGGGTCCTACGAACTCGAGGAGGGCGAAGACGGCGTTCCCGCCCAAGAGCCCATCGACGAGCAGGCCGAGCCCAGGGCCGATTCCGAAGACCCGGCCCCGACCGAAGATCAGGCCGAGGCCGTCACCGGCGAGGACGTCCGGTGACGTCGCCCGCGAGGCGCCCGGTGCTGCGCCGCTGCGTCTCCTGTCGTCGCCTCTGCGACCGCAGCCAGCTCTGGCGTGTGGTGCGTCAGGCCGACGGGACGGTGAGCCTGGATCGGGGCATGGGTCGCTCGGCGTACCTCTGCCCGGAGCCGAGCTGCCTGGAGGAAGCCCGTCGCCGCCGCCGCCTCCAGCGCGGCCTCCGCTGTGCCGTCAGCGATGCCATCATCGTCAGCCTCGAGGCACGTCTCGAGCGATCGGCCCCGCAACCTCTGAGGCAAGATGAATCATGGTCGCAACGTGTGTGCGGCCCCGGGGTCCTTTCGGCCCCACCGTACGGAGACCTTTCTGAATGACCAGCAGCGGCAAAGTGAGAATCTACGAGCTGTCGAAGGACCTGGGCCTGGACAACAAGGACGTGCTCGATGCCGCCGAGAAGCTCTCCATTGCGGCCAAGAGTCACAGCAGCTCGATCAGCGATGACGAGGCGAGCCGCATCCGTTCGATGATCGGTGTCAACGTCGGCAGCCAGACCCCGTCGCGGACCGAACCTGCGGCGCCCGCCCCCCCGGCCAAGGCGATCCTGGCGGTGAAGAAAGCCGCGCCGGCACCCGTGGCGGCTCCCCGGGCCAGCACTCCGCCCGCCGCGACGGCACCCGCCACCCCGGCCCCGCCCGCGAGCCGCCCCCCCGCACCGCGTCCTGCGCCAGCGGCCTCCGCTCCCGCACCCTCCCGTCCCGAGCCACCTGCGGCTCGCCCCAGGCCCGCCGGAGCTCCGGCACCGTCCCCGGCCCGGCCGCGACCGGTGGAAGCCGGCAAACCGGCCGTTCGTCCGCCCACGATCATGGGCAAACCGGCTGCTGCGGCCCCGGCGCCCACTGCCCCGGCCCCGGCCCCCACGGCGCCCGCTGCCGGCGGCCTGCCGGCCCGCCCGCTGCCGGCGGCCCCGGCCCGCCCCGTTTCCCTGGCCCCACCGGCCAAACCCCTGGCAGCACCCAAGCCCACCAGCCCGGCACCGGTGAACCGCACCTCCCAGCCGCCCGTGCGCGTCGGCTCCCCCCAGCGGCCTCCCGCCCCGGCTCCGGGCCGACCCGTGCAGGGCGCCACGGGAGCCGCACCCACCCGCCCCCCGGCCACCCGGCCCCAGCTGGTCGGACGTCCGCAGCCCGGCCAGGGCGCCACCAGCAGCCGGCCGGCCCCACCGTCGGCCCGCCCCCAGCGTCCTGGCACTCCCGCACCGATCCGTCCCGGCAGCCCCGGCTCCAGGGCCGGCTCGGCCCCGGGCCGGCCCGGCCCCACGCCGCTTGAGCTGGTCGGTAAGCCGATCCGCCGCGACTCGGCGGGTCCCGGCACCACCGCCGCCGGGCGTCCGGCAGCCCCCGGCCGCCCGGGCATCCCGGCCGGCATGCGCAAGCCGATGGCCCCCGGCGAGCTGATGCAGCTCCAGAAACCCACCGGCCGTCCCACCGCCCCGCCGCCGCGCCGCCCCGACCGGAGCGAGGGCGGCAGCGAAGCCGGAGGGGAGACCGAGGGCGTGACGCGTCCCACCGCCACCCCGCCGGCGGCCCCCCGTCGCCCTGGGTTCCGCCCGCCCACGCCGGCCGGCGCCCGCGCCCCCGGTGCACGGAGACCCGACTGGGACGACAGCGCCAAACTCGAGGCCCTGCGCAGCCGCACTCCCCAGAAGCAGCGCCAGAAGGTCCACATCATCGGCGAGAACGATGATGCCCTCACCGCCGAAACCGGTGGCTACGCCGGCGAGCAGGAAGCCCTGGTGCTCCAGGCCAGCCTGGCCCGGCCAGCGAAGCCCCGCACCGCGCGCGGCGCGCAGGCCAAACCCACGGTGGCGGTGCGCAAGCGCAAGAAAGAAACCACCCGCCAGCGTCAGCGCCGCCGTGCCATGGAGCTGCGGGCCTCCCGCGAAGCCAAGGCCCAGCGTCCCGAGATGCTGATCGTGCCCGAGGGCAACCTCACCGTGCAGGAGCTGGCCGACCGACTCGGGGTGGAGAGCTCCGAGATCATCAAATCCCTGTTCTTCAAGGGGATCAGCGCCACCGTCACCCAGACCCTCGATCTGCACACGATCGAGACCGTGGCTGAGGAGTTCGGCGTGCCCGTCCTCCAGGACGACATCGAAGCCGCGGCCAAGAAGACCGTGGAGATGATTGAGGCCAGCGACCTGGCCCACCTGATCCGCCGGCCACCGGTGGTGACCGTGATGGGTCACGTCGACCACGGCAAGACGAGCCTGCTCGATGCCATCCGCAAGACCCGGGTGGCGGCGGGCGAAGCCGGCGGCATCACCCAGCACATCGGCGCTTACCAGGTGGATGTGCCCCACGGCGATGAAACCCGCAAGATCACCTTCCTCGACACCCCGGGCCACGAGGCGTTCACCGCCATGCGGGCCCGTGGCACCAAGGTCACCGACGTGGCCGTGCTGGTGGTGGCCGCCGATGACGGCGTCCGCCCCCAGACCCTGGAGGCGATCAGCCACGCCCGGGCCGCCGAGGTGCCGATCGTGGTGGCGATCAACAAGATCGACAAGGAAGGGGCTCAGCCCGAGCGGGTCAAACAGGAGCTCTCCGGCCTCGATCTGGTGGCCGAGGACTGGGGCGGCACCACCGTGATGGTCCCCGTCAGCGCCATCAAGGGCGAAAACATCGACAAGCTGCTGGAGATGATCCTGCTGGTCACCGAAGTGGAGGACCTGCAGGCCAACCCCGACCGGATGGCCCGCGGCACCGTGATCGAGGCCCACCTCGACAAGGCCAAGGGTCCGGTGGCCACCCTGCTGATCCAGAACGGCACCCTCAAAGCCGGCGACGTGCTGGCGGCGGGGCCGATTCTCGGCAAGGTGCGCGCCATGGTCGACGACACCGGCAAGAGGGTCAAGCAGGCCGGCCCCTCCAGCGCCGTGGAGGCCCTCGGTTTCAGCGAGGTGCCCACCGCCGGCGACGAGTTCGAGGTGTACACCGACGAGAAGAGCGCCCGGGCGGTGGTGGGCGACCGGGCCAACGAGGCCCGGGCCACCCGCCTGGCCCAGCAGATGGCCTCCAGGAGGGTGTCCCTGGCCTCGATGTCGGGCCAGGTCAGCGAGGGCGAACTGAAGGAGCTCAACCTCATCCTCAAGGCCGATGTCCAGGGCAGCGTGGAGGCGATCCTCGGATCCCTCGAGCAATTGCCCCAGGAGGAGGTTCAGGTGCGGGTGCTGCTGTCGGCACCGGGCGAGATCACCGAAACGGACGTCGACCTGGCCGCGGCCTCGGGCGCCGTGATCGTGGGCTTCAACACCTCGATGGCCTCCGGTGCCAAGCGTGCCGCCGATGCCACCGGCGTCGACGTGCGCGATTACGACGTCATCTACAAGCTGCTGGAGGACATCCAGATGGCCATGGAGGGCCTGCTGGAACCGGAGCTGGTGGAGGAGAACCTGGGCGAGGCGGAAGTGCGGGCCGTGTTCACCATCGGCAAGAGCGCCGTCGCCGGTTGCTACGTCACCAACGGCAAACTGCAGCGCAACTGCCGCATCCGGGTGCACCGTGGCAAGGAGCTCGTCTATGAAGGCGATCTCGATTCTCTGCGTCGCAACAAAGACGACGTCAAGGAGGTGGCCACCGGCTTCGAGTGCGGCATCGGCTGCGACCGGTTCACCGGCTGGCAGGAGAGGGATCGGGTCGAGGCCTTCAAGCTGGTCACCCAGCGCCGGACCCTCAGCACCTGAACCCGTGACGCCCCGCAGCGAGCCCCTGCTCTGGCTCCAGCTGATCTCCTTCGGGGTGTTGCCGCTCGAGGCCCTGCTGTTGCTGCTGGTGCTGGCCGGCAGCGACCCCGGCCCCCTGCCGGGGCTGGAGAGGCTGTTCTGCTGGGCGATCGGCGCCCTGGCGCCGGCGCTGCTGCTGGTGCGGCGCCCGGCCGACGTCTGGTCGTTGCTGCTGTTGCAGACACCCCTGCGCGGCCGTCGGGAGCTGCAACGCCGGCTCAGTCGCCTTCAAGCCACCCCGGCTCTGGCGCTGGCCACGGCCGGCGGTGCCGCCCTGGGCCTGCCCCTGCTGTGGTGGATCGACCGCCAGGCCGCCGTGGCCTCCCCCATGTCCCCCTTCAGCTCCTGTCCCCGCCTGGTGGCCCTGCTGCTGGCGGCCCTGCTGCTGGCGGTGATGCTGTGGCAGTGGCAGCAGCTGGTCCAGTCGTTGTGGCTGCTCAGCCGCAAGGCCGAGACCGTGGCCGGGACGCCGCCGCTCAGCTTGGCGGAGCTGGAGCAGCAACGTCTCTGCCTGGGCCTGCCGCTGCTGCTGCCGGAGCCCCTCCTGCTGCCGGAGCCCCAGAAGCTGCCGGAACCCTCAGTCGTCGTCCCGGTTGCGGTCGAACCAGAGCAAGGCACCAAAGAGGCTGAGGGCTCCGACCTGGATCAGCAGGTCCCCTGAGGCCACCTCCGAGCCGGCGGAGGCCCGCAGCGCCATGGTCGCCAGGCCCAGACCGGCGGAAGCCACCAGAGCGAACCACAGCGCCCGTCGCAAGCCCCGCCAGGGCGTCCTGGCTTCCGCCAAAAGGCGACGACGCAGCTCCGGATCCAGGGAACTCTTAGGGTCGGATCCCATGGAATGGCACGCAGCAGGAGTCGATCCGACGAATGCTAGTTTCTTGACCGATGCCGGTGTAGCTCAGGGGTAGAGCAACTGATTCGTAATCAGTAGGTCGTCGGTTCAAATCCGATCACCGGCTTCTCGGCTCAGCCCGCACCGATACCCGTTCCGATCCGTTCCCCTGAGGCGGCGTTGGTGGCGATACTCGGGCCATGGATGAACTCAGGACGCGCCACGAGCGGCTACTGGAGAGCCACCACACGGCTCTGCGTGAGGCCGCCCAACGGCTGCTGGCTGAAGCGACCTGGTCGCTGGCTGCCACGGCCCTATTGCTGGCGTCCGACGACCCGGACCGCAGCCGGGTGGCGGCGGTAGGGGATCTCGGCCGCTGGATCGACCATCTGGGGCCGGACCTGGACAGCTTCGTGAGGCTGCGGCGCCAAGGGATGGGGACCGAAGAGGCCTACGGCCAATGCCGCGAACTGGAGGGGGACTCCTTTCTGCTCGCCTGGCAGGCCCTGCAGGGAAGACATCCACTGGTGAGTCACGATGATCTCAACCACTTCGCCATGCTGTCCCAACAGGGATTCTCCAGAACACCCCGAAACCTGCTTGTGGTGGTCAACTGGGGTGACCAGGTGACGGCGTTCCTGGTGTCCTGTGATCGCGTTAAGAGGGAGACATAACGTTCTGCAGCCTGAGCAAGCACCCGGCGAGGGCGTGATTTCTGCCGAGCGACTCTCCGATCACTCGTCGTCTTCGGAGAATCCGGCGGGAATCAGGCGGATCTGCTTGCGGCCCAGCTTGATCTCGAATTCATCGCCGGGCCTGAGATCCAGCATGGCGGTGTAGGCCTTGCCCACCAGAAGATTGCCGTTGCCCTGGACGGTGGCCACGTAGCTGAGCTTGCGACCACCTTTGGACGCACCCTTGCCACCACCTTCACCGAGGCTGACGCCCTTGGCTTCCAGCAGGGCCTCATAAAAAGCCGTGAAATTCAGACGTTCAGCCCCATCCTTCTTGGTGCTGACGTAGCCGCAACCACGCACCAGATCGGATTTCGAGACATCGCCCAACTCCTTGACCTTGGCCAGGAGATCAGATCCGGTGAGCATGGGGAACAAAAAAGACCTTACAAGACGAACTATAAAGGTTTATCGGCTTGTCGTCATTAGGCGAACTGCCGATACTCGCCAGGGTCGGAACTCGCCCCTGGACCATCTGATCTGTTCAAGGCGGGGCCTAGCAGGGCTAGGGCCCGGCCCCCAGGCAGGGCCGCGACACAGCACAAAGGGCTACTCCACCTTGACGACGTCGAAACCGTCGCTCCCGAGGCGATTCAGTTCGCCGGCAGCGCGCAGAGCCGCCTCATGGGTGTGGAACAGATAGGCCCTCGCCGGATCGCTGACGTCCCCCAGGCCCTGGTCGTCGGGACGGATGGAGACGTAGGAGCCGTCGGAGAGGCGCTGCAGCACATAGCGCTCGGCCTGGGTGCACTCCAGGGGATGGGCTGGATCTATATCGGGTGCCCAGAAATGCATCACAACCCCTGTGGGTGGCTTCTCTGAGCTACTCCAGTGAACCGACCTCTCGCGAGCCGGCGCCACATGTCGTTGCAACCTGCCGACACCAGGTGATCACGTCTCATTACCGCCGAAATCGTCGTCGTAGCCCTGGTAAGGCTCGAATTCATTCCAGCCGGGACTCGCGTTCTGGAGCAGTCCATAGCGGGCGTCGACATCGTTCATCAGGGTGTTGCCGGTGGGCACCGTGTCGCAGGTGATGGAGCCATCGGCGCCAGTGACGCAATTCTCGAACTGCACGTTCGCCAGGGCTTGTCCAGCCCCCCCCATCTGAGACAGCAGCAATCCACTGACCAGCGAGATGGCTCGAAGTGTTGGGGACAGCGCAGATGCCTGTCGGGGGTGCTGTTTGTTCGCCATCGTCGGGGAGCCTCTACTGGGATGATGGCACCGCTTCAACACACGCACCCATGTACACCGACTGGACCGCCGTGATCCTGCTGCTGCTCACGGCGGCGCCCCTGGCGGCGGTGGTGGCCACCACTGCCTTCTTCATCTGGCGGCGGAAGCGGACGCAGCGCTGACGATCCGGAAGAACAGTCCGTCACCGCCCATCGCCCGGGAGTGCCCTTGGCCCAGGCAATCCAGACAGGTGCGATAACGCTGATCGTCAATCCTCAGCAGGCCGCTGCCGCCGCACTGGGGACATCGGCACGGGGCCTGGGGATGGCTCCTCGAATCGGCGGAGGGAACCTGGAGGGACATGGCCGGGTGGCGAGGGATTGTTCTGATCTCCTCACTGTGGCCGACCAAGACCCCTTGAATCCCGAAACCTTCCTTAAGCCTTTCCCCCCTTGTCCCGCTCCGGGTGCACGCAGGCGGCCAGGGTTTCCGGGGACAGGCCGGCCGCCAGCTCACTGGCACTGAGACGACTGCCCGCTGGCACCAGTCCCAGGCTGGCCGCCAGGCAGCCGATCACCGCTGGGGCGTCAAGGCCGCGGCTACGCAGACCGGCCAGCCCCTCGGCCCCCTCACGTTTGCTCAGTCGCTCGCCCCTGGCGTCCCGCCAGAGAGGCACATGGACATAGACCGGCGGCGGAGCACCGAGGGCGGCCATCACCGCGACCTGGGCCCCGGTGGAGGCCCAGAGATCGTCCCCGCGCACGACCTCGCTGATGCCCATCAGCAGCTCGTCGACGGCGGTGGCCAGGTGGTAGGCCACCACGCCATCAGCCCGCCGCACCACCACATCCCCCACGGCGGTGGGGCCGTCCTGGCGGCCGCAGGGACCGCCGCGCTCCTCCCAGAGGAGGACACCGGGCTCGAGGCGCAGGCGCCAGCTCGGCAGACGACCGGACTGCTGCCCCCATAAGGGCGGCCGATCCCGGCAATAGCCCGGGTAGACAGCCAGGGCCCCGTGGGGCGCCGAAACGTCGGCCAGAAGTCGCCGGCTGCAGCGGCAGGGGTAGAGACAGTCGGCCTGGCGCAGGGCCGAGAGGACCGTGGCGTAGAGACCGCGATGGTCGCTCTGACGCAGCACCGGACCGTCCCAGTCGAGGCCGAGCCAGCGCAGGTCGGCGACGATCGCGGCCTCGGCACCCGGCCGGTTACGGGGGCCATCGAGATCGTCGATACGCAGCAACCACTCCCCGCCCCTGAGCCGGGCTTCAAGCCAGCTGAGGAGCGCGGTGCGGAGGTTGCCCCGATGCAGAGGGCCGGTGGGGGAGGGGGCGAAGCGGGTTCTGTACCCCTGTTGCCGCCGTCGCAGACCCGCCTCGATCTTGACTTGGAGATGGAGGGGGACCCGCAGCGCCGGGGTCGAAGCCCCGGCGACCGCTGCCATGGCCAAACGAACGCTGGAGCAGATCAGCCCTGAACCTTGTCCTTGAACAGCTTGCCGGCGGTGAAGGCGGGCACGCGCTTGGCGGGAATCTTGATCTTCTCGCCGGTTTTGGGATTCAGACCCTGGCGGGCGGAACGCTCCCGGGGCTCAAAGGAACCGAAACCGAGGATGGACACCTTCTTCCCTTCGACCACCGAATCAACGATGGTTTCGATGGCGGCATCCACCACGAGGGAGACGTCGGTCTTGGTGAGCTCCGTGCGGGCAGCCACGATGTTGACGAGATCAGCTTTGTTCATTGTTCTGGAGAAGCCTCCGGATAAGTGGCGATGGCGGGGTTCGGGACGTCGAGTGTTGGAGGCGAATCGGAAGTCCCCGACCGCCCGATGCGCTCAGCGCGCCAATCGTATGGGTCTTGCGGCGGGGCCGCAACCAGAAAAGTCCACTCATGACAGCGGTTTGGGGGCCATGGGCCCGCCGGGGGGCTGAAGAGCCAGGGCCTCCAGATCCAGGTCCCATAGCTGGGAGGCACCCTGCTCCACCAACTTCGCCCCCCTCAGGGCCCCCAGTCCGGCGCCGCTGGCGATCCAGTCGGGGGACCCGGCCGGCAGCCACTGGCGCAGGCGTTCCAGGCTCCGGAGCTGGCGTCCCCAGTGAAAAGTGCCCCCCTGGCGCAGGGGGGCCACGCGGCCCGGCGCCAGCGGCACCAGCAGTCGGCCGCAGAACAGCCCGTCCGGGCCGACGCCGCCCAGCGGGGAGACATGCACGACACAGGCCCCGGGGGAGGGTCCGGGGGTCCAGAGCAAACGCACGTCCGGGCCGAGCCGGTGCTCGCTGGTGAAGGTATGCAGCGGATCCACACCGGGCAGGAGGTAGGCCTCCTGCTCCTGCACCACAACCGGCCATCCCAGGGCCTGCTGCAGGCGGCGGCAGCGGCCATGGCCGCCGCGGCCGGTGAGCAGGATCCAGGCCCGGGCCTCCCCGCCCGCGCCCTGCGGCTGGCGCGGGCGGTCGGCCAGGAACTGCAGGTTGGCCCGGGTGAAGGCGGGGCAGTCGATGAGCAGATCGGCACTGGACGCCTCGAGCAGCCAGGCACTGCCCCCCTGGCTCTCCCGGCTGGGGGCGAACAGCCACAACCCCGGCCGCACCCGCTGGGGCGGTCGGCCCTCCTCGGGCGGCAGCAGGGAAGCTTCAGCACTGGCCATGGCCCCATTGAACCCCCGGCGGCAGCTTCCGGAAGCCCGACCTACCCTTGGAACAAACCCAGGCCAGTGATTTGTCGGCGACCCGGATCGGACATCCCTGGCCACTGGGGGCCTCCGTCACGCGCCGGGGCGTCAATTTCTCTGTGGTGGCCCCCCTGGCCACGCGCATCGAGCTGCTGATCTTTGCCGATGGTGAGGCACGGGAGCCCCTGGAGGTGATTGAACTCGACCCCGGCCACCGCTCAGGCGAGCACTGGCATGTGGAGGTGGAGGGCCTGGGCCTGGGCTGCTGTTACGGCTACCGCGTCTTTGGCCCGATCCAGCCTGGCAGCCACGGCTTCAATCCCTCCAAGGTGCTGCTCGACCCCTGCGCCAGGGCGATCACCGGCTGGGACGGCTACCAGCGGGGCGCCGCCGTCGGCGCCGTCCCCAACGCCTCCGCCTGCCTCAAGGGGGTGGTCACCGAACGGGACAAGTTTGACTTCGACGCCGCCCCCCGGCCGCGCCATTCCTGGCAGAAGAGCGTCATCTATGAACTGCACGTGGGCGGCTTCACCCGCGGCAACGGCTGCCCGGTGCCGGCGGAACGGCAGGGAACCCTCCTGGGGCTGATCGACACCCTGCCCTACTTGCAGGAGATGGGGGTGACGGCCATCGAGCTGTTGCCGGTGATGGCCTTCGATCCCCAGGACGCCCCCAACGGACGCTTCAACCACTGGGGTTACAGCCCCGTCAGCTGGATGGCTCCCCACCCGACCTACCTGGTCGACAGCGATCCGCTGCAGGGCCGGCAGGAGGTGCGCCAACTGGTGACCGCCTGCCATCAGGCCGGCCTGGAGGTGATTCTGGATGTGGTCTACAACCACACCAGCGAAGGCAACCAGCAGGGCCCCACCCTGAGCTGGCGGGGGTTCGGCGACGCTCTCTATTACCACCAAAGCGCCAGGGGCGACTACCTCGATGTCAGCGGCTGCGGCAACACGATCGCCGCCAACCGCCCCCTGGTGCGGCGCCTGATCCTGGAGTCCCTGAGGTGCTGGAGCACGGAGCTGGGCATCGACGGCTTCCGTTTCGACCTGGGCATCGCCCTGACCAGAGGCGAGGGGCTGGCTCCCCTTGATGCACCCCCCCTGTTCGAAGAGATGGAGGCGGATCCTGATCTGAGCGATCTGAAGGTGGTCAGTGAGCCCTGGGACTGCGGCGGCCTCTACCGGCTGGCCGACTTCCCCGCCCGGCGGGTGGCCAGTTGGAACGGCCGCTTCCGCGACGATGTGCGCCGCTTCTGGAAGGGGGACGACCGCAGCACCTGGACCCTGAGTCAGCGGCTGTCCGGCAACCCGGACCTGTTCAACGGTCAGCCATCCCCGGTGGGGGGCACGATCAATTTCCTCACCGCCCACGACGGCTTCACGCTGGCGGATCTGGTGAGCTTCGACCGCAAGCACAACCTGGCCAACGGCGAGAACGACCGTGACGGGGACAACCACAACAACAGCTGGAACCACGGCATCGAGGGTCCCAGCACCGACCCGGAGGTGCAATCCCTGCGCGACCGGCAGCTGCGCAACCTGCTGGCCTCCCTGCTGCTGGCTCCCGGGGTGCCCATGCTGCTGATGGGGGATGAGGTGCGCCGCAGCCAGGGGGGGAACAACAACACCTGGTGTCAGAACAACCCCCTGGGCTGGATGCACTGGCAGCCGGACGAGGGGGACCTGGCCCTGCGCCGCTTCCTGAGGCGCCTGATCCAACTGCGTCAGCGGCTGGCCCCCCTGCTCAACCAGGAGCTGCCCCCCACCCCCAGCGGGCAGGTCAGGGGAGCTGGAAGCCTGCCCCTCTGGCGGGAATGGCACGGGCTCGAACTGGGCAAGCCGGACTGGGCCAGCTGGTCCCACTGCCTGGCCTGGAGCCTCCACGACGTCAACATCGGCCCCTTGATCTGGTGTGGGATGAACGCCTACTACCAGCCGATGCAGTTCGCTCTGCCTCCCCAACCGGCCGGCTGGCGGCGGGTCATCGACACGGCCATCCCCGGCGACCACGACTTGCCGGCGACCCCCGAACCCTGGCTGCCGGCGACCGCGCCCCTGGAGAGCCGCAGCCTGATGCTGCTCGTGGCGACGCCCCTGCTCGAGGAGACGCTCGCGGGCGCCACGCCCAGGGCCAGGAGCTCCGTGGCCAAGGCCGCTGCGGCAAAGAAGAAAGCGGGCGGCGGGAATCGAACCCGCATCATCAGCTTGGAAGGCTGAGCTATAAATCGCCCAGTCTCATTGCTAGAGCTGGCTTCTCAACAGCAGAAAAGCCCTATGTGAGATGTTTGGTGAGATGTTTTGCCCCTGAAAGCTGCCTAACGGCCAGGAAGGCCTCGGAGCTGGCCCATCAAACAAATTGCGACCGAGACCGGCGTGGGACGTGCGAGACCCCCCGCTGACCAGCAGGCGTCTTGTTCAAGGGAAGGGGAGCTTTCTTGAATTAGGCGCAGGCGAATTCAAGGTTCGAGCAGAAGTCCCCCGCGTCCACGCGCGGCACCGGGGGCACCGAACCGCTCTGGTTGTTCTGCTCCACCGGGCTCGGCCATGAAGACGGCCATGCCGTAAAGCTCTGCAGACACCGAAAGGCTCCGGTCGGCGACGGCCGTCCTTCAGCGTGCCACGGCTACGCCGTGGCCTGCATCGGCCAGCCGCCGCCGCCCTCCGCTCCGGGGCCGGTGTGGGGGTGGCGGGCAGGGCCGCTCTCCCGCGGCTGCGGTGGCCGGGCATTCGCCCGCATCAATGGGGCAGGGGAATGCTCCAAGTTTCCTCGCGCGACTGCGCGGCCAGCTGGGCATTCAGTGCTGAATCTGGCGGTCTTGCTTATCAGCTTTCAGGCCGCTCGCACATGGCTTTGTTTTGCGTAGATCCATTGCCCCGCAGCCACTTTGCTCGCTACTTAGTGCGTTTGTACTGGTAGAATAAGGGCTGCGCCAAAGGCCACGAGCCCATCGCCTGCGGCAACGAAATTCTCGGACAACTTGCCCCGTTCGTTTGCTCTGTAGCTCATGAGCTTGTCCTCTGCTGCAGTGGCCCAGGCCGCTGCATTGCCTCTCCCTGGTCTCCTGCCGCCGCCGGTGCTGGCGCATCGCTCGGTCGTCATCGTCGCCGCCGGTGGCCGTGATCTCGTCTGGCCTCAGGAGCGCATCGCCTCCGCCCTGCTCCAGCGCAGCGGTGGCCGGCCTGTCCATCTGCTGCTTCATGGCGGGGCCCGTGGCGCTGATCGCGCCATCGGTCGTGCGGCCCATCAGCTCGGCTGGCGGGTTCAGTCCCTCGCCGCTGATTGGCGCCGCTATGGCCGCAGTGCTGGCCCCATCCGCAATCGCCTTCTGCTTGAGCAGGCCCTGGTGGAAGCCCAGGCCCACACCTCCCCAGCCTTCAGCGTCTCGGTGCTGGTGATTGCCTTCCCCGGTGGGCCGGGCACGGCCTCGCTGGTTCAGCAGGCCCGCCGCTGCTCCTTCCGTTCGCCGGTGCCGGTGGTGGTGATGGAAGTGCCGCCGCCGTTCTCGCCCGAGCCCCTCGCCGCTTGAGCGGCAATCGCCGCCCCGTTCTTCTTGTCCCTAATCCCCATTCACCACCCCATGGCCGTTCTTACTGCCCCCGCTGCTCCTCTCTCCTCTGCTCTCCCCCAGGCCGCCGGGCCGTCCTGCTCCCTGCAGCGCACCGGCTCCTTGTGGCAGCTGGGCATCGAGGCCCAGGAGCTCACCACCGCCATCGGCCAGCTGGCCCAGCAGCTGGAAGCCGACGACGAAGATGCCCGAGCCCAGGCCCTCGCCGAGCTGGAGGCCGCCCTGCTGGCCGAGGAGGGCAACAAGGCCGCCCTGGCGGCCAAGGCCGATGCCACCTGCTGGGTGATCGAGCACCTGCGCGGCCAGGCCGCTTACCGCCAGCAGCAGGCCAAGCGGCTCACGGAGCTGTCGCGTTCCGATGGCAGTCGGGCCGATGCCCTGGAGGAATCGCTGGTGCTGGTCCTCACCCGCCTGCAGCCGGCGGCCACCCGCTTCTCGTTCCCGAATCACGAGCTCAGCAGCCGCAAGTCCTCGGCCGTCGTAATCGCCGACGAGCAGGCCCTCGATCCGGCGTGGCTCACGGTCAAAACCACCAGCCAGCCGGATAAGGCCGCCATCAAGGAAGCCCTCAAGGCCGGCCGCCAGATCACCGGCGCCCAGCTCCTCTCCCGCCGCAGCTGGCGCATCACCTGAAGGGCCAGGGGGGCAGAACCCCCCTTTCACGTGGGTCTGCTGCAGGAGCGGGCCCATGTGTTCCCCATCAGAGCCATCACTGGTACCCATTACCCATCACGAGAAGCCATGGATTTATCCCGCTACGCCAGCGCCACCAGCAACACCAGCCCCACCAGCCCACGGCCCAGGGGCCACATCTGGTCAACCCGCCTGTGCAGCTGGGTGGTGCCGATCACCCGCAAGGGCAGCCGTAGGCCCTCGCTCCAACACATCCACTGCAGCGAGCCGCCCTGCTGGCTGCTGATCGAACCCCTCAACCCAGAAGCCGCTGCGCTGCCAAGCGCACCTCACGGTGCGACCAGCTGAGCCGCTCACCTGCCATCCCTCCATCACGCCTCACCTCCTTCACCTCATCCCATCGCCGTCATGACCTGCACCTTCTCCCCTGAACAGATCACTGCCCTCGCCGCCCCCCTCGATCGCGCCAAGGTGCGCCAGCGGGAGCAGGGCCGCAGCTCCGTCAGCTATCTGGAGGGCTGGCAGGTGATCGCCGAGGCCAATCGCATCTTTGGCTTTGACGGCTGGCAGCGCGAAACCGTCGCCCTCCGCTGCGTCAACCAGAGCGAACGGACCATCGGCCGGGACCAGCGCCCCGGCTGGGGCGTTACCTACACCGCCCGCGTGCGCATCACCGTCGGTGAGGGCACCGGTGCCCAGTTGATCCGCGAGGGCAGCGGCGCCGGCCACGGCATCGACGTGGACCTGGGCCAGGCCCATGAGTCCGCCCTCAAGGAGGCCGAGACGGACGCCATGAAGCGGGCGCTGATGACCTTCGGGAACCCGTTTGGCCTGGCGCTCTACGACAAGGCGCAGCGGCAGGTCAGCAGCGCAGCGGGCCAGGGTGATGGAGCCCAGCGGCCAGGAGGGCAGCAGCCTCCCGTGAGCCGGGCGGCGGCTGGCGCTCCCTCCCCCACCACTGCATCCCCGGCCCAATGCCGCACCCAGGCCACGGCCTCGACTTCACATCCCCCGGCCCTGGTCGACCCCGGCCAGGTGGCCCTCGATGCCGGAACGATCCAGCGCCTCCACAGCACCCTGCGGGCGCTACCCCGGCCCCAGCTGGAGAGCCTCACCCGGGCCTTCCGCAAGCGGTTCCAGGTGCCCGACGAGGCGGTGACGATCGCCGATCGGATCAACCAGAAGTGTCACCACGACTGGATTGAGGCCTTCCTCGTGTCGCACCGGGAGGTGCGCTGAGGGAAAAATTCCGATAGGGATGCTCGTCAGGACACCAAAGGGCCTTGCTGACAGAAGACCGGCTCTATGGCACAAGGGTTGCAGGTTGCATCCTTTGCAGCTCCCGCAGGTCGTCCACGATCAGCTCGGCCGCCCGTTCGGCCGCATCGAGAAACGGCAACAGGGTGCGCTGCGCTCCGATGAATTCCAGCTTCACCAACTCGGCCTCGTCGTGGGCGGTGGCGATGAACTGCCCCCGGAAGCCCGCAGATTCCAAGCCATGGCGGATGGCCGCATTGCTCTCCAGAGAGGGCAGGGTGCTCACCACCACGGTGGCCGAGGACAGCGGCAGGGAGGCCGTGAACTCAGGGTCCTCCGAATCGCCGTACTGCACCGGTAGTCCCTGCGCAGCGGCCAGCCGCAGGGCCTGGGGGTCGAAATCGATGCCCAGGATCGACAGATCGTGGGCGCGCAGCTGACGGACAATCGCGCTGCCGTAGCGGCCTAAACCCAGCAGAACGACATCCACCTTTGCGGGCCCACTGATGCTGCCCTTCAGTTCGCTGAATGGGGTTGCCCGCTGAAAGACGCGCAGCGGTCCTTCCAACCAGGCATAGAGCCGATCAGATCCCAGGATCATGTAGGTGGAGAGAGCAATCGTGATCACACCCACCAGCGTGATGAGGCTCACTTCCGCCTCGCCGATCTGGCCAAGCCGCAGACCGAGCGCCGCCAGGATCAGCGAGAACTCGGAGATCTGCGCCACTGTGAGACCCGCCAGGAAACCGGTACGGCGCCGGTAGCCCATCACACCCATGATCGCCACGACGATCAATGGATTGCCCACCAGCACAAAGATCGACAGCACAATGGCGGGCCCAAGTTGCAGCCCTGCTGCTGAGAGGTTGAGACCTGAGCCCAGATCAATGAAGAAGAACAGCAGCAGAAAATCGCGCAGGCCGGTGAGCCGTGAGGCGATCGCTTCGCGGTAGGCGGTAGAGGCGATCGACACACCGCCCAGGAAGGCTCCTACCTCCTTGCTGAACCCCACGCCATCGGCCAGGGCCGCCAGCCCCACCGCCCAGGCCACGGCAAACAGCACCAGCAGTTCCTGGTTCTGAGCCAAGCGGCCCAGCAGCGGTGGCATCACCCAGCGCATGGTGGCAACGGTGCCCAGCACAAACGCTGCGCCCACGAGCAGCAGCCGGATCGCCTGGGCGACAAAGCCACCGCCGCCCTGCTCCGGGTTGAAGGACGTAAGCAGGATCATCGCCAGGATCACGGCGATGTCCTGCACCACCAGGAATCCCACGGCGATGCGGCCGTGCAGTGAATCGATTTCCCGTTTATCGGAGAGCAGCTTGACGATGATGATCGTGCTGGAGAAGGTGAGGCACACGGCGATGTAAATCGCCTTCACGGGTGCAAAACCAAGCCCAAGGCTGAGCAGAAAGCCGAACAGCGCGGTGAACACGATCTGCCCCAGACCGGTGGCCAGAGCCACCGGCCCCACCGAGCGGATCAGCCCCACATCGAGCTTGAGGCCCACCACAAACAGCAGCACGGCGATGCCGATGCTGGAGAGCAGCTTGATCTCACTGCCCCCGGAAGCCCAGCCCAGCACCGCCGGACCGGCCACGATGCCGGTGACGATGTAACTGATGATCAACGGCTGGCGCAGCTTCAGGGCCAGGACCCCGATCACACCGGCAATCACCAGGATGGCGGCCAGCTCGTGAAAGACAGTGCTGAAGGTCATGGGTGCTGCCCAAGCTGTGGTCATGCTCAGAGGGGCCCAGCATCGGTTGGGCTTCACGCAAGGAAGTGATGCGCTGCCTGGCTGCAGTTCACGCGCATCTGAGCCAACCTCAGACGGCCTGAGCCGGCGGAGAGCGCATGTGGATCAACCTGGCGATGCTGCTGGCCGGCGTGCTCCTGCTGCTCGGCATCGCCTCCAGCAAGTTCTCCGCCCGGCTCGGGGTGCCCGTGCTGGTGCTGTTCCTCTCGGTGGGGATGCTGGCGGGCTCGGAAGGCCTGGGCCGCATTCCTTTTGAGAACTACAGCCTGGCCAACAGCATCGGCAGCGTTGCCCTCGCCCTGATCCTGTTCGACGGCGGCCTGCGTACGTCGATCACCTCGGTGCAGAAGGTGTGGAAGCCAGCCCTGGCCCTCTCCACCATTGGTGTTCTGATCACCTCCCTGATCACGGGCCTGGCGGCCGCCTGGGTGCTCAAGCTGCCGCTCCTGCAGGGGCTGCTGGTGGGCAGCATCGTCGGCTCCACCGATGCGGCGGCGGTGTTCTCGGTGCTGCGCAGCAGCGGCCTCAAGCTGCCCGAGCGGCTGACCTCCACCCTCGAAGTGGAGAGCGGATCGAACGATCCGATGGCGATCTTCCTCACGCTCGGCCTGATCGGCGTGATCACCGGCACCACCGATTCGCCCCAGGCGCTGTTGTGGCTGTTTGTGGGCCAGTTCGGCGTGGGCACCCTCGCCGGGCTGCTGACGGGGCGCCTGGCCACCTGGTCAATCAACCGCATCAACCTCGACTACCCGGGCCTCTATCCACTGCTGGCCCTCGCCTTTGGTCTGGTGGCCTTTGGGCTGGCGGCGGTGCTGGGCGGCAGCGGCTTCCTGGCCGTCTACATCGCCGGGATCGTGCTGGGCAGCAGCTCGATCGTGTTCCGGCGCGGCATCTTCTCCTTCCACGACGCCACCGCCTGGTTGGGGCAGATCGTGCTGTTTGTGATGCTGGGACTACTCAGCTTTCCCAGTCGCCTGCTGGCGGTGGCCTGGGAAGGGCTGCTGATCGCCCTGGTGCTGATCCTGGTGGCCCGGCCCCTGGCCGTGTGGGCGTCGGCGCTGCCGTTCCAGTTCCGCCGCCGCGAGCTCACCTTCCTCTCCTGGGTGGGCCTCAAAGGGGCGGTGCCGATCACCCTGGCCACCTTCCCCCTGCTGGCGGGGGTGCCCAAGAGCGGCCAGATCTTCAATGCCGTGTTCTTCGTGGTGCTGATCTCAGCGATCACTCAGGGCTGGTCGCTGCCGCTGGTGGCCCGCTGGCTGCAGATCGGCCGACCCGCCGATCCCACCCCGGCCATGTCGGTGGAGATCAACGCCCTGCGCCAGGTCGATGGCGAGATCCTCGATTACACCGTGAAGGCGCGAACCCACGTGGCCGGCCAGCGGCTGCGTGATCTGGCCCTGCCCGATGGCGTTGTCGTCTCGCTGATCCTGCGGGGCCGGGAGGTGGTGATGCCCCGCGGCACCACGGTGCTGATGCCGGGTGACCATGTCTTTGTGGCCATGCGCATGAATCTCGAGCCGCTGATCGATCGCCTGTTCGATCCGGATCCAGAGCCCGCCGAGATTCCGCCGGGCCTACGGCTGAGCTTCCACTCCGCCACCAGCGTGGAGCAGCTGCATCGCTTCCTCGGGTTGCCGGTGCCGCATGGAATCAGCCCGGAACGAGCGGCACAGAGCCTCGGGTTCCTACTGGCGCAAGCTGCCCCGCAGCGCCAGCTGGCGATCGGCGCTGCCTGCCTGCATCCAGGCACCGATCCAGACCATGTGGCTGTGACCCTTAGGTCGGAGAAGGTCTGAAGCTTCCAGTCGCCGAAACACTGTCACCCAGGGACATCTCACTGAATGAGGTCAGCTTCCCGTGAGGATCAATGGCTGGAAGGACCGCTCCGCGAGTTGCTCAGCCACTTGATGCTGAACTTCCTCACTCTGTTGGCTCAGGGGCAACACCTCCAGGCATGGACTCCCACAAGTCAGGTTGATCTCCTGGCCCTTCATCAACGGCAGAACCCTGGGATCCTCAAAGCTGGAGCTGGTCGCAAAGACCAGATGCCTGTCGTGGTCCGCATCAAAGACGTACCCCACGACGTACAACGTTCCGTCGGGACTGGTCGAGCTGGTCACCACCTCGTGGAGAAAAGCTCGGGTTGGTTGCACAGCCATCGCTGGTTGTCCTCTTCAAGCGAGGGGGCTGGTGCTGCACCAGAGCCGCATCCTTGGTGATGCAGAGCGGTCCGCCGCGTCTTCGCTCGATCGCTTCTGGCGGAGCGAGGGGCGGGAGGACGTGGACTGGTCAGGCGGCGTGGAAGGCCCGGAATCACTGGCCATGGGCTGACTGCAGAGTCATGAACAAGGGCCCGCATGGGTAGAAGCAGAGGGCTCCAACTCCCCCCGGCCTTTCTCGTTCCGAAAGGCCGGCCCCGCGGACTTCAAGGTCTAACACCGGGTTTTGGGGCCCAACACCACCGGTAGCGTCAAGCGCCTTTACGACTTGCCACATTTGGTGGTCAGCCGTAGGATCGCCCCCTGGTGATCTGGCTCCGGGAGTTTCGCGGCTGGGCATCCCGAGAACCGCCATAACCTCCAGCCAAACCCGAAACTGAGAGCCCTTGCGCCGCAACAGTTCTCATTCATTCTCAACAAAGGCCTGTGTCAGTCGAGGAACTGGCTGCCCGTATCGCCTTGCGCCTCGCTCAAGCCTGGATGGATCGCGGCGTGACTCCATTGCTCGATCCCTTGCTAGTACGCTTGTACTTCTATGGAGTCGCTGATGGCGCTTCATCGTCCCCGCCCGATAGGGCCAGCCGATCGGATCGATCTCCCTGCTGAGGAGTGGCCGTTCCTCGACCAGGAGGTGCTGGTGCAGGCACGGAGCCACAAGGTCTGCATGACTTGCCACTGGTTCCAGCACCAAGCGAGTGTGAACTGCATCCCGCTGCTCACCTGCCAGCTGCACCAGGGCTTGATCGCCCACGGCGAGCACCTCACCAGCCGCTGCCAGAGCTGGACCGACGACATGGCCCGCCAGGCGGGCAGGGCTCCGGACGTGGCTTGATCTGCCATGGACGACGAGGACACCGAAACCCGGCTGGGCCGGCTGACCTGCATCGATCCACCAGACGAGTTGCGTCAGGCAGGCGGCGGTCATGGGGGCTGGCCATGGGGCTGGCGATCACGCCACCCGGCCTGCCCCGGCTTGCGCGCCACGCAAGGGCTGACGCGAGGCACTCCGCTGCGCTGCGCGCCCCTTGCCTGGCGCTGGCGGCGCCGGGGCTCAACGGCGATGTCGTTCGCCAGCCCAGCCATGGCCGCCACTCCCCTCAGCCGCTCCTGCCCGATCCGCATCATTTCGGTGCATCTCCTTGATGCCGCCGGCCAGCTGCTGCGGGTGCTGTTTCTAGATCGCGAGGGGCACATCTCCGCCGAGCCGCACTACGTGCCCCGTGAGCAGGCCCTGATCCTGGCTGCCAATCAGCAGCGGGTGCTCGGGCCTCAGGCCGAGGTGCGGGTGCTCTGAGCACCCGGTGCCGGAGGCTCCTTTGCCTCCGGCTTTCTCCTGCCTGCCCCGGCTGGGGCTTGGGCTCCTTGGCAAGAGCAGGTGCCATGCACCGCCATCAGCGGCGAGCCCCATGACTGCAACGCAACTTCCATCCACGTCCAGCAGCACTGCGCTGCCAAGCGCACCTCTCGGTGCGACCAGTCCCCAGCACCCCAACCGGCTGCCGATTCCGGCCATCCCCGCCTATGAGGTGCTGCTCCAGCAGCAGGAGGAGAGCCGGGGAGTCTTCGGGCGGATGCTGCTGAACTGGCGGCGCCGCAACGGCTGGACCCAGTACACCGCCTGCAGCTGGGCCGAGGCGATCGGTGAACCCTCGCTGGTGATCTCCTACGGCAACCTGTCGGTGATCGAGCAGGGCAAGGCAGGGGAACTGCGGCACCGGGCCTTCTGGCAGCTGTGGGAGCTGAACCGCCGCATCGCCTCCGGTGAGTGGGGGCGCATTGGCGATGCCGAGCTGCGCCGCAAGCTGGAAGGCGCCACTCCCATCGGCGATGACGCCGCGCCGGTGTGGGGACCGCTGGAGTTCTGGGCCTGCTACTGCGGCCTGCGGCCGGTGCCATCCGCCTTTGCCTCCACGCCAGCTCCCCTGATCGGTGCGCGGCAGGCTGCTGTCCTGAGCAGCCGCTGGCGCCGCCAGCTCCAGGCCCTGATCGAGGAGCACCAGCTCGATGCGGCCGTTGCGCTGGACGACCTGATGGCCCTGGCGGCAGAGGAGCACCGGCGCGACTTCTATGCCGTGCTCACCGGCTTTCGCCGCTACAGCCCCGCGGAGTTGTCGGTGCTGTGGGTGGAGAAGGATCGCTACCGGCCAGAGCTGTGGCTCGAGCAGTGGCAACGGTCGCTGCCGGCCGCGAGGGCCGCAGCGGCTTGATGCCGTGAACCCGTTGATGGTTGGCGCGAAGACCTTTCAGAGCGACCGCAGCAAGGCCTCATAGGCCTTGTGTGACCCCACCCAGAACCAGATCAACGTGCCGTCCTTCAGCACTCCGACGGCCCGCCAGTCGAGATCGACACGGGCCGAGTAGATCGGAAGCGTTGTATGGACCTTCTTGAATCTCAGAGAAGGATGGGCCGGGTTCTGTTGCCAAAGCCTGTAGGCACGCCTGATCTTTCGTCTCCTTTCGAGAGGCGCCTGGGTATAGAGCTGTCTGAACTGATCAGTCGTAACTGAGTTCACTGCAGCTCATCGATCGGCTGCACCCGGCCAGCCTGGAATTCTTGAATGGCTTCACTGGCCATTCGCTCCAGCAGGTTCTGCGATCCGGAGAACAAGGCGCTCCAGCGCTCCTCTGATTCCATTTCCTCGAGCAGGATCGCCGCCAGCACGTTCTGCTCCTCTTCTGGGAGCTTGGCTGCGGATGCCACCGCTGCAGACAGAGCTTGCGTCATCGGTTCCGCTCAAGGTCAGTGCACCCATTCCATTCTGTCAGGGTCAGCCAGCGGTCACTGGCAGGGGGGCTGCAGCACCATGCTCAGAGCGGCTGCTCGATGGCATCCAGGGCGGCATCGGCATCGAGGCCCGGGTCGCCGTCTGCCAGGAAGCTCTCCAACCGCTGATCGATCAGCTGCCGGTCGACGTCGGTGAGCTCAGGGCCGTTCTGCTCGGCCGCGATCGAGTCCCACAGGGTCAGCAGGTCATTCACCACAGGCCATGCCGGCAGGACTGGAGGGCTGGGACCTTTCAACCGTAGCGGGGGCATGGGGGCAAGTCGCCACTGGGCCGGCGCACACCCACCGCATCCCTCGGCCGATCCTCACGCCGCATCAAGGATCGGGCCATGCGCCCTCCGGTGTCGGGCGTCCTTGCCACGGCGCTGCGGCCGGCCGGTGGGGGTGGGGTTCTTCGCCGTCTCCCAGATGGCTTCCCCGCTTTCTCCCTCCCGCCGGCAGCAGGCGCAGGCCCTCAGCCGTTCTGCCCTCAAGGCCCGTGATGCCTTGGTGCTGGAGCACCTGCCGCTGGCCGATGCCATTGCCTCCGCCACGGCTCGTCGCCTGTTCCCGCTGGTGGAGCGGGAGGATCTGATCCAGGTGGCCAGAGAAGCCCTGGTCCGCTCCGCTCCGCGCTGCAGAGCCAGCGAGCCGGCAGCTCCCTATCTGCGCCGCTGCATCACCGGGGCCTTGCAGCATCACCTGCGCGATCGGGTGCGGCTGGTGCGCATTCCCCATCGCCTGCATGAGCAGGGCCAGTGCCCGCTGGGGCACTTCAGCCTCGATGCCAGCGCTGATGGCGAGCCCTGCCTGCTCGATCAGCTGGCATCCCCTGAGCCCGAGCCAGCTTCCAGCTGGGCTGAGCAGCAGCTGGCGCTGGAGCAGCTCGTCGAGCAGCTGCCAGCCGGCCAGGCCACGGCCCTGAGGCTCACGCTTCTGGAGGGCCTGTCGCTGCGGGCCGCTGCCGAGCGGCTCCAGATCAGCGCCATGTCGGTGCAGCGGGCCCAGAAGAAGGCCATCGCCGCCCTGCGCCAACAGCTGGCAGGTGGGGGCTGAGGCCCCTCCCTGCAGCAGGGCTGTGGGCCGGCCTGGCAAAGGCCCATGGAGGGCTGGCCGATCTGCCTGCGGCGGCCCCAGCAATGCCGATGGCACCACCCCAACTGAGCAGCAACACCGCCCCGATCCTCGCCCTGGTCGGCGCTGAGATCCTCTCGCTGATGACCTTTGTCGGGGTCTGCGAGGTCCGCGCCAAAGACATTGCCCTCTGTGAGAGCCGCTGGGCGTTGGCCCTGCCGGCGATCGCCCTGGCAGGCCAGTCGGCCGCCACCTACTTCATGGACTCCGGCCGGGGGCATGGCCCCGGAACCGGTGGTCGCGGTCCAGGTGGCGGCGGCCCCGATGGCGGCATCCCATCTGGCGTGGTGCGGCACCTGCCGCCCAGGAACCGGCTCGGGCAGTTCCGCTCGAACGCCAACGACGAGGACGGGGACGATGCGCTGGCTGCTTGATCTGGCCATCGCCTTCCTGGCCCTTGGCGCTGTGGAGGCCGTGGTGAAACCGCTGGCCCGGCGGTTTGTGCAGCGCCGCATCCTGGCGGTCGCGCCGCTGCTGTTTCGTCAGCTCGATCCCCTGCTGCCGGGGCTGCTGCAGCGCTGCTCCGGCGCCGAGCTCGAGCAGGTGGTGCGCCAGAAGCTGGAAGCCCTCACCGGCGAAAGCTGGGCCAGTGACGAATTGGCACCGCTGTTTGCCCTCTTCGATCCGCGGGCTGCAGCGGATCACGCCGTGGGACAGATGGGCGACGAGGCTTTTGCGGCCTGGCTGGAGGGGGCGTCGCCGGACGATCTGGAGCGGTTGCAGCCATGAGCAAGGCACCTCTGCAGGGGAAGCCTCCGATCCCCACCAGCAACTACGTCAGCCACTACGACCCGGCCAAGAGCCATCACCGCGCCTGGCTGCAGGCGGTGCTGGACCTGTTGGTGCAGCACGAGCCCCAGGCCCTGGCTGAGGGCAGTGAGCTGCGGAACCTGTGGAAGGCCGCGGTGGAGACCAAAGCGCCGGCAGCTGCCGTTCTGCGTCACCCCAACCCGCTGGTCGGCGTGCCCCGGTTCAGCCAGCGCGATTCAGCCCAGCTGGCCCAGCGCGACCGCACCTGCTTCTCGTCCAGCTGCGCCATGTTGCTGGAGACGATCAAGCCCGGCACGCTCCAGGGCGCCAATGGCGACGACCAGTACCTGGCGGTGGTGCAGCGCTTTGGCGACACCACCGACGCCAGCGCCCAGCTGCGTGCCCTGGCTCACTACGGCGTCACAGCCCGGTTGGTGCAGAACGCCGACTTCCAGCTGATCGAGCAGCAGATCAACCGGGGCATCCCGGTCCCCTGCGGCTACATCCACCGGGGCCCTGTCGATCGCCCCACCGGCTCAGGGCACTGGCTGATCGTCTATGGCCACACCCCAACCCATGTGGTGGTGAACGACCCCTGGGGAGAGCCGGATCTGATCAGCGGCACCACCCTCAACGCCAACGGCATGGGGTTGCGCTTCTCCCGGCTGAACTTCGGCAAGCGCTGGATGGTGGAGCCGATCGGCGGCGGTGCCTATCGCTATGCCCCAGGCAGGGGGTGGAGCATCGTTGTCGACAGGCTCTCCTGAAACCGCAAAGAGGTCTCGCTCCGGGTCCTCTCCAGTGTGAGGCTCGCCTGGGATCCAGCTCTCGCTGCGATCCTGCCCTGCAGAGGGCTCGAGGCCTGCGGGCCCATTGCAGGTGGATGGAGCTGGCTCAGCCGATGCTGATGCGCCATGCCACGGCCATCAGTGGCCGCTCCAGGTGCGCAGCAGGCGGCGCCACAGCGATGGCCTGAGGATGCGGCCGCGCACCACCAGGCTGATCTCGGCAAACAGAGTCTCCAGACGGTCGGCATGGCAGATCGCACCCAGGTCTGCCGGCCGCTGCTGCGGCGTATCGAAGTGGAGGTTGAGGATGCCGATCGGCAGCGTCTCCAGCATCACCAGACGGCCGTAGAGGAAGGCAATGCGGTTGCGCAGCAGGTAGTCCAGACAGGGTGTGGGCAGATGGGGGCCGGCCTCCACCAGCCGCCAGCCACCGTTGGCGTGCTCCAGCAGGTCCTGCACATCGGCGCGGATGCGCTCCATTGGCATGGAGCGTGACTCCACATCCAGCGGCAGCCGGCCCGGTGCGACGTAACAGCTGAGGATCGCCACCCGGGTGTAGCCGTAGCCGGTGGTGAGCAGCTCGGGGTTGTAGAAGGTGCCCAGGGCAACGCGGCTGGCGCCGGTGAGCACGGCCACCTGGGCGAGCAGTTCCACCAGGTAGCGGGCGTTCTGCTGGGAGCCGAGCAGGAAACCAAAGCGGCTGAGCACCATCTGCCGCAGGAAACGGCGCCAGATCAGCCAGCCGCAGATGCCAAGCAGCACCAGGGCATCAGCCGAGACGCTCAGATCCAGGGTGGGCAGGGGCCAGCGCCCTGCCGGCACCGGCGTGTGTTGTGGCGGAGGTGTTTCGGCCTGAATGGCCGAGGGCTCGGGATCCGGTGCAGGCGCACGCATGGGCGGGGAGGGCATCGCGACGCGGCCCAGCTGGCCGCTCACCAGCACTTGCCAGCGAGCAGGCGGATCCAAGCGATCAAGGCTCCCCACTGGGCTTTGCCAGTTACCGCCTCAGCAGTAGCGATCTGCTGCGTTGTGAGGTCGGCGGCGCAGGCCCTTCCATGCTCCGCGCCTGGGCAAGGGTTTCACCAGCCAGCCGGAGTGGACGTTGGGCTCCGCTGCGCTGCGCCATTGGCTGGTGGCTGGCCCTTGCCTGGCGGCGCGGCTGCAGGGCGGGTCCTGCGTCACCTCTCCTGTGGCTGCTGCCGAGTCCCACCGTGCCTCCCTGTCTTTCCCGTCGGACAACGGCAAAACCGGCCCGATTGCTGTCTCCAGCACCAGCCGCCACACCTGCCCCTCCACCTGCCCCCTGGCCGGTGATCAGGGTTGCTATGCCGAAGCTGGCTTCCACACCCGGCTGCACTGGGATCGGCTCAGCCGAGGCGAGAGCGGTCTGCCGGCGGCGGCCTTCATCCAGCAGGTGCTGGCGCTGCCGGCCGGGATCCTGTTCCGCCATTGCGTGGCCGGTGATCAATGGCCCGAGCCGGCTGATCCGCTGCGCATCGATCAGGCCCTGTTGATCCAGCTGGCTCGGGCCACCCGCCATCTGCGGGCGGCCTGGTCGTTCACCCACTTCCCGATGGGCCCGGCAAATCAGGCCGCCGTGCGGCAGGCAGCCGCCAGGGGGCTGGTGATCAATGCCTCCACTGAGTCCCGCTCCGTCGCGGCGGCGCTGCAGCGCCAGGGCATCCCGGCGGTCTGCGTGGTGCCCCCCGATGCGCCAGCGGTGTTCCGCCATGAGGGCGTGCGCTTCGTGGCCTGCCCCGCGAGCCGCCGGGGGAGAGGCGGCCGCAAAGTCCAGTGCATCAGCTGCGGAGGTCGCTTTGGCCTTCCCCTCTGCGCCCAGGCCGATCGCACGTTTGTGATCACCTTCCCGGCCCATGGCCCCCGCGCTGCGGCAGCAGCGGCCCATTGCAGTTGAGGGGCCTGCCCCCTGTGGGGCTTGCTCGGGTCCTCTCCAGTCTGGGGCCTTCCTGACGTCAGGCCCCCCCTGGGATCGGTCCCGTCGCTGCGCCTCTTTCGGCGCCGAGTCCATGGCCATGCTTTCTGCCGCTGCCTCGCCGTTCTGCCGGCCTGAGGAGGATCCGTTCCTGCTGCTTGAGTCCAGCCTCAAGGCGATCGAGCGGATTCTGCAGCTGCGGCGAGGGCTGCCGCTGCGCCGCACCTGGATCGAGCAGCCCTATGGAGAGGAAGAGATCACGATCCTGGAAGAGGAGGTGATCCCGGCGATCCAGCAGTGCCTGGCGCGGGTGGATGAGCTCGATGAGCGGCTGATGGCTCAGCAGGAGCTGCTGCAGCGTTGCCAGCTGGAGGCCGAGCGTGAGGCGCTCTCTGGGCTGCGGCTGCAGATGGGCTGATCGGCACGGGCCTTCCGGGAGCCCGGATCCCGGATTTTCTCCCACCACAGGGGACGGACTGGCGTGGGGCCGGGCAGGCTCCTGGCCAGCACGCTTCATTCATCCTCCTAAATGGCGCTCAGATCACCCCATCACTGCTTGTCTCATCCAGAACGGCCAAAAGCTGAGCCAAGACATCTCGAACCTCTGGACCTTTGGTGGGATCCATCACCGCCGCGAATGTGCGTGCGGTCACCCGACTCTCGATCTCCTGCAGTGCATTCATGGTGTCCATCAGGAGCTGAATGGAGATGTCGGCCGTGGACAGGGTCCAACGCTGCTTGGCACGGTGCAGGCCCCCTGCCAGGGGGTGATGTGGCTGGGAGATCTGGCCCAGCTCTCGCCCCAGGGCGGTCTGCCCTCCGGCGGACGGGCCCAGTTCGCCGGCTGCTTGGTGCAGCACTTCGGGGCGGACTATGGCCCGGGCGGCATCGGTTTATTGGTGCAGCCGCTGCTGGGTGAGTCGATCCAGCTGGTGCTCAGACCCCACAGCGTGCTGGTGCTCCGTGATGGCGACAGCTTGAACCTGATCGCCGAGCGCTACGGCACCACCGTGGCCACCTTGCGGCGTAGCAACCCTCAGCTGGAAAGCACCCAAGCGATCACGGCAGTCGATGGCGACTCTCTGGCGGTGCTGGCCGGTCGCCATGGCACCACCGAGACCAAGCTGCGCAGCCTCAACCCTGTGCTGCAGCAAAGCGAGGCTTACCTCAACGCCGAGGGGGAGACCTTGAGCAGCGTGTCGAGCGAGCAGAACCTCAGCCTCTCGCTACTTCGTGAGTTCAACCCGGAGCTGAGCAGTTGGCCCAGCGAGGAACCGTTGCCGACGGGCACCACCCTGCTGCTGCCTGTCTATCGCTCCACCACACCGATCCCGGCCGGGATGCAACTGCTGGTGCCGGGTTATCTGCCCTCCACCCAGCTGCCTGCGGGGGAGTGGATCTATCTGCCGGCCAGGCGCTTTATTCCCGTGCTGGATGAGCTACCGGATCTGGCGGGCTGATGGAGAGCCCAGCGGCTCAAGCCGCCTGCAGGGCCAGATGCTCCACGTAGGCATCGAAGTCGCGGTCGAGGAGCTGCGTCATCAGCTGGTCCTGGCGACAGCCAACGCCATCAGTAGCCGCACCCGCGCTCACAGCCCAGGCACTAAGGAGGGGGAGAAGACAAGGCCCAGGGCCCGATAGCGGCGAATGGATGCTGACCTCCATCGAAACTTGCCGTTACAGCATGCGCATAGTCAAAATCCGCACAGAACGGTATTCCAAGACACCAAATTGTCTATGCGGTTTTTGCATTAAATTCAGCTAAACCTTTAGATCGACTGTGCCGCAATGGATTAGCAGAATCTGATCCGTGATGATTAATTGCATTAGCCGCATTAGGGTTGAATCAGCCCTTTGCTCAGCTGCGCATCCACTGCAGTTCCACCCCTTCCTGCGCGGTAGCTCTTAGCCATGGACCGGTCCACCAGCACGAAGCTTCTACTGGACCTACTGCTGCGCCAGGGGCATCCGCTACGGCAGGAATGGGCACTGATCGCCTGCCAGGCACCACATCAGCAGGCCCGGGGCCGGAGTCAGCCAACAAGGGCTAAACCATGAGATCACCGCCGCCGCCCGCCGAACCAACCCCTGAACTCCAGCCCGTCGACGTCCGCTACGAGCACACTCCGGGCCTGCCCGCCCTACTGGAGCAACTGGAACTGTCGGTGCTGCTCTCCACCTACCAGGCCGGGCGGGTGGTGAGCGTGGGCAGCCATGAGGGCCAGCTACGCATCGGCTTCTCACGCTTTGACCAGGTTATGGGCCTGACCCGCACCGCCACCGGAATCGCCGTGGGCACGCGGGATTGGATCTGGAGCCTGCCGGCAAGCCGGGAGATCGCCCCCAACATCAAGCCCGAGGGCGAGCACGACATGGCTTTCCTGGCCCGGAGCTGCCACCACAGCGGCTCGCTGATGGGCCACGACCTGGCCTGGGGCGGCGAGGGGCTGAGGGATTCCCTAAGCCACATGCCTAGAACTGAGATGCTGCTAGAGAGCGGTCCTCACAATCCGCGCTGCTGGCTTTAGGCTGGATTGTGGACGGTGGGCGTGATCCAAGCACTGGCCCGGCTTCTGAGCTCCCTGGAAAAGGCGCTGGGCTGGTTGCTTCCTCCCCCTGCCTCTACCGGATAGGCCAACGGAAATCATCCATCTCTTCTCGACTAACACCACCCCCCACATCAGCCATGGCCACCTCAGACCTCACCACTCTCGAGATGCTCCTGCAGGATTGGCGAGAGCTCCTGAGCCTGTGGGCGCAGAACGGCACCCTCACGCGTGCGGCTCAGGAGGCATTGCAGCTGGAGGGGGAGCCGGAGAAGCTGCGTGAGCTTGTGGGGGAATGGAGCCAAGGCGACTTCAGAAACCTTCCGCCGGTGGTGTTGCTGCCAGCCAGTGCCATGCCAGGTGCTGCAGGGGCTTATGCGATCAGCACAGGCACGATTTATCTGAACCAGGATTGGCTGAAGATCGTTAGTTGGGAGCAGGCGACCGCGATTCTGACTGAAGAGCTAGGACATCACCTTGATGGGATGTTCAATAGCATGGACACACCAGGGGACGAGGGAGAGCTTTTCGCAATCCGGCTCCACAGACTTGGATTAAATGCCGAACAATACACTCGGCTCATGGTGGAGAACGACTTTTTCTTCACCATGGGGGGTGACGGATTGCTGTCTCTGGAGGCATCCGCCTTGTGGACAAGACCAGTCGCTTCGAATGTTCCAGTTGTTGCCACCTTCTATGAAAGGTTTGCAGATTATAATGGCGATCGAATTCTAGATCAACACAATGGACTCGACTTTGACGCCGCAATAGGTGCACCAATTTATGCATCAAGAAGTGGCCTCGTCAGAATAAGGCCGTTCATGGCCAATGGATACGGAAACTATATTGATATTGATCACGGGGACGGTTTTATATCCCGGTATGCGCATCTTGACAGATTTTCGGTCGCCAACGGCTCTAATGTTACTCAAGGGCAAAAGATTGGAGAGATGGGCAATACTGGCTTCGTTATAAAGGGGCCGGGAGGAGATGGATCACATCTTCATTTTGAGATCAGAAACAATAACGTGCCTCTAGATCCTCTTCCACTAATTACGGGATCTGCCCCGCCGCTAAATCCGCCTCCACCTGCGGCCACAGACGCACGCCTTGTGCTACCGATTTTTGATCCAGCCTATTACCTGGCAACCTATACCGACGTAAGAAATGCCTACGGCGCTTCCAATCATGATGGGGCGAGTTCACACTGGCTGCAATTTGGAATCAACGAAGGGCGGCGTGGCTCTTTAGTATTTGATCCCAAGGACTATCTCCAGAGATATCAGGATGTCGCCAACGCTTACGGCACCACAAACTACGCCGGAGCAATCAGCCATTGGCTGGAATGGGGCCTGAAATATGGCCGTAGAGGCTCACAAGAGTTTGACCCCATCTACTATATGGCTGCCCACCCCGACGTGGAGGCAGCCTATGGAGTCATGAACTTCAGCGGCGCCATCAGTCATTACTACCAATGGGGGAAGCCCGGCGGTTGGTACGGCTCAGAGTGGATCACCGACCAAAATGCGTTTCAGCTTTGGTACTACCTCAATAATAATGCAGACGTCAAAGCTGTCACTGCAAATGCCAACCAAGAAGTGGAGGCAACTCGCCATTGGTATTTCATTGGCATCAATGAAGGGAGAAGAGGATCAGCCAAACTTGACTCAAAGTTTTATCTTGCCAACAATCCAGATGTAAGAGCAGCCTATGGCGATGGAAATTACCGTGGGGCAATAGATCATTATCTCCTCTTCGGGAAACAGGCCGGAAGGACAGGAGCCAATGACACACCTCGCACCCTATCCATCAGCGACGCAAATGCAAGCGAGGGAAACAATGGCATAAGAGAGATTTCCTTTGTTGTCTCGCTTAACATTGTCAGTGGTGAAACTGTTGCTGTCAATTTCAACACTTCCAACGGCACTGCAGCGAGTGGCAGTGACTACTCGGCGTCGAGTGGCTCATTGAGCTTCGCGCCTGGCGAAACGTCCAAGACAGTTGTTGTACAGATCAATGGTGATTCAACTCATGAGGGTGATGAAACATTGTATGTGAATCTTTCGGGAGCGTCGAATGCTGCCATCAGCCGCAGCCAAGCAGTTGGAACAATCTTAAATGATGATCCCGCTAATAATACTCCCACAGCCCTTGGCATCTCAGTCAACAGCTTCAACGAAAACATCGCTGCTGGTTCCACCGTCGCAAACCTGACCACGACGGACCCCGATGCTGGCAACACCTTCTCCTACAGCCTCGTTTCCGGCATCGGAGACACCGACAACAACGCCTTCTCCATAGCAGGCAACCAGCTTTCGATCAAGTCATCCCCTGATTTCGAGGCGAAGAGCTCCTACAGCATCCGCGTCCGTAGCACCGATCAAGGCGGGCTCTCGTTCGAGCGGGCGGTGATCTTCAATGTGATCGATGTAAATGAGCCTGTTATCACTTTATCCATTTCGCCGACCTCGGTTACAGAAGATGGCACCAGCAATCTGGTATACACCTTCTCCCGAACAGGAGCCACTACCACTGCCCTGACGGTGAATTACACGGTGGGTGGCACAGCAACGCTCGGCACCGACTACACCGGCATTGCAGCCACGCCAGCTGTCAAGACGGTGATCTTTGCGGCCAACTCCTCCACCGCCAAGGTGACGGTCGATCCAACAGCGGACACCACCATTGAGGCGAATGAAACCGTAGCGCTGACCCTTGCCACAGGCACGGGTTACAGCATCAGCTCCACCGCAGCAGTAGTGGGGACGATCATCAATGACGACATTCCCACCACCACGACAGCCATAACTGCCGTCAATGACAACGTTGGTCTGATCCAGGGCGTTGTTGCTGCTGGCGCTCGCACTGACGACACCACACCAACCATCACCGGCACCATTAGCGCGGCACTGGCTGCTGGTGAAACCCTGCGCATCTTTAACGGCGCCACCCTGCTAGGTAGTGCCACGGTCAACAACACCAACAGAACCTGGAGCTATATCCCCACCCTGCCTGCTTCTGCTGGAACCACCTACAACATCACCGCACGGGTGGCTGATGCCGCCGGCAATCTCGGCACGGCGTCTGCTGTTCGCTCCTTCATTGTTGATACCACTGCACCGGCCACCGCCGCCGCGATCACTCGCGTGAGCGACAACGTTGGGCTGATCAAAGGCAACGTGGCCGCTGCTGGTCGCACCGATGACCGTACCCCCACCATCACCGGCACCATCGGCGCTGCTCTGGCTGCTGGTGAAACGCTACGCATTTTTAACGGCAACACCTTGCTGGGCAGCGCCACCGTCAATAACACCAACAGGACTTGGAGCTATACACCCACCCTGCCCGCCACCGCTGGCACTAATTACCGAATCAACGCACGGGTGGCTGATGCCGCCGGCAATCTCGGCACGGCGTCTGCTGTTCGCTCCTTCATTCTTGATACCACTGCACCGGCCACCGCCGCCGCGATCACTCGCGTGAGCGACAACGTTGGGCTGATCAAAGGCAACGTGGCCGCTGCTGGTCGCACCGATGACCGTACCCCCACCATCACCGGCACCATCGGCGCTGCTCTGGCTGCTGGTGAAACGCTACGCATTTTTAACGGCAACACCTTGCTGGGCAGCGCCACCGTCAATAACACCAACAGGACTTGGAGCTATACACCCACCCTGCCTGCTTCTGCTGGAACCACCTACAACATCACCGCACGGGTGGCTGATGCCGCCGGCAATCTCGGCACGGCGTCTGTGGCGCGCAGCTTCGTTCTTGATACCACTGCTCCATCGGTGGCGGCCTTCTCGCCCCTCGACGGGGCTATCGGTGTCGACCCTGCCGCCAACATCCTGCTCACGTTCCGGGAAACCATTCAGCGCGGCACCGGCACGATTCAGTTGCGGGTTGGCTCGGCCACTGGACCTATCACGGAAAGCTTTGAGGCCGCCACCAGCAACAGGCTCAGCCTCAGCGGCGGCCGCCTCACAATTAACCCCACCAGCAACCTGGCACCCAACACCCGCTACTTCCTCACCCTGCCGGCCGGGTCCATCACCGATCAGGTGGGCAACCCCTTTGCTGGCACCAGCACGTACGACTTCCGCAGCGCCAATGTCGTTTCTGGCGGTCCCGCCAACGACATCCTTTCCTTCTCCGCCACCGTTGATCGCCTCACGGGCTTGGGCGGTGTCGACACGTTCCGTCTCACCTCCCTCAGCCATTCCCGGTTGCCAGCCAGTCCAACCACGCCCATCGATCGGATCACCGATCTGGTCACCGGCGTCGATCGCATTGATGCGCCGGTGGTGCGCAACCTCGCCCAGGCGCTGAATCCCGTGGCAAGGGGCTCCATCTCTCAGCTCAGCGCCAGCGCGATCACGGCCCTGCTTACTCCTGCCAATTTCCCCGCCCTCACCGCCACCTCCACTGGCGGCGTGGCCAGCTTCTCCTTCAACGATCCGGCCAACGGTGTGCGCACTTTCCTGGCGATCAATGATGACATCGCTGGCTTCTCCGCCGCCAGCGATGCCATCATTGAGATCACTGGCTTCACTGGAAACCTCTCTCAATTGCAGGTGTTCTGAGCCTGAAGTTTGCGATTCTTCTCCCAGCATGCGTATCTTTTCCTCGTTGCTGTGACGCAAATTAAATTCCACCGAATCAGCCACTCAAATGGCTTGATTGTATTATATACGTTGACACCAAATATTCAACTGGGCTTCATGCGGTTATCCGTCTAGCCAGGCCTGGTCAGAAACAATATAAGCTCCAGTTGCCACATTCACTCGCAGACTTCTTCAAGTGCCAAGCTGTCCTGAAACTTCTTAATCCTGGCCTAAACGTTGCTCATGTCTGCGGGGTCCTAGTGCGTCCGAAGCCACCTATCGTTGTTGCCATTGCTACAAGATGGAATGGAAGCACCTGAGACTTGGTGACAATTGGCCTGACCAATAGAGCACCTGCACCACAGTTTTCTCTTGATGGTCTTACCCCAGCCCCGGCTGCAGGACCAAATCCTCTTTTTGACGGCAGAAAGCGCCATCGGCTGAAGCGGGCGTAGCCATGACAATCGGAGCAAGCCCTCCCGCTCCCAGGCGCTACCGGTCCATCCGCGACAGCGCTGCTCCACCCAGCAGCGCAAGCAGCAGCTTGAGAGTGGAATCAAAGCCGCCCTGAAGCTGCTCCAGCGTGCCGGGGCACACCTGCCCGACAGGGCGGCCATCGAGCGCCCGCTGACCGCAGACCCCAGCAGCAAGGGAATAGATCAGCAGCTGGGTGCCGATTACCACCGCCAGGATCTTGAAGACGAACCGCTCACGGTCGAACGGCGGCTTGGGCGGGCGGGGTGCTGGGTTGGCTTGCATTGGTGCTCCTCCCCTGCGATCAGGCCCCAGTGGGCGGCAGCACCAGCGCGCCGCTCTGCACCAATCCCCAGACCCTCAGGGCCTCCGCCTGGCGGCGCTCGGTGTGGGGCGTGCCTGGCCTGAAGTAGCCCTGAGCCTCTGCAGCCGAACCGGTCCAGTAGGCCGCTGCCTCTGCTGGATCCATGCAGGAGGGGCGGTCCTCAAATACCCGGGTCCAACCGATCAGCGAGCCCTCGGGCGGATCGTGCATGCCGGCGTACTCCTCCGCGAAGTACAGCTCCTGCCAGCCGTTGCTGTTGGGCTCCATCCCCTCAGCGATGGCCTGGAGCCGGGCAGCGTCGTAGGCGGTGCGGCGGACGCCCGTGTACTGCATGGCCCCGCGGCCGGCGCCGCTGCCTGCTTCCACCACGTCGAGGTTCTCCAGCTCCGGCTCGCCGGTCTCGACCACCATGCAGCCGAGGAAGCCGCAGGCCTCCTCGGCCGTGAGCGGCTGGATGACGCCCAGGCTGGCCTCGGTGACGGCGCTGCTGCAGAAGAAGTCCAGCCAGTGCTGCAGGTTGGCGTGGGCCAGGGATGGCTGCCCAGAGGTGCATCCCCCTGGGGCCTGGCCCGGCGTCACTTTTTTTCCTGGAACACCCCGACATACACCGTGCCCTGGCGGTACAGGGGCAGCACGCGATCACGCAGATCGGCGTTGTGGATGCGGATGCACCCAAGCGTGGGATGTAGCGGCTGCTGCGGTGCCCAGGCCATGGGCCAGCCGCAGGCCGATCCACCGCCGTGGAGCATGATCCCGGCCCGGCCAACGGCCACCTCCTGGCCCTCCATCTCCTCCATATCGAAGGAGTACCAGCCGTAGGCCATGGCGGTATCGGAACAGGGCGGATTCTGGTTCTGCTCGTAGTCCGCATAGAGCCGCCCGAGCTTGTAAAGCCCAGGTGGGGTGTCGGTTTTGGTATGGCTCCAGTCGGTGTCCGCCCTCTGCCCCCGGGCCAGGCAGGGAACCTTCCAGAGGATCTGGCCGGTGTGGTCGTAGGCCTCCATGTCCTCGTCCCAGTCGTTCACCAGCAGGTAGCTATCGCCGGGTTTGACCGGTGCCGGCTTCTGCGGCCCGACCATGCCGACCTCTTCTGAGCCGCGGGGATCGAGCCCACCGGCGGGAGCAGGCGTCTCTTCGCTGTAGGTGAGCGCCCAGGGGGCCTGCTCATCGAGTATCTCTGCGCCCTTGTCGCTGCTTCTGATTGCGGCATGTAGATCAAGAACGCCTCGCTGCTGCTGGGCCTGGCCTTTGAAATAGCGGAAGCGATCGGCAAACCGCTCGGCGCTCATCGGGGTGGTCATGGGATGGGGCCCGCCATTGCAAGAGCGGTTGGGTTCAGGATCTCAACTACACGGACGTGGCTCAAGAGTCCGGTCGGGACATCCTTCGGGTCCGCTCCTTCCCCTTCTGCTGATCAGGTCCCCCTGGGCCAGAGCAGCCCGGTAGCGGGTCGCGTCGGTCCGCCTCCCGTTTCACCGCCACCTCCTCCGGTTCCTCCTCCCCCGCCGCCGGAGCCGGAGAGCAGCGGACCCTGCTGCGGGTGGTGACGTGCGCCCACTGCACTCATGGGCGGGAAGTTGCGGATGAAGTCTGCCGTGCCCGTCACCAGCTGCCAGCCCTGAGGGGGAAGGCTGCTGATGAAATGCAGCTCGTTGCACTCACGCCAATGGCTGAGGGTCAGGGGTGAGCTCCAGGGACTGCTCTGGTTGTGGCCAGTGCCTGCTGGCACCCACAACCACACATCCCGCTCGCTGGAGCGCTGCCCCAGCTGCAGCATCACCCCATCGGGGCGGGTGACCTTGCCGAAATGGGTGCTGGCGCCGCGGATGGTTGTGGAGCCGATGAACAGCGGCGCCGGCAGCTCGATCAGCGGCGGCGGGGTATCGAAGAGCCCCTGGGCCTGCAGCACGAAGTCGTAGTGGCCCAGGGCGATGCCGCTGCGCAGCTGGTGCCCGTTGGCAGTGATGCTTGAGCTGATCGCTGAGGGCAGACCGCCAAAGCGATCGCCGGAATAGCCGAGCAGCACCACCTGCCCGTAAAACTGCTTGTCGGTCTTGGGGAAGACGGCGATCGAGTTCCAGCCCGTGGTGCCCGGGCTCTTGTAAAGGGCATGGCAGCTGTCGCGGTGCAGCGCGTCGTTGCCGCCGGTGGTCTTGAGGGCCCAGCAGAAGAACTCCTTGCCGGGGGTGGTGTCCTGGGCGATCAGCAGGATCGCGCCGATAGAAGTAGCCCCGGCGAGGGTGCTGTCGATGTAGGCCAGGCCGGTGCTGTTGCCGGTGGAGCTGCTGTAGGAGCCGTAGCCGCCGTTGCTGGTGGTGTCTGAGAAAGTGATGGCCTTGGCACTCCCGAAGACCGCACTGCTGCTCGATTGGGTGTCGCCCTGGGATGTGGTGCTCTCGGTGAGGAACCACAGGTGGGCCGGTTCAACGGGATGGCCCAGCTGCCAGGTGAACCCCCAGCGATTGGCGGTGGCATCGGCGTGGGAGCGGATCACCGAGAGGGGCGAGCTGGTGTTGCCGGGCAACGCGTTCACGGTTGCAGCAAAGGCGCGGAAGGCCCCGTCGAGCTGCATGCCGATCGAAGCCGGATCCTTGCTGGTCCACTTCCAGCTGCCCGGCGGGAAGGACTGGCAGAACACCTGAAAGGTCATGCCGCCGTACCTCCCTCGCCCCCTTGTGGGGCGGGTGCGTCTTTGGTGCGGAGCAGCAGGCCGTGGCCGCCGATCGCCAGCCACTCGCTACCATCAGGTGGCTTGTAGTAGCTCATCGCTGCGCTGCTCACGTTGAGGGCCGCGAAGTCGGGCGGCAACAGCAGCGGCTCCCAGAACTGGGCCGGTTCGTTGGCGCTCTCGTAGTAGCTCCAGTCGGTGGTGGCGAGCACCAGTTCCGCCGGCCGGCGGATCATCACCGGTGCCATGAAACCGTCACGCAGCAAGGAGCGGGATCCAGAAGGCTGGCCGGAGCGAGCGTTCCAGCTCACGGCCCGCAACGCGTCAAAGGTGGTGGAGGGAGGCGTGCCCGCCAGGATCCAGTTGCCGGAGACCTGATCGCGGGCGATCAGCAGCGGCACCGCCTGCCTGTTCGTGAAGCGGTGCTGGCTGTAGGCGAAGACGAAGTATTCAGCTCCCGGCGCCAGCGACCAGGCAACCTGCGCGTTGAAGGGCAGTGGTGTGGTGCTCCAGTCACCGGAGGCCCAGCCCACGGTGGCTGAGGGATAGATCCAGCCCTGCTCGTTGTCGGCGCCGACGAATGGCTCGCTGTTGCCGATGCCGGGCATGATCCGCAGGCTGGTGCCGGTAAGGAACACCTCGAGGATCAGCACCGCCGGATTGCCGCCCGGTGTGAGCTGCGACAGGGTCGCCTCGATGCGCCAGCCGCAGGGATCGCTGGCGGTGGACTCGGGGTTGGGCGCGGTGGCGATGCGCAGCTGGTGCTGGCTCACCTGGGCGTTGGCCGCCGCAATCCAGTTCTGCAGGTAGCCATTCACCTCCACCGCCACCGATGGCCAGGTGGTGTCAGTGCCGAGGCGGCTGATGTCGATCAGGGTCCGGCTGCTCATCGGGTTGGCCTCATCTCAAGGCGCCAGCACGACGGCGGTCACGGTCACGGCGATGGCGGCCTGGCTGGTGCCGGTGTTGCGCACCAGCGCCCGCAGCAGTGGCGGGCTGTTCGGGGCCGAGGCTCCATCGGCAGAGAAGTAGGTACCGCCCGGCGGCGCGGTGACCGTGAGAGCAGAAGCCGTGGTGACCAGATCGAGCAGCACGCCGCTGCTTGGCGCCGGGTCCTGGGTGATGGGCCGGCTGCCATCGGCCTCCCGCGCCGCCGCTGAGCTGTAGAAGCTCACCCAGCCCGGCGCATCGGTGCTCACGGCCAGGAAATGGCCCAGCCGCCCCAGGCCCGCCAGATCGAGCAGGGCACTGGCCCCCGGCAGCAGTGGCGTGGTGGTGTGGGTCACGCTCACCTGCTGGCCGGGGACCTGGGTGCGCGGCAGCCAGTTGGCCATAGCTGTGTGCCCTGCCGCTTACGGCAGGACCTCGATGCGGCGGATCGCCCGCACCTGGGTGCCGGATGCACCCGTCTTGTTCGCAGCGAACTGATCGCCCATGTAGGTCATCCGCTGGAAGGCGGTCCCGCTGGCGGCCTGGGTGGAGGTCCAGTGGAAGAAGGAATCGTCGCCGTAGTTCTCGTCGAAGTGCTTGAGCGACTCAGCACCGCCGTCGCGGAAGGCGAGCACCGCGGTCTGGGGCGGATTGCTGTCGGTGTAGTTGCCGCCCTGGGGCACCGCGTAGGGGTTGGCGCCATAGCCCTCCCCGAAGTAGGTGCCATTGGCGGTCGCATCCGTCTTGAACGCCCGGTAGAGGATGTCCCACTCCTGGGTGGCGGGCAGATACCAGTCGTCGTAGTTGCCGATCGAGAGCGAGCGGCAGAACTGCGCCGCCGGGTGGCTGGCGTTGTTCATCGCCTCGCTGTTCGCCCAGCCATCGAACACGCTCGTGGTGCCGGTGGACGAGGTGTTGGCCGTCTTCCAGGCCAGGTTGAGCGCCGAGCCAAAGGCCTTGGGCGAAATGATCAGGGCATGGGTGGCCACGCCATTGGCGGTGTGGCTGATCAGACCGGCGTAGTAGCCGCCCTGGAAGGAGCTGCCGATGGCCGGCAGATCAGCCACGCGGATCGGGCCGAGCTGAAAGACGGTGCCGGTGAGCAGGTCGAGGTAGAGGTCGCCATCGACGGCGCCGGGGATCGAGGAAGGCGGTGCACCGGTGCCGGTGAACCAGCCCGTGCCGCGGGGACCGATCAGGCCATCAGAGCCAGCAGGGCCCTGGATCCCTTGCGGACCTTGAGGGCCGGCCGGTCCTTGGGGACCAGCAGCACCAGCGGGGCCCGCCACACCGGCAGGACCCTGGGGACCCTGGATCGAGCCGCCGTCCACCCAGCTGCTGCTCTCGCTATCCCAGACCCGCAGCGAGTCATCGGCTTGGACGATGTAGGCATCGCCCTGGTCCGGGTTGGAAGGCAGGTTGGCGATGGCCGCCACCGATCCCTTGAAGTTGATGCCGATGCCGGCCGGGCCCTGGATGCCCTGGGCGCCGGCAGGGCCAGCCGGACCAGAGGGGCACGCCGGACCTTCCGGTCCCTGCAGCCCGGCAGGGCCTTGCGCACCCTGGGGACCAGCAGGACCCTGGGGGCCCTGCACACCAGGTGAACCCTGCGGGCCGGCAGGCCCCTCAGGACCGCGGATTGAACCGGTGGAACTCCAGGACCCCATGGCAGCCAGGCAGCGCTGTTCTGCTGGCTATTGCCACGTTCAGTTGGGAGTGGTTCAGGGCTTGGCTGTGAACAGCAGGAGGGTGCGGCCCCGCTCGTCCTGAAGCAGCAGGTTCTGTTTGTCGATGCTCCAGCGCCGCACCCGGCCCAAGGCCTCGCTGTAGCGCCGCTCGAAGGCCATCAGCTCTGGCGGGCAGGCCATCTGGGTGCTGGCCAGCTTGGAAAAGCTGAGCTGCTCGCCGCTGAGGCGAAAGCCGCCCATCAGTCGGTTGCAGCCGCCGCTGCCGCTCACGCGCTCCTGATCACTCGCCAGCAGCAGCTCGGCCGGCTTGCCGGGGGGCTGGCTCAGGCTGGGGCCATCACCGTCCTGCAGTGCCTGGAGTGTCCAAAGGGTGCCGCGCAGGGAAGGAGAAGCCATGGGATGCGGGGCGGGAGTTGGAGTTGTTTTGGCCTGGCCGCAGCCCTGGCCGGGATGCACCCCCACAAAGCGCTCAACCACAAGAGTGCGCTGCGGCGGCCGGCCGGTCTCCATCGAGGGGCGACTGGTGATCAGGCCCTCCAGATTCACCAGCATCGGTTTCCCTGCTGCGCCAGCCGGCAGCGCCTTGAGGTAGGCCCGCTCGAGGGCCCGGAAGTCGCCTTCCATCGCCACCGGCAGCTGGACGCCGGTGGCGCAGAGCCGGATGCTGGCGGCATCGGCGAGGTAGCGGAACATCCCCTGCAGATGCAGGCGGGGCTCGATCGGCGCATAGGCCCCCAGCCGCTGCAGGCGATCCGGCTGGAGTGAGGTGATGGGCTGACCCTGCAGATCGAGCTTTCTCAGGGCGCTGCCGGCGTCAACGGGTTGGAAGAACAGGGGCGCTTCCCGGCCTCCGCGGAGCACCAGCCGGTTGCTGCCGCTCTCCAGCCGCCAGCGGCCGATGTCATCAAAGCTGTTGGGCGCTGGTCGATCCAGAAAGGTCTGGCGCAGCTGGTAGGCGCCATCGCTGGAGAGATCCACCTGCCAGCGCGTGGTGCCGCCGGCATCCGGCAGATCGCCGCGCCAGCTGGCCGGCAGCCGGCCCACCGGTGAGGAGGCCTGGGACGACCGCGGGCCGCCACCCACCTGCACCAGCTGCAGAGTCAGCGGCTGGCTGGGCTCACCGGTGAGCACCGGCGTGATCGTGTCGGTGGTGAACAGCAAGCGCTCGCCGCTGCGCACCGTGGCGCGAACGGAGTAGCGGCCGCGGGGGGTGATGTCCTGGTCGCGGTAGGGGATGGAAAAGCGGAAGGGCGACTGACCAGCAGGCTGCAGCCGCACACGGCCGAGCTCGGTGGCCGGTGCATCGGCGCGGGCGATGTCGATCAGCACAGCCTCGAAGACCGCATCCGGTGGCAGGGCGATCCGCTCCCGGATGGTGGCCATGCCGGTGATGGTGCCCGCGTGCGCTGGGCGGATCAGCATCACGACTGCCAGCAGGGTGGTGGCAGCGATGGCAGTGGTGCGCAGCTGATTCAAGACCGCAACAGCTGGAGGATCTCCCCAGCCTGCTGATTCAGTCCTGCCACCGCAACAGAAGCCCTGGACGCCTTGGCCGGCAGCTCAGCTGAACTGCACGGCCACCGTGAGCGCCTGGGGTGAGCCGCTGATGGCGGCGACATCCAGCCACAGCCAGTGCTCTGCTGGGATCTCTGGGGCCTGAAAGCTGGTGATCGCGCTGCCGGTGGTGGTGCTGGTGACAGTGATCGGATCCGTCGTGGCGGCTGTGCCAGCAGCGGAGACATCGGCGCCATGACGCAGCGAGAAGGAGCAGCTGGGGCTGGTGCCGCCGCTGAGCACCGCATCCACCCGGCTGATGGTCAGGGCCTGGGGTGCCCGCAGCAGGATGCGCCGGTCATTGACCTGGGGGCTGGGCATCGAGAGCACCAGCGGTGTCATCGGCCCTGGCGGGCCGAGCAGCGAGGCGAGCTGACGCCAGGAGAGGGGCATGGAGAGCAGGGGGCGGCGTCACTGGCTCTTGCCAGCGGCCGTGGGCCGGGGTCCCCCAACTCCAAGCGAACTCCTAATCGACGCCAAATTTGGAGTTGCCTTCAGCGCTGCTCCAGGAGCTGGCCGAGTCGCTGGGAAATCAGCTGCAACTGCTTCTGCTGGCGTTGCTGCTGATCTCCACCGGCCCCGGGTGCCCCGACGTCATAAATGGCCAGCAGCAGCCCCTGGCCGCGCCCTGCACTGCTGCAACCCACAGGACAGACCAGGATTACGCCGTTGCTGCCTGCCGGCGAACGCACCGCCAGCGGCAGAGCGCCGGCTTCATCGCTGGCGCACAGGCCCAGGGCAGCGTGGCCGAGGGCCTCGGCCATCTCCACACCCAGCAGCGGTTGCTGTCCCGGCGTCAGAGCCAGCTGGCCATGGCGCCCATCAGCGGCCAGCACGGTGACGCTGCTGCCGCCGTCCCACTGCAGCAGCGCCAGGGTGTGGAGGCCGGAGCGGTTGGCCTCGATCGCCGAGCGCAGCAAGGCCTGGATCTGGGTCTGTCTTGCTACCACCTGCTCCTGCAGGGTGGCGGCGGTGGTGGTGCTCATCCGTTTGGCCAGGTCCGGCTGCAGGGTGATCAGCAGCCAGGCGGTGTAGAGCACCAGGCCCAGCAGCACGATCCGCGAGAGCCGGTAGAGCAGCTGCCAGGGATTGCGGGCATCGAGCACCTCACCCACCGCTTTTTGCAGCGCATCGCTGGTGGCACGGGTGAACACCTCCACCCGTTCGGCCAGGCCCTTATTGGTGTCAGGCACGGCGATCAGGCGGAGAGTTCGTAGACCTGCCCCGACAGGCGGTCCAGGTAGAAGTCCCCCACCGCCGGCGCCGGCTGCAAGGTCGTGGGCGGCGGCCCATCGCCGGAGTACCAGCGGGTGGCGCGGCTGCCGACGCCCGATTCCTGCACCACTGCCAACGCCGGCTCGCCGCTGCTCGGGTCCGGCATGAAGCCAAGGCCCCCATTGGGATGGAGCCGCAGACGCCAGACCACGGCATGGCGGCCGTCGTAGGGCTCGCCAGTGATGCCGCCGCTGGGGATCAGCGGCTGGATCACACCGCCAGTTCCGCCACCGCCATCGCGGTGGTTGAGCAGCTGCTGGGGCGGCACCGGGCAACCCACCAGGGCGACACGGAGGGTGGCGATCAGCATCCCCAGCTGCACCTGCACGGTCACATCGGCCCGCTGGGCATAGACGTGCCGGAGCCGTGGGGCGGTGCGGGAGATGGCAGGCCAGGGGACGACGTTGCTGCTGCCGTCGCCCCAGGTCACCGAGATCGGTGAGGGGATGGTCTGCCGAGGGTTGATCAGCAGCTCGATCGCCGCCGAGCCGATCGGTTCGTTCCAGCGGGTGTCGGCCGGCAGCCAGAACAGCTCCAGGTCATCAGCAGGGATCGGTCCCTTGCGGTAGCCGAGCTCGGCCCAGCGACTGAACTCCATCGGCAGCACCCATTGCTCCACCCCAGGGCAACCGATAGGGGGAAGCAGCCGTACCCTTTGGCCGCCCACGGTTCTGGGTTGCTGGGGCAGGGGGTAGGGCATGGCCAGCAGCTCGGGTGGTTCAGATCAGCGGGTCGTCGAAGAGGTCGTCGGGCAGGGCGGTGAGAGCCAGCTCTGCATCGGGCGATGGATCAACAGCGAGGTCGGGATCTGGATCCGGCTCTGAGCCGCCAGCAGCAGGGGGTTCAGCGTCCTGCTCCTGTTTGCTGAGCTCTTTGCCGCTTGCATCGCTGTCGCTGTTATCGCTGACGGTGCCGGCGCCGGTGTCAGCCGGTTCCACGGGCAGGGCCTCGTCCTTGCGGCGCCGGCCTCGGCGACCGCGGGTTGATGCAGGTTTTGCATCGTCCTGCTCAAGCAGCTCGCCTGCAGGCGCGGCAATGGGTGCCGGCAGCTCTGCTACGGCGACCCCATCTGCTTGAGCTACTGCTGTGGCCTCGGCCCCGGCCACCCGCCAGCCGAGCCCCAGCCAGCCGGGCAGATGCACCGGCCAGACGTAGCGCTCCTGGCTGCCCAGGCGGATGCGCAGCATCCCGGCCGGGAGAGGTCCCTGGGCGGCCATCCCTGTCATCTGTGGTCCTGCCATGGTCAAGCCGGCAGCGTGGCGGTCAGGCCCACCACCATCCCCTCGGGCGTCGAGGGGGTGACGACGGCCTTGGCAAAGCAGAGCGCCGGCAGGTAGGCGTTATCCACATCGGCCGTATCGAGCAGGATGTCGTGGCCGGAGATGTAGGCCTCCACCCGACCGCCCTCCGCCGGCACAGCCACGGTGGCGACGGGGACAAAGGTGCCCATCGTTCCGTCGCGCAGCTCAGGCGCCAGGTGCAGCACCACCGTCACCGCATCGCTGTGGCCGGGGTGGGAGACCAGCAGCGAGAACTGTGACGCGGCATCGAGCTTGGTGTTGAGTTTGACCACCTCACCGCTGCTGAACACCTTCTCGGTGTCGCGGGTGGCGGAACGGTTGGTCCAGCCCACCAGCACCGTGGCGGCATCGAGAAGGGCGTTGGCTTTGAGGCGAGTCATCGGGCGATCTCCAG